>Ga0209269_1000325_pt1 | contig 50859 bp, 39 predicted proteins | sample MTBAKMMethaMetaG_FD_187455 | JGI IMG/M metagenome (GOLD analysis project Ga0209269, IMG submission 187455) | Enrichment culture microbial communities from Arthur Kill intertidal strait, New Jersey, USA, that are MTBE-degrading - MTBE-AKM (Arthur... | ecosystem: Environmental > Aquatic > Marine >... | reverse complement strand
TTCCCCTATAAGAAACGCATCAAAGCCGGAATTATACCATTCCCTGACAGTTTCCGGGGAGGAAATACCACTCTCCGCAACTTTAATGACTTCTGCCGGAAGCTTTTCCAGTAGAAGTAATGATTTTTCCGGTTGCATCTGAAATGATGAAAGGTCCCTGTTATTAACTCCCACGATTTTAATCTCCGGGCACCATTTATCCAGTTCTTTTTCACTATGTATTTCAAACAAAACATCGAGTCCGATTCCGGTAGCCAACCTGGCCAGTATTTTTACCTGTTCACTCTCAAGTACAGAAGCAATAAGTAAAATTGCCGATGCTCCGTAAGCTTTTGCCTCTATGACCTGATATTCATCAATAATAAAATCTTTGCGCAACAAAGGAAGAGGAGAAAGCAACGAAGCATCCTGCAAATCAGCTAAGCTGCCGCCAAAATAATGATAATCGGTTAATACTGAAATTGCGTTTACACCTGCTGTTGCATATCCTGAGATGGTCTCGTAAATACCTGCAGAAGAATTAATTATACCTCTGGAAGGTGATTTTCTTTTAAATTCGGCGACTATCGCAGGAAAAGGTCTTCTTAAAGAATCCATAAAGGAGGCCCTTTCCCGCCTGAATGCCGGAACCTTTTCATATAATTGAATGGGGATCATATCTTTACGCGAAGATACTTCCTTTCTTTTTTCCCCGATTATTTCCTTAAGAATATTCATGAAATATATAAATTTCTAATGTTTCGCACAATTATAACTTTTTATGAATCAACATAATATATAATAAATAGCAGATTAATAATAGCTTATGCCCTGGGCTGAATTAGATTGCCCCTTCGGGGCGTTAGATATATTTAATGAGATATTAACCAATACTTTTGAATTTATAAACTGTAGACTATATTATTTAAGAACGAAACTTGAGTAAATGATTATATTTTCCCCCGTACAGATGTGCCTGGAGACACGTCTCTACAACACCCTGCTGAAAGCCCTCAGCGCCTTACCCCCATGCAGCGATTCACCTGCCATTCCCATGCATTCTTCCATAGACTTCTCCTTATAAATACACTTCAATGCCATCCCGGCGTTAATAACAACGACCGCATTCCATGCCTCAGTGCCTTCGCCTTCCAGGATTTTCAGAAATATCCCGGCAGACTCCTTAACCGTTTTCCCTCCTGCGATAGCAACCGGTGAAAGCTGACTGAATCCAGCCTGTTCGGGTGAAAGCAGCTGTTCTTCCCTGTTTGAGATCATCTTAAAGTCGGACGTCAGTGATATTTCATCATATCCATCCAGGGAATACACAATAGTATAGTTCTTTTCCGTTCCCTGGTAAATATAATTAAAAAGACGGGCTGTTTCAAGATTAAAAACACCTGTAAGCTGATTAGGCGGAAATGAGGGGTTTACCAGCGGCCCCAGCATATTAAAAAATGTTTTAAGTCCGAGTTCCCGTCGTATGGGTGCCACATTTTTCATTGCCGGATGAAACAGCGGGGCATGCAGAAAACATATCCCGGCTTTGTCAAGTTGATTCAGCAGTTCATCACGGTTATTGGTAAACTTATACCCGTAGTATTCCATGATATTACTTGAACCGCAGGATGAAGAAACACCGTAATTACCATGCTTTGCCACTTTCTCCCCTGCACCCGCAACTACAAAAGATGCGAGGGTGGAAATATTAATTGAATGTTTTCCATCTCCTCCCGTACCGCACAGATCAATGGTATTAAAATCAGAGAAGTCAATCTGCAGGCATAGCTCCAGCAATGCATCCCTGAAGCCGGCCAGTTCATCCACAGTGATATTCCGCATCATAAAAACAGTGAGAAATGATGCTGTCAGGGAGGTGTTAAATTCCCCTTTAGTGATCCGCATCAGCACATCCTTTGCCTCTTTCCTTGAAAGAGTTTCATGTGCGGTAAGTCTGAGCATTATTTCGTTCATACCATTATATATTTAACCAGTTTGCAAGCATTTGTTTTCCATAGCGGGTAAGTACCGATTCCGGGTGGAACTGGAGTCCCCTGAGGTCAAAAGTGTCGTGTGTTACTCCCATTATCATGCCTTCATCGTCGGTAGCCGTGATCTTCAGGCAGGAAGGTAGATCTTCCCTGTTAATGAGCCAGCTGTGGTATCTGCCGGCAGTGAAATCCTCCGGGATGCCATTGAACAAAGGTTCATCCTTATCCCTAATTTTCATGTAACTTGCCACACCATGATAAACCGTTTCAAGGTTAACCAGGCTGCCTCCATAAACTTCGGCAATGGCCTGGCAGCCGAGACAAATTCCCAGGATACTTTTTTCAGGTGCAAATTCTTTGATCAGCGACATGGTTATACCTGCATCTTTTGGTACACCGGGCCCGGGGGAAATCAATATCTTGTCATATTGCGCTATTTCCTCAGGTTTCACAGCATCATTCCGGAAAACGTCCACCGGCTGAAGCGACAATTCTTTAAGATAATGTACGAGATTGTAGGTGAAAGAATCGTAATTATCAAGGACCATTATTTTCATTTTTTACAGTTTTTATTTTGTATCGTCCTAAAAAGATTTAGAAATTTCTGGTTAATACATTAGTTCGTTAAATTTTAAAAAAACGCAAGGGCGCGAAGGCGCAATATATTGTATATCAACAATATAGGTAATTTATGCCCGAATTGTTAAAATATTCATTATCAACGCAATATAAAAGTTTAACGAACTATTGTTTTAATTACTGTTCCTTAAATTAGCTTTCTCTGTTCCGCCTCAATAAGCCAATCGATATTATTTCGTTGAGACACAAAATATTGATAGACAAAATATTGTGTCTGTACGGCGGATTATCATTCCGTCATTTTTCCAGGGATTGTCACCCCTGGCTATTTTATTGAAACCCGGGGTTTTCTTGCAAAGACGCACAGCCATGCGTCTCTACTGTGCGTTCCGTCACCTTCGTCCCTTCGTCCCCTTTGTCCTCCGGGGCAGGGCACACTGCAACCTATTAATTACTCAATTACTCAATTACTCATTTACTCAATTACTCTGTATCGTCCCCTTCGTCCCTGTCCTTTATATTTCCCCAGCCATCCGAACAGCCTGTTTCAAGGCTCCGAGTTTATTGTTCACTTCCATAAGTTCCTTTTCTTCCTCAGAAGCGGCGACAATTCCTGCACCGGCCTGGTAATACAAAGTGTTGTCCTTGCTGAGGAAAGACCTGATCATGATGGCATGATTAATACTGCCGTTAAAGCCGAAATGGCCGATAGCTCCCCCGTAAAATCCACGGTTACGGTTTTCATACCTGTCAATCAGCTCCATTGCCTTTATTTTAGGAGCACCGGAGAGCGTACCTGCAGGAAATGAGTCGGTAAAAACCCTGACAGGATTAATTTGAGGTTTCAGTTCCCCTGTTACTTCCGACACCAGGTGAATCACGTGTGAATAATACTGAACCTCACGGAAAGTTTTCACCACTACCTTGTCGGAGTTCCGGCTCAGGTCGTTTCGCGCAAGGTCAACCAGCATAACATGTTCCGAGTTCTCCTTATGGTCGTTGGTAAGGTCGACAGCAATCTGCCTGTCTTTCTCGTCATCACCGGTACGTTTAAATGTTCCCGCTATAGGATTGATCCTTGCCAGTCCGTTTTCAACAACAAGTTGTGCCTCGGGGGAAGAACCGAAAAGCTTAAATCCACCGTAATCAAAATAAAAAAGGTAAGGTGAAGGGTTAATGCTCCTCAACGCCCTGTACACATTAAACTCATCACCCCTGAAGGACTGTCTGAACTGACGCGACAGCACTATCTGAAAGACATCTCCAAGGTGACAATGCTTTTTACCCAGCCTGACCAGTTCTTTATACTCCTCATCAGTGATATTTGAGGTTTCCTTACTCACCGGTTCAAACCTGAAAAGGCCGGTCTTCCGGTTGATAAGCAGTTTTCTTACCTCCTCCATCCGGCTTTTTTCTCCCCCGGGAATATTCTCCAGCAGGTACATTTTATTCGTAAAGTGATTGATGGCAAGGATAAAGCGATACAGGGAATACTGCATTTCCGGAACAACGCCATCATCACTGACGGACCTGGTAAGATTAACGGTTTCAAAATATTTCACCGCGTCATACGAAGAGAATCCGAATAAACCATTGGCTTTGGTGCTGACTGAAGGATCATCATAGCTGAGGCAAAATGATTGCAGGTACTGCTGCATTATCCCCGGAATGGTTTGATTCCCGGTAATTTCATGCCAGCTTTTCTCTCCACCGGGAAATACTATCCGGATTTTGCTTTGCTCCACACGGAACCAGGACAGCACTTCAAAGCATATATACGTCATGCTGTTCCTGTTCCCGTGGTAATCAGAACTCTCAAGCAGGACGGCATTCGGGTATGTATCCCTGATCCTCAGGTAGATACTTACAGGAGTGACAAGGTCAGCTTCGCCAGGGGGAAAGGCGTGGTACTGAACAGTCAGATTTGTCTTTTTCATTTTCTACAACAGCATTAATAAAACAAAAACGGCCTGCCGGGGATCCGACAGGCCGTTGTAATTTATGGTAAAACTATGGCATGGCTATTCTGTCACCCGGAAGATCAGGTATTTGAACTGCCACCACCATATGTTTATTAAAAGCGTCATTTGTGTTTAAATATGATACAAAGGAAATACTTTTTATTTAGAATTAAAAGGGGAAGGGGGATTTTTTTCTTTCAGCTATTGTTTTCAAATAACATTCGGACCCAAAGTGCCCGATCTGCGGGTCATAGAATATCGCACCGTAATTATACCAATCCAAAAAACCAACCCGTCATTACCATAAGTAAAAACTCAAAGAACATTTAACTCTGTATGTTCATTTCACTCATAATAGTAAATCTAATTAAATCCATCATTTCTTCAACAGGCTTAAAAAGAGGGCTGACTTCTCATCATAATCAAAAATATTATCATAATCACCTTTTTGGCGCCAATCAAAAAGTTCTGAAAGTAATTGACCGTATTTTTTATCAAATTTGCCTGTTTTTACAAAGTGCAAGGAAAACTGACTTTTAATGGTTGAATGTTTTTTTGCCCGGATGTCATGAAAAAATAATAGGGCACTCACAGAATAAAAATAAAGCGTAATATAATCTGTTTACAGATGAATTCCAGTAACCACTTTCGGCAAGGATCCTGGCAGCTTCAAAAGTCTTTCTTGATGATTCTAACCTGTAATGTATATAATCCCACTTTTCATTATTATTCATAATTTCACTCCTTCCTTCATAACATTCTGATAAAATGGAGTGACTTTCTGAATGTTTTGCCAGTCATGTCTGGAATAGGCAAATACAGAGATACTTTCACCCGTTTCAAGCTCAAGACTGTAAAGTTCATTCCTAAATTTTCTTTCGGTTTCGACATCGATCTGGTAGTCGGTTAAAATCAATAAATCCCAGTCAGAATAAATATGATTATCCCCCCTCGCTCTTGAACCATAAAGAATTACTTCTGCAGATGGGTCTATAACAGAAATATGTTTCCTGATTAGTTGAGATATATGTTTTGATTTAGATTTCATTGATCAAAGATAATAAAATGTAAAGTACTAAACAACTGGATAATTAATGAAAACATATTCAAGGCAAGTGATGAAAATCGCCAGGTAAATACATAACGTTGTTGACAATCACAATTCCCCAGACAGTGTCTGGCGTTTTTTATAAAATAGGCCTGATTACCAACCAGTTTGAAAACTGAGTTTTGAAAAAAATTACGCAAAGCTAGAAATCCGCCAAGGCAGTTAAGTTAGCTGTCACTACTGAGGTGCCAGATTGGCTCCTCAAGTCCCGAAGGCTACCTTTTACAAATTCCGGTATTTATAAGAAACCGGATTTGAAAATGAGACTGAGGAAAGATTCAGGTTCTGGTCGGTATGTTACATTGCTTTTTATGTATTACGGGAAAAGATTTTGTCTGTCTCACTTTCCACATGGTAGCTATATCAAAGAAAACCTGGCATTATCCGACTCAAAATACCAAAAAAGAATAAGTACGGCAATGGTATGCAGGCAAGCCGGCCTAACCAGCTATGGCATGCAGATATTACCATTTGAAAACAAAAGACAAAATAAAATTCGAATTCGGTTATAGAAGCACAGAATAAACTCTTTAAATACCGTTATCTGTTCAGGCAGGAGTATGATGACATAAATGGATTAAGAAAGGTTTTCGGAGAGGATGTAAATGACTATAACTATATCAGGCCTCATATATCCCTCGCGGGATATACACCTTTTGAATCATATTCAGGCATGACAGGTTTACATGAACAATGGAAAGAACATATACAGGAAGCCAGGAAGGAGAGGTTACGGATTAACAGAAAGGAAATATGCCGGCTTTGCAGGTAAAAATCCGGTCAGGAAGGACATTGCACAGGAAAAGATGCGTAATATTTTTTAAAGGAAGATTGAAATAATTGGAAGTTAATGTAACTTGTTGTATATTAGTGTTTTTTGGTTGAGTTGTTGCAATATTGCAACAGAAAATTCTGGATTTGGTTTAGAAATAGCTGCGGCAAAGATTGGCACAATAAAAAACCCGGACAGAGCCGGGCTTTCCCTTTGAAAATATTGTATCTTACTGTATATTAATGTATTTTATGAATATTGTTGCAATATTGCAACGGAAAGTTCTAAATTTTCCTTAGAAATAGATAGTATATAACAACCTAAAAACCCTCCCTGCTTGTCCCGAACGGATCACTCCCCGCCTTTACCGGCCTGATAATAAACGCATAAGAATACGGCTTATAAGGAAGCGAGTATATGGCATGTGTTCTGGCTCCCCATGAATCATCACCCCCTACACCCATCTGCCTGTAGTCAATATTCAGATACACATCTTCCCTCTCTTTCAGGTCAATATTATGGTATCCGTCCCGCTTACTCCGGTTGAAATCATCATTTGTAAAATGAAGGGCAGAGAAACATATAAGCGGATCACCGGATATCATTATTCCCTTTCCATTTTTATCCCTGAGCGTTAACCAGCGCACATCGGTCTTGTAGCCATTCTCCTGGGGAGCTATATAGGGATGATACTGATCCTTCACACTGCCTTTATAGTGTCCTACCAGTGCACTTTCGTGCCTGTCCTGGTAATTTTCATGAGGACCCCTGCCGAACCACTCCAGCGCATTATACGCCCCGGGAACAGCCATTGTCATACCAAAACGGGGCAGCTCAGGCTGATCCTGACCCGCAGGTTTCATGCTCACCGTTGTTTTCAGTTCCCCTTCTCCATTGATCCGGTATGTAATATAATACTGAGCTTCCACATCAGTCAGCCGGTACTCAACACTTACCTGGTAGATCCCTGATGCCGTTAACTGGTGTGAAAAATTTTTCAGAATAGTATTATTCCCTGCGTCCTTCCATACTTTCAGTCTTTGCGGCATTTTGTTTCCAAAATCATTTTCTGTAGGGGCTCTCCAGAAATTAATGGAGGGACTTTCAACCAGTACCTGTTCCCCTTCAACAACCATGGAAACAAGCTTGCCTGTGCGCCTGCTGAAGGTATATTCCGTACCGCCTGACTCAACGATCAGTTCAGCGGGTGTTTCCCTTATAATCTTTTCCCCGGTATCCTTCTGAACGGTCCTTTCCGGAGCGACACTGCCAAGGTTTATCTGTTCCATCGCAAAAATATGCCCCGCCGGGATCAGCGGCCTTTCCCTGTCGGTAAATACCGTTAGGTTCAGGAAATATTCCACTCCGGGATCATTCGTATAAGGGTTGATATCCAAAGATATGATCCTGCTTTCTCCGGCAGGTATATCGGGATACATGATGGTGCCATCCTGTATGGTCCTTCCGTCTGCCACTATTTCCCAGAAGAGGACAAACTTATTCAGGTTTATGAAATCGTATTTATTCTTAATTTCAATTTTATCGGGGGAAAATGGAACCGGTTTAAAGTCGACATACTGATAAACTTTTTTCACTTCTTTTAATGAGGGATGCGGACTGCGGTCCGGAGCCACAAGTCCGTTCAGACAGAATGTACCGTCACTGGGTACTCCTTCAGGACCGAAAACACCACCATACGCCCAGTATTTCCGGCCTTGTTCATTATAGGCTGCAAGTCCCTGATCAACCCAATCCCATATACAACCACCCTGCAGCTGGGGATGCCGTTCTATGACATTCCAGTAATCCCGCAAATTCCCGACACTGTTGCCCATGGCATGGGCATACTCACATAATATAAGAGGTTTGGACTGAATGGACAATGCATAAGATTCCAGTTCAGGTATTTTAGAGTACATAGGGCAGAAGATATCCGTATTCCGCCCTGAGACAGCCCGCTCATACTGAACAGGCCGTGTCAGGTCACGTGCTTTGATCCAGTCGTAACACGCATCAAAATTCACCCCGTCACCGGATTCATTACCCAGTGACCAGATGATCACGGAAGGATGATTTTTGTCCCGCTCCAGCATCTTCTGCACCCGGTCGAGGTGGGATAACATGAAGACAGGATTGTTTCCCAGAGTCCTGTCAGGCTTATAACCCATTCCATGCGATTCAATATTTGCCTCATTGATCACATAGAGTCCATATTCATCGCAAAGCTCATACCAGCGGGGATGATTAGGATAATGGCATGTTCTTACCGTATTGATATTATTCTGTTTCATCAGATGAATGTCTTTCATCATGGATTCTTCCGATACAACATGGCCTGTGTACTCATCATGTTCATGCCTGTTGACGCCTTTAAGGGTTATGGCTTTCCCGTTTACTAACAACTGCCCGTGTTTTATTTCAGAAGTACGAAACCCGATATGGGATGTCAGGTATTCCTTATATGTCCCTTTCCTGTCCTTCAGTTCAATGATCAGAGTATAAAGATTTGGAGTTTCTGCTGACCATTTTAATGGATTGACAAGGGTATTGGTGAATGTCAGTGCTTTCTCCTCCAGTTTTCCCAGTCTGGTGGCCTGTTCCATCTGCAACACAGGGGCATCCGTTTCACCTTTTTTAAACAGACTGATTTTCACAGTGATATTTTGATTGGTGGATGTCATGTTACGGAGGTTAACATCAAGTTCCATAACACCGTCTTTGTAATCTCCGGTCAGACCGGCTTTACAGAAGTAATCGGAGACATGTACTTTGGGCCGGGCGTACAAATACACTTCCCTTTCAATACCGCTGATACGCCAGAAATCCTGACATTCAAGCCATGAACCGTCTGACCAGCGGTAAACCTCAAGTGCAAGAGTGTTTTCCCCGGTTTTCAGGTATTTTGTCAGGTTAAATTCAGCCGGTGTTTTACTGTCCTGGCTGTATCCCACAAACTGCCCGTTCAGCCAGATATAAAAAGCTGATTTGACAGCACCCAGGTGAATATATACTTCTTTGCTTCCCCAGCCTTCAGGTAAAATAAAATTTCTCCTGTATGAGCCTACGGGATTATAATCATGGGGAATGCCGGGAGGCTGGGGTTCCGAAGTCCATTCGTATGGAATATTTACATATATCGGTATCCCATAACCGTTTATTTCCCAATTCGCGGGAACATTAATTTCATCCCAGGAAGAAACATCAAATGACGGATTAAAAAAACCTTCCGGTTTATCAGCCGGCTTTTCCACCCAGTGAAACTTCCATCGCCCGTCGAGTGACAGAAAATTAGATGATTTAATTACATCCTTCCCTTTTGCGAGATCGAAACTTTCAAAAGGGAAAAGTGTTGCATGAGGTTTCTCCCGGTTGATCTGAACGATGCCAGGGTTGTCCCATTCTGTAAATGTCTGGGAAAAAGATAGCAGACACAGAATACTGAGAAGATTCAATACGAATAACTTTTTCATTGTTTTTTTTCTTATATTTAAGTTCAATACTTTAATGTGTGAACATTTTAAATGAATATTTTTCCTTTGTGTTCCTTTGTGTGTACTTCGTGTCCTTTGTGGTTAAGAATTAACTATTTATTTTTACCACAAAGGACACGAAGGTTTTACACGAAGGACACAAAGGAGAACAATTGATTTATTTCAGAATTATCTTCTTCATCTCACCCTGATTTTCCTTCATCCTTCTCATCAACGTAAGTTGTGCCCTTGTTCTCACCAGGTTATGATCAGGATATTTCACATGATAATACTGATCCTCCAGGAGGTAATCCGTAAGAAATCTGACAGCCTGCTCACATGTCATGAAGAAAGGGGCCAGGGCAAGAGTTTCCCTCTCAGGTTTTGTAATAATATCAGCTACTCCCTGCATAAATCCTTTAGTGTAATGTTTGAAAGCCTGCATATTAAATCCGATTTTACCTGTATCCTTCTCATCTTCAGCAGCTGTATTTCCGAAAGTGCGCATGGAATCACCGAAATCGAAATGAAGAATTCCCGGCATCACTGTATCCAGATCAATAACGCAAATCGCCTTATCCTCATTGTCGAAAAGTATATTTGTGATTTTTGTATCATTATGCGTAGTTCTGTTGGGAAGAACTTTATTACGGATCAGCTTTTGCAGTTCTTCAGCAGCTTCTATCCCTTTCAGTGATTCTTCGATCTCAGATGCAGCTGTTTTTAACCTTTCCTGGTTCCCGTTCTTCAATGAGTCCAGGAAATTATTGCGCCTGAAATCCAGGTCATGAAACCGCGGAATCGTCTCATTTAAAGGTTTACCGGGAAGATCTGACAGGTGATGAATGAACATGCCGTATGCCAGTCCTGCTTCATATACTAACTGCGGATCGGAGCAATTATCGGAAACCGGCTGATGAGGGATATAATTAAACATTCTCCAGAAGCTGTCTTCATGCCTTAAATAGTTCTCACCGGTATCTGTTTGCACAAGCTTTAAAGGTATCCAGTGCAGGTTATTCAGGATTATCTTTTGTTCCAGGTGGTTGCAAAGCCGCGACATATTTTCCATTAAACCGGGAACATCCTTAAACACAAAATGATTAACCTGTTGCAGAATATAGCCATGATCACTGCATTTAACCAGCCAGGTGGAATGAATATGTCCTTCACCAATTTGTTTTACAAGGGTTACCGGTCCGGAAATGTTGAAGGAACTGATGATATTGTTGATCCTTTCATTCATAGTTATTCCACAGATCAGTTGGATAGACGCCACCGGAAACCAGGGTATTGATCATTTCCAGCACATGAGGCCTGTCATCCTTGTAGGTAACTCCGAACCATTGCTCATCCGTTGCCAGGACTTTCATCCGGGCCAGTCCGTCTTTGATCATCCGGTCAACAATAATGGGTATGAAAAACTCGGATTTTGGATTCATGGCATTTGCAGAAAGAAATTCCTCAAAATATTTTTCCAGCCATTCAAAAACAGAGGGAGTGAATCCAAACAGGTTCATAGATACGAGGGCATCTTCCCTGACAGGCACCTCTTCATCGTCTTCCAGATAAACAATACCTCCGGGAGTTTCAATTATTTTAGTTCTCTCGATGATTTCTGCAAGGTATCCCTTTTCATCCACTTTACAAACGCCCCTGGATACAGTTCCGTATTTCGAGAGTGTCTTCCGGATGCCGAATCCTACCATACAATATTCATACACTTCTGAATCCTGAATGTTTTTGAGATAGTCGGCTATGATCTTGTATGAATTTCTTCCGTAAAAATCATCGGCATTGATCACGGCAAACGGTTCATGGATTTTTGGCGCGGCCATTAGGACGGCATGGGCTGTTCCCCAGGGTTTTTTTCTTTCAGGGGAAATCTGAAATCCTCCAGGGATAGTTTCTATGCCTTGCAGAACATAATCAATCTGAATACCGGAAGGGAACTTTTTCACGTAGGAAGCAGCGAACTCTTCTTCCATTGCAGGAGAGATCACAAATACCACCTTCCCGAATCCCGACATCAGGGCGTCATACATTGAATAATCAGTAATAGTTTCGCCGGAAGGGCCGAATTGCTCGGTTTGCTTCATGCTTCCGTAACGGCTTCCTATTCCGGCGGCAAGGATAAGTAATGAGGGTTTCTTCATATCAGCACTTTATCAGTTTTTAAGTTTTTTCCAGGTTTTGATCAGCATCGCGATTAAAATGATATCGATAGTAAAGAATATGGATGCAGGCAGATACTTACCGTATAGAACATAACCGGTGGTAAACAGGGAGAGTATGACGATCGAACTTCCGAGCAACATACAGATTATGCCTGTGGGCACATCCCACTCAGCCTTTTCGGGACTTACCAGGGTAATCCCTTCGTTTTCCGCTTCATCAATAACTTTCTTCCATCCGGGTCCTCCGGGATGCACCAGACTGTAAAATCTGCGAAGGGTTTCCTTTTTTTCCGGTTTGGTGAGTAATGTAACCAGCATCCATGCAGCAGTAGTTATGGCAACACCGGAGACAAGTTTCACAGCAGTGGGTATCGGGGGAAACCCAAGTTTCACATGAATGATCTCAAAGTACACAGCAACAACAAATGAAACGATCATCCCTGTGAGTTCGGTATATGCATTGATCCTCCACCAGAACCAGCGCAGGATATAAATAAGTCCTGTCCCCGCCCCTATCTGGAGAAGAATATTAAAAGCCTGGAGAGCGTTACTCAGGAGTAAAGCAAGAAGCACTGCCAGGGTCATAAGTACAATGGTGGATATCCTTCCGGCCAGCACCTGGCTTTTTTGCGAGGCGGAGGGATTGATAAACCTTGTGTAAAAGTCGTTCACAATATAGGAGGATCCCCAGTTTATCTGCGATGCGGTGGTGGACATGAAGGCGGCAATGAGTGAGGCCACTACCAGTCCGAGGAATCCGGCAGGCAGATGTGAAAGCATGGCAGGATAAGCAATATCGTTTTGAATAAACTGTTCATTAACACCGGGGAAGGCCGCTCGCAACGAAGCTAAATCGGGATAAACGATCAATGATGCTAGCGCCACAATGATCCACGGCCAGGGCCGAAGTGCATAATGAAGGATATTGAACAGCAGGGTGGCTTTCCTTGCACCCCCCTCTGACCTGGCTGAAAGCATACGCTGAGCCACATAACCACCACCGCCGGGTTCAGCACCCGGATACCACACGCTCCACCATTGCAGGGCAAGAGGCAAAATGAATAAGGTAACCAGCATATCGCGGTTGTTGAAATCCGGGATCATATTTAACTTCCCTTCCATTACCGGGTGAGCAACAAGATTTTTCAATCCTCCAACCTCAGGCATTCTCACAATAATAATAGCTGCACCGATAACGCCTGTCATCGCAATACCAAACTGGAAAAAGTCAGTAACAAGAATACTCTTCAGTCCACCGGTTGCTGTATAGGCGATCATAATAAGGGAGGCTATGACCAGGGTCTTCCAGGCAGGCCAGTTGAACATCACACCGCTGATCTTAATAAGCGCTAATGAAACAGTGGCGATAACCACAATGTTAAAAAAACCGCCTAAATATATAGCCCTGAAACCACGGAGAAAAGCAGCCATCTTACCTCCATATCTTATTTCATAGAACTCAAGGTCGGTTAATACTTTCGATCTTCTCCAGAGCTTGGCATAAACAAACACAGTAAGCATACCTGTAAGCACAAATGCCCACCACACCCAGTTACCGGAAACACCGTTCTGCCTTACAATATCAGTAACAAGATTAGGAGTATCGCAGCTGAAAGTAGTGGCCACCATGGAGACCCCAAGTAACCACCAGGGCATGTTCCTGCCGGAAAGAAAAAAGTCGGCAGTGCTTTTACCTGCGTTGCGGGAGGCCATGAAGCCAAGAAAGAGTAATATTACGAAGAAGCTGATAAGAATTATCCAGTCGATATGTTGAAGTACCATAATAGTGTAGTTAGAAAATTGTTAGAAAAAGTTGAAAAAAAGTTGAAAAAAAAAGTTGAGAAAAAGTTATTAGGTTGCTATGTAAAAAGTTGCTAAGATAATTATTTTTTGTTAACTTAACCCTGACAGGGTTTTAAACCCTGTCAGGGTTACGAAAAAAAATATCCTCCCCTTGCATTTGCAACTCCAATCGAAAATCCCGATATTTAAATTTTCATTTCTTCAGATGTCAGATCTTCTCCGGCAAGAAATAAAATACCTCCCCGGTGTGGGGCCCAGGAGAGCCGAACTCCTTCAGCAGGAACTCGGCATCTGTACCTTTGGAGACCTTTTGTATTATTTCCCCTACCGTCATATTGACCGTACCCGGTTTTACAATATCAATGAATTAAATGCCGATCTGCCCTATATCCAGATAAAAGGGATTCTTACGGGATATGAGCGAATGGGACAAAGAAATAAAGGCAGACTGGTTGCAACTTTCAGCGATGAAACCGGAAGTATGGAACTCATATGGTTCAAGGGAGACAAATGGATTCCGGAAACCTATCCTGCAGGCCGACACTACGTTGTTTTTGGAAAACCTTCAGTATTCAATAACAGGATCAACCTTATTCATCCCGATATTGAAGATGCGGAGAAGGCTGAACAGACTGATATCCGGTGGCAGGCCCTTTATGTAACCACGGAAAAACTGAAAAGCAATTACCTCACTACTAAAGTTCTCAACAGGCTGATATTGACACTCATCAAACAAGTAAGAGGGAAAATAGCTGAAACATTGCCTGCATGGCTGCTGGACTCAGCCAAGCTAATGAACCTTGAAGAAGCGCTAATAAACTTACACTTCCCCCGTAGTCCCGAGAAACTGAAAAAGGCAGAACTCCGGCTTAAATTTGAGGAACTTTTTTACATCCAGCTTAATATCCTCAGATCAAAAGTTCTCCGGATCAGTAAATTTAAGGGGATAGTATTCTCAAAAGTCGGTAACTATTTTAACCGTTTTTATCATGATAAACTCGGCTTTGAACTTACCAGCGCACAGAAGAGAGTTCTTAAAGAGATACGGAAAGACCTGGGGTCAGGGAGACAGATGAACAGATTGCTGCAGGGCGATGTGGGAAGCGGGAAAACCCTGGTTGCCCTGATGAGTATGCTCATTGCTCTTGACAATGGCTATCAGTCCATTATGATGGCTCCTACAGAAATACTTGCAAATCAACACTTTAAGACATTATCGGATTTTACCGATGGGTTGGGACTACAAATTGCCCTGCTCACAGGATCAACGAAAAAGAGTGAGAGAAACCGGATTCAAAGTGCGTTATCGGATAACTCTCTGCATATCCTTGTGGGTACTCATGCACTGATTGAAGATACGGTTGAGATAAGTAATCCCGGTATTGTTATCATTGATGAACAGCACAGGTTTGGAGTGGCACAGAGGGCAAAACTCTGGAAAAAGGGTGAAAAAATACCCCATGTCCTGGTAATGACGGCAACACCCATTCCACGTACCCTGGCCATGACACTTTATGGGGACCTGGATGTTTCCGTGATAGACGAGCTCCCTCCCGGAAGAAAGCCGGTGAAAACCATTCATATAACAGATTCCAGGAGGCTGAGAATGCACGGTTTTCTGAGAAAACAGATAGCCGAAGGCCGGCAGGTTTACATTGTTTACCCGCTCATCAGGGAATCTGAAAAGATGGACTATAAGGACCTTGAAGACGGATATGAGAGTATTGTCCGTGCCTTTCCTCCTCCCCAATATGCTGTCGGGGTATTACATGGAAGAATGAAAGCAGAGGATAAAGAGATATCTATGAAGCAGTTTAAAAAAGGGATAACTAAAATATTAGTCTCCACAACCGTCATAGAAGTAGGGGTTGATATACCCAACGCCAGCGTCATGGTCATTGAAAGTGCTGAAAGGTTCGGTCTTTCCCAGCTTCATCAGCTCAGGGGCCGCGTGGGAAGAGGCGCCGACCAGTCATACTGTATACTTATGACAGGCTATAAGTTGTCGGAAGATGCCAGAAAAAGAATCCAGACCATGGTCAGCACCAATGACGGGTTTGAGATTGCCGAAGTTGATCTTAAGCTCCGCGGCCCGGGGGATATCGAGGGAACACAGCAAAGCGGCATCCCCTTCGACCTGAAAATTGCACACCTGGGGAAAGACGGACAGATACTGCAATATGCAAGGGACTTTGCCACCAGGATACTGGAGAAAGATCCGGAGTTAGCCTCCGATGAACACAGGGTGTTGCTGATGCAGCTTCAGAAGAATTTCATGAAGACAGTGAACTGGAGGGTGGTTAGTTGACAGTGGTTACGTGGTTGAGTGACTGAGTGGCTGAGTGGTTGAGTGGATAAAGGGATCACGCTATCACGGGATCGCGGGATCACGGGGGGGGGGAATAAGTGACAGGTGACGAGTTTGATTCCAGATTCCAAATTTCAAATTACACAAACTCATGCAATAAGCAATCTGGAATCTGGAATTTGGAATCTGAAACCTGGAACCTGAGCTTCGGCAAGCTCAGCCGGCGGGCTGTAGGTTAGCAATATGCAATCTGGAATCTGGAATCTGAAATCTGGAATTTGAATTTTGAACCTGGAATTAAATAAAAAATGTTAATTTTTGTAATGTCCGGTTATTTATCAGTAACTTGCGCCCTTAAAATTCTGAATAAGGAGGGGTAATGATTATTAACAGAAAGCCGGTTCATTCGTTCCATGTTCCCGTAATGGGCATCGGATTTACCATAGATTCACCTATAAAACTCGCATTCCTTGGTATCTCATCATCCATCAGCATGGTTGATGATATGCTAATGGAAAAAATGAGAAAACTGTATTGCGAGAAGTTTGACATTACATACCACGCTATTACAAACAAAATCAAAGACTTCAGGGCTGAAAGAATTACTGCATGGCTTAATCTGTCCGATTCCATTGTTAAAGAAAAATTTGAGAAGCTGCTGGAATCTTTAAAAGGAAAGAGTAATGAAATTGAAGCATTTGTAAATCTGCTCCCTGATCTTTCTGAATTAAAGGAAAGAGCGAAGCAGATGCTTCAGGGTAATACCAACTTTCAGGAACTGCAAAAATGGTTCCGTGAAAATTTATTCCCCGGAGATATAGATGTCAATATAATGACAAAGCTGGATAAAGAAAACTATTTTGAGAATGAACAGCTGCCTTCCGATTTTAATGACGCGCACGCTGCACTCAGAGGTTTCGCCAACAGTAAACTGGAATCGTCCGTCATTTTGTCAGCCGGCCTAAATCCGCGTCTTTACAGTTACATGGAACAATTCGCTGACTTCTATCCGGATAAGGCAGGACGATTGAAGAAAAAAATCATCCTTAAAATAAGTGACTACAGATCAGCCCTGATCCAGGGTAAATTTCTTGCTAAAAAAGGATTATGGATTTCTGAATTCAGGATTGAATCGGGATTAAACTGCGGAGGTCATGCTTTTGGAACCGACGGTTATCTTATGGGACCGATACTGGAAGAATTCAGGGAGAACAAAATCAGCCTGGTAAACTCAATCTATGAACTATATTTAACGGCACTTCGGGAGAAAGGCAGGCAATTACCATTTGCCATTCCTGAAGTTAAATTCACAGCTCAGGGAGGCGTGGGAACAGCCGAAGAACATCAGTTCCTTCTTGAATACTATGAACTGGACTCAGTAGGATGGGGAACTTCTTTTCTGCTGGTACCCGAAGCCACTAATGTGGATAAGGAAACGCTGGAATTATTATGTGGGGCAAAGGAGAAAGACCTGTATTTAAGTGATATTTCCCCTCTGGGGGTTGCATTCAACAACCTGCGCAGGAATACAAAAGACCTGGAAAAACTGGGGCGCATTGAAAATGGAAAACCAGGAAGTAACTGCCCGAAAAAATATGCTTCCCTGAATAAAGAATTTACTGATAAATCAATTTGCACCGCATCACGACAATATCAGCGGCTAAAGATACTTGAACTTGAAGAAAAAAACCTGGATCCTGCAGCATATAATTCGGAGTATAGAAAGATAGTCGAAAAATCCTGTTTATGTGTAGGACTAGGCACCTCGGCATTACTGGTAAATGAACTTGATACAATATCAGAAGGGAAAGGGGTGTCTGTATGCCCGGGCCCCAATATGGCTTACTTTTCTGAAGTAGTTACATTAAAAAGAATGATTGATCATATTTACGGAAGAGACAATATTATAAAAAGAACCGACCGCCCAAATATGTTTATTAAAGAGATGGAAGTCAATGTAAATTATTTTAAAAAGATATTAGATAAAGCTCCGGTACCTTTAACCGAAAACTATATAAAAAAGTTTAACACCTTCAGCAGGAATTTAATGGATGGTATTACTTACTACAGACATCTTTTCAGTACTATCTGCACCCGTTTCCATTTCAATAAGAAAGAAATATTATCACAGTTGGATACACAGGCAGAGTACATTAAAGAAATATACCCTGTGGTATATGAAGAATCTCTTTCCAGGTAAGAATCATTTTAACTGCATCCGCCCTGTATCTTAATTACTTCCCTTTTAACCGGCTGACCTATATTTTTCAGTGAGTTTACCAGGCTTTGCATCCCTGTGGCCGACTGGCTTCTGAATGCATAAACCTCAAGCTCGTGTTTGGAGGCATCAGGCAGTGGTTCCTGCAATTCAAAAAACATCTTCCTGAATTCATCCGAACTTTCCTTTAAAATAAGGTTTTCCGACTTCCCGATAAACTTTGCCTTCAAACACGACATCTTCACCAGGGTATCATTGTCCGCATAAAACACATTGGTCTTAAGTCTTTGTTTAAAGATATGTTCCCATTGCCTGTCGAGGATCTGATCGAATGGTATATTAATAGCCATGGGAAGGTGATAGGCCTCATATTCCTCAGGGGAACGGACGTCAATAATATTCAGCTGATAATAGTTGTTCACAATCTCAGAAGCCAGTTTATCGGCATTGATTTCTTTAAAAACACAGGTTTGCTGTCTTTTTGCCTCAGCAATTCTGCTTAGAATAATTTCTTCCTTCCCGGGTAAAATTACCACTGTTGCGAGAATGACAAATGGCATAACAGCGAGGACAGCATATTTTCGCAGTTGCAAAGCGGGAATGTCATTTGGTCTTTTATTCACCCTGTTCTCAATGATCCAGGTGGCAACAAATGCCGCCACTGCGACAAAAGCAAGGAGGAAGCCGAACAATTCCATGGATAAGCCCAACTGGTCGTTAATTCTCACCTGTCCTATTTCATCGGCAAGGTACAATTTTTCCAGTATCGGATATCCTTCAGTAAAAGCGATAATGCCAAGCAAGGAACCTCCCAGGAAAGCCATTGCATCCAGTTTTCCTATGGCAGCAGCACAAACACTTGTTCCCGGGCAGAATCCCCCGATGATAAATCCGGCACCCATTACTACTCCTCCCACCAGTGCCGATCTCAGGAAAGTAGGATTAATATATATAATGCTCAGATCGAGCAGTCCGTAATGTCCGAGTAACAATACTCCTGCCATGGCAGTTACGCCTGCGGTAAAGAATACTCTTAACACGGTGAAGTCATATCCGTAAAACAGTCCTACCAGCTTTTTCGTGGATGAGAAACCTGCCTGTTCCAGGATAAAGCCGAAAGCTATTCCAACCAGAACGGCAATAACAAGATTAAATTCGTCACTTATAATAAAAGGTACTAAAGGTCCCATAACAATTTAATTTAGCCAGAGTTTTCTGAAAAAATAAGCCAGTGCGTAGCCTGCGCCAAAGATAGCCATCATAGTGAGTATCCCGCCGAAAGACATCACGGCCATTCCGGAAAGAGCAGCGCCACTGGTGCACCCCCTGCCCAGTTGCGAGCCAAAGCCAAAGAGTGCGCCGCCGGCTACCGCTCCGATAATACGGACGGTATTTGTAACACGGGGTCCCTTTTCGAGTTTCAGTCCTATCCTGTTGCTGATAACCCCTGAAAAGAAGGCACCTATAAATACCCCCAGCACTTCAAACACCAGCCAGTTTCTGAGAGGCCCTTCAGGATTGGCTTCAGCAAACTCCTTATAATAAAGGGAGTTCCGGGCATGCTCCGGGGCAGCCGATTCAACAGCCGCAATTACCACTCCCCGGAAAGCACCGCTGGCCCCAAGTCCTCTGCCTGTAATGAAGATTGTCACCAGCAAAAGCAGCCCGAGTAACACTCCGGCGAGGTAAGGATTCATGTAGGGTTTTGGTTCCATAAAAAATATTTAAGATTCAAAATTCAAGATTCAAAATTCAAGATTCAAAATTCAAGATTCAAAATTCAAGATTCAAAATTCAAGATTCAAAATTCAAGATTCAAAATTCAAGATTCAAAATTCAAGATTCAAGATTCAAAATTTATGGTAATAATAGCAAAATGCAATCTGAAATCTGGAATCTGGAATCTGAAATTTGGAATCCGGAATCAAAATCGTCACCTGTCACCTGTCACCCGTCACTTCTCACTTCTCACTTCTCATTTCTCACTTCTCACTTTTCTTCCTCCTCCATCTCCTCATACCCCGTAATCATCGCCCTGATATTCGATGTCGGTGTCTTCCCTGTGGTTGTCATATACACATGGATCACCAGGAAAACCATTAGAAGAAAAGCACCGAGTGTATGCCAGAAGGCAATACTTTCGAGCGATATCTCCTTTATCACCACAACATCATTTTTATCAATGGTTTTATGAAACATATACAGCAAACCGGAAATAATCGTCACCGGTACCAGGAAAAGCTTAAATCCCAGATATACAATTCTTTGAAGGGGATTCAGCTTTGACAGTTCGGTTTTCTTAATCGGGTGCTTTTCCCCTTTAAACATCCCGACAGAATAGTATCGGATTTGTGCTTTCAGATTTTTAAGGGTGGGAATGTATTGTTTCCACTCCCCGGTAACGACATGCCAGAAAATGGCAAAGATAATAAGTGCTATCAGCAGCCATGAAGCATGCCGGTGAAAGCGTGCAGCCTGTTCAAAACCAAAAATCGTTAAGCTGCCATGCACTTCAAATCCGGTAACAGCCAGAAAAATGATCAAGACAGCCTGAGTCCAGTGCCAGAATCGTTCAAAGCCTTTATAAATGTAAACTTGGTTCATGCGGACAAATATTAATTATGTTATTGCAAATCAATAAGTTCTATTTACCTGTCGGCAAATGGGCATGGAACCTCCATGTTTGTTCATGTCCTTGTTGCGTACGTCAGTGCATGGAGGTTTCATCGATATTTTTAGATTTCAAATTCCAAATTTCAAATTCCAGATTCCAAATTCCAGATTCAAGATTCAAGGTTGCACCTTGCTAAGTTATAGCCCGCCGGCTGAGCTTGCCGAAGTTCAAATTTCAAATTCCAGATTCCAAATTCCAGATTTCAGATTGCTTCATGCTGTTTTAAAGCCCGGTAGCTGAGCTTGCCGAAGCTGCCGAAGCCCAGATTCCAGGTTGCTTATTGCAAGCGTTGATTTAATTTGGAATCTGGAATCTGGAATCTGGAATTAAAAATCCCCCGTCAGATTCACCTCATATCTTTTATTTTTCACCGACACAATAATCCTCATCAACGCATGGATGATCACCCCTGCCAGGGAGATGAAAAACAGAAATGTGCCAATGCCATCCAGTGTTTTGTTATGATCGCGTCCCGGCAGGTAAAAGCCTGCAAGGTGGGCAAGGCGCCCGTTATTCCGGGTGTGGCACTCGGCACAGCCCACTGACTGAGACTTCGGTGCGACCATGTGATTTACAGGCCAGAAAGTTATTGTTTCGGCAAAATCATATTCCCCGCTGTAGGGCAGTCCCACCCTTTTCATTCCTGCTTCAGCTGCATTGTGCCAGTTGAATTCCTTCCAGTAGGCACTGTCACCCATGGTTTCGGAATACAATTTAGGCTGAATGAGCCTGTTATATTTCTTATCGTAAATCTGGTTACCAACGTGTATCTTTACGGGAACGATCCTGGATTCCTGGTCGTCATGCGACCCGAACAGGGTGTTCATTTTTACAGGCATATCCTTTATGGTATCTCCCAGCAGATAATGATCGGCGGTGCCGTTAAACCACATGTAGTCGGGTTGCACATTCTTTTCCCACTTAAAAGCCCCTTTTATGGATAAATAAATTTCATTCCCGTCTTCATCTATTTCAGCGTAAGGTTCCCCGTCTTTTAACCTTCCTGCTTCCGACCACCTCCATTCCATCTTGGTGGCGTTAACCTTTGCAAATTCAGGGATATGGCATGCCTGACAGGATACTTTGGCATTGTGTCGATTGAGGATATCGTCAAAATGGGGAGTGCCGGAATGGCATTGCTCGCAGGTTGCACGCATAGTATTTGTAGAAGACACAGAATAAAGCCGCCCAAGCATCTGGTGGTTCTTAGCGGTATGACAGGCCACGCAGGAAAGGTCCATGCCGTTAACAGCCATATGGACATCCGTTTCCCTGTCGCAGGACAACTGCGCAGCCTCCAGGTCGCCATGCTTCACGTTATTTCCCCCGCCGCTGAAAAAATGACAACTCCCGCAATTGATCCTTGTAGGTTTTCCCACATTCTGTGCTACATTTTTCAGATTTACCGAACGATCTGGATATCCGGCCAGGGATGCTCCTTTGAAATACTCCTCACTGTTATCATGGCAAACCATACAATCCACATTACGGGCATTATTAAAATCGTACAGATCGTTGGTCATACCAAAACCGATATGGCATTTTGCACAGGCCTGCTCATTGGTACGGGAACCGATACAATAGTTGTTCAGCACATTTTTCTTCCCTGCTGTAGATATCCCCCTTCCCTCAACATAGGATACCCTCTCCCAGTTCCAGTGTGATGATTTCATGACCTCCTTGTGCCGTTCAGTATGACAGGCATTGCAGGCTTCCGTAACATCCTGGGGTGTTTTGAACTCTCTCTGGAGTTCAGGCAATTTGCTATGATCAATGGAAGATATTGGCTTTATTGCATATTCCTGTTTTAACTTCTCGAGTTTCAGATTATAGTATTCTTCGGTATGAAAAAAAGCTTTGAAGAAAAGAGCAAGAAAAACTGCCAGGATTGTAATTGCAATAGCCTTATTCATAATGAATTATATTTCATTAATGCGGATGATAAAATTTGAGGAAATATACAAATTATTTTTAATCGTTTGCAAATAACATGTAAAAATATATAAATATGTAGATTTTTTGAGTGGTTACGTGGTTATGTAATTACGTGGTTGAGTTGTTACGTTGGGGTAAGATATGTCTTTGCTCTTTTGAGGGATCACGTGACGAAGGGGACGAAGGGGACGAAGTAAATGAGCAAAATTACCCCGGAGATTGCGGCAAATGCAACTTAGCGACATGTACTGAGCTCCGTCGAAGTAAGCGATCTCACGAACGAAGTGAGTAAACCGCATGAAACATTAAAAACATAATCCCAGAAAACCTGACTTATATAAATATTATATTGTACTTTTAGTTTAATAATTCTGGTTACATTTTATTAAATTATAGTATGATATTGATAATCTCATTATCAGCTCATTCACCATACTCGTTCCTGCCCACCGGTAGATTGGCTTTCATATTAAACTCACCATCTTAACCTATTAATAAAAAAAAAATGGAAAACTCATGGCCTTGAGGTGATTTTTGTTTCCCTCGATGAAGATAAACAGGTTTTTAAAAACTTTGCGGGTATTTTCCCTTTTATCAGTATATGCGATTATAAGAAATGGGATAGCCCCGTTGTTAAAGCATGGCATGTTTCCGGCACACCAACCATGTACCTGCTGGATAATGAATTAAAGATCTTACTGCGCCCTAAATCTGTTCAACAGATCGATGCCTGGGTGGATTGGTTTTTGATACAGGGAAATTGATAAAATCGAGAAGTAAATCTGGTCTACTTTATATTAACTCTAACCCTTATGAAATTTAGGAAACCTGGCTTTGCCAGCGTTGCACAGGGACAACAAATCTTGCTCCCTTCATTGACGCTGTCCGGCAGAAAAAGCCGGACAGGTCCAGGTTAGTTGCTAAAGAGCAGCAACCTTTTATACATCACTAAAAAACCTGCATTGTGAATTGCCATTTACAATAACATGTTATGAATTATGAGTCCACTCCGAAAAGTCATTTCACCCCTAAATCCCCTGAAGGGGACTTTTTGCAAATTGCTCATTTTCAAGAACTCCCCCTTCAGAGGGCCAGGGGGGGGTATAACAACTGAAAATTGAAATTCAGACTTTTCGGAGTAGATTCAATTATTATTTAGTAACAAAACTGCTTTTGAGTGTATGTGAATATAGGTTTCAAAATCCTTGACTTGTATCATATTTAAATTGTATTTTTATGAAAATCTAAAACAATTAATTTCTCGTATTTCAATATAGTATATTATTATTCAATATATTATACTCGCGTCAAGATTTCATCCATTATAATACTTTACATGAAATCTAACAAGCATTTAAATAAAACCCAATAAAATCATTTAATATGAAACAATGGTACCGAATACTCAGTATTTTAGGTGTTTTTCTTTTACCTTTTACCTTTTTCCTTTCTTCTTTACACGCTCAACCCCCTCAGAAAATAAGCTACCAGGCGGTTATCCGCGATAACATTAACCATCTGGTAACCAGCCAGCCTGTTGGTATAAAAATAACCATTCTGCTGGGAGCTGCTGACGGCATTGCCATTTACACAGAAACCCAGACTCCTGTTACAAATGAAAATGGTTTAGTGAGCCTTGAAATAGGGACTGGTATAACAAGCGATGATTTTTCTGCCATTGACTGGACAAGTGGACCCTATTTCATAAAAACGGAAATTGATCCCGGAGGAAGCACAGCCTACAGCATCACGGGCACAAACCAACTGATCAGTGTCCCGTATTCGTTTTTCTCGGCAGTTTCTGCTTCCACAACAGAAAAACAGGACATTGAAAAAGTTCTGAAGGAGGGCAATGATGCCAATTTTCAAAATATCAGGAATCTGATAATCGGGAATTGTGAAAAATGCGACGAAACAACAAAAGGATGTATTCAGTATGACACTATAACAAAAACATTGCAGGTATGTGACGGGGAGAAATGGATTGAGATAATTACCGTATCTTCTGATCTTCCTGGTGATGCGGTTTTTGTGTCACCTTACGGGATGGATACCACCGGAGCAGGGACACTGAAAAGCCCTTGCAGATCCATTAACTACGGTATCGGAGTGGCCATTAACAACTCCCGACAAAATGTCCTTGTAGCCAATGGATTATATAATGAAACCGTTTATCTTGCAGACGGCATAAACCTTCTTGGCGGTTATGATCCGGTTTCATGGAACTGTAAACCTGACAGGACCTACACTATGATCTCCGGAACTGATCATCTGAATGATCACCCGGTTACAATATTGGGTGATAATATCAATCAACCTTTACTTTTAAAAGGTTTCATTATTTACGGTAAGGACGCCCTTTCCCCTGGTCATAATTCCTATGCAGTATATCTGAAAGATTCGAATGCATCGCTGACTTTCAGTGATAATACGATATATTGCGGTAAGGGTTTTGCGGGATCGGACGGCGCAACAGGAGCAAAAGGAGAAGATGGGGTAAATGGCGCCGGGAGGGATTCAGATCCTGCAGCATACGATGCATTCATCACCTCTTCTTCACCATGCAATATCTCTAACAACCGTCAGTATGCAAATGGCGGGGTTAGAATTGTTGCAGGAAATATTATCAGCGGAGGGAACGGAGGAGGGAACAGATGTCCTCCCTCTAAAGGTAACGAATATAGTGGTATTGATGGATATAACGGTTATTCTGGTGCAGGACCGCTTGGGGGTGCGGGGGGAACAGGAGGAGATGCAGGGGATGACGCTGAACTCGCGGGGAGTCTTTGTTATGTTCCGTTCAACCCAATGGAAGGAACTAATGGAGATAATGGCCAGAATGGGATTAATGGCAACAGAGGGTCGGGTGGTACAGTAAGCTGGTTTATTATTGGGAAACACTGGACGGGCAGTTCTGGAACGGATGGGGTAACCGGTGGTAATGGAGGAGGCGGAGGCGGAGGTGGGGCCGGTGGGGGAAGTGTCTGCACTTCCTCTGTATGCGAATTTAAAGACAGACTTGGAGGGCATGGCGGAGGTGGCGGATCGGGGGCTGGCGGAGGTGAAGACGGGAAAGGCGGCACAGCAGGAGGGGGATCGTTCGGGATATTTATAATTAACTGTGAAGCTCCTGTTATTAAAGAAACTTCCATAGTATTAGGAATGGCTGGAAATGGTGGTGACGGAGGCTCCGGAGGTGTTGGAGGGATTGGCGGAACTGGAGGAAAAGGAGGATTTTGCTCGGGTAACTGCTTCTGCATGGGTATTGCAGGAAATGGAGGTAATGGCGGACATGGAGGACATGGCGGTGGAGGCGGAGGAGGAGCAGGAGGCTTATCTGTCGGAATTTTTACTTATAATGTTATTTCACCCCCTGATTATGAAAACATCAGCCATAATAATAATTTTTCGGGTGGAACAGCAGGCATAGGAGGAAATGGGGGTATATCATTCGGAGAAAATGGCGAAACAGGACAAAATGGATTGGTGATGTATTGCAGTTATAATTAGAGGGAAGGGATCACGGGATCCCATGATAGCGTGATCCCTAAACTTCAAAGCCCATGGTGTAATTTGTTTATAATCCTTCATTAATGCAAAACAGAGCCTCCATGGTCTATGGTCAATTATACTATAGTCTTTAGTCCATCATCCCCCGTCACAACATTTTCCCCCTCCCCCGTCACATTTCCCCAAATTCATTTACATTTGCAATGAATTCAGATACTCATGAAAAAAGTCATCCTCCCTATACTCCTCCTTTCCCTTGCATCCCTGAGCTACTCCCAGTCATCCGAAAAACTCAGACACAAAGCCATGGAGTTTTTCGAAGCCGGAGATACGGATCAGGCATTCATTTACGCTGAAAAGGCAACAAAAAAAGCCGAATCAGAACGGGGGAAAAATCATAAAAGATACGCAGATGCTGTTACTGACCTGGCTTTTTTATATCAGTGGACAGTCAATTACGAAAAAGCTGAATCCCTCTTCAGGGAAGCAATAGATATCACCGCATCCATTTCCGGTAAAAATCATCCCCGCTATGCAGTAGCACTGGACAACCTGGCCGAGCTGTATTATGAAATCTACGATTTTGAAAAATCTGAGGTTTTATTGCTGGAGGCTTCAGATATCTTTAAAAGAAACCCTGGTGAGAACAGCCCTGAATATGCAACCTCACTGGAGGACCTGGGGTATGTCGCTCAAGGGGCAGGCAGATATGAAGAGGCTGAAGCGTACTTTTCCAGGGCACTGAAGTTACGGGAAAAAATTTTCGGAACAGACCATCCCGATTATGGAGATTCATTAGGTGCACTGGCAGGTTTGTATTTTGACATGGGTAAGTTTGACGGATCCGAACACCTCCTGCTGAAAGTATCTGAGTTATGGAAGAAAATATATGGCGCCGACCATCCGGTGTACGCCAACTCCCTGAACAATATAGCCTTGGTAAACAGTAACCTGGGAAACTACGCCAAAGCCGAAGCGCTATTCCTGGAATCCCTGGAAATATACAACACATCGTCTGAAACGGATGAAGGTGATTATGCCAACACACTCGACAATATTGCAGGTCTGTATCATAATATGGGCGATTATGCAAAGGCTGAACCCTATTATATTCAAGCCTTGAATCTCCGAAAGAAAGTTTATGGAAATGATCATCCCGAATACGCCTTATCTTTAAACAATCTGGCCACTTTTTATTTCGAGATGGGGAACTATGTAAAAGCGGAACCCCTGTTTGCCGAAGGACTGGAAATAACAAAAAGGACAATAGGAACGGGGCATAGCGACTACGCCACATACCTTAACAACCTGGCATTGCTATACAGCGAAACGGGCAATTACCGGAAAGCTGAACCCCTGTACATAGAGGCAATGAATATCAGAAGGAAAGTACTTGGCCCTGATAACTACGAATACGCAGCTTCACTGAATAATTTAGCCTGCCTGTATAATGACATGGGAGAGAACGAAAAGGCGGAACCATTTCATCTGGAGGCTTTAAGAATTGTCGAAAATACACTTGGGAGAGAGCATCCCGATTATGCCCTCTCATTATGTAACCTGGCCTTCCTGTATAACGATATGGAACTTTATGCCAAAGCAGAACCGCTCTACCTGGAAGCGCTGGACATCATAGAAAGATCCCTGGGAACAGACCATCCGGCATATACTTCCGCCCTGAACAACCTGGCGGTATTATACCTGAACCTAAGCGAGGATGAAAAAGCCGAATCGCTTTACATCCGGGCAAATGATAACCTTAACAGGCAAATCAACAACACCTTTGGCTTCCTTTCCGAAAAAGAAAAGGAACAGTTCCTAAACAATACGGTGGTTAACTTCTTCAAAAAATACAACTCATTTTTTCTCCGGAGAAAAGAGCATAACCCTGCTGTCACTGCAGTTTCATACAATAACGAGCTGGCTCACAAAGGGATGCTGCTCCTTAGCAATACCGCTCTGCGCCAGGCTGTTTACAGCAGCAATAACGATGAACTCATTTCCACCTACGAGAAATTTACAGAGATACATCAGAAGCTTTCCATACTTTACACAACACCCATAGTGGAACGGGAAGAAAATATGGACAGCCTGGAAAATATGGCCAACGACATGGAGAAAGAACTGATCAGCAAAGGGAAAGACTTACGCGGGGTGGATAACCTTACCGGCCTGACAAAAGTAAAATGGCAACATGTACAGGAAGCTCTGCAGGATGACGAAGCGGCAATAGAGTTCGTGAATTTCAATTTTTTTGACAGAAGGTGGACTGACAGTGTTTTTTATTGCGCCCTGGTATTACGTAAGGAGTATACCTATCCAAAAATGCTCTATCTGTTTGAAGAAAAAGAACTTGAAAAGCTGTTATCCACACCTCTGGCTACCACCAGCTCATATTATATCACTAAATTATACAGTGGTAAGCCTGACCCTTCCTCTGACAACACCGGTACAGCCGATCCTGATATAAACATACTTTTTCAGCTGGTATGGGAGCCTATCGACAGCCTGCTGGAAGGTGTTAAAACTATCTATATTGCACCCGGCGGGTTATTGCATAAAGTTGCTTTCTCCGCCATCCCCTTAAATGACAGTGCCTGCCTGTCGGATAAGTACTCTGTTAATATCGTGAGCAGTACCAGGGTTCTCGCACAGGACTACCGTGTTCCCCCGGCTTTCTCCGGGAAGGACAGGGCAGTTCTTTACGGAGGTATTGAATACGATGTGGACAGCACCGACATGGTTGCGCTGGCCGGGCAATACCGGCAAACCGAATATGATTTTCTCGCCAGCCGGAGCGCAGTGATCCCTGAGGATAAGAGGGGAATTTCATGGTCATACCTGCCCGGAACATTTACCGAGATATCCGCTATTCAACGATTATTCGGGACAGGGAAAATTCATGCAACCCTCTATACCGGGAAAAATGCCACGGAAGAATCATTTAAATACATGACAGCAGGCGGGAAGTCTCCTGAGATAGTCCACATAGCCACTCACGGATTTTTCTTCCCCGGAGAAAAAACCGGATCTGACAGTCAGGACAAAGAAATCTTCCGTAGTGGAATAACGGACAAACCAACCTTTACCATATCGGAGAATCCCTTGTTTCGCTCAGGATTACTGCTGGCCGGTGCAGGACGCGCATGGAGCAACTTTCAGACAATTCCCGGGGTTGAAGACGGAACACTGACAGCGTACGAGGTGTCAAATCTGAATCTGAACAACACCAAGCTGATGGTCTTATCAGCCTGTGAAACCGGCCTGGGCGACATACACGGCTCGGAAGGGGTGTATGGTTTACAACGTGCATTTAAGATGGCAGGGGTACATTACATGATCATAAGCCTGTGGCAGGTACCCGACTACCAGACTTCTGAGCTTATGCAGCTGTTTTACACTAACTGCCTGAGCGGTATGAGTATTAAAGAGGGATTCAGGAATGCTCAACAGAAGATGCGGAGCAAATATGATCCGTTTTACTGGGCGGCATTCGTGCTGACAGAGTGATGGACAGACTAAATTTTCCCTTCATCATTTAAACACGTACCCAACCGACAGTCTAAGCCTGCTGTATGTCTCCTTCCTGTCACGTTCCTGCACCCATTGGTGAAGGGGAGTCAGATGATAATTTAACTCCTGGTAATGATAGGCTATGGTCAGCAGAAAGGCAGTATTCTCATTGATGATCCTTTCCAGCCCTGCTCCAATGGAGGTGTGGACTCCCCCGAAACTTTCATACTCATAATCCCAGTCGTTCTGCCTTTTTTCCAATGGAACCGTATACCCTGCACGTATTAAAACCAGGGGGGACACAGCTTTCCGGAAGGCACGAACACGCAGGCTGACTGATAACGGCATTTCCATCCATTCATAAAACTCTATACCAGCTTCCGTACCGGCTGACAACCAGTGATTAAAGCGGTATCCCGCTCCCATATTAAGTCCCGGGATAGTTGTTTTCCCAATGGAAGTGCCGCCTGACCTCATTAGTAATTCCACATTTGCCCCCACATCAAAACCCTTTCTGTTAAACTGCGTCACCCTGAATTCAACAGTCTTTTCATATTTAACAGAATCAACATCTCCCGTGTCAAATGCCCAGATATCCCCGGTGCGGCTTAGAATACGAATGCTTTGCGAGGTACTGTCCTTTAAAATGGTACCATGAATTACACTTCCGTTGGAAAGATATATTATATCCTCCTTGCGTTGTGAAAATGCATGGCTTACCATGAATAAGTGAAATACTGCACACAAACAAAGCAACCGTGACAGAAATGATATTCGTAAAGTGTTGGAGCTATTCATAGGCAGCCTGTACTTTAGTTTTATTATAGATCAATCGTTCGTTAGAGTAAAAAAAACGCAAAGGCGCAAAGGCGCAAAGTATTGATTATTAATAGAAAGCATAATATCAGCATGAATTAACGAAACACTCATTATCAGCATGTCATAAAAACATAACGAATTATATAAAAGATAAAAATACAACTTAAAACGTTGCGTCAATAAAGTATTGTTATGTTGACGCAACTATCGGCTATCTTTTTTCATCTTATTTCAGTATTCCTGATAAATATTATCCTTTGGCTCACTACAACATAATGTTTTTCAAAATACTGATTATAATGTTTATTAAACTTTACACATAATGTATAAAACTGTTAATCAAAACCTTGCGCCTTTGCGTTCCTTTTTTCCACGTTATCGGATACCTATTATTCCATGCCTCTGGTCTAAAGCTTACAATATAAAACTATTTATTTATAAACATATACATCCATGCAAACCACAAGAAACCTCATGTTAACGGTAATCCTCGGCATAGCTCTCAGCTCCTGCCAGGAAAAAGTAACCGACACCTTCCTTGTAAATGTTCCGGTATATATGGACAGGGAATCCTTTAAAAAATCTGTTAAGGTTACCGGTGCAGAAGACATTGCTGAACCCGGTAAGATCTATTTCAAAGACAACTTTATTTTTATCAACGAAGCATTAAAAGGGATACATGTTATTGACAACACCAATCCGGCATATCCCTCAGTTGTTTCCTTCATCAGTATCCCGGGGAATGTGGATATGGCCATTAAGGACAGTATTCTTTTTGCCGACAGCTTTATTGACCTTGTTGCCCTCAACATCAGTGATATAAATAATATCCGCGAAGTGGGCAGGGTTGACAGTATCTTTCCTTTCAGCCTTCCCCCGGTTACAGCACAAAATCAGTTTCCATTTCAGATGGTGGATGCAACGAAAGGGATAGTCGTGGGCTGGGAGACCAGATATGTGACGGAATATGTCAATATCGGACAACCGGACTTTCCCTTTATGGACAGATGGACTTTCGCAGAGGCAGGTGTGAACTTCAGCAAAGTAAGTACTGCGGGAGGTGGTTCCTCCATGTCTGTCGGAGTGGGAGGTTCCATGGCACGTTTTACCATATACAGCAGCTTCCTTTATACGGTTGACCAGTATAACCTCAAAACCTTTAATATAGATATACTGTCAAATCCATTGCTGATCTCCGACCAGGGAATAGGCTGGGATGTGGAAACTATCTTCCTTTACCAGAATAAGTTGTTTTTCGGCACACAAACAGGAATGCTGATCTATGATATAACCAATCCGGCAAGTCCGAAGTATGTTTCCGGTTACAGTCACTTCCGGAGCTGTGACCCGGTGGTGGTTGAAGGAAACTACGCCTATGTCACCCTGCGTGCCGGCAACCTTTGCGGTGAAGCCACCAGCCAGCTGGATGTAATTAACGTTTCCAATATTACCAGCCCCAGGTGGGAAAAGTCATACCCCATGCATGAACCGTACGGATTAGGTATTGATAATAAAACCCTGTTTATTTGCGACGGGGAAGCCGGATTAAAAGTATACGATGCCACCAACCCGAAGAGCCTGGTTAAAATAACAACCTTCCCCGATGTAAATGCCTTTGATGTCATACCCTTCAACGGGGTACTGATGATGATAGGAAGGGACGGACTATACCAGTATGACTATTCCGGACCGGAGAATATGAATTTGTTGAGTTATATTGCTATAAAAAGGAAAAATTAGTCTGATTGATTTATAAGAAACCCCTGTGTTTGCAGCCAATGCAATTAAGCGTAGGGAATAAATGAACAGAGTGAGAAAACCGTATAAATAAATATCACTCTATTTCAAAACCCGATTTCTTGATTTCTTCAAGAAAGTCCCCGTCATCGAATAATCTTTCAATGAGGACTGGTTCTATTCTATCGTCTATTTGTCGTCTTAAACGCCATAGTATTGGATTTACAGAAAAGAAATCCCCTTCAATCCGTTCCACCACGATGGCTACATCAATATCACTGTCCTCATGACTGGTTTCTTTTGCATAAGAACCAAATAAATAAACCTTCTCAACAGGGATAAAATCTTTCAGTAGGTTTTTATATGCCTTAACTTTATCTATAGCCTCTCTTTTATCCATTTTTGCAGATCTTTGGTATTTATGATCAATTCAGCACATTTTTGAGATGTCAGACTCTTTAATAATCTTTCTTTATTCAAGGGGTATCTTGCTTCAATGTTGAGCGGTTCTATCTCATCAATAAACATTTTCTGGCTTTCGGATAAGAAATCATAAAAATCACCTTTTCTGGCAATATACGACAAGCTATGAGTGTAGGGAGAAACTTCCTGTTTTAATTTGAGATAATAGGCTTTAAAAGCTTTCTCTATTGTTTGATGACACATATATCCAACATAAAGATATCTTTTGCTTTGAAACATTGCGTCTGCTGTTTCGATATCATAATCAGACAAATCAATCCAATATTTTACTTTGCTTTCCATTCAGGATAATTTATGCTAATTTACAATTTTTTGTTGATTTGTCAAAAACCGTTCTCTGAACTTGTTGAAGTCCGGATTCCAAGCTTTGCCAACCGAAGCTTCAGCGAAGCTTGATTACAAATTCCAAATTCCAGGTTCAAGCTTGCTCCTTACTAACCTACAGCCCGGTAGCTGAGCCTGTCGAAGCTCCTTCTTTAGAATCATCCTAAATAACAAATCCATTCAACGAATCTTGAAAAAAGCATTATTAAATTTTTTCTTAATTTTAATTTTGCATTTTTGCTGTATTAATTGAAATTTTATAAATAAACGGATCATCCCGGGCTGTTTCAAAAACACAAACTATGTCAACCATAGAGCATAAAGGAATTATTGACAGTATCAGTGAGGGAAAAGTTAAAGTGAGATTCACTGCACTTTCAGCCTGTGCCTCCTGCCATGCCAAAGCATATTGTTCGGCTTCTGAGATGGAAGACAAGATTGTGGAAGTGGATGGTTCTCCGGCAGTATTCAGACCCGGTGAACCGGTAAATATAAATCTTTCTTTATCACAGGGATACAAGGCTTTACTGATCGGTTACGTTTATCCTTTCCTGCTGGTGTTTTCTTCCCTGGTGATCCTGTCGGTAGCGGGGATAAGAGAGTTATATGCCGGTTTAATTTCCCTCTCCCTTCTTCTACCCTATTACCTGGTTACCGCATTTCTGAAAGAAAGAATAGATAAAAAGTTTCAGTTTACCATACATAAGACAGAACAATGATGAGTGACACAGTTCTCTATATTATTCTCACCCTTAGTATCACCGGAATCTCCGCTGCAGTGATTCTGTATTTTGCTGCACAGAAGTTTAAGGTATATGAAGATCCGCGCATTGATAAGGTAGAGGAAAAGCTTCCCGCGGCAAATTGCGGTGGCTGCGGGTACGCGGGTTGCCGTAATTTTGCAGAGGCTCTGGTAAAGGCAGAATCCTTTGACGGCTTATACTGCCCTGTCGGAGGGAACGACATGATGGCTGCCATTGCCGCCCTGCTGGGCCGCGAGCCTGTGCTGCAGGAATCAAAGGTGGCGGTTGTAAGATGTAACGGCGCTCCTGAACACCGCCCGCGCACAAATCATTATGACGGTGCAGCATCCTGCGCCATTGAACATATCCTCTACATGGGAGAGACGGGTTGCCCGCATGGCTGCCTGGGTCATGGAGACTGTGTTATTGCCTGTGATTTTAATGCAATTTATATCGATCCGGTTACCAGGTTGCCTGTTGTGCTGGATGATAAGTGCACCGCCTGCGGAGCATGTGTTAAAGCCTGCCCGAGGAATATCATCGAACTGAGGAAAAAAAATCCGAAAGACAGAAAGATATATATCTCCTGTATTAATGAGGAAAAAGGGGCTATTGCAATAAAAAACTGCAAAGTGGCATGTATCGGTTGCGGTAAGTGTTTGAAGGTATGCCCGTTCGATGCCATCACCATGGAAAACAACCTGGCATACATCGATCCGGTGAAATGCCGGCTCTGCAGGAAATGTGCTCCCGAATGCCCGACAAATGCAATTCTGGAGATTAATTTCCCTCCGAAAAAGGAAAAGACGGAAAAAGAAACAGCGAGCGCTCAACTATAAATAAGTAAGGATCGATGCTAAAAACATTTGTAAAAGGAGGTGTTCACCCTGCAGAGAATAAAATTTCAGCAGGAAAGAAAATTGAGGTACTCACCCCTCCTCCCACAGTTATTATTCCCGTTGCACAACATATAGGAGCACCGGCAAAGGTCCTGGTGGCAAAAGGTGATAAGGTGAAAACAGGTCAGCTTATCGCACAGTCTTCAGGGTTTGTTTCAGCCAACATCCATTCCTCCGTATCAGGCACAGTGGCCAAAGTGGATATCTTCCTTGACAGCACAGGGTACCGGAGAACAGCAGTACAGATAACTGTGGAAGGGGACGAATGGATTGAAACCATTGACCGCGATGTTACTCTCAATAAAGATTTCAGCCTGACCGCTGAAGAGATCATTAAGAAAATATCAGATGCTGGCCTGGCAGGCCTTGGCGGGGCAACCTTCCCTTCCCACGTTAAACTATCAGTACCTCATGGAAAAAAAATCGACTGGCTTGTTGTTAACGGTGTGGAATGCGAACCTTATCTCACTGCCGACCATGCGCTGATGATGGAAAAGGGGGAAGAGATCATGACCGGCATACGCCTTATGATGAAAGCCCTGGGAGTTGAGAAGGCCATTATAGGTATCGAAAATAATAAACCGGATGCGGTTAAGTATATGTCGGCACTCGCAAAGAAGGAGAAGGGGATTACAATTGAGGCGCTAAAAGTAAAATACCCGCAGGGAGGAGAAAAACAACTTATCAGTGCATTGCTGAAAAGGGAAGTTCCTTCCGGAGGACTGCCCCTTGATGTCGGCGTAGTTGCATTCAACGTGGGAAGTGTTTTCGCTGCCTACGAAGCAGTGCAGAAAAACAAACCGCTGTTCGAAAGAGTGGTAACCGTCACAGGCTTATCCCTCCAAAATCCGGGGAATTTCCTCACAAGGATCGGAACGCCGGTATCTGCACTCATTGAAGCTGCAGGCGGCCTCCCTGAAGATACAGGAAAAATAATCAACGGCGGACCTATGATGGGAAAAGCTCTTAACAGCCTGGATGTACCTGTCGTTAAAGGCAGCTCCGGCATCCTGGTTGTTCCGGAAAAGTTCTCAAGAAGAAAGGCAGTGCAAAATTGCATTCGATGCAGTAAATGTGTGAGTGCCTGCCCCATGGGGCTTGAACCCTATCTTCTGATGAGCATCGCGGAGAAAGAGATGTATGACAGACTCGAAAGGGAAAAGATACTGGATTGTATGGAATGCGGATCATGCAGCTATATATGTCCCTCGGGAAGACCGCTCCTGGATTATATCCGGCTGGGCAAAACCAGAACGATGCAGTTGATAAGGGCAAAAAAGAATTAAAAAATAAATATTAACCCTGATAAAAACCATAAACCCTTTGTGCACCTTAGTGTTAACCTTCGTGTCCTTCGTGGTTAAAATTTTTTACCACAAAGGACACTAAGGATTTCACAAAGGTACACAAAGGAAAACCTAATTAATACAGCATTCACGCCTATGAATATTTTAAATGTTTCACCTTCACCCCATGTATATTCCGAAGAATCGGTTCCAAAGCTGATGTACGGTGTCATTTGGGCACTGCTGCCGGCATTCCTGGTATCGGTTTTTTACTTCGGACTGGGGATGATAATTGTTACAGGCGTTTCAGTGATATCCTGTATCCTGTTCGAGTATTTGATCCAGAAATTCATTCTGAAAACCAAGCCTTCACATCTGGATGGTTCGGCAGCCTTAACCGGTCTTCTGCTGGCTTTCTGTCTTCCCTCAAACATACCTGTATGGATGATAATTATCGGGGCACTGGTGGCGATTGGCGTAGCCAAGATGTCCTTCGGGGGTCTGGGGAATAATCCCTTTAATCCTGCCATTGTCGGGCGTGTTTTCCTGTTTATATCCTTTCCGGCTGCTATGACGAGCTATCCTAAACCCGGACAATGGTTTACCTATACTGATGCCGACACGGGAGCGACCCCGCTGAGCATTCTAAGTGAAAATCTTGCCAACAATGTTGCTGTTACCGACATTATGAAAGAGGTCCCGTCCTATCTGGATCTGTTTATGGGAAAAATGCTTGGATCCGCAGGGGAAATCGCTGCATTCGCTCTCCTGCTGGGATTTATTTACATGCTATGGAGAAAGATAATTACCTGGCATATACCCGTAAGCATACTGTTAACCGTATTTATATTCACCGGCGCACTCTGGCTGGGCAATGATGAAAAATTCGCAGATCCGCTGTTTCATTTGCTAACAGGAGGACTGATACTTGGAGCTGTTTTTATGGCAACAGATTACGTGACCTCTCCCATGGCTACCAGGGGTATGCTGGTTTACGGGGCAGGAATAGGGATCATAACCATACTTATCCGCACTTTCGGTGCATACCCTGAAGGCGTTCAGTTTGCAATACTCATTATGAACGGATTTACTCCGTTGATCAACAAATATATTAAACCTGAAAGGTTCGGGGAGGTGAAAAATGGCTAAAAAAGAATCCAACTTCAAAAATATGGTCATAGCCCTGTTTGTTGTGAGCTTTGTGGCTTCGGCAACACTGGGCTTTGTTTATGAGCTGACAAAGGAACCTATCCGGCTCGTGGAAATAAATATTAAAAATAATGCCATTATGTCGGTAGTGCCTGAATTTGACAACAACCCTTCTGAGGATATGATCCGTGTTGCATCAGGGAGAGACAGCCTTACCCTTTACCAGGCCACAAAAAACGGCGAACTTGTCGGTACAGCTGTTGAAACCTACACCTTAAAGGGCTTCAGCGGACTTATAAAACTCATGGTTGGGTTTGCACCTGATGGCAGTATTATAGATATTGCTGTTCTTGAACATCAGGAAACACCAGGGCTGGGTGATAAAATTGAAAAGAGCAAAGACAAATTCAGTCTTCAGTTCCAGGGAAAAAATCCTGCCGACTTTAAACTGGCAGTGACGAAAGATAACGGAGAAGTTCAAGCTATCACTGCTTCCACCATTAGTTCGCGTGCTTTCTGTGATGCTGTGCAGAAAGCATATGATGCATATATGAGTTCGAAAAACTAAAATAATAATGATATGAACCACTGGAAAAACTTCAGCAAGGGCTTTATTAAGGACAATCCTGTATTCGTTCTCTTTCTGGGCCTTTGCCCGGTTCTTGGTGTTACAACAACGGCAATTAACGGACTGGGTATGGGACTGGCAACCACTTTCGTCTTGACCATGTCCAGTATTTTTGTATCCCTGATCAAGAATTTCATCCCGGATAAGGTAAGGATCCCATGTTTTATTGTTGTAATAGCCACCTTTGTAACCGTGGTTGAACTGGTAATGAAGGGATATCTCCCTGATCTGTATAAATCCCTGGGGTTATTCATTCCCCTGATCGTGGTAAATTGTATTGTGCTGGGTCGTGCAGAAGCTTTTGCATCAAAAAACGGGCTGCTCTCATCTATACTTGACGGCTTGGGAATGGGACTGGGATTTGCACTTGCGCTGACAATCCTTGGAGCTGTGAGAGAGATATTGGGAAGCGGATCAATTTTCGGCATAAAGTTTATTCCGGGGGATGGGATACTGGTATTTATCCTGGCTCCGGGAGCATTCCTGGCATTGGGGTATCTGATCGTTGTTATGAACCTGGTAAAGAAGAGGTTATACTAATATGGAATATATAGTCATTATCATCTCCGCTGTTTTTGTCAGCAACATTGTCCTTGCCCAGTTCCTCGGCATCTGTCCTTTCATGGGTGTTTCGAACAAGGTGCCTACTGCTGTAGGTATGACAGGCGCTGTCACCTTCGTAATGGTAATTGCCACTATGGTTACGCACCTCCTTATGCAATATGTGCTGATTCCCCTGGGTATTGACTTTGCACGCACCATCACCTTTATCCTGGTAATTGCCTCTCTTGTGCAACTTGTTGAGATTGTGCTGAAGAAAGTAAGTCCCCCGCTATACCAGGCCCTCGGCATCTTCCTCCCGCTGATCACAACAAATTGCGCCGTACTTGGTGTAGCAGTTCTGGTAGGACAGAAAGAATTCAACCTACTGCAAGGGGTAGTTTTTGCCATTGGTAACGCACTCGGTTTCGGTCTTGCCCTGATCACCTTCGCAGGGATACGTGAACATCTGGAGTTAATGAATATCCCCAAAGGTATGCGCGGTGTGCCTATTGCATTTATTGTGGCCGGTATACTTGCGCTGGCATTTATGGGCTTCGCAGGTATTGTATAACCATCCATCTGTTTATTACCAATGAGTAACGAGGAAATCATCAGCAGGGCTGAAGAATTTGTGAAACAGCAACTTTCATCAGCCGAAGGCAGTCATGACTGGTGGCATACCTGGAGGGTGTGGCGGTTTTCGGTGAAAATTGCACTGAAAGAAGGTGCAGATGTTTTTATTACGAGTCTGGGAGCCCTTTTTCATGATATAGCCGATCCGAAATTCCATGATGGAGATGAGGAAAAAGGGATCAGGATGACGCGGGATTACCTGGCCTCACTCAATGTTACGGAAGATGTCATCTCAGTTGTTGAGGATATTGTCCGTCGTGTCTCTTTTAAAGGGGGAATTCACGACCCTCTGCCGAAATCACCTGAACTGAAATGCGTCCAGGATGCCGACCGGCTCGATGCTATGGGTGCCGTTGGAATAGCCCGTGCATTCAGCTATGGGGGTTATAAGGGAAGAAAGATATATGATCCCGGCCAGAACCCGAAGAAATATTCCACTTCAAAAGAATACAGGGACAGTCAGGCATCTACCATAAATCATTTCTATGAAAAATTGCTGCTCCTTAAAGATTTAATGAATACCAAAACAGGCAGAAAGCTGGCCCTTAAGCGACATGGGTTCATGAAGGTTTTTTTAAGGGAGTTTTTTAGGGAGATGAGATAGGGGGGGAAAGGTGACAAGTGACGGGTGACGGGGGGGGTAGGAGCTTTGCCCGGAGAAGGGATCGCGGGATCATGTGGTTGAGTGGTTGAGTGGGCGAGTGGATAAGTAAAAGACGCAAGTATGTATCGTCCTGAAAAAAGTCTACAATTTTTTGGTTATCATTAGTTTGTTCTAAAATATTTTTCATTGAATCAACTTTATCTGTTCCGCCTCAATAAACCAATCGATATTTAAAGCCGGTTTCTGTTCGGCGTCTTTTAATATCGTCATTTTTCCAGGGGTTACCATCCACCATTCGGTGGACAGGCTCCCTGACTATTCAATTCCTACCCCTCCTTTGCTTCGCTGAAGTTTCTCCTTCGTATGTTTACTCCGGAGAAGGAGCTACGCGAAAGCGAGGCGAGGTAATTTGCACATTTACATTTACTTATCCGCTCATCCACTACGCTACATAATCATTCACTCATTCACTCATCTACTCAATTTATCAATTACTCAATTTATCAATTCTCCCCCAACCCAGGGCAAAGACATATCCTTGCCCCTACAAAACCACCCGTCACCCGTCACCGTCACTTGTAACATAACCACTTATCCACTCAATCACTCAACCACTCAATCACTTAAACCGGGCCCTGGCCGCCAACGCTGCCCCTACAATTCCCGCCTCATTCAGGTACTGTGCAGTCACAACCTTTGCTCTTGTATGCAGAAGTTTCAGGAACAGATCTTCTTTTTTCGAAGCTCCACCTCCGAGTATTATGAGATCCGGCCAGATCAAAAACTCTAAGCGTTGAAGGTATTCATCAAACCTGCCGGCCCAATCTTCCCAGCTTAGATTCTGATTTTTCCTGGCAGCATCGGAGGCATATTTTTCAGCATCATCACCCTTAAGGATAATGTGGCCAAGTTCCAGATTAGGCACCAACTGCCCGCCTGAAAATAAAACTGTACCCAGACCGGTGCCGATGGTTATCAGCAATACAACACCCTTATGACCGGCACCTGCTCCGAATTTCATCTCAGCCATCCCTGCAGCATCAGCATCATTTACTACATGTGCAGGACACCCGGTAACATCTGTAATGAGCTTGTTTATATTAGTATTCATCCATCCTTTATCAACATTCGCAGCGGTTACCACTGTGCCATTCAGTACCACACCGGGAAACCCTCCTCCTATTACCCCCTTCCAGTCAAAGTGAGCAGCAATCTTACGGATAACTTCAGCCACTGCTTCAGGTGTGGAAGGCTCAGGGGTGGGAAGCCTGTACCTCTTAGTCAGTAATTTCCCTTTTTTCGTGTGCACGATAGCTCCCTTTACACCTGAACCGCCGATATCAATTCCAAGAATTTTTTTATACTTCATAACAAAACAGAATTTAGGATTTGAAGCTGAAAAATAGTTATTTTTTTTGAATAGTATTACAATTCATTGGCGGTTAATTAATCTTCAATAAAACTGCTGTCATCGTTGGGATCTCCAATTCCCTTATACCTGGCCTTGCGCGGATAAGGGAACACAGGTCTGGTCATAATAGATTTTCCCTCCTTTTTCTTTGTGAGAATAACTCTTTCCGGTGGATTGTCATTTTCAACCCAATCTCTTATTAAAGCAAGCCAGTCTGCATGATCAAGACCTGAACCTCCACCACAGTGAAGTACCCCGGGGAGTATAAATAATCTCAGATAATCTTCTGTCTCAGGATCATTTTCCCGGGCTTCTTCATAATGCTCTGTTGAAGTAAACGCTGACAAAGCAGGATGAATCTACCATAATAAATCCATCTTCCCTGTACATTGACCTGAAATCCCTGATCCGGTGAAATGTCAGGTAATTTGCATCATGTGCATTTTTTGCACCTCCATACTCATCATCGTAAGCCGTCCTGCATACCGCAATTATGTCATCACCCTCGAAAAGCCAGTCAACATATTGAAATGCATGGTTATAAATATCAGGGTGATACAGGATCACAGACTTAATCTCCCAGTGATGCAGATCATCCGAACAGACCAGGACAAGCGTATTGCGTATACGGTCTGAGTGTGCAAGTCCTTTATGTTGTTCAGAAACATAATTTGTCAGAGTCCAGTATTTATCAGACATTGAATCATAACGTATTGTAAACTTTTTATCACCTCCGGGGAAGGTTATAAAACCATTTTTGGGATTGAAAGAAGCTTTCTTCCCTTTTTTATTAAGGCTGATAATTGCGGCTAAATCGCCGGTTGCCGGGCCCGGTTCCCTGATAAAATTAACCCTGAGCAGGCATGCTATGTTACCCTTGCGTGTTTGAACAACGTTACCCTCCAGCCATGCACGGGTCTGACCCTCCAGCCATTCCTGCCGGCGTTTTACAGCATTGGTGACAGTCCAGCTGTCTCGCCTGAGAATATCCGAACCAACAGAAGCACTCATCACAAATGATGCATAATGCGGACCTCCCCACTCACTCCCTTTCTGTGAAGCCGCACCCGAAGCATTTTCCATAGCCCGCCATATCCTTCCATCATGAAACAATACAGGTACGGGAGCCGTATGATACTGTCCCTCCAGTAAAAGACCTGTGTTACCATCAGCGGGTCTGGTCCATGTTCTTCCCTCATCGTCAGATCGCATAATGACTGTATTCCCATGATGTTTATCCGTTCCAAAAAGATATACTGCACTGTTGTATGTAAAGATGGAAGCCCAGAACATTCCTTTCACCGTGCTGATCCTGTTCCAGGTCAGTCCTGAATCATCCGAACGGAAAACATGCGTAACAGCTGATTCCCATTCTGATGAACCCGGTCCGAATTCACTGTGTTTGGCCAGATAAACTCCATCTGCGATAACAGCTATTCCCGGACAACCTATATATATGCCGGAAGATGCCGGAGAATGATTAATTATGGAACCCGGAACTTCGAACCTGTTTATATCCTGTGCTGATAATGCTGAGATGGTAAGTAATACGCTCAGAATAAGATGAAATTTATACATAGTAAAAGTTCGTTAAATTAAAAAGAGACGCAAAGGCGCAGTATGTTGATTATTTGCAAGATAATTACTTTAAACCGATTTGTCTGAGCTGTTTATCTCTCCAATTCATTCAAAAAACGGGAACACCACATGCCAACATAATTCCTGCCGGGGCCAACAATTCCTGAAACAAATAAAACCAAGGGCTTGAATTCTCTTTTCCACCGTGCGCAGTAATGTGATATGATAATATCGTGTGTATTATATTAAATGTTACTATTGATTATTTGGTAAATGATGCCGAGTATCAGAATATAGATGATGAGACCCTGAAACGGATGAAAAACATTGAAAAGCTTACACCTGAAGATAAAAGCCATGTGTACGCAATGCTTGATGCGTTCTTTGCAAAAAGCAAACTGCAAAGCTTGTTATTGTAAAAAAAGCCCGGTTGTCCGGGCTTTGTAATTATTCAAAAACAATTATCCATTTTAATGCTTCCAAGTCTTTTACTTTATAATCAAGTCTTTTAAACTCTTGTTTATTAATAATATCATCTGTAATCTTGTCTGTTTTAAAAATAAAAACATGCAAAGTACTATCGCTTGACCTTTTATTAATTGAATATTCCCAAGCTCCTTTACCGCCCGTAACAAAATTCGGTCTTACTGTATCATATGCAGATGCCTTGTACAATTGCAGTTCTTTATTTAAAACTGTATCTGTTAGTAATCTGTAATATATTGTATTGCTAGTTTTGTTTACAAGCAACAACTTTTGATTGTTAATGTCACAACTGGAACAAACAATCATTACTATAATTATTAAAATATTTCTCATACTTATTTCTTATTTGGTCCAAAATACAATGGATTTCTAGGGTCGTTCTCACCTGTTAACCAATACCATAATTGATTAGCCGATTTCTCCCAAGGCATATCGGAATGATAAGGTGTTGTACTTGTAATTAGACTTGGAATAGCAACCAATCCGTAATATGCAACTGGGCCAAGAATTAAAAACTGAACTACGTGACCAGGTTCATGAGTATTGTAATATTTATCTTTAGAGCCACCTTTAGGATAAACAATAAATGGACCAGGTGTAATCGCTCCCCAATCTTTATCTGTAAAATTTGTTTCTATTTGTGGTATACCTCTATTGAAATTAACTGTTAACCAAGGTTCTGATTTCTCACCCCCTTGTCCTTGGGGAATTTTATAATACGAATTCAGCTTCGATACAGTCAAACTCATATACGAAGTAAGCTTACCTGAAGACGGGTTAACATATACAAACCAATCCTGTCCATACATGTTTATAATACGAAGGTTACCACTTTGAGCATCAAGAAGTACGTCATAAAACAGACCAGGATCAACAGCAGTTGAATTCGGTAATACGTAGTTATTATATACTTCTCCCCACGATACCACATCTCCTGATGCATTCCTGTAACCTGTCGGAGATGAAGAATCATAGGAATATCCTCCCGAGCCGCCGTCCTGATGACGCTTTTGTGCATGCACTTCCCTGGACCAATCAGTTTGACCATCATGAAAAACCCTATCGGTAAGTCCATTCCACCAATATCCCCCCGGGTCCACAAACCGCAACGGATTATTCAAACAGTAACTGTACCGGTTAAAACTTTGCGTAAAGGCCGGATCCTGAACAAACAGATCAGGACTTAAAAATCTTGCCGTGTGCGGGTCAAACATACGCCCGTTCCCTCCTACGCTGAAGCTTCGGAGGACAATGCATATTGACCAACCCAAACTTCTCTAAATGTTCATGTCCGGTGTATCCACGATCAAACCGGTAATTCCCGTCTGTAACTATTTCACTCCAATCTTCCGGATCCCTCAGTCTCCCAAACGCATCAAAACTCTTCTCCTCGTACACATCCCCGTTCTCATCCGTGATCAGCACCAGCGATCCAAGGTGATCCGGATGAACGTAAAACATCGAGTCAACACTGCTGACTCTCTGCATGATGGCAGCTATACCTGTGCCGGCGAAAATATAATGTAATTCGCGGTTCTTATCCCCCATCTCCCGCTCGTAATTGCCATGGGCAAAATACTTCGTAAGCTGACGCGTGGTATCCTGGTATTCCGTCTTTATCCGCTGCCTGCCCGCCCCGTAATATATATCCAGCTCTTTTGCGCCCTGGATAATCCTCTTTACCTTGTTAAATGAGGTGTATTCCAGCTCCTGAGCCGTGGTGTCAGCGACAGCGGAAGGATTTGTTACCATGGTTACGGCATGCGGCTTGTCCTGACCGTAAGTGTAACTGCCTGCCGGAGTACCGGCCGAAATGTTACCGTTAGGCTGGTAATCATACCTTTGTGTAACGCTTCCGTATGTGATCTCCTTTAACCGTTCCAGGTTATCATAGCTGAATGTCTCTGTCATATCCCGTATGGCATCCTTTCGCCACTGAAGATTGCCCGTTGTGAAATCCCATTCATACTGCAAATGCTGTATGTTACCCGTCTGAATGCCGGTTACACGCCCGTGGTCGTAGCTGAACTGACTCACCAGGCTGTTGCCGTAGACGGATGCTGTTATCTGATCTCTTGCGTTCATGGAGTTGGCCTGCCAGATAAGGGAGTTATCAGATGTTCTTTTTATCTGACTAAGATAGAAATTTTAAACAATATGCCCCTATCTTATGATAAATTGTAATGCAAACAAAAAGATAAAAAAAGATGACCGGATTAATACTTTTTTCCAAAAACAAGTACGTGTTTTATAATAATAAAAACCGCTTATTAAAAGACATAAGAATACATATACAGTTCCGGCCCCCAGTAAAAGCATTCTCGGTTCATAATTAAGAATACTGTAAATCAATCCCAATAAAAAGACACTGAATGCCATCCCAATATATACAGAAACAATTCCATGCCGGGAACTAATGTTGTTATAACTATCTGTCTTAAAAATCTGATGAAATCCTAAATCATTAAGAATCGCAAATGAAAAGAAAAAATAAAAAAGTGAAGTTGAAAGTAAGGAACAGTAAACAATTGCATTCCCTCCGGGAATATTAAGCAGCTTAAAAGTAAATCCCAATGAAATTAAAATTAAGAGTATCCTTTCCAGTGTCTTCATGATATACCATGTTTTTCGTATTAATCAAAAATAATATCTACTTTGTTGCCATTCTTCTGATAATATTCTGCAAACACTTTTAAGTTTACGGAATAGTTGCGGGGGGACACTCTGCCGGCTTCTAAGCTCACACAAACTCACCTTCTGAAAATGGATGAGGAGCAGCAGGAATTATATGATATCATCCAAAAGAATTTTCAGGGTGTCCCAACGCTGAAAACAGGAAGAAGAACCAAAGCAAGGACAGCCACTTGGCAAAGACTGTTACAAGATTCGCATTGCAATTACCTCAAAAGGAAAAGGCAAAAGCGGTGGAAGCCGTGTGATTTCCTGCGTTAAAATTGTTGCCGAATCGGTTTTCTTTCTTTATATCTTCGATAAAGGCGACAAGGAAAGTATTGCCGATAAAGAACTGGATAACTTGCTAAAAGCTGCAGGTTTGTTATAAAGCATTAAAAAAACCCGAGCAATCGGGCTTTTATTTATACTACTCTATTAGCTTATTAAAACATTTAATGTCACTTATTATACCATTTATCAGACTTAAATTCTTCTGGAATTTCATCCTCGTTATTGATATCTATATTCATTTTTTCCATTTCATCATACCAAAGATCTCGTTTTGAATCTCCTAATTTTGTTCCACACCATGGACAAAAATGAATTAATATAACAGAAGTACCTCCATCATATACAGGGATTCCATATTCATCAAATTTTTGATTGTATTTAATAATAACGTCTGGATTATCAGAAATATCGGATGATTCGAAAAATATATTTAAATAATATTTCATCTGATCACAGCAAAACTTTTTCTTGAAATTATTCATTATGATTTCAATATTTTAAATTTTTGTTTTATTTCTTAGTAAATACCTTATCATCTAAGGTGCAACCGCTCTTCTAATCATTTCAACACCAATCAAACCTTCTCCTGAAGGTATAGTTACAATATCAAAGATGATTATTGCAGCACCACCAACAATTAATGCTCCGGAAATGAATTGTTGAGGGGTGATACTAAAATTCGGACTCCAATAAGGGTCAATAGTTCTTCCTGGAACAGGAGGCTTGGTTTGCTTTCCATCTTCAGGATTCCAGCTTCCCTTATGTTTTCCTCTTGGGTTATATCTTTCTAAATCTCCATGTTGTCCGTCCCATTCTCCAATATCACCACCTGGAAGTCTCCATCTAGGTCTACCACCTTTTCGAGGTAATTTTTCTGCACCAGGAAATCCAGGCAGGTTCCTAGGCGGTGGAGTATAACCTGCATATTGAACATCCCCGCTATTTGCGGCAAAACCCACAACCCCATAAAATGTACTCGTAAAAACCGCCCAAACATGCAAATTTCCATTTGGATTTACTCTTATCGCATCATTACCAAATTGGGTTCCTCTACCCTGATAATAATATTCTTCAAATCCAATTGTTACTCCTCGTACAGCATTAGGCAAAATATAAGAATGATACACCTCCCACCACGATACCACATCACCTGAAGAATTTCTGTAACCCGTAGGAGAGGAAGAATCATAGGAATATCCACCCGAACCGCCGTCCTGATGACGCTTTTGTGCATATACTACTCTTGACCAATCAGTTTGACCATCATGAAAAACCCTGTCGGTAAGCCCATTCCACCAATATCCCCCCGGGTCCACAAACCGCAACGGGTTATTCAAACAGTAACTGTACCGGTTAAAACTCTGCGTAAAGGCCGGATCCTGAACAAACAGATCAGGACTTAAAAATCTTGCCGTATGCGGGTCAAACATACGCCCGTTCATGTTAATAAGTCCAAACTGTTCCAGATGTTCATGTCCCGTAAATCCCCTATCGAATCTGTAATTACCTTCTGTAACTATTTCACTCCAGTCTTCCGGATCCCTCAGCCTCCCAAACGCATCAAAACTCTTCTCCTCGTACACATCCCCGTTCTCATCCGTGATCAGTACCAGCGATCCCAGGTGATCCGGGTGAACGTAAAACATCGAGTCAACACTGCTGCCCCTCTGCATGATGGCAGCTATACCTGTGCCGGCGAAAATATAATGCAGTTCGCGGTTCTTATCCCCCATCTCCCGCTCGTAATTGCCATGGGCAAAATACCTCGTAAGCTGATGTGTGGTATCCTGGTATTCTGTTTTTATCCGCTGCCTGTTCGCCCCGTAATATATATCCAGCTCCTTTGCGCCCTGGATGATCTTCTTTACCTTGTTAAATGAGGTGTATTCCAGCTCCTGAGCCGTGGTGTCAGCGACAGCGGAAGGATTTGTTACCATGGTTACGGCATGCGGCTTGTCCTGGCTATAGGTGTAACTGCCTGCCGGAGTACCGGCGGAAATGTTACCGTTGGACTGGTAATCATACCTTTGTGTAATGCTTCCGTATGTGATCTCCTTTAACCGGTCCAGGTTATCATAGGTGAAAGTCTCTGTCATATCCCGTATAGCATCCTTTCGCCACTGAAGATTACCGGTGGTGAAATCCCATTCATACTGCAAATGCTGTATGTTACCCGTCTGAATGCCGGTTACATGCCCGTGGTCGTATGTGAACTGACTCACAAGGCTGTTGCCGTAGGCGGAAGCTGTTATCTGATCTCTTGCGTTCATGGAGTTGGCCTGCCAGATAAGAGAATTGTCGGATGTTCTTTTTATCTGACTAAGATACGAATTATTATTGTAAATGTATTTTATGGCAAAGCCTGAGGGGTAGATCAGCACTGAATCCCTGCCATACCGGTCATATAAAAATGACTCTGTAAAATCCAGGCTGTCAATGCTCTCTGTTTTTGCAGCAAGCCTGCCCAGGGCATCATACTCAAAATCCATCGTTACCCCACCCGGGGAGCTTATCCCGGAGAGTTTCCCCAGACCTTTGTTTTTTGTGTCGTAGGTAAAAGTGGTTGTACCCTCCGGTTCGTCCAGTGTAATCACCCTGCCCAATTCATCGTATGTAAGTTCAGTGATTGAATCGTTCGCATTTTGCAGTACCATTTCTCCGAATGGATTGTATTCAAAAGTATACGTTCCGGCATTAGGCTCGGTTATTCTTGTCCGGTTACCCAGCTTGTCAAACTCCAGGGAAGTTACGGCTCCACCGGGTGAGGTAACCGTTTTCGGCAGTCCGGAACTGTAATAGGTGTATGAGATGGAACCACCGGCATCCGTGATCGAGGACAATTGCCCGGCAGGATCAATGGTTCGTGTAACCGAGCGGTTGGGCGTTGCCGATGTATTGATAGTGGTTACCGTTCTCCCGTTATAACTGGTGCTTATGTTTGCCAGCGGGGAAGATTCGCCGGTCTTGCGGCCGAAGGTATCGTAAGAGTATTCCGTCCATACCGGCTGGTCTGTTGAATAATATGGATCTGACACCTTCCACACCCTGCCATCAGCATTGTAGATAACATCGGTCAATATCGCTGTACCGTCAAAGCCGGTCTTCTCATCGCGCACCTCGCGCCCCAGGCTGTCCAGTAAGGTTCTTTGCGCAGGGAGGCCATCTCTTTCTTCTAAAACGTAAAATAATACATGCGCCGGATCCCCGCTTTCTCTCCAGCTTATTGTCCGGTTGAGAGTATTTCCGTCAGGCAGCCTGGTTTGAGTTAACCTGCCAAATTCATCATATTGATATTCCGTGACAAACCCGTTTATATCAGCAGACGAGAGCACATTCCCGTATGCCTTGTTATAGGTCATATCCATGTGTTGACCAAGCGCGTTGGTTTTTCGTATGATAAATATCCCCGTGCTGTCATATTCCACTATTTCCTGCCTGTCGGTTTCACCGGCAGCCGAACGTATTATTTCCGTTAGCAGCCCAAACGGATTGTCATAATCATACAGGGTGATCAGTTGATCTGGCGAGTCTGTATCATTTATGAAAGTGTCAGGCTGACCGTAATCATTATATGTCGTCGCAACAGATAAAACATAAGCATCTTCACCGGTACGTTTCTTCTTTGTTGTGGACAGGGTAAGTTTTGAGGGACACCACGAACCTTTGGCGATATATGAATTAGTTATGGTATCGGTTGCTTCACCATGGTAATCGGTTATGATCCGGAGCACATTTCCGCAGGTATCATATTCATAGGTTGTGGTATTCACAATATCTTCAAGCTTATAATTCTTTTCAACTTCACTCAAATATGGAAATATCCTGCCGTTTCCGTTAGTAATAACAGAATTAGTATAACTTTCAATATATGCGGTGTCATTATCATGTATTACTTCGATTTTATTAATACCGGGAAAGAAATAATCAGGGTGATATCCGAAAGTTTTTACCGTTTCCAGCCCTGTGGAACTGTTTGTGGAATGCATTTTTGTAAATCCCAGAAGGCCCCTGCCCTGTTGGTGCATAAGAGCTCCCGAGTACGAAAAAGTATTTTCTGTGATTCCGCCCGTTCCGTTCCCTGCTTTTACGAAAGACAATACGTATAAAGGCCCCTGAAAGTCGGCAATGGGGTATTCGGAATCAATTCCTTTTTCATATACATCACTATCTGTCAACGGATTATATGAGAAACTTGTCTTTTGATTAAATCCGTTGGTGATGGATTGTACCAGGCAATGATTGCGGTTGGGAAAGTAACTATGAAAATAGTTAGAGTTGTACAGTTCAGCCATACCGTCCCCATTAAAATCCCCCACATTTGCGTCAACGGAAGACACGTAAGCTTCATCGTAGGGGACAACATCAAAGGAATCCACCCTGCTGTATGCTACATACATTCCCAGTTCTTCACCTTCGAATTCACCATTCCCTATAAAAACCAGGTCTGTTTTCCCATCTCCGTCCACATCTCCGGAGTAGATCAAATTATCTGTAGTTGACAAATCTCCTATGGTAATATAAACTGTCTCAAGATCATTACCGGTGGAATAAGATATTCCCCATGCATTATTCGG
>Ga0209269_1000324_pt1 | contig 50886 bp, 47 predicted proteins | sample MTBAKMMethaMetaG_FD_187455 | JGI IMG/M metagenome (GOLD analysis project Ga0209269, IMG submission 187455) | Enrichment culture microbial communities from Arthur Kill intertidal strait, New Jersey, USA, that are MTBE-degrading - MTBE-AKM (Arthur... | ecosystem: Environmental > Aquatic > Marine >... | reverse complement strand
TGGCCAACGGATTAAAAGTCCGCTGCTCTACCGAGCTGAGCTAACGGCCCTGATTCTGTCAGGAAGTGATGGTTTTTAACAGGAAGGCTTTCTCATTGTCAAGGAGAAAAGACGGATGGACAGGGATTTCTCTTTTTGTTAAACTTTTTACCGGCGTGTCGTCGGACCTTCTATCACCGGCGGGAAGGAGTTCAATGGGAGGATCGATCAAAAAAACCATCCGGGAATTTCTTCTCAGGGGGGGGGCCGACCTCGCGGGATTCGCTTCCCCGGATGTCTGGGATTCCCGGGGGGAAGTACCCCCCGGGAATCGACCCCGCTTCCTCTGGCCGCCCGTCCGAACGGTCATTGTCTTCGGCATTCAGATGCCCCTTCCAATTGTGGAAACGACGCCGTCGGTCCAGCACCGAGACCTTTACAACACCTGCAACCGGCTTCTCGACGACCTGGCCTTCCGGCTCGTGATCTGGCTGAACCGCCGGGGGCATCCCGCCATCCCTCTCAGCCGGGACGGTTATTCCCGGGTGGACATCCTCCTGAAGAAGCCCGGAGCCGTTTTCGCCCATACCTACGCCGCCCACTATGCCGGGTTGGGACATGTGGGCATCAATAACACCATCCTCACCGGTGAATTCGGGCCGAGGATCCGGCTGTCCTCCGTGTTTACCGGCCTGGAAATAGCGGCTGATCCCCCTGCCCGGGATAATCTCTGCATCCGCTGCGGGGCCTGCGTGGATCTCTGCCCCGTCCAGGCCCTCACCCTGAGCCGGAAGGACCTCAAGAACCGGGATGTGACCCTGGCCCGCTATGACGGGAAGCGGTGCGCCCTCTGGGCGAAGGCGCTGACCGGAGAAGGCTGCTACCCCTGCGGGATATGCATCAAGGTGTGTCCCGTCGGCCGGGACCGCGTCCTTTACGGCCGGGAGAAGGCGGCGGCCCACTATCGAAGGGAACTGGCCGGCATCCGTTCCGGATCGACAGACCCCCTGTATCGGGCCTGGACCGCCATGCGCCGTTACGGAAGCACCCTGACCGACGGCGGCCCCACGCCTGAAGAGGGATTGAAACGCTTTTTTGAAGAAACGGCGGAAAGAATCAAGGAAAGCAACCATGACTGACAGGAAGGATATGCCCGAAGCACTGACGGATTTCTGCGACCGCCTCCGGGAGGGATTGAAAAAGGCGGGAGACGCTCTTTCCATGATCGAGCATACGCGCCTCCTGTTTCCCGAGCTGTCTCTGAATAAGACCCTGTTCCAGAACCTGCTCCGTTCGATTGCCGGAGGAATGACGTTTCCCGACGTCGGCTACCCCACCATGTTCGACAGCGAGGTCATCCTCTTCAACGACCCGGAACGGTATTTCACCATGAGGCTCTTCATCTGGGGGCCGGGCCAGTTCGATCCCGTTCACGATCATAGTTCCTGGGGCGTCATCGGCCCGGTTTCAGGAAAGCTGGACGTCATCAACTACGAGAGACGGGACGACGGCAAAACGGCAGGCCGCGCCGTTCTCCGGGAAAGGGACCGCATGACGATTGCGCCCGGCGAGAGTTATTACGTTCTTCCCCTGAACGCGGGCATCCACAGGACGGGAAACCCCTCGGGGGAAACCATCGTCCAGGTGAGCCTGTACGGAAGACCCACGGTCAAGCGGGACTTCATCAACGGCTTCGATCCGGAAAACGGGCGGGTGTATCCCATCTACGGGCCGAAAACGAAGAAAAGGAAACTGGCCGAGGAGGCCCTGAAACATTTCGGCATGTGATCCGTCGGGATCCGGACGCGATCAAGAAACTGCCGGCGAGCAGGGTCCCCGTCCCGACGATCCGATCTCTCATCTTTTCCTCCTTGAACAGGAAGGCCCCGTAAAGAACTCCAAAAGGACGCTCGTTCTCTTCAGGGCGATCATGCAGGCCGCCGGGGTGAGAGAGATGGTGATGACAAGGAAAGAAGAACCCAAGTCATCGGGATGTTATCCTTGACAATCGGCCCCTTTTTTTATATAGAGGGCACACCTTTCACGGGGAATAACCTGAATACAGCGCCCCTCTTTTTTTTACCTCCGGTCTTCCGGAATAGTGGAGGAATCCTTTTTCCTTCATGATATCTGCGAGGGAGGGATCTTACCATGAAACCAGTTGGCACCCATATCGTCGCCGAATTTCACCAGTGCCGGAAAGACGTTCTGAACGACCGCCTGGCCCTTGAATCGATCCTGACCGGCGGGATCCGTGAATGCGGCCTCACCTTTGTAAGTATCACCAGTCACTGCTACGATCCCGTGGGGATCACCGTCATCGCCGTGATCAGTGAATCCCACGTGGCGGTTCACACCTATCCGGAAGCCCGGCATGCCTCCATCGACGTATTCACCTGCTCCCCCCACAAGGCCATCACGGCGAACCTTCTGGAGTACCTGAAGGAAGCCATGGGCCCTGTGACGACCCGGATCGCCGAGATCAACCGGGGAAATCCTCTGGAGATCGCCCAGACGGACTGGATCATGAACATCGCCGATGCCATGGGCTACGACGTCCGGTATCATGTCCGGGAAGTCGTCTATTCAAAGTTGAGCCCCTATCAGCAGATCGACATCATTGACAACGAAAATTTCGGACGCATGCTCTTCCTGAACCAGGATCTCCAGATCGCCGAGGGAGATGCCCACCTTTACAACGAAAGCCTCGTGGCCCCTCTGGCGGAAGATCCCGCGGGCCTCGGCCACGTGGCCGTTTTAGGCGGAGGGGACGGCGGAAGCCTCCGGGAGCTTCTGAAATACCGGCCGGGGAAAGTCACTCTCGTGGATATCGACGAGGAAGTGGTCCGGGCCTCGAAAACCCATCTTTCCATGATCTGCGGAGAGGCCTTCGAGGATCCCCGGGTGACGGTGGTCCATGAAGACGTGTACCGCTTCCTGGACCGGGACGTGCAGTACGACGCCATCGTGTACGATCTCACCATGAACCCCGAGGCCTTTATCGCCATGGACCGGGAGGATTACCTGGAAGCGCTCTTCCTCAAGATCAAAAAAGCTCTGGTCCCCGGAGGCCCGATCACCCTCCAGTGCTGCTCCGCCTATGACGAAAAAACCCTTCGCTTCACGGAGGATATCCTCGGCCGCCATTTCAAAGGTGCCGAACTGACGAAAAGGACGATCCCCTCCTTTCTCAGTCCCTGGATGTTCGCAACAGCCCGCAACACTTGACTGACCCTCCTTGTCCTCATCCCGGCGGATGGGGCGGACGCATCTTATAAAAAGGCCCGGATGGCGGCGTAGCCGCCCTTCCGGGCCTTTTCAGTTATAATATATTTCCCAGAGATCCCCCGGAAAACCGGGTTTATCCCGCCTGCGGCATCCTTCCCCTTATTCCGTATATGTGATCTTGATGGGACCAAGCTCGACAAGCTGGTTGTGCTCCGCCTGGCCGTAAAAATCGATGATTTCCCGGATCGGGCCGGTGATCCGTCCCTTCGCCTTAAGTTCGTAATGATGGAGAGGCGCATAGGCTTCCACCCCTTTCGCATCGGGGTTCAGGATTTCCTTTGGCTCGTAGCCCGGTTCCATCGTGAGTCCCTCGGGAAGATTTCCGAAGGTCTCCTTGAGTTCCTTCCCGAAGGTCTCGGCAAAGGCCTTGTATTGAAATTCAAAGGAGGCGCCGGCAATCTTCCGGACATTTTTGATCTCGATTTGGATCTCGTTTTTTCGCTTCCTCAGGGCCTCTTCGAGGAGATCATGAAGTTTGCAGCAGATGATCACACGAACCGTCTTCCCCTTGATACCCATCAGGCGGAGAAGCTGGCCGAATTTCTCCTCGTTCTCCACGTGATGCTCCGCCCCGAAAATGGCCTCCCCTTCGATCTGCCGCCCTTCAATGAACCCGAGGACGAATCCCTTGATGAGGTCGAAGGATCCTTCAACATCAACTTCGTAATATGACTTGAGCATATCCTTATCCTTTCCTTTCCCTTCCTTTTAGAAGAACACGAAGGTTACCAGAATAAAGCAAGGGATCAGCATGGGGATGGAATACTTCAACATGTAACCGAAGAAACTCGGCATGTTCACCCCCGCTTCCTCAGCGATGGATTTTACCATGAAGTTCGGGGCATTGCCAATGTACGTATTGGCACCCATGAAAACGGACCCCGCCGAGATGGCCTTGAGGTAGGCGATGAACTGGACGTTCGCCGTCGCCGTTCCCGCCGCGAGCGCCCCGGGCACCATGGCCTCGGATAGACCGAGCTTGCCGAGGGCGAGGTTGTAGAACGTGAGGTAGGTGGGTGCATTGTCCAGGAAGGACGAGAGAGTCCCGCTCACCCAGTAGTAGTGGGCCGGGTTTCTCACCACCTCGATGAGGGCCCCCATGGCGCCCTGCGAACCGGCCTTCAGGATGGCCAGGCAGGGGATGATGGTCATGAAGATCCCGAAGAAGAGCTTCGCCACCTCCAGGATCGGGAACCAGCTGAACTCGTTGGCCTCCCGAAGCTCAAGCTTCGTCGTCACCAGGGACAGGAGGCCGAGGACGATGATCATGACGTCCCGGAGGAGGTTCTGGAATTCCATGTGGACGCCCAGGACGGTGAAACTGCCGGGCTTCCAGTAGCCGCTCATGAGAACCATGCTCACCACGCCGCCGAGGAGAAGAAAATTCATAAGTCCGTCCACGCGGATGGGCTCTTTCTCCAGGGGGCCTATCTTCTTCAGCCGGTCATGTTCCTTCCGGTAGTAATAGGTGTCGAGGACGAAAAAGAGGGCGAGGAGGATCAAGGAAGTGAGAAGCATGTGGGGAAGGATTGCCCTGGTGACCCAGAAGAAGGGGACGTTGTGAAGGAACCCGAGAAAGAGGGGCGGGTCGCCCAGCGGTGTCAGGGCTCCCCCGATGTTGGCGACGAGAAAAATGAAGAAGCAGATCACATGGACCTTTTTCTCCCGGTTCTTGTTCGCCCGGAGAACCGGCCGGATCATGACCATGGCCGCCCCCGTGGTTCCCACCCACGAGGCCAGGATCGTCCCGATGAGAAGCATGATCGTGTTCACCAGGGGGGTTCCCTTGAGAGACCCCCGGACGACGACGCCGCCGGCGATGGTGAACAGTCCCCAGAGAAGAATGATGAAGGGGATGTAATCGATCAGATAGATGTGAAGGATATTGTAGACGGCCACGTCCCGATAGAAGAACCAGAAAGGCACGGCGAAGAGAACCGCCCAGAAGAGGGAGACCTTTCCAAAGTGATGGTGCCAGAACTGGGGCAAAAGAAGGGGGCACAGGGCGATGGACAGGAGAATCCCCACAAAAGGAATGATCGTCCATACGGGCAGTTCCCGTCCGATGTCATGGCCGCCATGGCTCGCCGCCGCCTCGACCGCTCCGTGGGCCGCTTCGGCGCTGCTGGCCAGGACCATGGAAGGATCGAGCCATTGAAGAACCGACAGGACAAGCACGGCGATCAGAAAACCAATATAATACTTTTTCTCGTTTAACGGACCCATGGATATACTCCTCACATCCTATCAAAAAAACAAGCCAAGAAAGCGGCACCTTCTTGGCTTGTCTTGTTCGTCGTTGCTCAAAGCGGGAGCGTCGGGGCAAAGGTAAGGACGGATTCGCCTTAAGCGATCAGGCCTTTTCCGCCGCTTTCAGTTTAGCTTCTGCCCAGTCGAACGCATCTTTCACTTTTTCATACTCCTCGTCTTCCCTGGAAAGTTTCGCCAGTTCCTGCTCGGCTTCTTCCTTGCTTTTCCGGGCCTTCTCCTTGTTCACCAGGTCGGCCCTCTCTGCGCTGGACAGAAGCATGGTCACTTTCCGGAAAGTCACCTCAACATAGCCTTTACCGACGGCATAGTAGACTTTCTTTCCATCTTTGTTGAAGTTCATCTCACCGATCTTTACGGTGCTGAGGAGCGGAGCATGCCCGATCAGTACGCCAAATTCTCCGTCGCCGCCTGGAATCGTCACCATCTCCACCTTGTCGCTGAAGACGAGACGGTCCGGTGTCGCGATTTCCAGCATCAATTCTTCAGCCATTGAACCTTCCTCCGCTTCCCTTATTCTGCCGCCAGTTTCTTCGCCTTCTCGATGACTTCCTCAATTCCTCCCACCATGTAGAAGGCCTGCTCGGGCAGATCGTCGTGTTTCCCGTCGAGGATTTCCTTGAAGCCCCGGACGGTGTCGGGCACGGATACGAACTTCCCTTCCGTACCGGTGAACTGGGCTGCTACGAAGAAGGGCTGAGACAGAAACCGCTGGATCTTCCTGGCCCTTGAAACCGTCACTTTGTCTTCTTCGGAAAGCTCGTCCATGCCGAGAATGGCGATGATGTCCTGGAGGTCCTTATACTTCTGAAGGATGACCTGGACGTTTCGGGCCACCAGGTAATGCTCTTCCCCGAGGACGTTGGGATCGAGGATTCGAGAGGTCGAATCCAGGGGATCCACGGCGGGGTAAATCCCGAGTTCCGCGATGGGGCGGGAAAGAACGACCGTTCCGTCCAGGTGGGCGAAGGTGGTCGCCGGGGCGGGGTCCGTCAGGTCGTCGGCGGGCACGTACACGCACTGGACGGCCGTAATGGATCCCTTATCCGTCGAGGTGATCCGTTCCTGGAGTTCCCCCAGGTCCGTGGCCAGGGTGGGCTGGTAACCCACGGCGGAAGGCATGCGGCCGAGGAGGGCCGAAACTTCCGAACCGGCCTGGGTGAACCGGAAGATGTTGTCAACGAAAAGAAGCACGTCCTGTCCTTCTTCATCCCGGAAATATTCCGCGGCCGCAAGGGCCGTCAGGGCCACCCGGGCGCGGGCTCCGGGAGGTTCCGTCATCTGCCCGTAAATGAGGGCCGCCTGGCCGATAACGCCGGACTGTTTCATTTCCAGGTAGAGGTCGTTCCCCTCGCGGGTTCTTTCTCCCACGCCGGCGAACACGGAAATGCCGCCGTGGTGCATGGCGATATTGTGGATCATTTCCATCATGACGACGGTCTTTCCCACGCCGGCGCCGCCGAACATGCCCATCTTGCCTCCCCGGGGGAAGGGAACGAGCAGATCGATGACCTTGACTCCCGTTTCGAGGACGTGAACCGACGTATCCTGCTCCGTGAATGCGGGGGCATCCCGGTGAATGGGGGCCAGTTTGGTCCTGTCCACCTTCCCGAGTCCGTCCACGGGCCTTCCGACGACATTAAGGATCCGCCCGAGCCCCGCTTTTCCCACGGGAACCATGATGGGATTTCCCGTGTCCTTGACCTTCATGCCCCGGACGAGACCGTCCGTGATGTCCATGGCGATGCACCGGACGACATTGTCTCCCAGGTGCTGAGCGACCTCGATGACCAGGTTGTCCTCTTCATCGTTGATCGCCGGGTTCGAGATGAAAAGAGCCGTCAAGATGGTCGGCAGTTTCCCTTCTTCAAACTCGACGTCCACGACCGGTCCGATTACCTGTACGATTCTTCCAATATTCATGCCCATCTCCTTCAAAGATAAATTTCTTATTCAGTGCGGCTATCCCTGCGGGGTCGCCCGCCTCCTGATGTCCGTCCCTACCCCTTGGCCAGGGCTTCCGTACCGCCGACGATATCCATAAGTTCCGCCGTGATCGCCTGCTGCCGTGCCTTGTTGAACCGGAGGGTCAGGCTGTGTATCATGTCCTCGCAGTTCTTCGTGGCATTGTCCATGGCGACCATGCGGGCGCCGTTTTCCCCGGCGGAAGTCTCCAGGAGGGATCGGAAGACAAGAATCTTGATGTATTCCGGAAGGAGGACATCGATGAGCGCCTCTTCGGAAGGCTCGTAAATATAATCGATGCGCTTTTCCGGGGGCAGATCCTCCACGGACCCCTCTTGAGCGACGGGAAGAAGCCGCACGATCCTGGGTCTCTGTATGGCGATATTCCTGAACTCATTATAGGCGATGTAGAGTTCGTCGTATTCCTCTCTAATAAAGGAAGAGACAAGTTCCTCGCCGATCTTCCCGCCGAGGGACAGATCGAACTGTCTCAAGACGTCGAGATACTGGCCGATGACGGGATTCTTTTTCCGGAAACTGTCCCGGCCCTTGCGGCCTATCGTAACGAGAGAAATCTCTTTCCCCTCGCTTTTCCGATAACGGATAAAACCCTCCACGGCCCGGATGATGTTTGAATTGAAACCGCCGCAAAGCCCCCGGTCCGATGTGAAGACGGCAATCCGGATCCGTTTTGGTTCCCGGACCGACAGAAGGGGGTGCATCTTCGGATTCACCCGGAGGGCGACGCTCGAGAGCACCTCCATGAACTTCTCCGCGTAAGGCCGGAAATTTTCCATCCGTACCTGGGCGCTCTTCAGTTTCGAGGCAGCGACCATGTTCATGGCTCTGGTGATCTGCTTTGTCTTCTGGACTGCCTGTATTTTTCGTTTGATATCTCTTAAGGCTGCCATTCAACACTCTCCCTGCTCAATTTACCGGCCCTACGCAGCCGCGAAAACTGAATCGAATTCCTTCAGAGCTTCCCGGAGTTTCTTGTCCAGATCGGCGCTGATTTCCTGCTTCGTATCGATATCCTTCATCAGATCGGGATATTTGGCCGATACGAATTTGAGGAGTTCCTCTTCATAGACCTTCAGCCGGTTCACCGGGTATTTGTCGACGAATCCGCGAACACCGGCGAAAAGGACGACGACCTCCTCCGCCAGGGACATGGGCCGATACTGCGGTTGTTTCAGGAGCTCCACGAGCCGGATGCCCCGGTCGAGCTGTGCCTGGGTGGCCTTGTCCAGGTCGCTCCCGAACTGGGCGAAAGCCGCCAGTTCACGGTACTGGGCCAGGTCGAGTTTAAGTGTTCCGGCCACCTGCTTCATCGCTTTCACCTGAGCGGCGCCGCCGACCCGGGAAACGGAGAGACCGACGTTGATGGCCGGGCGGATACCGGCGAAGAAAAGGCTCGGTTCCAGGTAGACCTGACCGTCGGTGATGGAGATCACGTTCGTAGGAATGTAGGCGGAAACGTCACCGGCCTGCGTTTCGATGATGGGCAGGGCCGTCAGGGTCCCCGCGCCGAGTTCGTCGTTCAGTTTGGCCGCACGCTCGAGAAGCCTGGAGTGGTTGTAGAAGATGTCTCCCGGGAAGGCCTCCCGTCCGGGGGGACGGCGGAGGAGAAGGGAGATCTGCCGGTAGGCGACCGCCTGCTTGGAGAGGTCGTCATAAATAATGAGGGCGTCCTGCTTGTTGTCCCGGAAATATTCACCGATGGCGCACCCCGAAAAGGCGGCGATGTATTGAAGCGTGGCGGGATCGCTGGCACAGGCGGCGACGACGCAGGTGTAACCCATGGCATCGTTTTTCCGGAGCGCCTCGACCACCTGGGCGACGGTGGATTTTTTCTGCCCGATGGCCACGTAGATGCATTTGAGCCCCGTGCCCTTCTGCCGGATGATGGCGTCGATGCAGATGGCCGTCTTTCCGATCTGGCGGTCGCCGATGACGAGTTCCCGCTGGCCCCTTCCGATGGGCGTCATGGCATCGATGGCCTTGAGGCCCGTATACATGGGCTGCTTCACCGGCTGGCGCTGGATCACGCCGGGGGCGACCATTTCGATTCTCCTGAACTCCTTGGCCTCAATCGGCCCCTTGCCGTCGATGGGGGCGCCTGTGGCGTCGATGACCCGGCCCAGAACGGCCTCGCCGACGGGTACCTGGGCGATCCGGCCCGTCCTCTTGACGATGTCGCCTTCCTTGATGTGAATGTCTTCGCCGAGAATGGCCACACCGACGTTGTCCCGCTCGAGATTCAGCACCATGCCGAGGATCCCGCCGGGGAACTCCACCAGTTCCATCGCCATGACGTTTTCAAGGCCATAGATCCTGGCGATTCCGTCGCCGACGGAGAGAACGGTTCCCACCTCGCTGACATCAAGTTTCTTCTCGTAATCCTTGATCTGCTTGGTGATGATCTGGGTTATTTCTTCTGCTTTGATTGCTTCCATCCCTTATATCTCCTCCCTTAAGAGTTCCCTTATGCTATTCAACTGGGCACGGATACTTCCATCATAGAGGGTATCTCCGACCTTGACCACAATGCCCCCGATGAGGGACTGGTCGCGTTCCACGTTCATTTCCACCTTTTTCCCGGTCACCTCTTCCATCTTGACCTTCAGCTTCTGCTCAAGGTCGTCGGAGAGTTTATAGGCCGAGGTCACCTGGACCCGCACCCGCCCGGAAATCCGATCCAGCGACTCCTGGAACCAGTCCTGGATTTCAGCAAGAGTTCCGATCCTGCCCTTGTCGATGAGAATCCTCAAAAAATTGCGCATGATGGGGGACAGGGCCGCTTTCCCGGCGACTTTCTCGAGAACGTCCATTTTATCGGCCTTGGCGAAAACCGGGTTGACCATGAAGCCCTTCAGGTTGGCGTTTTGCGCGAGAAGATCGTTGAAGCCCTTCAGTTCGCCGAAGTACTCCTCCGTCTTCCCCGCCTCACGGGCGATATCGAATATCGCCTTTGCATACCGTTTTGAAATTTCACTCCGTTTCAATTCAGCCTCCCCACCCTATCGATAAAATCAGAGACCATGGTGTCATGATCGCTTTTCTTGGACTTCTTCTTCAGGATCGACTCGGCCATCTGGATGGAAAGCGCCACGGCTTCCTCTCTGAGTTCCTTTCTTGCCTTCGTGTATTCCTGATCGATCCTGGCCTTGGCGTCTTCTTTCACTTTTTCCGCCGAACTCTTTGCGTCTTCCAGGATTTTCAAGCGCTCCGCCTCCCCCTGGGACCGGATCATGGCCGTCAGGTCCTCGATCTCCCGGGTGGCCTTGGTCAGTTTCGCCTCATATTCCCTGAATTTCTTCTCCGCATCTTCCTTCAGGGCAACGGCGTTCTCCATGGTTTCCCCGATCTGGGCCCGGCGACCGGTAAAGAACCCCTTGATGCCCTTGGCGGCTAACTTGTATATGATCGCCGCCAGGATGGCAAAGTTGACCACCCGCCAAACGAAATCCATGAGTTTGCCGCCGCCGTGGCTTTCGGCACCTTCGGCACCGCTCGAGGCATAGGAAACGGCTGTCCAGAGGAGGAGCATCCCCATGGCCGGCAGCACCGTGTGAAGGATAAACTGTTTTGACCGCAGGTAATGGAATGTCTCTTTCATTGAATAGTCCTCCCCAACACCTTTTCCGATATCTCCATGGATATTTTTTCGGCCTGAGACTTCATAACCGCCTTGGCTTCCAGCATCTCGGCAGTCATCCGGGTCTTCAACTCATCCATCATTTTCGCGATGTCGCCCTTCGCCCCGTCCATGACGACCTTGGCTTCATCGGAAGCCTTCTTCCGGATCCCTTCCCTCTCGCTCATGGCCTGCTGCCTTGCAAGACGGAGTTTTTCCTCGTATGCGGCCTCCTTCTCCCGGACGGACCTGTCGAGGGACTTCACCTCCTCGTCCAAGTCCTTGAGGTGTTTCTTTCTTCTCTCCAGGACCCCCAAAACGGGCTTGTACAAAAGCACGTTGAGGATGAAGATCATCACGAAAAAATTAACCATCTGGATCCAAAGCGAACTGTTCAATTCAACCATCGGCTCTCACCCCTTATCTCCCTGGAATACGGATAAGACAAAAAAAAACCGAGTGTATGCTCCACCCGGTTCGTTATGCGGAGAACAAAATCCCCTTGAAAGGCGCCCGTACGGCGTCCTTGTGGAGAACATCGCAATCGGATTGTTTATTAATTGCTCCCACCGTGCAGCCCTTTAGGAAGGGATTCCTGAAAACCGGGCACTACTAACCACAACTGCCCCCTGTTGTCAAGCATTTTTTGACCGCCGGTGAAGCCTGTTTTCAAGGGAAACACGGGTTCTTCCGAAGACAGGCCCGTCATTTCCGCTCCGGGTCCTTCCTGTCGGAGCCTTTCGCCCCCATCTGACACTCCCCGAGAAAAAAGGCGCCTTCCTGGATGACCAGTACGGGCGTCCGGATGTTTCCCTGGACGCGGCCGCTATGGCAGATTTCGAGACGCTCCTTCGCATCCAGGTTGCCCTGAACCTCGCCATGGATCAGGATATTATTCACGGCAATGTCCGCTTCGATCCGGGCGCCTTCCCCGACCATCAGGGTCCCTTCCCCGAGAATTTCTCCTTTGAAGATCCCTTCAATGCGAATGGAACCGCTCAGAATCAACTTGCCCGAAAATTCCGTGCCCGTTCCAAGGAACGCCACGATGTCCCCATCCGACTTCTTGCTCAGCATGCCCACAGCACCTCCTTGACAATCCCTGCACCGGATAAATTGGACGACTTCGTAAAAAAATCGGCAGGCTTCTCCCCCTTCTTCCCTGTCATTGCAGCGTCCCGGAAAGCACGCTCCATGCCCCGGAAGCCGGGTGCCTTGCCTCTGAATCTTTTAACAGAGCCGCCCTTAAATATGTCAGTTTCAGACAAATTACGGTTTGTTAAATTTAACGCCGCGCCCCTCGGGGCGATGACGGACCCGCCCTATGGCTGCAGGATGAACCGTCTCATGCTCACATTGATCAAAAGTCCGATCCCGATCATCATAGCCACCATGGAGGACCCTCCATAGCTGAAAAAGGGAAGAGGAATCCCCACGACGGGCAGGACACCGATGACCATGCAGAGATTGATGAAACAACCCCAGAAAAACATGGCCGTCACGCCGAAAGCGATGAGCGTCCCGGACAGGTCCCTGGAATTCCTGGCAATCCGGACACCCCACAGGACGAGAAAAAGAAAAAGGGCAAGAAGCACGATTACCCCGGCGAATCCCCATTCCTCGGCAAAAACGGAAAAAACGAAATCGGTCTGCTGTTCCGGCAGAAATTTCAGCTGGCTCTGGGTTCCCTTGAGGAATCCCTTACCTGAGAACCCCCCGGAGCCGATGGCGATGACGGACTGGATGATGTGATACCCCGCCCCTAATGGATCCCGTTCGGGATTGAAAAACGTAAGAACCCGATCCTTCTGGTAATCTTTGAGAAAAAACCAGAAAAGGGGCATGAAAGTCACCCCGGCGCCGCTGAAGATCAGGAGGGCTTTCCGTTTGACACCGATGAAAAATACAATGGAAGAGGAAAGGATGACGAGGAAAAGGGCCGTTCCGAGATCCGGCTGACGGGCAATCAGTAAAACCGGGATGAGGACAAGACCGAAGGGAACAAGAAGGTTCCGGATTTCATAGGCTTCCCCGATCTGATTCTCCGTGATGTACCGGGTAAGAACAAGAATCAGGCCGATTTTGGCAAATTCCGACGGCTGTACGGAAAAGCCTCCCACGGAAAGCCACCGCTGGGATCCGTTGGCCACATTTCCGAAAAACAGGACCATCACCAGGAGCAGGACGATACCGGCGTAGACCCAGTAAGCATGGCGCACCATGAAACGGTAATCCACGGCCGCCGCAACACCCATGAGACAGAGTCCCACCCCGAGCCAGTAGAGCTGTTTCATAAAAAGCGGCTTGCTCCCCGCGGCGGCCAGGTTGTGGCCGGTGCTGTACAGGTTCAGGATCCCTCCCAGGGAGATGAAGATAACCAGGATAAGAAGAACCCAGTCAAAATGTATGAGAAGCCGCCGGTCGATTTTCATCCCGCTCCCCCTGTGCCGGCGAAAGGAAGGGTCCCCCCTCCCGCCGGCAGCATCCTGTTTTTTTTCCCCATGAAATACTCCATCAGAATCTGCCGCGCGATGGGAGCGGCCACGGCCCCTCCGCCCCCCCCATGTTCGACGACGACCATGACGGCGATCTCGGGCTCCTGGTATGGAGCGAAACAGACAAACAGGGCATGATCCCGGTGTTTGTAAGGGATCTGTTCCGCATCGCGGTACTCTTCCTGGGGCAATTTTATCACCTGGGCCGTTCCCGTCTTGCCGCAGACCCGCACGCCTATGGTTTCGAGTTCCTTCAGCACTCTTCCCGTTCCCCGGTCCTCGTGAACGGTCCCCCGGAGGGCCTCCTTGAGATATTTAAGGTGGGCCGGTTCCACGGGAAGATACCCGTCAATCTCGGGAGGGATCACCCGGAAAGACCCTCCGTCCGGAGACTGAATCCGGTCCACTATCCGGGGACGAAACAGGATGCCCCCGTTGGCGACGGCACAGTAGGCCCTCAGAAGCTGCAGAGGGGTCGTTAGAACGAATCCCTGCCCTATGGCCAGGGCAACGGTTTCGCCGATCTGCCAGGGTTCCTTCATTTTCCGGAGTTTCCACTCCCGGGAAGGGACCAGCCCCTCCTGCTCTCCGGGCAAGCCGATCCCCGATTTTCTTCCCAGTCCGAAGAGGAAGGCATACCGGGCGATGGTATCCACCCCGAGCTGCGCCCCCAATTCGTAAAAATAGCTGTCACAGGATTCCACGATGGCCCTGTGCAGATCCACCGAACCGTGTCCATACCGGCTCCAGCACCGGAAGGTCCGGTCCCCTACGGTGTGAAACCCCGAGCAAAAGACCTTCTTGTCCGGAGAAACCACCTTTTCTTCAAGCCCCGCGGTGGCAACGATAAGTTTGAAAAGGGACCCGGGCGGGTAAAGGCCGAGGACCGCCCGGTTCTGAAGAGGGCACAGGGGATCCTCCAGCAGGTTCCGCCATTCCTCGCCCGAGATGCCCCGGTTGAAGAGATTGGGATCATAGGACGGCTTGCTTACCATGGCCAGGACGGACCCGTCTCTCGGGTCCATGACAACGACCGATCCCGCTTTTTCTTTGAAAGCCCGCCAGCTGATCCCCTGAAGATCGGAGGAAAGGGTGAGGACCACCGTGTTCCCCGGTTGGGGAGGCTTGACACCGAGAACCCGGATCTTGCGCCCGCTCACGTTGACCTCGATCTGTTCCCCGCCGCTCTCGCCCCGAAGTTCCCGGTCCACGATCCTTTCGATGCCCATCTTCCCCACCAGATCACCGGGCCGGTACTGGGCGATCATCCCCCCTTCCAATTCGCCACTGCCCACCTCTCCCACATATCCGAGGATATGGGCCGCCGTTTCTCCGAACCGGTAATCCCTGACGGGGACCACATCGACCACGATACCGGGCAGCTGGAAGGCATTCATCTCGATGAGAGCGATATCCCTCCACGAAACGTCCCTCTCAATCCTGACGGGAACGAAGGGCTGCCTTCCGCCGTTTCTTTTCAGCTGCTTGTTCCATCGATCCCCGTTTTCGTTCTCCAGAAGGGCCAGTCGCTCCAGGACTTCCCTGGAATTTTTCGCCATCTCTGGAATCATGGACACATCGAAAGAAGGGGTATTGTCCACCAGAATATTCCCTTCCCTGTCGAGGATAAGCCCCCTCAGGGGCTTTATTTCCTGAAAACGAATCCGGTTGCTCTCCGACCGTTGTTTCAGCTCTCCTCCCCGGATAATCTGGAAAAACCAGAGCTTACCCGCAATGAAGAAGAAAGCGAGGAAGACCACCCAGACGATGGCGTCAAAACGTCTCCGGAAGGTCCCGGGATCATATTTGGTAAGTCGTGCGTTCTCTTTCGCCATTGGTCATTCCCGCAATGCGATCAAAAATGGGGAAAACAACGGGACAGATTATACCGGCAACCACCGCCTGGGGCAAATAGATACGAAAAAACTCGCCGGACAGGTCCTTCTCGAAAAACATGCCGTACAGTACGAAAAGAAGGACGAATTCTACGAAGGAAACGAGGAGGACGAACAGGGCGAGAGGCCAGATCCTTGCGGGATTCACCCTCCCCGACATCCATCGGGCCAGAAAGAAAACGAACACATAACAAAATACGTATACTCCCGGAATCACGGAGATAAGCCCGTCAAGCAATATTCCGAGGATAACGGACAGCACGAGCCCCTCCCTTTCCTCCAGGAAAAAGCCGCCATAGACGGCCAAAAGAAGGGTCAGGTTGATCCGGAGAGAATCGAAGGTCATGGAAAAAAGAATGGTCTCCTGGACCAGGACCACGAAAAGAGCCGAAACAGGCAGGACGAAGTAACGGATCACTTTTCCCGCCCCTCCCCGTTCAGAAGGACCATGACCTCTTCCAGCAGGGTCGGGTCCACGGCAGGCTTCACCACGATTTTCTGAAAAAGCCCCGCCCCTTCCTTCTCGATACGGATGACCGTCCCGAGGAGACAGCCTTTGGGGAAGATGCCCACCATTCCCGAAGTGACCACTTCGTCCCCGACCCGGACGTCTTCGGACGAGGGAACATATTTCAGGATACACCCCATCGGCCCGGCCCCCTGAAGCATTCCCTGGACCCGGCTTTTCTGAACGAGGGCGTCCACATTGCTGTTGAAATCGGTGACGAGAAGAACCTTGGCGACGCTCCAGGCCGCTTCGACGATCCTGCCCCCGACGCCCTCGTGAGTCAGGACGGGCATTCCCACCTTGACGCCGTCCGTCGTGCCTTTGTTGATATAAAGCACTTGAAATACAGAGGCTTTTTCCGCTCCTGTCACCCGGGCCGCCATCATGGGCAAGGTCATCGTTTCCTGGAGTCCCGTCAGCCTTCGAAGCCGCTTGACTTCCAGATCCGCCTCCCGGAGATCGTTCAGCCGGTTCTTCAGGATATTCAGCTCTTTCCGAAGCGCCTGGTTTTCCTCTTCCACATGGACCAGAAGAAGATACCGCTTCCAGGTGTCGCTGATCCGACGAACGGAGTCGTGAAGGACCCCTTCCAGGGGAAGGACCACTTCCAGTATGATTTTTCGTAAATATCCAGTAGATTCAAACGGTTTAACGAGATAAGCGAAAGGCGTAAAAAAAAGAACGGCCAGAAAGGCAGCAATCAGGGCAACCTTGTACTTTTTCTGAACCGCCATTTTGTTATCTGCGAAGGGTTATGGGGAGAAATCGAAGAGCGCCTTGCCTCTGAATCGTCTTGCAAAGCCGTACGAAAAGCCCTGTTTTCAGATTTTTCACGGGTTCATCAGCGTTACATCTGTACCGTCACTTCCTTGAGAAGATCCAGCTCCTCCAGGGCCATTCCGGCTCCCCTGGCCACGGTGGAAAGCGGGTCGTCGGCGATTTTTATAGGGAGCCCCGTCTCTTCCCGGAGAAGAACGTCCAGGTTCCGGAGGAGAGCACCGCCTCCCGTGAGGACGATGCCCCTTTCCACGATATCCCCGGCGAGTTCCGGGGGCGCATTCTCCAGGGCATCCCGGACGGCATCGACAATGATCACAACCGGTTCCATGATGGCTTCCCGGATCTCTTCCGAATTGATCTCCACAATCTTGGGAATTCCTGAAATAAGGTCCCGGCCTTTGACTTCCACCGTCCGGACCTCCTGGTCCGGGTAGGCGCAGCCGATGGTCGTCTTGATCATTTCACCGGTCCGCTCTCCCACCAGGAGACTGTATTTCCGTTTCATATACTGAACGATGGCCTCATCGATCCGATCCCCGGCCACGCGGACGGACTTGGCATACACGATCCCGGAGAGGGAAATGACGGCGACTTCCGTCGTTCCTCCCCCGATATCGACGACCATGGAGCTGACCGGTTCCGTGATCGGCAGGCCGCTGCCGATGGCCGCAGCCATAGGCTCCTCGATAAGGTAGACCTCGCGGGCGCCGGCGGATTCAGCCGTTTCCTTCACCGCCCGTTTCTCCACCTGGGTGATGCCCGACGGGATGGATATGATGATCCGGGGCCGCACCAGGGCCTTCCGGTTGTGAACCCTGAGAATGAAATGGCGAAGCATGGCTTCCGTGATCTCGAAATCGGCAATCACCCCTTCCTTCATGGGCCGGATGGCGATGATATTTCCCGGGGTTCGTCCAAGCATCCGCTTCGCCTCTTCCCCCACGGCAAGCACTTTCTGCATGCCCCGGGAATCGCGGTGGACGGCCACCACGGAGGGCTCCTGCAGGACCACCCCTTTGCCCCTCACGTAGACGAGGGTGTTCGCCGTCCCAAGATCGATGGCCAGATCGTTCGAAAACATTCCCAGAATAAAGTCAAACAACAATCCCATCCCTCCTTCAGGAAATCAGAAACCTGTATACAGCATTTCCCTACCCTAATCAAATGATTTCTAAAAAATATTGCATTTTAACAGGGACTATACTAAGAGAATCACCCATCAAAATCCGATCCGCACTTTACGGGAACGGCACTGCCGCTCCAAGGTAAAAAATCGTCATATAAAATTGAAATACCCCCTTTCCGGGGAGGAAGGCCGCCATGCTCACATTCATGAGGAAACACGCCAAAAGCTGGATGATGCAGGTCCTTTTGGGAATCATCATCGTCGTCTTCATCTTCTACTTCGGCTCCCTCCAAAGCCAGAGACAGGCGGAAGTGATCGCCATGGTGGACGAAACGGCTATCAGCTACAGCGACTATCGCAAGGCGTACGACAATCTTCTTGAGTACTATCGCACGCAGTTCAAGGGAGCGCTCACCGATGACATTCTGAAATCCCTGAATTTGAAGGGGCAGGCACTGAACCAGCTGATCGACGGAGAAATCCTCCTTCACCAGGCCTCCCGGATGGGCCTCACGGTCACCGACGAGGATGTCCGTCAGGCGATCACATCCTACCCGGCCTTTCAGAGGGATGGCCATTTCGACATGGGCATTTACGAGCAGGCCCTCCGGTATTCGCGCCTGACGGCGGAAGACTTCGAAAAGATGAAGCGGAAAGAGCTGACCTTTTCCAAGGTGAACAGGATCCTCCGGGAAGGGGCGAAAGTCTCGGATCGGGAAGTGGAGGACCTGTTTTCCGCCCAGTACGGGAAGGTCAACCTTCAATTCGTCAAAATCGCCATTCAGCGATCTTCCGTCGAGGAGCCGGACCGGGAGGCCCTCGAAGCCTTTTACAAGAAAAATGGAGAGGCCTTCAGGATCCCGGAAAAAATCAAGGTCCGGTATCTCGCCTTTCCCGGTCCCGGCTTCATGGTCGAGGAGAGCGTTCCTGAGGAGGAAATCGTCGCATTTTACAACAGCGGCAAAGAAGATTTCCTTTTCCGGGAGGGAGACCGGAAGCCTTTGTCGAATGTCAGGAAGGAAATCGCGGACCATCTGAAAATCCGCCGGGCCATGGACCGGGCGGAAGAAACGGCGCGGAAGGCTTACGATACCATTTACCAGGAAAGAGACCTGCCGGCCTACGGTAAGGAATCCGGCCTTGCCGTGCACGAATCGGATTGGTTTCCCAGAAATCACCCCCCCGAAACCCTCGGAGGAATAGAGAACCTGGAAACGAAACTGTCCGGAATCGAAAAGGGGGAACCCGGTTCTTTCCTGCGGGACGAGAAAGGGTTCTACGTTCTTGAAATCGTGGATATCCAGCCTTCCTACCTCCCGCTGCTGGACGATGTGAAGGCGGGGGTTCTCAGGGCCTACCGGGCGGAAGAAGATCAAAAAGCCGCCCGCCGGAAGGCGGAGGACCTGGTCGGCAGGCTGAAGGAGAGTCAGGATTTTGTCGCCCTGGCGAAAAAGAATGGCCTCGCCGTTTCGGAAACGGGGTTCTTCCAGCCCGCGACATCCTATATTCCGGGAATCGGGAACTCCCAGGATCTGGCCGGCGCCGTGGCGGCCTTATCGAAGGGGCACCCCTACCCGGACAGCCCCTATTTTGTAGGGAATGATTTTTACGTCGTCCGGTTCAAGGAAAGGGAGGCCCTGCCTGTGAAGGAATTCGCGGAGAAGGAAGAGTCCCTTCGGAAGCAGCTTCTCCAGTACAAGGAAGACGAGATGTTTCAGACCTGGATGAACGCCAGAAAAGAGATCCTGACGAAGGAAGGCAAACTGAAAATCCTTGTCGATCCCGCAACCCTGTAATAAAAGGTCGCTTCCGGGAGGGACGGTCAGGATTTCGAAAAACTGTTGAAATAGTTCTGAAACGCCTCGATGAAGGACGCCCGCCCTTCCAGCGATATGTCATCCTCGAAAAGGAACTCGAGGAGAAAAAGGATGCGGTAATCCACCGCCGAGGTTTTGTATTCCTGAGTCAGCGTCACCTTGACTTCCTTCAGTTTCGGAAAGAACGGGTCGTTTCTCAGTTCGCTTTTCCCGAGGACCAGTTCGATGGCTTCTTTGCCGTCCGCTTCATCCTGCAGAATCAGTTCGATGCCTGCCAGCTTCTTGACCGCCTGGATGATTTTTTCCCTCTCCAGCCTGATTTTCATGTCGACCGCTCCCGGAATAAGAATTCAGTGTAAAAAAAGCCCTGCCTGGAGAATAATGAATCTCTCCCCGCCGGTCAAGGGAATTAGTGCGGAATTGCGGGCTTCCGGGAAAAAGGTCTTCCGAAGGGCCTTTTGATTGATGATTTACGACGGATGTTTTATGATCAACCGGTAATACCCGGAGACCATCCGGGGCGTTTGAAAAAGCTCGGCCCGCACGGGATCGCGGGGTTCCGCCGGGAAGTGCGGGATTAATAAAATACGGCACGTTCTTTTTTCGAACGATTAGTTCGGAAATAGAACGCATTGCATCCCTTGATAGTGCACAATTAGGCAGTCTTCACGTTGCATCTGTGCGAATACAGCACGCTTCTTGGGACCCCCGGACGGAAACATGACGGGCGGCAGGATTTCGCGGGGCTATTTAAGCCATGATATCAAACATATAAGCACATCCTGTCCTGCGAACAACAGGCATCGTTCTTGCATCAACTGAGTGGTTTGATATTTCCCGGAGGTGACTCGATGAAACACTTCGGTTCCGGTGAACTCGACACCGCCGTCATACAGGAGGAACTCTGTATCGGTTGCGGGGCCTGCGTCCACCTCTGTCCCTATTTCCGGTCGTACAGGGGTAAAACGGCCCTCCTCTTTCCATGCACCGTGGAAGAAGGCCGCTGCTTCGCCTACTGCCCTAAAATCGAAGTGGACCTCGACGGCATTTCCCGTTTTGTCCATGGAAAACCCTACGATGGAAGCCCCCTGGGGAACTACCGGGAGATCCACGTTTCCAGAGCGGGTGAAAAGGTGAAGCCGGGTTCCTTCCAGGCGGGCGGAACCGTCTCGGCCCTCATCTACTACGCCCTCCGCCGGAAATTGATCCCGGGAGCGGTCCTCACGGGCCGGAAAGGCCTCCTCCCCGTTCCGCGCCTGGTGACCAGGCCCTCCGAAGTTTTCCACCACAGCTTATCCAAATATGCGGCGGCACCCACCCTGGGGGCCCTGAACGAAGCTGTCGGTAGAGGATACGGGAACCTGGGCGTCGTGGCCACGCCCTGCCAGGCCACGGCGATCACCCAGATGCGGATGAATCCGTTGAACACTTCCGACTTTCAGGATCCCGCAGGCCTCGTCATCGGCCTTTTCTGCACCTGGGCCCTGGATTTCCGCCGTTTTGAAACCTTCCTGGCCGGGGAGGTCCCGCTCCGGGACATCGTGAAAATCGATATCCCCCCTCCCCCCGCCGAAGTGCTTGAGGTCACCCTCAAGGAAGGCACGCGGGTGTTTCCCCTCGACCGGGTCCGGTCCCTTGTCCCCGAGACCTGCGGCTACTGCCCGGACATGACGGCCGAGTTCGCCGATCTGTCCGTCGGCGTCCTGGAAGGCCGGGGAGACCGGAACACCCTGATCGTCCGGACGGAACGGGGGGAAAGGATCGTACGGGAAGCGGCGGAGAAAGGCTTCCTGGCCCTCGAGGAGATGCCTCCCGTGAATCTGGAGCACCTCCGGTGGGCGGCGGAAAACAAGAAGAAACGGGGCTTCCTCCGCAGCCGGGCGGAAGGGAAAATAAACGCGGAAGCGGGGAAAACATCCCTCCGGCTGGACCCGGAAGTTTTAGAGGGCATTCTAAAGAGCGATAAGGAGGACCCATGTCGATCCTGATCGATGAAGGCCAAAACGTGCAGCACCTCCTCATGGGAAACGAGGCCATCGTGAGGGGTGCCCTGGAGGCGGGCGTCAACGTCGCCACGGGGTACCCGGGAACGCCCTCGTCGGAGATCATCGAAAGCATCTCGAAGGTGGCCGGGGAGAGGAATCTCTATGTCGAGTGGTCCACCAACGAAAAAGTGGCCCTGGAAGTGGCCGCCGCCGCTTCCTTCGCCGGGCTCCGGTCCCTGTGCGCCATGAAACAGAACGGCGTCAACGTGGCCTCCGATTTTCTTCTCCACCTGGCCAGTTCGGGCACCCGGGGAGGGATCCTTCTCGTCACCTGCGACGACCCGGGGGCGCTGTCCAGCGTCAACGAGGGAGAGTCCCGGCTTTTCGCCCGCCTCCTGGAGATTCCGCTCCTGGAACCGGGGAATTTTCAGGAGGCCAAGGACATCATTCCCTGGGCATTCAATCTTTCCGAGGAAATCCGGAACATCGTCATGGTGAGGAGTGTCACCCGGATGTCCCATGCCAGCGGCAACGTCCGGTACGGAACGCTCCCGGCAACACCCGCCCGGGCGGAATTTCTCTTTCACGGACCCCTTCTCGACCCGGACACGGGCCCGGTGATCAGCATGGTCCTGGCCGCCCCGGAACTCCAGCACGGCCCCCAACAGGAGAAGCTGAAGAAGGCGGCGGAAATCTTCGAAACATGCCCCTTCAATACCTACGAGGGTCCGGAGGCGCCGGAGCTCCTCATTATCACGTCAAGCGCCTGCTCTCTCTACTGCGGGGAAGCCCTTCGAATTTTGGGCCTCGAAAACCGGGTCGGCATCCTCAAGCTCGCCACCACCTGGCCCCTGCCCCGGAAGCTGCTGAAAAAACACCTTTCTTCCACGGAGAAAATCCTTTTCGTCGAAGAGGTCGCTCCCACCCTGGAAGACCACGTCAAGGTCATCGCCGCCGAATCGGGCCGGGAGATCGGCCACAAGGTGTTCTTCGGCAAGAAGTCGGGCCATCTCCCCTCAGTGGGGGAACTCAACCCCGATCTCGTCCTCGGAGCCCTCTCCCGGATTTTCCAGATTCCCTGTGAAGCCGTCCCGGAATCGTTTTCGAAGAAAGTCAAGGACCTGTCGAAGAGGCTCGCTCCCCCCCGAGGGATGACCTTCTGCCCCGGATGCCCCCACCGGGCGTCCTACTGGTCCATCCACAACGCCCTGGAACTGGACGGCCGGGGCGGGTTCGTCTGCGGGGACATCGGCTGTTACGTCATGGGAACCCTGCCCGCCGGCTTCAGCACCGTGAAGACCCTTCATTGCATGGGAGCCGGAAGCGGCATCGCCAGCGGATTCGGGAAACTCCGCCGGTTCGGCATGGACCAGCCCGTCATCGCCGTGTGCGGAGATTCCACCTTCTTTCACGCCGCCATGCCCGCCCTGGCCAACGCCATCCACCAGCGGTCCCCCTTCACCCTCATCCTCCTGGATAACCGCGGAACGGCCATGACGGGATTCCAGCCCCATCCCGGGTCTCAGACGAATGTCCTCGGGGAGGAGGCTCCCGCCCTGGACATGGAGAAAATATGCCGGGCCATGGGGGCGAAAGTGGAAACCGGCGATCCCTTCGATCTTGAAAACACCCGGGAAAAGCTGAATCGTCTTCTCGAGTACGGGGAAGGCGCCAAGGTACTCATTCTCAAACAGGCGTGCGCGCTCAGTCCGGAGCGGAGGGGGCACAAGAGGTACGAAGTCGCCGTCGACGAGACCCGGTGCCGCGGTGAAAGCTGCGGCTGCAACCGCCTGTGCACCCGTATTTTCGGGTGTCCCGGCCTCGTCTGGGATCGGGAGAAGAGCGTGAGCCGGATCGATGAGATCCTCTGCGCCGGCTGCGGCGTCTGCGCCGATATCTGTCCCGCCGGCGCCATCGTTAAAAAGGAGGTGTCCTGATCATGCCTGCCGAAGCGCTCATCCGCGACCCTTTCAGCATCATCATCACCGGCGTCGGCGGCCAGGGAAACGTCCTGGCCTCCAGGCTCCTCGGATCCATGCTCGCAGAAAAGGGATTTTTCGTGACCATCGGGGAGACTTTCGGGGCCTCCCAGCGGGGGGGGTCGGTCATGAGCCATGTCCGGGTGTCCCGGGAATCGGTCTCGAGCCCCCAGATCCCCCGGGGAAGGGCCGACATCATCGTCTCCCTGGAACCGGTGGAAGCTTTGCGGGTCCTGGCGGATTACGGAAACCCCGAAGTGGTGCTCCTCACGAACACCCGCCCCATCTATCCCGTCGGCGTGATCCGGGGAGAACTGGAATACCCCCCCCTGGACATCCTGAAGGACGCCATCCGCCGGATCCTCCCGGAGGCCCGTTTCATCGACGGGACGGAGAAGGCCCTGGAGCTGGGAAACCCCATCCTTACGAACATCGTCATGCTCGGCGCCCTCTACGGACTGAATGTCGTTCCCTTCGACCGTCGGGATTTCGAGAGGGCCATCGTGGAGCGGGTGGCGGCGGAGCATGTGGCGGTGAACCTGTCCGCCTTCGATGAAGGGTGCCGCATGATCCGCTCCTGAGGGGACGGGCGGGGGGACAGGATCAGCCAAGGGCGACGATTTCGAAATACTCCTGGTGAAAATCGGGCATCACCTTGATGACGATTTTCTTGTTCAGTTCCCTCTCCAATTTCTCCAGGGTTCCTTTTTCGTCCTCCAGGAGGAAATCGGCCACGTCGGGGTTGAGGAGAACGGAAAGTTTCTTTTCCACGCCGGGCATACGCCGCCGGATTTCCCGGAAGATCTCGTAGCACACCGACGCCCGGGATTTGAGGACCCCTTTCCCATCGCAGCACAGACAGGGTTCGCAGAGAAGCTTCTCCAGGCTCTTCCCCTTCCTCTGGCGGGTCATCTCGATGAGGCCGAGGGGAGAGATTTTCTGAATGTTCGTCCTGTTCTTGTCCTTCACCATCTCTTCCGTGAGGGTCTGGAAAACCTTCTCCCGGTTTTCTTCATCCTCCATGTCGATGAAATCGATGATGATGATCCCGCCGATGTTCCTGACCCGGAGCTGATAGGCGATTTCCTTGACGGCCTCCAGGTTGGTGCTCAGGATCGTTTCCTCCAGGTTCCGCTTTCCCACGTATTTTCCCGTGTTCACGTCGATGGCCGTGAGGGCCTCCGTCTCCTCGATGGTGATGTATCCGCCCGACTTGAGCCAGACCTTCCGGTTCAGGATGCGTTTGATGTCCAGTTCCATGCCGAAGGCATCGAAAAGAGGGATCTCCCCTTCGTACAGTTCGAGCCGGTAAGGAACGCCCGGAAGGAAGGTTTCCATGAACTCGACGATCTTCTGATATCCCTCCCGGGAATCGATGACGATCCGATCCACTTCCTCCGTGTAGAAATCCCGGATGGCCCGGAGCGTGATCCCGATATCCTTGTGCACCAGCCCCGGAATCCCGACCCGCCCCTTCTTTTTCCGGATCGCTTCCCAGAGGCGGACCAGGTACTCCACATCCGCCTTCAGTTCCGCCTCGTTCTTCCCTTCGCTCACCGTCCGGGCGATGAGACCGTACCCCTCTTCGGGCTGAAGGGTTTCCAGGATCTCCTTCAACCGTTTCCTCTCGTTCTCGTCGCGGATCTGCCGGGAGATGCCGATGTGTTTCACCGTCGGCATGAGGACAAGCTTCCTTCCCGGGAGGGAAATGTGGGTCGTCACCCGGGCTCCTTTCGTTCCCAGGGGCTCCTTGGCGATCTGAACCAGGACTTCCTGACCCTCTTTCAAAAGGTCTTCGATCTGGTATTCGGGAAGACGTCCGTACCACTTCCGGTCGAAGTCCCCTTCCTCCCGCTCGATGACCTCCTCTTCCTCGGTGACGAGAAAATCGAGGGCCGAGATGTCGTGATAGGTATCGGAAGCGTGGAGGAAGGCGGCCCGTTCCAGCCCGATGTCCACGAAAGCCGCCTGCATGCCCGGGAGGACCCGGATGACTTTCCCGACATAAATGTTCCCCGCCAGGGTGTTCTCATCGGCCCGTTCGATATAGAGGCTGGAGAGGACGTGGTTGTCCCGGATGGCGATCCGTATTTCATGGTCGGAACAGTTGATGATCATCTCTTTAGACATGGGTTTTTCCCTCCCCGGGAAGAACGGGATCCTTCTTCACAATCCTGACCGCCCGGGCCGATTCTTCCTCCAGACCGAACACATGGGCGACGATATCGAGGGGATTCATGGCGCCGCCCTTCCGAAACCTCATTTCCATTTCGAGAACCTCCCCCGTACCGTTCCGGGAAAAGCGGTGAACGGGAGACCGGAGATCCTGCTCCCGGGTTTTTCCTTTCCGATTTTTCCGCACCATGACGGATTCCTTTCCGATGAATTCCCGGATCCGCTCGTCCACGTCATCCGGGGCAAGGGCAACGGCCGGGGGGAGGGCCACAAGATAGACATACCCTCCGATCCACACCCCGAGGGAGGGCGTACCGGACGATATCTCCTCGACGGAAAGGAGGTCAAGCCCCTCCGGAAGGGCGGCGTTCACGGCGTCAAGGAGGCGCTGTCCCGGCTGAAGGGGCTGCCGGAGAGACAGATCGGCGAACTCGCAGAGGCTCTCCATCCCCACCGGGGTGGCGTTCGTGAAGGATATCCTGGGCTGGGGATGGAAGCCCTCGGAAAACCGGAAGGAAAAACCGGTTCTCTTGAACGCCCGGACCAGGGCGGTGGCCGTTTCAAGATGGGACAGGAAGCGGCCGTTTCCCCGCTTGGCAAACCGGACCCTGTACCGCCTGGGGTCTTCCCGGATTTCCTCCCCTCCCGGAGGCCCTTCCTTGGCAGTCAGGACAGGGTTTTCCTTTTCCAGGACCAGCCGGATTTCCTTCGTGCAGGCCCCGCATTGCGAGCAGGGCCCGGTCCGGCAGTCGGCCGTTCCCTCCTCCCGGAGCGCTTTTTCGTATTCCGATGCAAGAAAAGCCTTATCGACGCCGCTCTGAACGAAATCCCAGGGAAGGGGCGCCGTCCGGTCGATTTCCCCCAGGAAACTTTCCGGAACCATCCCCAGGGTTTCCATGGCCTTCTCCCAGGGGGCGAAGGAAAACACATCGCTCCAGCCATCCATGCGGCATCCCTTCCGGAAGGCTTCGTGGACAAGCGCCGCCAGGCGCTCGTCCCCCCGGGAAAAGAGTCCCTCCAGGAGGCTCATGGAACCGTCATGCCACTTGAGGTTCAGGTTCCGGTGGCGGATGTTTTTCTTGAAAAAGTCCTGTCTTTCCCGGATTTCCTCGAGAGACAGCTGCCGGGACCACTGGAAGGGCGTGTGGGGCTTGGGAACAAAGGTGGAAAGGCTCACCGTGACCTGTCTCCGGAAGCCCCCTTCCCGGAGAACCTTGAAGGCCAGATCCACGATGCCCTCCAGGTCCTCCCGGGTTTCCGTGGGAAGGCCCATCATGAAATAGAGCTTCAGGGAACGCCAGCCGGCATGGAAGACCGTGCCGGCGGCTTTCAACAGGTCCTCTTCCCGGTTTCCCTTGTTGATCACGTCCCGAAGCCTCTGGGTCCCCGCCTCCGGGGCCAGGGTGAAGCTCGTTTTCCGGACCCGTTGTATTTCATGGATCAGCCGTTCCGTCAGGGTTTCCACCCGCAGCGACGGAAGCGCCAGGGCCACCCTCTCCCGGACGGAGCGGTCCATGAGGGCCTCCATGAGGTCGCCGATGGCGGAGTAATCCCCGGAGCTTAAGGAAAGAAGGGAGATTTCATCCCCGCCGGTGGATTCGATCATGGATCCCGCCATTTCCAGGAGGGTCCCGGCGGGTCTTTCCCGCACCGGCCGCCAGACCATGCCGGCCTGGCAGAACCGGCATCCCCGGGTGCACCCCCGGGCGATTTCCAGGGTGACCCGGTCATGGACGGTTTTGATTACGGGCACGACGGGGTCCCGGGGACCCGTCCAGGCCCCGAGGTCGGCCAGAACCCGCTTTCGGATTCTCTTTTCCCGCCCGTGGAACCGGGGAACGTAAACCCCCTCAATTTCCCCGAGCCTGAGAAGTCTTTCCTCCCGGCGGATTTTCTTTTCCTTCATTGCCCCCAGGAGGGCGGTGATTTCGAGAAGAGCCTCCTCCCCTTCCCCGATGACGAAAGCATCGATGAAAGGCGCCATGGGCAGGGGATTGAAGGCCGACGGTCCGCCGGCAATGACGAGGGGGTCCTCCTCCCCCCGCTCTTTGGAGAAGAGGGGAATCCTCCCCAGGTCGAGCATGGCGAGAACGTTGGTGTAGGACAGTTCGTATTGAAGGGAAAAACCGACCAGATCGAACCGGTGAAGGGGCGTCCCCGACTCCAGGGAAAGGAGGGGGGAACCCTCCCGGCGCATCCGTCTTTCCATGTCCGGCCAGGGAGCGAAGGCCCGCTCCGGAACGACCGCCGGATCCTCCCGCAGAAGGCCGTACAGGATCTGGAGGCCCAGGTGGGACATCCCCACCTCGTAAGTATCCGGAAAGGCGAGAACCATGTTCAGGGTGCGGTACGTGGGTCTCCTCCGGGAGGCGTTCACCTCTCCGCCGATGTAACGGCCGGGTTTCTCCACGAACGGCAGCATGTCGTTCCGGCAGACCTTATCTTTCATTTGTCGTCCCAAAGGGAGACGAAGGTTTTCCGGACCGCCTCCGCCGAGTGCCGGAGAGCCCCCAGTTCCTCTTCGGTCAGGGGAATCTCGTAAACGGCCTCGATGCCTCCGGCCCCGAGTTTCACGGGCACGCCGATGTGAATCCCCCGGATGCCGTATTCGCCGTCCACGCAGGCCGAAACGGGAAGCATGCGCCCGCTGTCCCGGAGAACGGCCTCCACCATGACGGCGACGGCGGAGGACGGAGCGTGCCAGGCGCTTCCGGTCTTGAGGAGTTTCACAATCTCGGCCCCCCCGTTCCTGGTTCTCTCGATGATGCCGTCGAGCTTTTCCTTCCCGAGGAAATGGAGGACGGGAACCCCTTTCACGGTGGTGTAGCGGTCCACGGGAACCATGGTGTCCCCATGGCTCCCCAGGACAAGGGCCTCAATGTCCCGGACGGAAACGCCCGTCGCCTCGGACAGAAAATACCGGTATCGGGCCGAATCGAGGACGCCGCCCATGCCGAACACCCGGGACGGGGGAAACCCCGAAACGCGCCAGGCCAGATGGGTCATCACGTCGAGAGGGTTCGTCACCATGAGAATCATGGCCCGGGGAGCGTGCCCGGCAACTTTTTCCACCACGGCGCGGACGATGCCCCCGTTTTTCAACGCCAGCTCCTCCCGGCTCATCCCCGGCGTCCTGGGAAACCCGGCGGTGAAAACGACGATTTCCGATCCTTCCACGGCCGAAAAATCATTCGTTCCGGCGATCGATCCGTCCATGCCCTCCAGGGCCGCCGACTGGGCCATGTCCAGGGCCCTGCCCTGGGGCAGGCCTTCCACGATATCCACAAGCACCACGTCGGCCAGGTTCCTTTCCCCGATCCTCTGGGCCACCATGGTCCCCACAAAACCGGCGCCGATGACCGCCACCTTCTTCCTCATCACGCTCCTCCTCCGGATTTTTCTTCCTCTTCCCCGAGAAGGCTGGCCAGATCCCGGTCCTCATCCTCCTCCTCTCCGACGGGCCCGGCTTCGCCGGGAAAACGGGCATACCGCTCGGGGTGCTCCTTGATCTCCCGGTATTTCGCCTGGCAGAAACGCTCGGCGAACTGGGGACGCCCCAGGTAGGGAAGAACATCCTTCCTGAAATCCTCCAGAAACTTCGAGAAAACGGCCCGGCTTCTTTCCAGGGGGGTGAAGGTCCGTTCCTTCCGATGCTCGTAGACGAGGACGGGACCGAAAACGGCTTTCACGGCTTCGCAACGGCGGCGGTCTTCAAAGAACCGCTCCTCCAAAACGACTTCCATCCTCACGGCCATGCGGACATGAACCGTATCCCGGGCGATGAGCCTCGAACAGTCATGGACCTCCACGACCAGCCCGTTGGGAAGTGTTATTTTTTCAATAAGTTCCATTGTTTTCCTCTTACCTGTCCCGAGGTATTCTTTTTCCGTCCTGTTCCGGCGGGGCCCCCTGCGGGGGAACCTTCTCCGGAAATAACGGAGTTTCCTGTTGACGAACGGCTCTCTTCTTCATATACTCCAACGCCTTGAGTAAAGAAAACCCCCATTTTCAAGGAAGGAAGGAATCCATGGAAAATCCCACGGCCGTTTTGCTCCTGTCCTGTCCCGATCAGAAGGGCATCGTGGCGTCCATATCCAATTTCATCTTCCAGAACGACGGCAACATCCTTCACGCGGCCCAGCACACGGCCCAGCCGGAAAACATCCTTTTCATGCGCATCGAATGGGATCTCGAGGGATTCGCCATCCCCCGGGAAGGGATCAAGGAGGCCTTCAGGCCCCTGGCGGAGCGCTTCAGGATGAAATGGGACATCCGTTTCTCCGATGAAATTCCCCGGGTCGCTATTTTCGTATCCCGCCATGTCCACTGTTTTCACGATCTCATTCTCCGCCATCTGATGGGCGAGTTCCGGGGGGAATTTTCCCTGGTCATCAGCAATCATCCGGACCTGAAACCCCTGGCCGAGCAGTTCGGTCTCACCTTCCGGTACTACCCCGTCACCCCGGAAGACAAAGCCGAACAGGAGGAGCGGGAACTGGAGGAACTGAAAGCGCACGGCATCGACCTCATCATCCTCGCCCGGTACATGCAGATTCTGAGCCCTTCCTTCGTCAGGCAATACCGGAACCGCATCATCAACATCCACCACTCCTTCTTACCGGCCTTCGCCGGAGGGAAACCCTACCACCAGGCCTATGAGCGGGGGGTCAAAATCATCGGCGCCACGAGCCACTATGTGACGGAAACCCTGGATGACGGGCCGATCATCGCCCAGGATGTCATCGAGATTTCACACCGGGATTCCATCAACGACATCAAAATGAAAGGCAAGGACATCGAAAGGGTTGTCCTTGCCAAGGCGGTAAGACTTCATTTAGCGGACAGGATTCTCGTATCCGGTTCCAAGACGATCGTCTTCGAATGATTCCGCCTTCTACATGACGCTCTTCTGGCTCACCTCGACGGCGTGATCGATCTGGGCCTTGAGCCCCTCGGGCAGACCCGGAATATCCACGCTGAGGAACCCCCGGACGATGGTGGCCGTCGCCTCGTCCTCCGAAAGTCCCCGGGACATGAGATAGAGGATCTCTTCCTGGGCGATCTTTCCCACCGCCGCCTCATGGGACAGTTCCACGCCTTCCGCGCTCCCCCGGAGTTCCGGTATGGCGTGAATGACGCCGCCTTTCAGAATCAGGCCCCGGCATTCCAGATGCCCCTTGACCCCTGGCCGGTCGCCGATGAGATCTCCCCGGGCGATGATGTTTCCTCCGTTCGTGATGGCCCGGGAAACGATTTCCGCCCGGGTGTCCTCCGCCTCGAGAAAGACACGGCCTCCAACGTCCAGCTCCGACCCGGCATGTCCCGTGAGAAGGCTGTAAAACCGGGCCACCGCACCCTTCCCGGCCAGATGGGTGGTGGGATACATCTGAAGGGACTTGACCGGCTTCATGCAGACATAATTGTTCAGAAAGAGCCCCCCTTCCTCGACCCGGCCCACGGACCGCGGCCGGACCATCATGTCCTCCGCCCAGTGATGAATCATGGTGAAACTCAGTTTGGCGTTCTTTTTCACATAGAACTCGGAAATCCCCACATGGAGCCCCCGGCTCACATGGGCCGCCGTGACGCAGCCGGTGATGATATGAAGTTCCGACCCTTCCTCGGCGATAATAATGTTGTGGACGTTCTGGCTCAGGTTTTCCTTCTCCAGGTAGAGGCAGGCCTGAACGGGAAAGAACACCCGGCTTCCCGGCAGGGCCCGGATGACGTATCCGTCATGAAGGTCCAGATAGGCCCGGGCGGTATACTTGTCCGTATCGACGGAAAGAAGCTTCCAGTAGTGATCTCTGGCCCATTCGTGTTTTTCCAGAGCCTCCCGGATGGGGATCACCTCCACCCCGTCCTCCTTCGCAGCGGCGTAAATGGCCGTTCCATCCTTCTGGACATAGGACCCCGAGCGGCCCGACTCGGAGACGTCGATCCCCGCCTGGATCATCCGGTCCCGGTCCTCGATCCCGACCAGGGAAAGATCCCGGAGGCGCTCGTGCGTGTCGGCCTTAACATCGAAAGAATCAAGATCCACATCCGGTCCCAGGGCCGCTTTCCTGCCTTTCGCCTCCCGGGCTTTTTCCTCTAAAGTATGCATCGGCAGCACTCCTCGTATCCTGTCTCCTTGATCTGACGGAAGATATCGATGGGATTTCCCTTGCAGGCCAGGACGCCCTGGAACAGGACCTGTCCCTTGTCCGCCGCCAGGTAATCGAGAATGAATCCCGTGTGGGTGATGATGAGCCCCATTTTTTTCCTGTGCTTGTGAATCTCCTTGCAGGATTTGGCCGGATCGGGCTTGAGGTCCCGTTCCAGAAGACGGCTGATGGTATTGCCGATGAGGGCGATGTTCTCCAGGTCCACCCCCGACTCGGGTTCGTCGAAGAGGAGGAGGTCCGGTTCCTGGGCCATAAGCTGGAGGAGTTCGGACCGCTTAATTTCCCCGCCGGAAAAACCCACGTTGATGTCCCGGTCGAGAAAGTCGGTGAAGTTCACCTCCGATGCCAGCTTCTCCGGGGAAACGGTCTTTTTCCCGCCGCAGATTTCCACCATCTGCCGGGTCTTCAGTCCGTGAATGCTCGGTGGTCGCTGATAGGACACACCGATCCCGAGCTTCGCCCGTTCATCGATGGGCATGGCGGTGATATCCTCCCCCTTGAACCGGATCTTCCCGGCCGTGACCCGGTACTGGGGATAGCCCATGATGGTCATGAGGAGGGAGGTTTTCCCGGAGCCGTTGGGACCGAAAAGAATATGGGTCTCCCCGGCATTAATTTCCAGATCGATATGGGCCAGAATCTCCCGATCCCCCAACTTTACCTGAAGATCTTCTATCTGAAGCATCGTCCAACTCCCATGACATGGATTGGAAAGAGATATTTATAAAATATCGGCCGTCATTTTTCAAGGCATATCTTCAACTTCAGGAACAACCAACTCCCTCCTTGAAGATCGGGCTGTTTTCCGCTATCGTGATCCCCGACAGGAGTCCTGAAACCGTAAGCCGTCCGAAAAAGAGTTTTTTCGGACGGCTTCGCAGCGTGTTTCCTGAGGCAAGGCGCCCGCATCATGGATTTCAAGGAAAAACGGCTCTTTTTCCGCGCCGGGGGGGCCCGGCTTTACGGGGAGTGGCACCGCCGCGACGGTAAGGAGCCCGTTCTCGTCTTTCTCCACGAGGGACTGGGGAGCGTCGCCCAGTGGAAAGACTTCCCCGGTCTTCTCTGCGGAAAAACGGGCCACATGGGGTTCGTTTTCGACCGCCGGGGGCACGGCAGATCGGAGGCCCTCGATCTGCCCCGAAGCCTCGATTACCTTCACGAAGAAGCCCATGGGACACTCCCGGAAGTCCTCGAAAGCCGGGGCATCCGAAAGCCCGTCCTCATCGGGCACAGCGACGGCGGCACCATCGCCCTCCTCTACGCCGCCCGGTTCCCGGAAAACGTGACCGCCGTCATCACCGAGGCCGCCCATGTCTTCGTCGAGAACGTCTCCCTGGAGGGCATCCGGAAAGCCGTCGCCCTTTTCAAAGGAACGGATCTCGGAAAACGTCTCGCCGCCTATCACGGTGACAACACCGAAGGCGTTTTTCACGGCTGGGCGGACACCTGGCTCGATCCCCGCTTCCGGGACTGGAACATGGAAAAGGACCTGCCCGGCGTCCTCTGTCCTCTCCTCGTCATCCAGGGGGCGGACGACGAGTACGGCACCGCCGCCCAGGTGGAGTCCATCGCCGGGAAGTCCTCCGGCCCCGCCGAAGCCTGGGTGGTCCCCCGGTGCGGTCACATCCCCCATCACCAGGCCAGAGAGGCGGTCCTCGGGAGAATGGCGGCCTTCATCGCCGCCAGGACCGGTAAGGATGACGGTAAAGATGGGTGTTCAGATACCGGAAGTCCCCGGTAATTTCCCGTCCCGCCCAGGGAGGCACCTGGAAGACGGCATCCTCCCGTTCAATTTCTATCTCGGCAATGACGAGACCCCTGTTCTCCCCCCGGAAAACATCTATTTCCCACAACCGGTCCCCGAAAGTGAGGCCGTACCGGTCCTTCTCCAGCGGGAGGCGGTCACAGAGGTGAAACATCTCCTCCCCGTCGCTCAGGGGAATTTCATACTCATACTCGATCCTCGTCGCCGCCGTCCGGAGGATTTTCAGGGTCAGAGAAGCCCGTGTCCCGGCCACCCGGATCCGGAGAACGCCCTCTTTCCTCAGATCCAGGAAAGCCTGGCGGATGAATATCCCTTCGATCCCATCGACGATGGAAGGTTCCCGGACAAGAAAGCGCCTCTCGATTTCCAGGGCCATCCTTATTCTCCTTCCTGGACGGAACTTGCCTTTTCCCTCTCTTGCCGATATAAGGCAACCGATTACCGCAACGGAGGACTGGAAGCCGCCGCCATGACCGATCCCTCTTTCATCCATCTCTGCCAGCCGGACGCGGGAAAATCCTGCGCGGCCTGCTGCGGCCTTTACAACTACCGAAACAGCAGCCGGGAAGCCCTGACGGCGAGGCTTCGAAACAGAACCCGTCTCTTCCGCGAGAGGGTCCGCGACGAAAGAGACCTTCTCCCGTTCTCCCATGAAATCAGGAAAACGGAACCCCAGGCGAGAATCTACCCTGTCATCCACTGCTGCGAATATTCAGGATTCCTGGACGAAAAGGAAACCCGTGTGGGCTGCCTCCTCCATCCTCTCATGAACCAGGGCCGTGACCTACGGGATGTTTCCTTTTACGGCAGGGAACTGTGCGACGGCCATTTCTGCCCGAGCTACCACTTCATCTCCCGGGAGGAGAAGCAGGCGATCCTCCACATCATCGACGACTGGTATCTCTACGGTCTTTGCATCACCGACATCGATCTCGTCAAGGAATATTTCAGGATCGTGAGCGACGCGGTGGGAGAAATGCCGAACCCCGGGATTTTCCGTCGGGACCCGTTCAGGCGGATCGCCCTCGATTTTTTCTCCCTGAAACTCACCTGGCCCTTCCGGTCTCATGAAACCAACAGGTTCGGAAAATACTACTTCGACGGATCCCAGTACATGATCCATCATCTCCCTTACGAGGGGATGGGATGCGATCCTTCCCCCTACGACCGGATCCTCGTGAGCCTCACCTCCCATATCGCCGGCCTGGATCAGCTCCGGGAGGCGGAACAAGTGATCGGGGGAAAAATCGACGCCTTTGTAAAGGCTTATACCGACCGACCTAATTCCGTGATTGACGATTTGCAGGACAATGGGCTATATGAACCGTAAAAAGGGGGGGAGAGAGCGATGGCACCCAAGGCACCTTCCGTTCTGATCGGAAAGGACGACATTACCAGGCGGGTCGCCGAACTGGCGGGGGAAATCGCCCGGATTTACGAGGGCCGGGACCTGGTACTCGTCGGTGTTCTGAAAGGATCCTTCGTCTTCATGGCCGACCTGGTCCGGAACCTTTCCATCCCCCACACCATCGATTTCATCGCCGCATCCAGCTACGGATCGGCCTCGGTGAGTTCGGGAACCCTCACCATCACGAAAGACATTTCCCTTTCCATTTCCGGTAAGGACGTCCTCATCGTGGAAGACATCATCGATACGGGAACGACCCTGGCCTATCTGAAAGACGCCCTGAAGAAACGGGGGCCCCGGTCCGTGGCCATCTGCGCTTTTCTCGACAAGAAGGAAAGGCGGGAGACCCCCATAGACGCCGAGTACGTGGGATTCACCATTCCCGGGGGATTCGTAGTGGGATATGGTCTCGACTTCGATGAAAAATTCCGCTATCTTCCCGATGTCTGTGTCCTCGATGAACCCTGAGGAAGGAGGAACCCGTGATCGTTGAATGCCGTCGATGCCGCACGAAATACCGCCTTGACCGGGACAGGATCAGGGACGGTGGCGCCTGGCTCCGGTGTACCCGATGCCGGCACGTTTTTTTCCATCGGGTCCCGGAAGAAATGGAAAACCTCAAGGGGGAAGAGACTGCTGCCGATCTTGCGGAAGTGACCGGCTCCGTCATGGCGGAGGAAACCGGGGCGGCCCTTCCCCCGGAAGCGCCCCCCCGGGAGGACGTGGCGGAAGGGGAACCGGCCCTTCCCCCCATGGAGGCGGCGAGCGGGGAAGCGCAGCGGGACCTTGAAAAACTCTTTGAGGAAAACGAGATTCCCGAGGCGGAGAAGACCTCCCCGCTGAAAAGCCTGCTTTTTCTCTTTCTCCTTCTTGTTCTTCTTTCAGGAGGATTTTACCTCCTCCAGCCTGAAACGGCCAAGTCCCTCTTCCACCGCTTCACCCTTTCCGTTCAGAAAATTCTCCCTTTCACACAGAAAAAAACCGTTTTCTTCACCGCCGTTGAAGAGAGATTCCTCACGGATACCGCCGCCGGCCACCTGATGGTCATCCGCGGCGTGGCGGTCAACAACACGGGCGATTCGCTTCCCCCGGTGCGCCTCCGCGCCAGGATTCTCGACTCCGAAGGGAAAACGGTGCGGGAGGAAACCTCTCTCGGTGGAAACATTCTGACGGAAGAAGAACTCCAGACGCTGGATACCGCAGGGATAGCCTCCATCCTCTCCACCCCGGAGGGAAGGGACTACCCGAACGCTCACGTTCCCCCGGAAGGAACCGTTCCCTTCATGATCATCATACCCGATCCACCGAAAGATGCGGCAGAGTACATTATCGATACGGTGGCATCCCCATAGAGAAAGAAAGAGGTCATCCCGGGCGCGGTGGCATATAAAATACGCATATCCGTCATCGTTCTGTTTCTCATTTTCGCCACAGGAACCCTGGGCTATCATCTTCTCGAGGGATGGTCGCTTCTTGATTCCTTCTATACGACCATCATCACCCTTGCTACCGTGGGGTACGGGGATTTCCACCCCATCAGTCTGTCAGGCCGCCTGTTCACGATTTTCCTCGTTGTTTTCGGTGTGGGCGCCATGGCCTATTCGGTCACCATGGTCATGGAAAACCTCGTGGAGGGCCGAATCAAGAAAGTCCTCGGGAGGGGTAAATTGGAAAAGAAAATCAAGTCGATGAAAGATCATTACATCATCTGCGGCTGCGGGAGAATCGGGTACCTCATCAGCAGGGAACTGACCCGGGAGAAAGTCCCTTTCATCGTCATCGAGAGGAGCCAGGAGGTTATCGAAAAAATCGAGGACGAGGGCCTCATGTACATTCGTGGAAGCGCTACGGAAGACCGGTTTCTCCTGGCCGCGGGGATCGAAAGGGCCCGGGGGATCGTCTGCGTCCTCCCCACGGATGCGGAAAATCTCTACGTCATCCTGGCCGCCAAGGAACTGAATCCCCGGATCTTCATCCTCTCCCGGTCGGTGGACGACATTTCGGAGCGGAGGCTCCTCAAGGCGGGAGCGGACCGGGTCATGTCCCCCTACACCGAGGGCGGCATGAAGATGGCCATGGCCATCCTCCGGCCGGCCATGCTGGATTTCATCGAAATCACGACGAAAAGGCAGAGCCTGGAACTCCGTATGGAGGAAGTGGACATCGGGGAGGGCTCCCCCCTGCAGGGGACGTCATTAGGGGATTCGGAGATCCGCAGCAAGTACGGGCTCATCGTTGTGGCGGTAAAGAAGGAAACGGGTCGGATGATCTACAATCCTTCGGCCTCCTATGTCATCGAGAAGAGGGACAAGCTCATCGCCCTGGGGGAGGACGGAAACCTCATCCGCTTTTCCCGAGAATGCACCAGATCCGGTCAGGGGGAATGACCCCTTCCCGGAGAATCACCGGGGGCTCCCCGGTGACATCCACCAGGGTGGATCCTTTCCCGCCGGGCGTCCTCCCCCCGTCGATGACGCCGTCGATCCGGTCTCCCAGGGCCGCCAGGACCTCCGCCGCCGAGGAGCATTCCCTTTCTCCCGCCAGGTTGGCGCTCGTGGCCGTCACGGGACCGCCGAGACCCCGGGCCAGTTCACGGGCGAGAGGGTGGCTCGAAAGCCGGACGCCGATCTTTCCGGAGCCTGCGGTGAGCCTCGGCGAAATTCCCGGCAGAGCCTTCAGAACCAGGGTGAGCGGTCCCGGCCAGAACGCCCCCATGAGGGCTTCCGCCGCCCGCGGCACCTGCGCCGCAATCCCGGACAGGGCCTCCCGGTCGGCGATGATGACGGGAATGGGCTTTCCGAAGCTCCGCCCTTTGATCAGGAAGAGGTTCTCCACGGCCTCCTCGTTTTTTCCGTCACAGGCGAGGCCATAGAAGGTTTCCGTCGGAAAGGCCAGCACCCGGCCCTCCTTGAGAAGCTTCAGGGCCCTGGCCAACCCCTCCCCGACGGGATGACAGGGCGGGATTTTCAGGATTTCCATTGAAGGGTTCCCTGCTTCGTTTCCACGTCGGCGGCCATCCGCAACCTGTACCTGCGCAGTTTTTCCAGCAGGCCGCCATCGCCGAGGGCCAGGATCTGAATGGCCAGGAGGGCGCCGTTTCTGGCCCCCGCTTTTCCGATGGCCATGGCGGCCACGGGGACCCCCCCGGGCATCTGGACGGTGGAAAGCAGGGCATCGAGCCCCCGCAGGGACGTGGCATCGATGGGGACGCCGATGACGGGAAGAAGGGTCCTGGAGGCGATCACCCCCGCCAGGTGGGCCGCCGCACCGGCGCCGACGATGAAGACCCGGATGCCCCGGTCCTCCGCGCTGTCGGCGTAGGCCGCCGTCCGCGCCGGGGTCCGGTGGGCCGAGGTGAGAAAAAGTTCAAAGGGAACGGCGAACTCATCGAGGAGAAGGGCGGCCTCCCTCATGATCTCCAGGTCCGAGTCGCTTCCCATGACGATGCCTACCAGCGGTTTCTTCCCTTCCATGTTTCTCTCTCCCTGAAATGCAACTCTGAAGGCCCCTTCGACACCGACGGGTCCGCTGATGCCGGCCGGGGCATCAGCCCTTCCAATATCGCTCCGGTTCCGGAACCACCCCTCCGAAACCGTCCGTTCCAATTCGACGCGGTTCCCCGAAGCCGTCAATCCTTGATGAACTCGTAATAAGCCGTACGATAACCCTTTTCAGGCGGCTTCGAAAAAAGTTCCGGAGGCAAGGCGCCCGAATACCGAGGAACGAGGCGTACTCGGCGGTACGCCGCAGGGACGGGGGATGAAGGGCAACACAGCCTGTGGCGCTTTTTACGAAGCCGTCCATCCCTAATGGCGGAAATGCCGCCTTCCCGTGAAGACCATGGCCATGCCGTGCTCGTTGGCCGCCTGAACGGCTTCCTCGTCCCGGACGGAACCGCCGGGCTGGACGATGGCCGTCACGCCCGCCTCGGCGGCGAGATCGACGCCGTCCCTGAAGGGGAAAAAGGCATCGGAGGCGAGGACCGTTCCCTTCGTCGGAAGGTTCGCCTTCATCACGGCGATCCTCACCGAATCCACCCGGCTCATCTGGCCGGCCCCGACCCCTACCAGCCGGGTGTCCGTCGCCAGGACGATGGCGTTGGATTTGACGTACTTCACCACCCGCCAGGCGAAATCGAGGGCCCGGTACTCTTCTTCCGTGGGGGGCCGCTTCGTCACCACCCGGGCGAGGCGGAGGTCGTCCTTCTCCAGGTCCCGGTCCTGAACGAGGAGGCCGCCCTTCACCCGGCGGTAATCGAAATCATGAAGGGGGCGGGCGCCGGCGGGGGATATTTCAAGGATCCGGACATTTTTTTTCGCCCTGAGGATATCCAGGGCCTGCGGGTCGAACCCCGGCGCCAGAATCACTTCAAGAAACGTTTTAGCCAGTTCCTCCGCCGTTTCACGGGTCACCGGCCGGTTCAGGGCGACGATCCCCCCGAAGGCCGCCACGGGATCCGTTTCCATGGCCTTCCGGTAGGCCTCGGCCAGGTCGCCTCCCGATACGGCCGCCCCGCAGGGATTGGCGTGTTTCATCACCACCGCCGCGGGCATATCGAAATCGGAAGCCATCTGCCAGGCGGCGTCGCCGTCCATGATGTTGTTGTAGGACAGTTCCTTCCCCTGAAGCTGGCGCCCCCCGCTGATGGACGAGGGAAACATGTCCCATTCCCGGTAGAAGGCCGCTCTCTGATGGGGGTTCTCCCCGTACCGGAGATCCTGGGCCTTGATGAACTGGACCGTCAGGGTGTCAGGAAATTCCCGGGGCTTTCCTTCCCGGACGGTGCCTAAATAATTGGAGATGGCCCCGTCGTAGCGGGCGGTCAGCTGGAAGGCCTTTTTCGCCATCTCGAAATTCGTGGCCCGGGAGATGAACCCGCTCCCGGTCCGGAGTTCCGCCAGGATTTTTCCGTAGTCCGCGGGATCGGTCACCACGGTCACGAAAGGATGATTCTTCGCCGCCGCCCGGATCATGGCCGGTCCGCCGATGTCGATGTTCTCCACGGCCTCTTCCAGAGTGCATCCAGGCTTTGCCACCGTTTCCTCGAACCGGTAGAGATTGATCACCACCATGTCGATGGGCCGGATCCCGTGCTTTTCCGCCGCCGCCCGGTGATCCTCATGGTCCCGGAGGAAAAGGATCCCCCCGTGCACCTTCGGGTGGAGGGTTTTCAGCCGCCCGTCCATCATCTCCGGAAACCCCGTGTATTCAGAAACCTCCCTGACGGGAATCCCGCTGCTCTCCAGTTGCCGGGCCGTGCCGCCCGTGGAGAGGATCTCCACGTTCAGGGCATGGAGTTCCCGGGCGAATTCCACAATGCCCCGTTTGTCGGTGACACTGATTAAAGCCCTCCGAATCGGATGGTCCATATCTTTTGTTTTCCTTTCTTTCGAAAATCATCTCTGACGGCTTCGTAAAAACGACCCATATGCTTCGTTGCCCTTCATCCATCGTCATTGCGACGTACCCTCAAGTACGCCTCATTCCTCGGGATTCGGGCGCCTTGTCTCCGGGTCTTTTTACGAAGCCGCCGGAAAACGGGCATTTTTCGACTTTTTACGGGGTCGTCCGCTCTGCGCTCAATAAAACACTCCGGAAGGGCCGTATGCCCGTCAGGCTCCTGAACCGGAACGGATTTTTTCCATGTGCCGGATCCGTCTTTCCAGAAGAGGTTTCGTACCGATGTCCGGCCGGTGATCCACCGGTCCCCGGATGGCCGAAATGGCCTCCTCGGCGATCCGCTCCGCTTTTTCCAGGGTCCCGGCGATTCCGACCACACCAATGGCCCGGGAGGTGCTCATGTAAAGCCCGTCGGAACGCTGATCCACGGAGGAATAGTAAAGTCTCGCGCCCTTCACGTCCCCCACTTCGATCTTCGCCGCCGTGGACCGGGCATCGGGGTGGTCGGCGGGAAGGCCGTATCCCCTCGGCACCACATATTTGCAGACCGTGGCTTCCGCTTCGAAGGCCACATCGAGCAGATGAAGGGTCCCGTCTATGACGGCCCGGCAGATATCCACGAAATCCGTCTTCAGGAGGGGCAGGATGTTCATGGCTTCGGGATCGCCGAAACGGGCATTGTACTCGAGAAGCCTCACGCCGTTCCGGGTGATGATGAACCCGCCGTACATGACCCCTTTGTAATATTCCCCCGTCTCCCGGTGGAGGGCATCGGCGACGGCTTCGGTGATCCGGAGACCCGCATCCACGTCCTCCTTCTTCAGGAAAGGTAGGAGGTGATCCTCCGCCGAATAGGATCCCATGCCTCCCGTGTTGGGACCGCGGTCGCCGACGAACCGCCGCTTGTGATCCTGAACGGGCGGCGTGGCGACGACGGTTTTCCCGTCACACAGACACTGGAGGGAGAATTCCTCCCCTTCCAATTTTTCCTCCACGATGACCGAGCCGTGTTCCTTCAGAACGGCCCGGCAAAGGTCCAGCGCCTCCCCCCTGTCCCGGAAGTGGTCGCCCTGGACGAGAACACCCTTTCCCCCGGTGAGACCGTCGGGTTTCACCACCACTTCGTCCAGTTCACCGATGAAGGACTCCAGACCTTCGTCAGCCCTGAAAACCCGGAACCGGGGGTTCCCCGGGATACCGTATTTTTCAAGGAGATTCCTCGTGAATGTCTTGGAAGTCTCCAGGCGCGCCAGGCTCTTCGTCGGTCCCATGGACGGGATCCCCAATGTACCGAGATAATCCACCACACCCGAGTTCAGGGGATCTTCCGGTCCGATGACGGCAAAATCAATGCCCTTGTCCCGGCAGAACCGGCCGATGCCCTCCATGTCTCCGTAAGGGCCGACAGCCGATCCGGCGGAAAGGCCCGCGATCCCGGGATTGTTCGCTTTCATATATGAAAAGAGCCGGGGACGATGGCGGGAATTGACGACGGCTTCCGCCAGAACATGTTCCCTTGCCCCGTTACCGATCAGAAGAATGCGAATCATGACCCCTCCCCGGCCTCAGCTGAAAGTTTGCAGAACTATATAGGAATTTGATTTTAACGTCAAATGGGATTCGGAAAGTGCGCCGGCCCCGTCTCCGGAAGCCTCAGGCGACCGCTGCTTCCGGGTTGACTTTTCCGGCCGATGAAGGTAGTTGAAGACAAGGGTGGATGGACAGGTCCGATGACGGGCCGAAACACCGGAAACCCGGAGAAGAGGATTTCTCCGGGTCATGACGTATTACCGTCGGGTCGCTGAACGGTTGGATTTTCCGATTCCCTTCAAACTTATTTTCCTTTTTGTCCTTCTCCTTCTGTCCGGTTTCTTTTCCGGTTCGGAAGCCTCTCTTTTTTTTCTTTCCCCCCTCCACCTTCACAAAATGGAGGAAGACAGGAGTCCCTTTACGTCCTTCGTCCGGCACCTCCTGTCCTATCCAAGGCGGCTTCTGGTCTCCATTCTCGTGGGTAATGAGGCGGTGAACATCACCATCGCCGTCATCGCCACCTCCCTCTTCCTGTCTTTCTTCGGCCCCACGGGAAAATGGATCTCCATCGCCGTCACGACGACGGTGATCCTCATTTTCGGGGAGGCCCTTCCGAAAGTCCTGGCGGTGAATTATCCCATCCGTTTCTCCTCCTTTGTCTCCCTGCCCCTCACTTTGTTTTCTTTCATCATCCGCCCTGTCGTCTGGTTCCTCGTAAAAATATCCGACCTCTTCGTCTTTCTCCTCGGAAGGGGCATCACCGCTCCCGCATCGTCGGTCATGGAAGAGGAGTTCATCACTCTCGTCGATGCCGGCCACAAGGAAGGAGCCCTCCAGGAGGCCCAGAAAAAAATGATTCACCGGGTATTCAACCTGTCGGACATCACGGTGGAAGAAATCATGGTTCCCCGGGTGGACATGTTCTGCCTGCCCGTCACCATGGAAGCCGACGCCATGGCCAAAGAAATGATCCGGGCCCGTTTCTCCCAGGCGCCGGTGTACGGTACGGACCGGGATGACCTCCTGGGAATACTTCACACGCGACGTCTTCTGGCCGAAATCCTGAAGGGGAAGAAGGCCGTTCCCGTCCGGAAACTTCTCATAAAGCCCTACTACGTCCCCCTCGAACGGAGCGCGGAAAACGTCATGCGGGACCTGCAGGTGCGAAAGACCCAGATGGCCATCGCGGTGGACGAGTTCGGCGGCATCGAGGGACTGGTCACCATGGACGACATTCTGAAGACCCTGGTCGGTGACCTTTCCGAAAGGTACGGGGAGGAGAAGGGATTCCACCGCATCGACGACCGGACCTGGAGGGTCGCCGGCGCCATGGACATCGAAAGGTTCAATGAAAAGCTCGGAACCTCCCTTCCCGAAGAGGACCATGGCACCATCGGCGGGTTCGTTTTCCACCTCTTCGGAAAACTCCCCGAACGGGGACACGAGATCACCCATGAAAACCTTGTCTTCACGGTGGAAAAAACCGGCAGGACCCGCATTCTCCGGATCCGGGTCAGGAAGACCGGGGAGGAACCGTTCCATGGATAACCTCGTGATCCTCTCCCTGGCGGCCCTGTTCGTTTTCCTGGAAGGCCTCTTTTCCGGCGGCGAGATCGCCCTCGTGTCCTCGGACATCAACAAAATCAGGGGATACGCCCGAACGGGCTCCCGGGCGGCCCGGATCACCCTCAGGCTCATGGAAAAACCGGAATGGTTTCTCTCGACGACCCTCACGGGGACCAACCTTTGCGTCGTTTCCAACACGGCCCTGGCCACCTCCCTTTTCATCTCCCTTTTCGGTCCCGTCGATGGAGAATGGATCACTACCGCGACCATGATTCCACTGCTCCTCGTTTTCGGCGAGATCGTGCCGAAAAGCGTCTTTCAGCAGCATGCCGAAACCATCGCCCTGCGCATATCCTGGTTCATCTGGCTCGCCTCCTGGATTCTCTATCCCTTCGTCTACCTGATATCCAAGATCTCCCGGCTGGCCGTGTACCTTCTTTCGGAGGGCATCGGCATCTTCCAGTATTCCTTCATCACCCGGGGCGGGCTGAAATACCTGCTCACCAACACGGCGGAGAAAAGCGACATCCTCAAAACGGAACAGGAAATGATCGAACGGATCTTCGACATCTCCGAATCCACCGCCGGCCGGATTATGACGCCCCTGTCCGCCATCACCGCCCTTTCCGCCGAATCCGCCCTTCAGGAGGCGGCCACTCTTTTCGCGGAAAAGGGCTTCTCCCGGATCCCCGTTTTCCGGGGACGGATTTTCAATATCATCGGCATTTTACGGTCCTTTGACGTCCTGGAGGCCCTCTACGGTGCTCCGAAGGGCGGCCCTCTCCTGACCCCGGGAGACACCGTCGAGGTCTGCATGAAGGAGAGCCCCCTCTATATCCCGGAAAGCAAGCCGACGACGGAACTCCTGTTCGAACTCCAGCGGAGAGGGAACCACATGGCCGTCGTGGTGGATGAATACGGCGGGGCCATGGGAATCGTCACGGTCGAGGACATCCTGGAAGAGGTGGTCGGGGAGATCGACAACGAATACACCGAAGAGGGTCAGATCCTTTACAGCCGGGTGAGTCCCGGGAAATACCTGTTCAGCGGCCAGGCGAAGATGGAAACCCTCCGGAAACTCATTCCCGTCGATCTTCCCGACGGCGACTATGAAACCCTCGCGGGGTTCCTCCTCAACAGGATGGGGAAGATCCCGAAAAGGAACGAGGTCTTCCGCCTGGAGCCCCTTCTCTTCGTGATCGAGGATGCGGACATGAAATCCATCCGCGACGTCCTCGTGATCCTCCCTTCCGGAATGGAACTCACGAAAGGTTGAAGAAGAATTAACCTTACAACGATACCTATTTTTATTAAGAACGTTGACCGTTAACGCTACCGGTGTTTTTCCATCCTGTCAAAAAGCCAGAACAGGCAGTCTCTTCGGTACGTCACATTGCGAAATCTATATGAGATCATTTTTCTACGGCTTGCAAAGCTCATTTTTCAGGAGGGACTATTCAATATGTTCTAACAATGTCTCGGATATACATGTTATCCACACATGAGCAAGTCCTCAGAATGAAACCCCTTCGAAAGTTGAGTTACCATGGACTTATTGACCTGTTCGGTTTTTGGGGAGCATTATACTTTTCCTGACATCACTTTTTTGTACATATATCCAATAATTTCCATATTTTTCCTTCAATTCATATTCATCTTCAATACATTTCTGCAATATTGGACAGGTATTTAAAAAATTCTGGCCTTTACCAAATCCCCAGATAGGAAAGTGAATTATCTGTTTAGTGTTCTTCTTGAGGAGATCATAACATATTTTTATCTGTTTTTCGTCTGACGGTTGAGCAACAAGATCTATCAGAGAATCATAATAGGTAGGATTCTTCCTGTTAGTTAAGGCATAAAATGGGGGAGCCATCCAAGGCGTGACAAATATATAATCTCGTTCATCTGTATATTTATTTATATAACTGATTACATTATTTACATTAATTGCTTCAGATTCATTAAAAAAAAGAAGCGTCCCATATTCTGTGCGAACTTCATAATGGGATCCTGCTAATGCAATGCCTGTAGATAAAAGAAACATAGGGACTTTGATTAATAAAAATAGTGTTGTAACAATAAGTCCATAGGTAATATATTTTCTATGGAAAGTTTTGTTTTCTTCTCGCTTTTCGAAGTTTTTCTGTAAAAAAAATATCAGCAAGAAAAACAGCGGCGTAATAGAAGATACTAAATGAGTTATATCTGATCTTCCCAGCGCTTTTGGAAATGTAAACATTCCCCATAATAAGAAGAATAAAACGATCACTTTATCGCTCTTCCGCAACCTCTTACCAACTAAATACCAAATTGATATCCCCAGAAGAAGGAAGGGTAACAAATAAGAAATTGTGATGCGGATAAAATCAGCCACACGTGCAAATATTATTATCATATAATAAATACTTCCATTTACCCACACTCCCTTTATACCTTCGATAATTTGTCCTAAATATGCAATTGAATCATGGAAATAGGGCAGATTCATTGCAGTTCCGTGCAACAGGCTTTTTATGGCAATCTCTCTTATCATGGGTTGCCAGATTTCACTTAGGGCAAGAGAAGCAAGACCCACGACAGCGAGAATTCCACTGCCAAATACCGCAATTGTTTTAATCCATTGGTCAAAAGGTTTTCTGTCATGTTTTGAGTGAATGAAGGTAATTATAAAAAAGGCTAAAGACGCTGCACCAACTTCATAAATACTGAATATAAACGCAAAACCGAGGAATATGCCAGCCATGAAGAGTTTAATAACAGCACCATTATTTCTTATATAGTTCATGAAGAAATATGCGGATATCAAAAGAAGCAAAAAATACATGTGAATATAAGTATAGCCTTCGTATTGGGTAATGCCATTGAAATAAACGATTATTGCCAATATCGATGCAAAATAGTTATCTTGGAATATTGCTCTCCCTAAAAAAAATGAAAACATGCCGACAAAAGCACTGATAATTAGAGAAAAGACGAGTAATATATTGATGTTCAAGCCAAATAATCTGTATATTAAAGCAGGAAGAAATACCTCACCGGGCGGAAATAAGAGCCAAAAATCCCGGTATGGCAATTCACCATTTATAACCCTGAGCGGATTATTAATATATTCCGCCATATCTCCTGGCGCGGTTGTGAAGTTGTAAGTAACTAGGGGGAGAAGCGTAAATATCACAAGAAGTATCAATGCTAAAGGAAATGGATTGATTTTGTCTATCTTCTCCTTTATCATAACCAAAATCGATGATATAGTTCTAATCATATGGGTGTTTTCAAAAATACCAACCGATATTTTACCATGTTTGATAACACTGATTTTGGCAAAGCCATTTGATCCAAGATTCTGGTTCTTTAGTTTTGAAACCTAAGAGAAATAAAATAAGGTGACAAAGATAGGATTTCACAAAATATATCGGTTATGACAGACCGTCATTTTCTTTTATCATGGTCATCTCTTTTCTTCGTGATAATCCTCTTCTGTATTTATTTCCCAAATATTTTTTTTGTCTTTAACGCCATTGATTATATTGTCTACGGCCGTCATGGCCGTCAAGATTGAATGATCCATATTGTTATATTTATGCATCCCGTTTCTGCCTATGAGGAATAGATTTTCATAATTATTCACAAATGTTTTTAGGATATTGAATCGGTTGTAGGTCCCGAAATAGGCAGGATAGGCTTTGGGTATTCGTATAACGATATAATCAATGATTTCATTTCTATTTATCATATCCATGCTTATCAGTTCTTCGATAGCGTAATCAGCCATTTCTCGGTCTGATTTAACCCAAAGCAGGTCGCCTTCATTACAGAAATATTCGGCACCTAACCAGACATGATGCTGATCTTTCAACATGTATAAACTGAAGTTATTGACAAAATCAAGACGCCCCATTTTTACTTCGCGTTCTTGTATATAAATCCAATTATCCGGGATAATATCATTAAGTGTTTTTTCCGGGGTTTTATTTTTTAATTTCATGCCTTCTAAAAGAAGGCCTACAAGAACGTAATCCCTGTAAACTAGTCCATCGGCCACCATTCTTACCTCTTCCGTCACGCCCTGATCAAAAGCATTTATTAACTCTTTAACAGGCATCGTAGAAAAGAAATAATCTCCTAAAACTATTTCCATATTTTTTGTTCTTTTATTAACAACCTGGAGGCCGATAATCTTTTTACCACTTGTTCGTATCCCAGAAACTCTGTGGTTAAGGTGAATTACACCTCCCATCTCGATTACTTTCCCTGCAATTTCTTCATACATCTGGCCAGCTCCGAATTTCGGGTAGAGAAAACTTTCAATGAGACTGGTTTCCGTCTTTTTCTGGAAAATTGATTTTTTATTCAATAGTATCGTCTTCAGGGCATGAATGAGAACACTCGAGATGGAAATACCTTTAATACGTTGAGCCCCCCAATCAGCAGGAATTTTATCGCATGAAACGCCCCACACCTTCTCCGTGTAATCCTTGAAAAAGGTTTCATATAGCTCCTTACCAAATCTGTTCATGAAGAAATCTTCGAGAGATTTCTCCGTTTTCCGTGGCCGCAACTTTATTAATGTGTACGTTATACCTATCTTTAAGATACGTAACATGCCAAGATTTTTTAAGGTATTAATATTTATCGCAATAGGGTAATTAAAAAAATTCTTCAGGAAATAGATCCTGGTAATTCTGTTCTTATATAGGAGTACCTTGTCTTCCTTTTCCGGATCCGGGGCAAAAGGCACGGTTGATAAAGGGATAGACCGGTCAAGAAGCATATCGTCTTTTGCCGGAGCACCCTGAAGAGGGAGTATATTCAGCCAGAAATTCATCACCCTGTCCGATTTTGAAAAAAAACGATGAGGGCCGATGTCTATTCCGTTCCCCTTATATTTGATCGTGCGCGATATACCACCAACAGAATCAGCCATATCATAAATGATTGGTTTGATATCTGATCTTGTTAACAACTCAAAGGCGGCCGTTAATCCAGCCGGGCCGGCTCCAATAATGATCGCTAATTTTTTCATATGTTTTCTTTAGGTAATTGATCCCTTTGTGGCACCTGTGATAAGGGTGCCACATGGATTACTAACATATTATTATGATTTAATCTCCAGTGAGAATAAATCTTACAGGTATCAGTCGAAAAAATGCCTTATAAATAGACACCGAATCTGCCCCCGTTGCCAATGCAGGAAATGATACAAGCTCGGAGATGGCATATACCGATGTTCCCGTTGTAAATACAGCTTCCGAGAATTTTCCAGACGCTGGATCAATCATGGGCGCCTGAGCTGTATTCAATGGCTGTCCATCATCAAGCTCTTTGAACATGAAATATCGGTACAAGATGGCCAGGCAGATGAAAATGTCTTATAAAGCCACCTACGGCGCCGTGAATACCTTTCGGATCTCGGCGATCCGCGCCATCCCGGCGAAGAAGTATTTTACTGTTTTGCCGTTTACCACCTGATAAGAGTCGTCCACATAGAGAGTCGTCGAGGTGATCTTCGGATCGATGGAAATCTTGGTGCCTTTCGTGAGCTTCAGAACGGACACCGTCTTTTTCGTCCGCTTCCCTTCCCCGTCGTATTTGAACCGGATCGTCACCGGGTCGGTTTTGTCCTTATACTTGACCTCCTTCGGCATGTTGTCACCCGTCCAGGGAAGGGCCCGCCAGCCGCATCTTAAAAACCTAACAGCGTCCCCATCCTTCCTCCAATCGGATGGGGAAGATCCCGAAAAGAAACGAGGTCTTCCGCCTGGAACCCCTCCTCTTCGTGATCGAGGATGCGGACATGAAATCCATCCGGGACGTCCTCGTGATCCTCCCTCCGGGGATGGAACTCATGAAAGGATGAACCCGTAAAAAGATCGATGTACGACTTTTTCAGATGGCTTTAAAAAAGGGTCATTTTCCGACTTTTTGCGAAGTCGTCAACTTTCATTTTATGCTTTTTATCTCCGCCATAATCTTCCGGAGGATGTCGCACTGGAGATAAAATCCTAAAGCATCTGCATAGCCGATCTTTTTCATATCCTTCGTATCAAGATCATAGCGATGATATTTAGACCGATTCGGCCAATCATAGTGTTCAATAAAGACAGCCTCATTACTCCAAGGAGACATGTCAACAACATGAAATCCTGATGGTAAAAAAGTCGATATTTTATTTATAATGATTTTATCTACCTCCTCCAGTTTATACCTCTTGTTTTTAAAAACATATAATTCAATAGGACAGGCCTTATTATATCTGCATCTAAAGGAAAAATCTTCCGTGAAGATGTAAATTAAATCTTCTTTTGCATACAAAGCCTGAACAATTCTTCCAGCCTCATCAACTGACCCCAGATGTTTCAATGGAAAGGCTATTTCGTAAATATCAAAACCTCTCAAGACAGTTTTTGTTTCAGTAAAATATCGGGTTCCGGGATCAATATGTCCAAATTGCCAAAAAGGTCCGCTGACTAGTATCATGTCTTGCAAGTGAGCTTCATCCCGTGGTCTATCATACCAGCCAATTACTTCATTATTATTGTCAACCAATATTAACTCACCCGGGGTGTTAATTTCTTCAATTTCACCGTTACATTTGGCGACAATCAATTTTCTTCTTTCCTGAACGCCTATCCTCAATGCCGAACCATCGGCATTTCTCGTTACATCGTACCAATTATAACCGGATAATTCCTTATGACCGATTGATTCCATAAAATGAGATATATCCTTCATGCTATAGGAATAAAATCCCCTTTCTCCTTCGCTATTACTGCCTTCGGACGAATATCCAATACAGCCATTGAAAGCCAGATATAATACTCCTGTAATTACGATAACAAACATTATATTTATGCGGGCAGAATCATTCTTCTTCATATTAATAAAATGAACTATTATTTTAATTCTAATCACAGGATATTAGCGTGCATCAAAATTACCGCTCCAGCACCCGTTGGGAGTTCCAACAAAAATAAATCCTTGAGTTCTCAATGCCCTCTCAAGAGCGCTGTGACAATCGAAGAGTATAATGCTCCCCAAAAACTGGACAGGTCAATAAGGTGCATAGTAACCTGAAAATGTTTGAAGGAGGAATCAGGTGCCATGCACAACATGAGGCGGCGTCACGATGCGGCATTCAAGGCCAGGGTCG
>Ga0209269_1000322_pt1 | contig 51050 bp, 51 predicted proteins | sample MTBAKMMethaMetaG_FD_187455 | JGI IMG/M metagenome (GOLD analysis project Ga0209269, IMG submission 187455) | Enrichment culture microbial communities from Arthur Kill intertidal strait, New Jersey, USA, that are MTBE-degrading - MTBE-AKM (Arthur... | ecosystem: Environmental > Aquatic > Marine >... | reverse complement strand
GGGATCTTCTCGGCAAAATTTGCGAAGCTCTGAGCGCCGATCTCGTGCGCGGGGGGATCGCCCCCGTGTATCCTTTTTATTCTCGAAACACCGTTCCTGACAACATTTATATCAAACAAGGTGCAACCTATAGAGAGTCTGAGTATCAGACAGCAAGGGCTCGTGGTCTAGCTGGCTATGACGTCGCCTTGACATGGCGGAGGTCCTGAGTTCGAATCTCAGCGGGCCCATACCCTTTTTCGTGTTTCATTTTTCTTCCAGTGCTTCGATCGTAAACAAAGTTTCAGGTCTTTCCTGTAAAAAAAGTAAATACTCTGCGTTTTCTGAAAGTTCTGGCAATTTTGAGATAACGAATCCAAGAACCGGCCGACTTTACAGACCAGATACCGGTTTCACCCGATAAAATCGACAGACCTATCACTTCTGCACCGTATTTTACCTGATGCCATATTCGTTTAGCCAGAAAATATCCGGTGTCATCTTCAGGCCGAGGAGGACCTTTCTGGACCTGGAGGACGAACCCCTTGGAACGTCGCTGATCCACTTTCTCAAGGTTTCGGCTCTCTTTTCCGTTCTCATGACCATTGTCGCATACTCCGTCTTCAACATTCTGGTGCCGAAGAGATGGGCGATGGCATCCCAGGTGTTCCAGCCGCAGTATTTTTTCGTCGTCCTGCTGATCTCGGTCATCACCGTCCCGTTGATCGTCGGAATATGGCTGCACATCTGGGTGTATCTCTTCGGAGGGCGCGAGGGAATCGGGCAGACCCTCAAGACGGTCATGTATTCGTACACGTTCTTCTTCGTCATCAGCTGGGTCCCGGTCATCGGCCTTATCGGCGGGGCGCTATCGACGCTGTATCCCCAATCGATCGGCATCAGGGAGCTCCACCACCTACCGCCGCGCCGGGCGACCGGCGCCGTCTGCGTTGCGGCGTTTCTCCCGGTGATCGTCCTTGTCGGGATCCTCGTGATGGCGTTCGTCGCACCCTCCGCGACGTTCTCGATCCTCACCGCCGGGATAGAACCGTCGGCAACTGCCGCCTCCCCGTACCTGTTGAACGACCAGGATCTCCCCGAAGAGATCGCGTATTTCAATGGGGCCGAAGTCGACGCGGCAATCATCGACCGGGACGCAAAAGAGCTCGGCTGCCTGCACGAGTATACGGCGACCTATGCCGAAGAAAAACCATCTTCGGTCGGATCCAGACGGATCATGCACTATGTCAAGATCTTCCCGCAGGATAACGCCACGACGATGGTGCAGCTCGACGAGGCATTCTACAACCAGCTGGTTCCGCCCAGGAACGCCGAAGAACTGCCGGCCCCGGAGATTGGAGACATCTGTATCAGTTACAGGATTCCAGGAGTGGGCACGGGTACGGTCGGGGCGTACGACAGTTATTGCATCACCTTCGCGAAAGGCGAGGTCTATGAGAAATTCCTCACCGTCGGACACTCCCCGGATTACGATCTTCTGAAGGATCTGGCACTGAGAGCAGGAGAGAAGATCCCATGATGCTCAATGCAACAACCGATCTCACAGGTCAATCGGATTGAACCAAACATTGGAGACAGGATTAAATGATTGATGCACAGGAAAGGCTCATTGAAAGAATCACAAGGAGCCTGGCCCACTATGAAAGATACATCGAAGAGACCGACGAACACTACGATGAACTGGGCGGAAGATATGACAGATACTCTGCCGGTGCGCCCTACGGACTGAAACATCTTCTCCCTTTCTGGATAGATCTTCTCGAAGAGGAAGAGGTCGACTGCAAGGGTTTTCGAAGAGACTATGAGAGGATAACCCGGAAACTGAAGGCCCTGGAGCGGAAAAGAGGGCCAGAACACCGCGAGAAACTACTTGATGATCTGAAAGACGATGTCGAATTTTATCCTGTGATAATCCATTCATTCGGCGAACTGGAGCCGTACGAACTTGAAATTCCACACGATTTGGCCACCCGAGAGGCGATCGAAATATTGCTGATAGAATTAGAAAACGATTACGATCTTACCGAGATTAAAGCGAAAGTCTCCACCCTCGATGAGGAATTAAAACGTAAATGCCTGCAAAATATCGAAGAAATCCTTGAGAGTTATTTTGACGCCGATAACCCGTACTCTCCCGAGAGTTTCTGGTGGGATCACCCCAAGAAGCTCTTGAAAGAAAAGCAGACGATGCAGAACAATTCCTGAATTCTTTTTTCCGGCGGCTCCGATAACGAGCACACCACCGACCCCAACCTCGCCGACACCGATGGGGACGGGCTGGACGACTACCTGGAGGATGCAATCGAGAGCGATCCGCTCTGCGCAGATTCCGACGGCGATGGTCTCTCCGATTCGTTGGAGTGGGAGATCGGTACCGACCTCAGGTCGGCCGACTCCGACGACGACGGCCATTCCGATTACGAAGAGTACACCGACCCCGACTACGACCCCCTCGTCTACGAGGAGCGCTACGGCCCCCTGGAGATGAGCCGCGAGTTCCTCCTCGACGCCGTCTTCGGGGAGTGGGGCGCCGACGACCACGACAACATCTACTACCTGGCCGGCTGGGTGGCAAGCGGGGTCATCGTCCTCGGGGACATCAGAGACATCGCCGCAACGATAACAAACGGCGACCTGATCGGAACGGGCCTGAACCTCGCCGCACTGATCCCGGGTTACGGGGATGCAGAGAAGGTTGCGGTCGTCGTCGGGAAGTTTGTGGTGAAGCATCCGCATCTGGCCAAACTTGCCGTGGGGCTGATGGCCGAGGTGACCAGGTATTCAGACGAGACGGCTGAAGCGCTGACCGTGCTAAAGGCAAGTTACGGCGACGAAGTTCTCGGTGTGCTCAGGGCAAACGGGGCGACAGATTCAACACTTGCTCAACTCTACAAGAGAGATGTCAACCTCTTCCGTGTCGGGAAGATGCTCGAAAACACCTGTGAAGGCGGGTGGGCGCCGACCAAAAAACTCACTGCTTCGGGGAACCTGGATGATCATTATACACGACACGTACTCGAACAATTCGAATGGGGGCGAAACCTTTACGAAATCGGTGTATATCGATAAGGCAACAACCCTTGCCAACCGGAGAAGCGGAATCGAGTGGTATTACCAGGAAGGGTACGACACGCTGGTTGTCTATGATCGCAGTGCCAACGAGTACGTGAGTGTAACGAAGGATGGATTGATCACGACGTTCTTTAGACCTAACAATTATCGTGAGCATTATGTCGACCAAAAAATAGCTCCCATACTGATCCGATTGAACTAGACACAGAGAGGGAATAAGAAATGGACAAAAAACAAATAGAAACATTAAAAAAAGATTTGCCAAAATACTTGCTCAACTACGAGACAAGGATCAGAGAAACCGACGAACACTATGATGAACTAGCAGCATATGGGAGATATCCCACGGGTGCCCCCTATGGATTAAAATATCTTATTCCTTTTTGGATACGTCTGCTTGAAAAGGGAGGAGTCGATTGCAAAGGTTTTCGAGCAGAATATGACAGGATAACGAGAAAATTAACTTTGCTTGAACAGAAGAGAGGGGGTGACTATCGTGAAAAATTATTTTCCGACTTAAAGCAGTTTGTTGGTAGTTATCCTGGCATAGTAGATGATTTTGCCGATCTGGAACCCCTATTATACGAAGTTCTTCAAGATCTGGCCATTCGCAGTTCCATCGAGATCTTAATAATAGAATTAGAAAGGGATTACGATCTTACAAAGATTAAAACAAAAGTTTCTGACATTGATGAAGCCTTTAAACGTAAATATATTCAAGAAATCGATGAAGTTCTTGAACACTGTCCAGAAGCTGAGGATCCGTACTCTCCTGAAAGTTTCTGGTGGGATCACCCCATGAAACTCTTGAAAGAAAAGCAGGCGATGCAGAACAATTCCTGAATTTTTTCGGCGGCCTCGAAAGCCCGCACGCCACCCACCAAACAAACCCGCAGAACACCGCCCGTCCCCCCGCAAGGGCAGATCAATTAAACCCCACCTCATCCACCATACCAGATATAAACGCCGCAGACCACAACGATCAAATTTATAAATCAGAACACATAACCTCAGATCATGTCCAGATCTGGGACAAAACATATCAGAAACCAGATGAAAGACTGGGAATCGGGCAGCGGACGAAAGCAACCTTCCTATAACGATTTCGATGAGGAATTCGACCCCGACGACTTCATGGATAAAAAACGCAGAAAGCGGTGAAGCCGGAACATTCCAGAAATAAAAGGCATTCGTCCTTTCCCGGTCCCCGAACCGGATCCATCCAATCTTTTTTCGCGCACCTGTTCACCGCGGTCGTCCCACGACGATGGTCCTGATCCCGATGGTGCCGCATCGTCTTCCGAAGAGCGGCAGCGATCAACCGGTGCGGCGAACCGCAGGGGCGACCCACACAATTAATATACATCAATGTATAACAATATACAATCATGTGTTGTAGAGGACACGTAAGACCCGGTTATCAGGACCGCCGGCAGGACATCGCCATATCCGCTCCCCGACACTGGCGCTGGTGACCCCGGCCCCGTCCTCTCTCCATCCGCACCGCCCGATGAATACCCCCCATACAAGAATGATATCATGAAGTCACGCAACATTGCCATAGCAGGAATCCTGCTCGCATCAGGCGCCATCGTGCGCTACCTCTCCCTGGTGATCCCCGGCCCGATCGTCTCGAACCTGGTGATCGCCTTCTACTGCCTTGCGATCATCCTCATCGTCCCCACCATCGGCGAAGCCCTCGGCATCGGGATTGTCGCCGGGATCATCTGCGCCCTGATCAGCCACTCGGTCTTCCCGCCCGCCAACCTGATCAGCGAGCCGATAGGGGCACTTGTCTGCCTCGGCGTCTACCTCGCGCTCAAAGGGCGGATCGCCGTCGCACCCGGACTTGCAACCTTCGTAGCCACCGCCGCTTCAGGATCAATGTTCGTGATCATCGCCATCCTGGGGGTTGCACCGGTGATCCTGGCGAAGTACTCCTCCATCGGGGCATTCGCCGTTGTCACCATCCCGATCGTCCTCGGCACCGCAGTCGTGAACGCCATCATCGCCCAGGCCCTCTACATCCCGGCCTCCCGGGCGCTCACCCGCGGCGCCGGCGTTCCAGTCCCACATACGCCCGCACCGGAGAAACAGGAATGATCGAGGTCAGAGACCTCACCTTCACCTACCCGGGGGCATCGGCCCCTGCCCTCAGCGGGATCGACCTCACCGTCAGGCCGGGCGAACTGGTGCTCGTCACCGGGCCGACCGGCGCCGGCAAGACGACCCTCTGCCGTGCGGTGGCAGGCATCCTCACTCATGAATACGGCGGCCTGATCGAAGGCTCGATCAGGATCGCCGGCAGGGCTGCAGGGGACTACCGCGGCATGGAAGATGTCGCCGCGGCGATCGGCATGGTCTTCGACGACGCCGACGCCCAGCTCATCTTCTCCACCGTCGAGGAAGAGGTCAGATCGGCCTGCGCCGAAGGCACCGACATCATGGAGATCCTTGAACGCTTCCGTCTTCGCCCACACAGCGAACAGGCCCCACACACCCTCTCGGGAGGTGAAAAGCAGCGGACCGTCCTTGCTGCGGCGGTTGCAGGGGGCCGCCCGATCCTGATCCTCGACGAGCCCGCAGCCGAACTCGACCCGGCCAACGCAGAGCGCACCGCAACGATCCTTGCGGACCTGAAGCAGGAGGGGCGGGCAATCCTCCTCGTCGAAAACACGCCCGGCGTCTTCGGCGAGATCGCCGACCGGGTCATCAGGCTCGAGGCCGGGCGCGTCGCCGGACCTGCTCCCTCCGAACCCGAGGAGATCCGTGCGGCCGCACTCCCGGCCACCGGTGAGCCCCTCATCAGGATCTCCGGGCTCACCCACCGCTACGGCGAAGGGTTCGCCCTCAGGAGAGTGGATCTACTCATCAAGGCCGGAGAATTCGTCGCCGTCACCGGCGAGAACGGATCCGGCAAGACAACCCTGATCCGTCACCTCAACGGACTGTTGAAACCGGACGAAGGTTCAGTCGAGGTCTGCGGCATGGACACGCGGCGCCACCCCGTCCACGCCCTCGCCCGAAAGGTCGGGCTCGTCTTCCAGAACCCGGACACCATGCTCTTCGAAGAAACGGCGGAGCGCGAGGTTGCCTTCGGGGCGCGGAACGCCGGCGTATCAGACCCGGACGGCTCGGTCAGGTCGGCGCTTTCGGCCGTCGATCTTCTCGACCGGAAGGACACCTATCCCCGCCACCTCTCACGAGGGGAGCGGCAGCGTCTCGCTGTCGCCTGCGTGCTTGCCATGGGGCCGGCGGTGATCGTCCTCGACGAACCGACCACCGGCCTCTCGCCCGAAGAGGCCGGGATCGTCATGGATCACCTGCGGCACTTGCAGCAGAGGGGCGTGACCGTGGTCATGGTCACCCACAACCATGCCCTCGCCCGACGCTACGCCGACCGGATCATCACGATGGAAGAGGGGAGAATCATTACGGACGGACCGGCAGGAGGTGAGGTATGCAGGAAATCTTCCAGTACAGAAACGGCAACGGCATCCTCCACCGGATGAACCCGATCACCAAGATCGCAGGCGTCACGGCGGTCGTCATGCTTGCCGTCCTCTCTGCCAACCCGGTGTTCCTCGCGGGCATGACCGCGGCCGTCCTCGCCCTCGGCATCGTCGGCGGGGTCGGGCGGGATCTGTTGCGGCAGGTTCCCCTCCTCGCCTTCCTCGGGGGATTTCTCATCCTGATCACCGTCCTCACCCTCCAGATCGGGGACGTGATCTTCGATGGGCCGGTGATCGTCACCGCAGGTGCCGTCTCGTTCGGCCTCGCCCTTGCTCTGCGCTTCTGCGCCATGATCTTCGCCTTCCAGCTGCTGGTGGCGACGACGATGCCGACCGCGCTCGTAGGTGCCCTCAGAACGCTCAGGTTTCCGGCCGACTATGCGCTGATGGCCCTGATCGCTCTGCGGTTCATCCCGCACCTTCAGATCGAGGGAAAGAAAATTCAGGAAGCCCAGGCAGCGCGGGGCTTCTCCCCGGGCGAGGGCATCGGCGGGAAGGTGCGCGGCCTGGTCCCGGTGCTCGTCCCGCTCATCGCAAACGCCCTGGGAAAGGCCGAAGTGATCGGCCTGACCATCGACCTCAGGGGACTGCGCACGCGGCTGTCCGCATCAAGCGTCCGCACCTTCGGCCGGCCCGACCTCCTGCTCGTCGCCGGCATCTCAGGTCTTGGAGCATGCTTCTGCGCACTCGCCCTGCTTGGATGAAAACGGCCGGACAGGGCGGATCCTATATTTTTTTAGAAAATGCCGGTCTAATTCGATGATGCGTGAAACGACATATTTAAATCGGCATTTAAATGAGATCAGATCATGAACGGTGAGACGGCGCTCAGGATCATTACGGTAACTGCCTTCGTTTTCATTTTTGTCTTCATGCTCGCCGCAGGAGGGATGGGCGGCGGTGCTGAGAAGGCACCCGCCGCAACTGCGGATACGCCACCCGTCACACCGGCACCTGAGCCGAAAACAACACCGGCACCAGAAATACTGCCGGAACCGACCGCCGTCATTGTCGCCACACCGGAACCGGCATATGCCGACCCGGTGGAGGGCCTATGGGCTTTGCAGGGTTCGATCACCGAGCGCCTCCTCCTGAGCGCCGGTGGAACCGGTGAAATAACGACGATCACCGACGCCCCGGCGTCTGTCAGAGAAGTCACCTGGGAGTACGACCCGGCGATCAGGGTCGGGCACCTGCGCGCTTACCATCTCACCGTCCCTGCTGAGGGGGAGTATGTCCTCTACCTCGACGAAGGGACGGACACCCTGAACAGAAACGGACAGGGCGTCGCCCTCACCTACGCACCTGCATCATAACACAGGTTTTTCCCGCACGAAGGGGAGATCACTGGGATGATCCCGCAGCCCGCATATCTCCCCATGACGCCTGAAGAGGCAAAAACGCTCGGCATCTCGGAGTTCGACATCATCCTCGTTTCAGGCGACGCCTATGTCGACCACCCCTCCTTCGGGACGGCCATCATCGGAAGGATGCTCTGGGAGGCGGGCTACACCGTCGGGATCATCGCCCAGCCCGACTGGACGCGCCCAGACGACTTCCTGCGCCTCGGTAGACCCAGACTTTTTTTCGGAATATCGTCGGGAAACGTCGACTCCATGGTCAACGCCTTCACCCCGAACAAAAAGAGACGAAGCACCGACGCCTATTCTCCGGGGGGGAAACCGAAACGGCCGGAGAGGGCGGTGATCGTCTATGCCAACAAAGTCAGGTCCCTCTTTCCGGGCACACCGATCGTGCTGGGCGGGATCGAGGCGAGTCTTCGCCGGTTCGCCCACTACGACTACTGGTCCGACACCGTCCGGGGATCGATCCTCGCCGATGCTCCTGCAGACGTCCTGGTCTACGGCATGGGCGAGCGGCAGATGGCGGAAATTGCAGCGCGGTGCGCGGCCGGGCAGACTCTCAGAGGGGTGAGGGGAACAGCGGTCGGGATCTCCCTTGCCGAATGGCGCGAGAACGATCAGAGCGGATGCACGGTCATCCCCGGCTTTCCCGAAGTCCGTGACAGCCCGGAGGCGTATGCGCGGGCCTTCGCCCTCCATACGGCAGAGCAGGACCCGGTGCGGGGGAAGACCGTTGTCCAGCCCCACCCCAAGACGGTGGTCGTCCAGTACCCGCCGGCCCTGCCGCTCTCCCCTGCCGAACTCGACCGGGTCTACGAACTCCCGTACGCCCGCGCCGCACACCCCTCGTACCGCGAGCCCGTCCCGGCTCTCGAACCGGTGCGCTTCTCCATCACCGCCCACCGGGGCTGTTTCGGCTCCTGCTCGTTCTGCGCCCTCACCCACCACCAGGGGCGGATCATCCAGAGCAGAAGCGAGGCCTCCATCGTCGCCGAAGCCCGACGCCTCGCACGGATGCGCGGCTTTTCCGGCGTCATCCAGGACGTCGGCGGCCCGACCGCCAACATGTACGGCCTGTTCTGCCCGCAGTGGGAGACGAAGGGCACCTGCCCCGACCGCCGCTGCAGCCCGGACTGCCCGCACCTGCGGACCTCGCACGCCCGACAGGTGGGCCTGCTCAGGGAGATCAGGGAGATCCCCGGGGTAAAGCGGGTGTTTATCGCCTCTGGCATCCGCTTCGATCTCGCACTGGCCGACGACGCCGGTTACCTTGAAGAGATCTGCGCTCACCATGTCTCCGGCCACCTCAAGGTCGCCCCCGAGCACGTCGCCGCCGGCGTGACCGGACTCATGAACAAACCGGGCAGAGAGACCTTCGACCGGTTCAGAAAACGTTATGCAGAGGCGACCCGGACCACCGGAAAAGAGCAGTATATCCTCCCGTACTTCATGTCCGGCCACCCGGGTTGCACGGTCAGGGACGCCGTCGAACTCGCCGAGTACATCAGGGACAACCGCCTGTACACCGAGCAGGTGCAGGACTTCACCCCGACGCCGATGACGCGGTCCACCTGCATGTACGCCACCGGCATCGACCCCGCCACCATGGAGCGGGTCCATGTGCCCAGGGAGAGAGAGAAACAGATCCAGCGGGCGCTCCTCCAGTACCGCGACCCGAAAAACCGAGGCCTCGTTGTTGAGGGGCTGAAAGCCGCCGGCCGAAATGATCTCATAGGGACGACATGGCAGTGCCTGGTGCAGAGGGCAGACGGCTTGCAGGGCGGGCGGGTCGGAAAGAAGAGGTGAGAGACTGCTGCCGGCGTCCTCAGATGCCGGAACACTGATATCAGGTCCCGAAAAAAGATCGGCGTACCGGGAGCATGCTGATGAAACAGTGGACGAAAATCATATTATACGCCATTGGGGGACTCGCAGTCGTCTTTATCGTGCTGGTCGTCGTCGGTGCGGCGCTCTTCTATCAGGCAGCGACGCCGCAGGAGGGAAAAACCGAGATCGCCGGCGCCTACCGCTACGAAGTTTCCCTCACCACCGACGCCGCCCTCAGAAACGTCACCCTGATCCTCCCCCTGCCCGTGCATAACGGTACGTCGGCCGTCGGGGAGAGCCTGAACAGTGGCGGAGGCTATGGCATTCCCGACGGCTGGAACCTCTCGGTGCGCCGCCAGAACGGCACGCCGATGCTGGTGGTCGCCGCAGATGAAATTACCCCCATCTATGCACCCCTCCCGATCGCCGTCACCCCGGGGGAGGAGGCCGGGGAGACGGTGACGGTCACGTACTCGTCCGAATATTCCGGCACCACACCAATCCTTCTCCCCTATGAGATCGGGGCGACGGTGGAGGCGGGCAGCACCCACTACACGGCAGAGAGGGAACCGGGCCCGATCGACACGAAACACCCCCTCGAAAACGAGCCGGTGCTCTCCCCGAAGGAGAACATCACACCGGCGGCGGACGGAAAAGGTTACACCTATGACTGCCCCCTCTACCTCTCCTGCGACGCTCCGGCAGGAGCAAACCTCACCGTCGTCATCAGGTTCTCCGGGACCAACGAGTGGTGGCTGCTCGGGTGGTCCTACAACGCTTATACCGACCTGATCCTCGCGGAGATCCCGGCAGAAGAGGGATGGCGGAGTGTTAGGGGAACTCTCGCCACCGGAGAGGGGCGGTATCTTCATGGGGACTGATCCCCGTTGCCACGCTTTTTCTGTCTTCAGAGCAGAAAGGATCTCGATGATGTCAGGTATCGGGCACCTCATGGTCGTCCACGGCCCGGAGCCCTTCGATCAGGGTGACGTTGCCTGCCTGCTGGACACCTTCGGACCGTGCCGGGTTCTTGTTGCAGGAGTGATGGGGCGCACGGCCGCCGAAGAGTCGGGGATCCCCTGCGAGTACTGCGGCGTGCCGCCGAGCATGGTCTTCGCCCACCTCACCGGGCCTGCGTTCCTCCTCAACCGCGGTAAAACACCCGACTCGGGAAGGATCTTCGGTGAGATCGTGGCCGGGAGACTCAAGGGCGGCCTCGTCCACGTCGAGTGCGCATCCGACACGGTCTTCTGCTGGAACGGCGGCGATCAGGTGCTCGCCGGAGAGCTTGCCCGTGTGCTCGGCTACGACAGGGTGGCGACCAGAGCGGCGGCCCGGCCATCCGAGGCCGGGCGAACGATCAGGGGGTGCATACCCGGCGAACCGGTCTGCGTGAACGGGATCGTGATAGGGCGGGCGACGGCAGCGGAGGTGGTTCTCCGCAACACCGGAGGAGAGGTCGAGGCGGTGTCAGGGCTCGACGTCAAGCCCCACGGCCTCGAAAAACTCCGCCGTTCCGGCTGTGTCGATCTCGCCGCGGCATGGTGCAAGAGCGGCCATATCAGGCAGAAGGATCCGGAGCGGGCAGCCGGCCTCCAGAAAACCGGCAGGATTGTCCTCCTCGACCACTGCGCCCACCGCTTCTACGATCTGGTGACCCCCGAAACCTGCGGTGTCCTGGCGATCGGCGACGACACCACCACCGTGGCCGGACATATCGCCGGTCACCTCGGCATCCCGGTCCTGGGCGTCACCGACGGGGATCCCGACGGTGTGGTTGGCGGGACCTTTCCCCCGGGATCGCTCGTCCTGGAGGCGATCACCGGGCGCGACGACGAGATCGGCCTCATGATCGCGGGGATGATTCCGGACCGGGAGACGGATTGGTCCTGCTGGGTCGACAACGTACTGGAGACGATGGGAAATTCGGTCCGCCCTGCCCTCGATCTCAGGTGAAGAGCCATGATGCAGTGCGCCGAATGCAAAGGTAAACTCCTCTGCGGGCTGCCGAAGTGCCCGGTCATGAACAGGTTCCACGCCCAGGTGCGCACCGCCGCCAGGGGCGCCACCTACATGGGCACCGCGCCCTCCGTCTTTGTGGGCAGTTACGGCTACCCCGCCGTCTCGGCCGGCCCCCTCATGACCGGCGACCCGGACGCACCCCGCCTCTGGGTGGCCGAGAGGCTCTCCATAGAGGACATCGTCGGGATCAGGGCGCGGACGATCAGGGGGTCGGCCGGTGTCGAGGCGGTCAGGGGAGAGATCCAGGAGATCGCTCTCTCATCGACACCCCTCGACGTCGAGGCTGCCTTCGAGCGGCCGGTCAGTTTCGACCTCAGGTTCGACGGCACCATCACCCCGGTCGGCCTCTCAGGGAGCATCAAAAAGCTCGACCTGATCGACAACGCCCGCGTCAGCAGGAGCGTCGAGCGGATCACCTCGGACACCGACCTTCCCGCGACCGCCGCCTGCACGACTCTGGGCACCGAAGGAGTCGACGTCTACCAGATCTCGCAGCTGATGAGCGCAGGCCTCCTCGGGAAAAAACGACGGGTCGTCCCGACCAGGTGGGCGATCACGGCGGTGGATGACACCGTCGGCAACGGGCTGAAACAACAGATCCGTCGCTTCTCCCCCCTCGGCGAGGTCGAATTCTTCACCGCCACGCTGTACGGGAACACGATGGCGGTGATCCTGGTTCCCGGCGACTGGCGGTTCGAGATGATCGAGATCTGGGGGCGGCGATCCCTCTGGGCCGGGGAAGAGGAGAGCATCGTCGCCGATGGGGAGGGCCTCAAAAAACAGGGCTACTCCCCGATCGCCGGTGCGTATTATGCGGCGCGTCTGGCCGTCGCCGAATACCTGGCCAGGACCGGGAGGTCCGGGCGCGCCGTGGTCGTCCGCTATGCAGGCAGCGACTACTGGGCCCCGCTCGGTTCGTGGGTGATCAGAGAGGCCACCAGGTCCGCAATGCAGAAAGGACCGGTGCGGTGCGAAAACCTGAACGCCGCGATGGCCCTGACCGACGCCGCCATCGGACAGAGCGGATGGCGGCAGAAGAGCAGGCTTATTCCGGAGATGACTTCCCAGAAAACGCTCTTTGATTTTTAACCCCTCACGGGTGAAAAGACAAAAAATATCAGTTTCCAGAGTGAAGAAATATTATGCGTATTCCGGGGATCGCACTCCTCATCTTTAGCCTCCTCATGCCCGCGGTATCCGCAGCAAATACCACGGCAATGCCGATGGGCCAGACTCTCTCCACCATCGACCTCTTTTCACTCTTCATCGGTGGGATCCTCTATTTCAACATCTTCGCCGTCGTCCTGTATCATGTCGTCAAACGGCAGAAAAAATCCCCCGGAAGATCGCCGATCGTGCAGATCGCCGCCATGGTCGCCGGCATCGGATCGGTAGCGCTCGGAAGTCTGTTCCTCATCTTCATCATCATGGTGCTCCTCACCCGGTTTATGGGTGTGGTGCTCTTTGCGTGGACAGAAGGCTTTTTCCTGTACATCATCACCGATGCGATCCCCCAGTATCTCCCCGCACTGCAACTCTCGATGACCACCGGGCTCCTCCTTTTCGGGGCGGCAGGAACGGCATTTTTCCTTCTCGGAGCAATCCTCCTGGTACATTTCGGCGGCTACGCCACACAGTCTCAGGTGGCGATGCCGACCGGGAGCGGTGCCGTCAAAAAGGACGCAGCCGACAGACCGGACGAGCCGTTAAACCCTATCCTCTCCTTCAGAGTCGAGGATAAACAGAGCAGGGAGCCGTCGGCCGATGTAAAAGTGATCCTCAAGCATAAGGACGGGGTGCGGTTCCATACAAAGTACACCAATTTCAACGGCGAGGTCACCTTCACCAACGTAGAGGGTTTCGGCTCGGAATATTACGCTTATGTGGATGGGGACATCAGCAGACAGCATTACCGGGTCATACGGATTTGAGCTGGCGCTCGTACCTCGCCAGCATCCCATCCACCGTTTCCACCTCGTCCACATCCTTATCCTCCCGGATCCTGACAAACCGCGGGAAGCGAAGGGCATAGCCGCTCGCATAATTCGGGCTCTTCTGGATCTCGGCATACCCGACCTCAAAAACGACCGAGGGCTCGAGGACGATCTCCTTGCCCTTCTCGGCGATGACAAGGTCTTTGAGGATATCATATAGTGCCGCCAGCTGCTCGTCCGAAAGACCGGTCGCCACCTTGCCGACCGGGAGGAGTTCGCCCTCCTGCTGGCATGCAAGGAGGAAGGAGCCGAAGAGGCGGGTGCGGCGGCCTTCGCCCCACTCGGCCCCGATAACGGCGAGGTCAAGGGTGTCGACGGCCGGCTTGATCTTGATCCAGTTCTTTCCCCGCACGCCCGGGGTATAGGCGGCGTCGATCGTCTTGAGCATCACGCCCTCATGCCCGGCGTCCAGGGCGGCGGCATAGATCTGCTCCAGGCGGGAGACGTCGTCGCTCACCCACTGCGGGGCGACGTATGCCGGGAGCGTGTCCTCAAGGATCCTCCGGCGTTCTAAAAAGGGCAGGTCGATGAGAGTCTCGCCGTCGAGGTACAGGATATCGAAGACATGCGGCACGAGGTCGACCCTCCCGATCGCCTCCTCGATCTCGTGTTTCCGGCGGAAGCGCTGCAAAACAAACTGGAACGGGCGTGGTCGACCGTCTTTCACGGCGATCACCTCGCCGTCGACGATCACGTCGTGCGGGATCGCCTGATCCAGGGCCTCGATGACGTCGGGGACCGCCGCGGTCACGTCCTCGAGTTTCCGGGAGTACATCCTGCACTCACTTCCAACCTTGTGGAACTGGAATCGGGTGCCGTCGTACTTGTACTCGACGGCCACAGCCCCGTGATCGGCCACCATCTCGCCGATGGTCCCCTGCTGGGCGAGCATCATCTTCACCGGGCGGAAGGGCTCGATACGCACCTCTCGCAACGCCTCTTCCCCCTTCCGGGCGAGGAGGGCGACCTCGCCGAGGTCGTTCAAGGCCTGGTGGGCATGGGCGACGAAGGAGACGTCCACCGCAAAGGCCCTGGCGACCGCGTCCCTGACATTCCCCTCCCCGACACCGATGCGCAGCTCCTCAAGGAGCAGGCGGGAGAGATAACGCCCTTCGAGCGACCCAGCGTTCCCGAGCAGCCCCCCGATGATCCTGAGTTTTTCCCGCTGGGAACGGCTGCCGTCGGTCGTCGCGATCCGCGTGCAGTCGGCATAGACGCCGGTGAGCGTCAGCGGTTCCGTAAAGAAGGAAGTCTGGGATTTCGTCTCCAGCAGCCGCTCTACGGCGAGGCCGACATCCCCGGTCTCATTGACGGCTGCAACCACCTCGGCCCTCTTTCTGCCGGCAACATAGCCTACCGCCTCGTACAGAAGGTTCGGGCCGATTCCGAGTTTTAACGGGCTCCAGTCAGGGAAAATCCTCCCCATCACGAACCTGACAAATACCGGGAGCTCGTCGTCGGAGAGCGCGGGCAGGACGGCCGCGATCTCTGCGATCATCTCAAGCCTCCCGCTTATGCCCTCGATACGCTCGCATATCACGGAAAACTCAGCAAAGTCCATCCTAGATCCTCACAATCTCCGAGGCAGCGTGCTGGGTGCCGACAATGAGGTCGATATTGTCAAGGAGAAGGCCGAGACCGTCCTGAGCAGATGCGACCGCCTTTTCCGGCGTGTTGTTCACCTCTGAGAGGTGGGCGAGCACGACGGCTGTGAGGTTCCCCCCGATGTCCCTGAGACAGGTAGCGGCGGCGGCATTGGAGAGGTGACCGTGCTTCGAACGGATCCGCCGTTTGAGAAATTCGGGGTAAGGCCCCTCCTCCAGCATCTGCGGGCAGTGATTGCTCTCAAGAACGACGGCGTCGCAGCGGGCCAGCACCTCCTCGATCCTGGGGGTGACGATCCCGGTGTCGAGACAGCACCCGAGGCTGACTTCCCCCTCGGCGATCCGATAGCCGCAGGGCTCGGCGGCATCGTGGGCCGTCAGAAAGGGGGTGATCGAAAAACTGCCGATGTCCAATTGTTCACCCGGAAAGGCGCGGAGCAGATCTACCGATTTCGAGGAAGTGCGGGCCGAAGAAAACGCCCCCAGCGTTCCCGCGGTCCCGACGACCGGGACGGCGAGACGTCGGGCGAGGACGTCGACGCCCCTGATGTGGTCGATGTGCTCATGGGTGACCAGGATCCCCCTGATGCGATCTTCGTCGCCCCCGGCATCTGAAAGGCGTCTTTTGATCTCCTTCGCCGTCAGGCCGGCGTCGACGAGGAGCGCCCCGTCATCCCCTTCGACATATATGCAGTTCCCCTTGCTCCCGCTCGCAAGGCAGGTGATCTTCATTGCAGAGAGGTTTGGGGCTACCCGGTATTCATGGTTGGTGTCGCACCGGCGCTACCGACAGAAATTAGTCAGCAGGCCAGGAATAGATCACCGATGGGCGGCGAAGGCTGGATGGGGGCGACAGGGAGGGTCGTCGCAGAGGCGGGGGCGACCATCGATCTACGGCACCTCCGCGAAGGGATAAATGCCTACTGTGTCCGCTCGCCCGACGGCGCATCCCTCCAGTTCGCCATGCCGCTCCTTATCCCCCGCCTCCTCCCGGACGGGATCGATCCTCGGGGCGCGGACGGGGCGGTCGGGGTGATCATCGATGAGGTGAAGCGGGCTGCAGCAGCCGATACGTGCCTGCGACCCCTGGGCGGCCTCGACACTGTGTCGCCGGCACGGTATGCGGGCGGGATAGAACCGGTCACCCTGGTCCGTTCAGACTCCGCCGTCGGGTCAGAGCTCTGGAAACCTGATGCGGAAAACATGTTCGGCCCTGACGGCCTGCACTGCACCGTCCGCGGGGCCGCCCCTTATCCCGGCCCACCGGAAGGGAAGGCGATCCGTGAGATCGCAGAAACGGTGGCGGCCCTTGCCGACGGGATCGACGAAGTGATGCGCCGCGTCTCCCCGGTCGACCTCGCCGCCGCCGCAACTCTCTCCCTCGACCAGAAGCTCCTCAGGGCGCGCCTGCCCTCGATGGGACTCGTCTGTTTTATCGGTGACGGCATGCTCCCGGCCCGTTCGTACACCCGCTTTCGCCAGCACTACCGCGTAGCCGGACCGAAAGAGGGGGTGCACATTCCCTTCGTCTGCCCGGAAGAGATCGGCCCGATCGAGGTCGAACTCCCGGCGAGCGGCAGGAGGGTCACCGGCCTTGGAATACGGCAGCGTGAGGTGCTCGCCATTGCGGGCTCGAACGCACAGGGAAAGACCACCCTCATGAACGCCATCCGCGCGGGCGAGGACGACCACGCAGAGGGCGACGGCCGCGAACCGGTCGTCACGGTCAGGGGCGCACGGGTGGCCGAGACAGGTGGACAATACCTCAGCGGCGCTGATGTGAGCCTCTTTTTCAGGAGCCTTCCGCCGGGGATGAGCGGGACGCCGAAAGCTGCCTTTGGACAGGGGAGCGGTTCGATGACGATGGCCGTGCAGGTGGCGGCCGCAGTAAGGGAAGGAGCGCCGCTCCTGCTCATCGATGAGGATCGGGCGGCGGCAAACCTGCTGGTCAGGAGCACCCTGCAGGAGGAGGATGTCACCCCCCTCTCGGAGATCCTGACAGAAAGGCCTGAAGCACTTCGAGGCACCGCCTGCGTTGTCGCCGCCTCGTCGCTGGACCCGCTCATCGCCCGCGCCGACCGCATTCTGGTCCTCAGGGGGCACTGTGCAGGTGCGATCTCTGTTGCGGCCTTCAGGGCGGCATATCTGGACTATCTGGAGCAGTGTGCGCGGATGACAAAAAGAGGTATAGATCGGTGAAACCAGGGAAAAGATTAGCCGACACGCAGATCCCGGTACTCCCCGGCATCTTCCTCCACAGGAAGGATCGCACGGCCACCCATCAGTTTCGGTTTCGGAAATTCCCTGATGATGACGTCGCCGGCGGTGAAGGGGACGCCGTCCGGCCCCCTCACTTCGTCCACTCCTGCCGCGAGCAGTGAGGCAATGCTACACCTGCCTGAGAGATCCCTGAGCGAACCCTTCATCACGAAATAGCCGTCATTACCCGAGGCCGCAAGTCCGACCGCAGCCACAGCACCGATGATCCCGTCCCTGCTCCCGAAGCCTTCAAGGAGGAGACCGCCTGCCCTGGCAACGGCAAAGGCCTCGTTGAGGCTCAGCACACACCCCTGTGCGTCCCGCGCAAAGGTGGAAAGTTCGGCGGTGATCTGATCGGCCGAAGCGACACATACCCCCGGGTTGCTGCCAGGAGCGGCCATCTCCGCCACAAATTTTTTTGCAAGGGCAAAGATCTGCTCTTTCGGGACCATTCCCGCGCCGGCGATATGCACTGCAAGGGCGGCGTTGTGGGTGGTCGCCCTGATATCGTCGTGCACCAGGAGTTGATGACGGGTGACGCCGACGATCGTGAAATCCTTCGCAAGGGCGGAGGCGATCGTAAGGGCAATTTTACCGGTTCCCGGCGTGCCCGCCGCGTTGGTGTTGTCGATGCCAAGATAGATGGTCATGCTGCGCCTTCAGGTGTCCATAACCCATATCCCTGCATCCGGAAGAAGATATGGGAAGAGGGATCAGGCCCTGATCAGAGTGCCTACCCGCTCGCCCCGGACAGCCTTCGTGATGTTCCCGGGCACATGACCGTTTACCACCCTGAGTTCCCTGATGTGCCGGGTATGAAGAAGGAGTTCGACAGCTTTTCTCTCGATGACCATATCCTCCATGTCCATGTCAAGGAGTTCTTTCGCCGTTATCTCAGGGATCAGATCTGCTTCCGGGTTCGTCCTCGGGTCTTCGGTGAACTGGCCGTCGACGTTTTTTGCGAGAATACAGTTCTTCGCACCCATCACCTCGGCAATGAGCACGGCGCCGGTGTCGGTACGGTTCGGCGGGATCGATCCTATCTCGGCGGGCTGCTCGTACAGCCCGTACGGCGGCGTCCCGTGAGTCACCGGCAACAGCCCGAGCGCCGTAAGAGTGGGAAGTTCCAGGAGGTCGCCGGTGTGGATGCGCACGCCATTGTACTTCGAGAGGAGGACGGTCATCATGATCGCGTTCTGCTCGCTGATCTTGCCGGCGAGTTCGGCGAGGACGCCGGTAGGCATGCCGAGGTTGATCCCGATGTCCATGATATGCCGCACCCGACCGCCGCCGCCGGTCACCACGAGGATCTTCTCTCCCGCACCTTTCAGGGCGCCGATCTCCTCCACGATCGGATAGACCACATCCCTGCCATAGTCGATGGTGCCGTGCCCGCCGAACTTGATCACGTTCAGGTCGGGCATGATCCTGATCTGGGGGATCTCGTCGATCCGCTTCATCAGCCCTTTCCGCACGAGGGTCTCACCCTTCAGTCCGGAGGCGAGTTCAAACCGTTGCTCTGCCATAGGATCACCGAACGACAATTATATAATATAACATATAGTAATTTGCATCCTGCCGGACATTTTCCGGCACAGGGAGGAGAGGAGATGAAAATATACGTGCGGGAACGCCAGAAGGTCGGCAGCGGCGTCAAACAACCCAAGTTCAGGGTGGTCGCCGTCACCGGCGGGAAAGGGGACGAGGCGCACCTGAAAGTCGAGGCGACCCATTTCAGGAAGACGGAGATCGAGCAGATCGCGGCAGATGTCGGGGCCCAGATCATCTGGCTCGAACCGATGGCGGAAGAAGAGCGCGGGAGCATGAAAGAAGAAGAGTAACCAAAAAAGGGATGAAACCCTTCCCCTTTTTTCGGGTTACCGGTGGATCAGGGTGCCGACCGGCTCGCCCCGGACGGCCTTCGTGATGTTCCCGGGCACATGACCGTTTACGATCCTGATCTCCGTGATATGCTTGGTGTAGAGGAGGAGTTCGACGGCCTTTTTCTCCAGAACCATGTCCTCCATGTCCATCGCCAGGAGTTCTTTCGCAGTGATCTCCGGAATGAAGGTCGCATCGGGATCGGTCATCGGGTCTGCGGTGAAGAGGCCGTCGACGTTTTTTGCGAGAATGCAGTTCTTCGCACCCATCACCTCGGCCATGAGGACGGCGCCGGTGTCGGTACGGTTCGGCGGGATCGACCCGATCTCGGCGGGCTGCTCGTACAGCCCGTATGGCGGCGTCCCGTGAGTCACCGGCAACAGCCCGAGGGAAGCGAGGGTGGGAAGTTCAAGGAGGTCGCCGGACTTCACCTGAGTACCCCCGTAGGGAGAGAGGAGGAGGGTCATCATCATGGCATTCTGCTCGCTGATCTTGCCGGCGAGTTCGGCGAGGACACCGGTGGGCATGCCGAGGTTGATCCCGATGTCCATGATATGCCGCACCCGCACGCCGCCTCCGGTGACGACGAGGAGTTTTTCCCCGGCATTCTTCAGGGCGCCGATCTCCTCTACGATGGGAAAGACGACCTCGCGGCCGAAGTCCATCGTGCCGTGGCCGCCGATCTTCACCACGTTCAGGTCGGGCATGATCCTGATCTGCGGTATGTCGGCGACCCGCCGCATGAGACCTTTTCGTACGAGCGTTTCGCCGCGGAGGCCGGACTGGAGTTCTAAGCGTTGTTCCCTGATAATATCACCCGTTGAAGAAACTATATATACCGCCGTGCATATAAGAGTTGATTATATCAGTTGGTATACCAACTGGAAAGCAGGTGATACAAATGAAGATCTATGTCAGGGGAAGACAGAAAGTCGGCAGCGGCGTCAAGCAGCCCAAATTCAGGGTTGTCGCCGTCACCGGCGGGAAAGAGGACGGCAACCACCTGAAGATCGAGGCGACCCACTTCAGGAAAGCCGAACTCGAACAGGTGGCCAAAGACGTCGGCGCCGAGATCGTGTATCTGGAGCCGATCCCCGAAGAGGAAAGGAGCGGGGAGAGGAGCGGGAAGAAGCACGAAGGCTGACCACAAAACTACTCCATTTTAACGCACATACAATTTTACTATGGCATCACTTGGCAGAGACGAAATTTTCGACGCCGCCGTCAGGATCCTGCTCATGCAGGACCGGTGCGTCACCGTCCACTTCAGGGGTGATGACGGCGTGAGCGTTCAGTTCCCGACCACCCGCCGCCTCGCCGAGCACCTGAAAGTCCCGCACTATTATGTGCTGCCATATTTTGCAGAAATGGAGCAGAACGGCCTGATCAGAAGGGTTGAGCGGGTCGGAATCTCGACCACACCCGGCGGAACCGCACTGCTCGTCTCCCTGATGGCGTCCCGGTATCCCGCAGAGGCGACGGCCGTGCTCGGGGTCAGGATCTTCTCCGAACTGCTCCGTACATGCGGATCAGAAAACACGGGACCGATGACGCCCTGAAGGTCAACCTGATCGGACGCCTTCCCTGAGGGCCATATCGGCAAAAAACCGGCGGGTGAGCGCCACCGGGAAGGGAACGTCCACATCGACGGTGATCCCGACGATCATGCTGTTGTCCACAATATCCTCGATTTTTCGGCTTTTTTGAATTCCTTTTCAGCGGTGCCGGTGGCGTGGGGTTACCATGAAAAACATTTAATCCGGCACCTCTGTGGCCCCTTTCAAACTCCTGATTGGTTAGCCAGGCCGGTTTGTAGGGGGGGGCCGGGGATAAAAACCCGACACGGGAGTTGTGGAGAAGGCGGTGGACCGGCATGCCCACACGCGGGGCGAACATGGAGCGCTCACGCTCAGAGGTTCACCCGGCCGCGCTGTCTGAGGGCTTCCGGGGTGCTGTTCCACTCTCCGATATCGTCCACGTGCTGCTCGTCCACCCATCCGCTCCTGACCTCCTCGCGGTGGTCGAACTGACGGACATAGGGCTTGATGTCAAGGAGCGGCGTACCGTCGAGGATGTCCACGCCGCAGACGTCGAGCAGATTGCCGCGCACGCCCTTCAGCTCCACGATCGAGATCCCGATCGGGTTGGGGCGGTTGAAATGGCGGATGGCGAAGATCCCCCGTTCTTTCTGGACGTCCAGAAACGGTTTCTGGCGGAGAACGGCGGTGTTCGCCCGGTGGAAGTGATAGATGAGGATCAGGTGCGAGAATTGTTCGAGATCAAGCAGCCCGGCCTCATACTCTGGAAACACCTCGACGGTACCGCACGCCGAATTGAATATCCCCTGAATAGGAGTGTTTTCCTGCTCAATAAATGGTGTCCTGATGACACCGATGGGCCGGTAGGTGACCGGCTGTCTCGTCGGATCCTCGAATGGTGACGGCATGGAAGGTACCTCAGTGAACAGAGGCTTTCAGCCCCCGTAGTTCGGATGTGGTAGACGACATACCCGTTGCCTGATGAAGAACACCTCGCCTTGCCTGAAGGGAAGCAGAGGAGCCAGAACAATCGGGAACGATCTCACAGTAACAACATCAATTAACATAGTTAATAAAACGGCGCGGTCGCACTCTCCGGGGGAAACCTTTCTCCCGGATCGGAGCGGAAAGGATCATCGCGCGACAGGACGCGTACAGATGGCGCAAATGACACAGACAGAAGAGGTAAACAGGCCACGGCCACTTCGGTTCACTATCGGGGAGTTCGCCGGTTCTGTCGGGGACTTCGGGACGATCCTCCCGATAGTTCTGGGCGTCGCCCTCGTCTGCGACGTGAACCTTGCGCACATCTTCTTCTTCTTCGCCCTCTGGTATGTCCTCTCCGGATTCATCTACCGCCTCCCGATCCCGGTCGAACCCCTGAAGGCGGTCGGGGCGATCGCCATCGCCGAAGGACTGACCGGAGGCGAGATCGCTGGTGCCGGCATGATCATCGGCGTGATCTTCCTCGCCCTCGGGTGTTGCAGGAGCATGACATGGCTGCGGGACCGGATCCCGGTGAGCGTGATCAGGGGCGTGCAGGCAGGTCTCGCACTCATCCTGCTCAGGACGGCGTTCGGCTTCCTCGTCTCCGACCTGCTGTACGCAGGGATCTCCGTGGCCGTCGTTGTATTGTTCTTCATTGTGGGACTCCGCTGGAGGATCCGGGACGTCTCAGCCCTCGTCGTTCTCGCCATCGGCATCGGCGCAGGGGTCCTGACGGCCGGCCTCCCCGCCTTCTCGATGATTCCCATGCCCGCCCCAGTCGTGCCGGGCATATCAGACCTTATCTACGCAGGCCTCTACCTTGTCCCCCCCCAGTTCCCGCTCACCCTCACCAACGCCATTCTGGCGACCTCGCTCCTCACCCTCGACCTCTTCAAGACCGACGTCCCCCCCGACCGTCTCTCCCGCACGATCGGAATCATGAACCTCGTCTCGGTGCCTTTCGGAGGATTTCCGATGTGCCACGGTGCCGGCGGTCTCGCCGCCCAGCACCGCTTCGGCGCCCGCACCGGGGGGGCGAACGTGATCGCCGGGATGATCTTCCTCGGTTTCGCCTTTTTCTTCGCCTCTCCCCAGAGCCTCGCCCTCATCCCCCTCGGGATCTTCGGCGGGCTGCTCATCTTCGCCGCCGTCGAACTTGCAAAGCACAGTGCAAAGACCGACTCCTATCTCGTCACCGGCGTGATCGCCGCCCTCTCCATTCTGGTGAACATCACCGCCGGGTTTCTGGTCGGGCTTGCCCTCGCATACGTGCTGCGGTGGCGGCAGACGACGGCGAAAACGGCATAAAAAAGGACAAGAGGACCGTTTCCGGGTATTACGCTTCGTTGTCCTCGACGACGTGGACGGCGCTCGCCTTGAAGGAGATCCGCACCTGACTCCCTTCCGCGATCCCCATCTCTTCGGCGGATTTCCAGGTGATCAACACGGAAAAGGGTATGCCGCACTCGACGACGAGACGAGTCAGCGGCCCGAACGCCGTCATTCTGGCGACCTTACCATCGAGGACGTTGCGCGCCGAGATCTGCGAACCGTCTACAAGGTGGAGGGTGATATCCTCGGGCTTGATGCAGGCGCAGACGTTCGTTCCTACAGCCAGGGGCGTGACGGCGCGGATGATCGCACCGCCGGATTCGATCTCGGCGACACCCTCGGACGTCCTGACGATCCCGCCAGAGACGATGTTCTCGATCCCGACGAAACGGGCGACGTCCTTATTCTTCGGCAGCGCGAAGACCTCCCGCGGTGTGCCGACCTGCGAGAAGACACCGTCCATCAAAACACCGATCCGATGCGCGAGACGCTGGCCCTGGAGCATGTCATGGGTGGAGATCACCACGGTCTGCCCGAATTCGCGGTTGATCCGCAGCACCAGTTCCTCGATCGCCTCGGTGGCCACAGGGTCGAGGTTCGCCGTTGGCTCGTCCATCAACAGTACGGCGGGATCGGTCACAAGCGCCCGAGCAAGGGCGACCCGTTGCATCTCCCCTCCGGAGAGGGTCTTCGCCCGCTGCTTCTCATAGCCGGAAAGCCCGATAACCTCCAGCGCATCGGCGATCTTCTTTTTTATCTCGGTTTCTGGCACGTGCCGCATCCGCAGCCCGATAGCGATGTTGTCGTAAACGTTCTCGTTGAAGGCTGCAGGCTTCTGGAAGACCATCGCCATCATCCGCCTGATCTCGGTGGTGCGCCTTCTTTCGGCATGGATATCGGTGCCGTCGACGACGATGCGCCCGCCGTCCGGTGTTTCGAGCAGGTTGATCATCCGCAGGAGGGTGGACTTGCCAGAGCCGGACGGCCCGATGATCGCAAAGATCTCGCCGTCCTGGATCGTGGTGTTTACATCTTTCAGGACGGATTTTTTCCCGAAACTCTTTGAAACGTGCTCGATCTCGATCATGGTTCACCGCTGCTGGAAGAGGGTCACGCCGGTGTTCACGACAAGGGCGATCACGAGGAGGATGATCCCGAGTGCAATCGAGGTGCCGATCTCCCACTGTGAGGTGTTCAGGGAGATCGCCGTCGTCAGCACACGGGTGCGGTGGGCGATATTCCCGCCGATGAGGATGGCGGCCCCGACCTCGGAGATCGCCCGGCCGAAACCGACGACGACCGCCGCAAAGATTGCAAACCGCGCTTCCCTGACGATCGAAGTCAGGAACTGGAGACGGGTGGCGCCGAGGGAGACGATCGTATCAGTGATCGTCTCGTCCACCCCTGAAAGAGCCGATATCGTCAGGCCGATCATGATGGGGAGGATCAGGATCGTCTGGGCGAGGATCATCGCCTGCGGCGTGAACAGGATACCGCTAAAACCGAGCGGGCCGTGGCGGGTGATGAGCAGGAAGACCAGCAGCCCTACGATGACCGTAGGAAGGGAGTATAGCGTCTGGATCAGGTTGATCAGCACTTTTTTCCCGCGGAAATCGGTGAACTTAACAGCCGCACCGGTGGGGAGGGCAATGGCGGTGGCGGTGCACGTCGCCGTCAGGGATACGACGAGAGACAGGACGGTGATCTCCATGACGTCCGGGTCCAGAGAGACAATCAAGTGGATCGCTTCCATCAGTCCGTCGATAATATAGCCCATATCTCACCGCCTAAGGAATCGATAAAAAAATGTAAGGGTAAGGGAAAAAACCAGCGGTCTCAGACCACCGGGTCTTCGACCTCAGACTGGTTCACACCCATAACTTCCCAGTTGCCTGCAGCCGGGAAGAAGAGGGGTTCACCGTATTGAGCAACCCCGAACTCCTCGATCGCCTTCTGGGTCGAGGGGGAGATCAGGTAGTTGATCCAGTCCTTTGCAAGGCTCGAGTTCACGCCCGGATGCTTATCAGGGTTGATCCGCATCACCGAGTAGACGTTGAGCAGAATGTCGCCCTTATCGACGAGTGGAACGAGCGTGATCTTGTCCTTGTAGGCAAGGTAGGTACCGATGTCGGAGAGCGTGTACGCGGATTTCTCGTCGGCGATGACAAGGGTCGCGCCCATGCCGGTGCCGGCCTCGATGTACCAGTCGCCCGAGTTCGTGATGTCGGTCGTGTAGTTGAATCCGTCCGTCGTCCAGATCACCTTCTCCTTCGCATGGGTGCCAGAGTTGTCACCGCGGGAGACGAACTTCACCTTTTCAGGATCCGCAAGACCCTTCTCACGGATGGTGGTGAACGCCTCTTCAGGGGTCATGCCCTTGATACCTGCCGGGTCCGACTCAGGGCCGACGATCACAAAGTAGTTGTAGGCGATGACGCGGCGGTCGATGCCGTGGCCGTTGGCAAGGAAGGCGTCCTCACGTACGCGGTCGTGGACCATCATCACGTCGACGTCGCCGTTCTCGCCGTAGCCGAGCGCCGTGCCCGTTCCTGCAGAGATGATGTCGACCTTCGCATTATACTCCTTTTCAAAGGGGGCCTTCAGCGCGTCAAGAAGACCGGTGTCGTACAGACTTGTCGTCGTGGCGATGAGCAGCGTCTGAGTTTCGGCAGACGCGGTCGTCTGGGTCTCGGCCGGTACGGTCGTCGTCTGGGTCGGCGTTGCCTCCCCGCTCGGCGAACCGGTGCAGCCTGCAGCGATCGCTGCAGCGACCATGACGACTGCGAGCAGTATCAAAATACTTTTCTTCATGGTATCGTTAATGTCATCATCCCAACCATTAAATAGCTTACCAAACCCACAACGGAGTTAAATATTACTCATTAACCACATTCCTGTCTCTCCTTTCCGATACGAAGATTTATTAATTTCAGGGCGAGATCGAGTGCATCTGATCACCCCCGGAGATTATTATGGAAAAAATGGGAAAAAACGCTGAAAAAATCATGTACGCCCTTATCGGGGGCACGATGCGCCAGTACACAGGAAAAGAACTCAGTACCCTGACCAATCTTCCACCAAATGAGGTCAACATGGCAGTCAGGGAGCTGGAAAAAATGGGTGCCGTGGATCTCCACATCCGCGCATCGTCAGAGCCCTATCTCTTCAGTTCGGTCGCCCTCACCGCAAAGGGACGGGTGATCTTCCAGGAGACGAAGATGCCCGGGTGCGACACCTGAAACCCAATCAATCTCTTATGTTCACGAAAGCCCCATAAACATACTCTTTTCCGACATCAAGATTTTTGTACTCGGATTCGGCCGGAAGAGACGCCCTGAAACTTACCGGGGCGTCATAGACGGTGTCTGAAACGCTCCGGTATGGAGTGCCCGATGAACGCACCTCATCGGCAGATCCCGGCACGAAGCCCGGGGCTGTCTCGACGACGTTGTAGGCGAAGAACGTGACGATCACAGAAATGCCCCTCCGGGCAATCGCTGCACCCTTCGGGTCGATGTTAAGCGTGAGATAGACGCCGGTGCCGTCGCTCAGTTCAGTGGCTGTCAGACCGATTTCCATCTCCGAGAGGCGGGAGTCAGAGACGATCACCGGACTTTCCACCGGTTCGGGCGTGGGTGTGGGCGTGACGGTGGTCGAGGGAGTCACAACCTCCCCACCGTCGGGTGACGATGTGCAGCCTGCAATAAGGGCGGTCAGGACGATCAGAACCGCCAGAGAGGCGGCGATACCCGGATACATGCATGGAAATGCACGATAGGCCATATAAGGGTTCCTCTACCGCCGGTGCACCAACCGAACTGTAATATAAGAGCGGGAGAGACTATAGTGTGTTGTTTGCCATGGCCGAAAAAGAGTACAGGACGGCGAAGGTCGGGGATCGGGAGGTGCCCTATGACCCGGAGCAGCTGCGAAAGATTCAGGAGCACCCCTGCTATTCAGACACAGCGTGCCATACCTTCGGGCGCTGCCACCTGCCGGTGGCCCCCCGCTGCAACATCCAGTGCAACTATTGTGTGCGGGATTTCGACTGCGTAAATGAGAGCAGGCCGGGCGTCACCTCAAAGGTTCTCTCCCCGCAGGAAACGATCGAACTGGTCAGAAAGGTGATCCATGATTATCCGTATGTGAAAGTGATCGGGATCGCCGGGCCCGGCGAACCCCTCGCAAATCCGGAGACCTTCGAGACCCTGCGGCTGATCCACGAGGAATTCCCCCACCTGATCATGTGCATCTCCACAAACGGCCTGCTCCTGCCCGAGAAGATCGACGAACTCCAGAAATACGATGTCGGCAACGTCACCGTCACTCTGAACGCCGTCGACCCTGACGTCGGCGAGAAAATTTATTCGTTTGTGGACTACCACGGCAAGCACTACACCGGCCGGGAAGCCGCCGAGATCCTCCTGAAAAATCAGCTCGAAGGGATCAGGATGGCCGTCGAGAGAAAGATGTTCGTGAAGGTGAACTGCGTTTATATTCCAGGTGTCAACGACGACCATATCGTTGAGATCGCAAAGAAAGCCGGCGAACTCGGTGCGTTCTCTTTCAACCTCATCCCCCTGATCCCGCAGTACAAGTTCGCGGAGATCGTGCCCCCGACCGCCGCGGAGAAGAAGGCGATGCAGGACAGTTGCGCCCCCTATATCAAGCAGATGCGCCACTGCGCCCGCTGCCGTTCGGACGCGATCGGCAAACTGGGACAGGACGTCCAGGCGAACGTCTACTCGGGCTGCAACAGAGAGTAAATAATCCTCTTTTTTTCAATGGAAAAGGCAATCACGCTCGGCCCGGGCACTCCCTTCGACCTCGACGCAACACTCGGGTGCGGGCAGGCGTTCAGGTGGGAAAAGAAGGGCGGCACCTGGCACGGCGTCGTCGGGGGGCATGCAATCAGGATCAGGCAGGACGGAGAGAAAATCCTCTTTGCCGGTGCCGACGAGTCGTTTGTCCGCCGCTATTTCGCCCTCGACATCGATCTTGAGGCGGTTCTCTCCTCGGTCGACCGCGATCCCCGCATCCACGCGGCGATCGGGCGCTGCCGCGGGCTGCGCGTCCTGCGGCAGGAGCCGTTCGAGACCCTGATCTCATACATCTGCGCTACAAACGCCAACATCCCGGTGATCAAAAAACGCATCGCCCTGATTGCCGAACGCTACGGCAGGCTCCTCCCGGACAGCACCCGCGCCTTTCCCGACGCACCTACCCTTGCACCCTGCAGCGAGGACGATATGCGGGGGTGCGTGCTCGGTTACCGGGCGCCGTATGCCTGCGTCACAGCGGCGATGTGCGCACATGACCCGGCATGGGCGGCAAGGATCGCCGCCCTCCCGTACAGGGAGGCGAGGCGCGAACTGCTCAGGTTCCCGGGCGTCGGCCCGAAGGCCGCGGACTGCATCCTCCTCTTCGCCTTCGAAAAATACGAGGCCTTTCCGGTGGACGTGCACATCAGGCGGATGATGCGCCGTCACTACCTGCCCACCCTCTCCGAAGGCAAACCCATGAGCAGCCGCGAGTACGACCTCATCGCAGGGTTTGCGCGGGATCACTTCGGGGCATATGCCGGGTGGGCACAGGAGTATCTCTTCTGTGTACGGGAAGAGGAGTCCTCACCGCCGAGCACCTCCTTCAACACGCTTCCGAGCTCGTCCCGCGTATAGGGTTTCCTGATCACACCGCAAAACCCATATTTTTTGTAATGTGCCATGACAGGGGTATCTGAATAGCCGCTGGAGACGATCGCCCGCACACCCGGATCGAGAGTGCGGAGTATCTTCACGACCTCCGTCCCGCCCATACCGCCGGGAACGGTAAGGTCGAGAATGACCGCATCGAACGGTTCATCGCGTGCCTGAGCCCTTCTGAAGCATTCGATCGCCCTCTCGCCTTCAGGCGCGGCAGCGACCTGATAGCCGAGACACTCCAGAAGCATCGCCGTCGATGCCAGAATTTCCTCTTCGTCATCCATGAGGAGGATACGGCCCGACCCGGACAGCGGGGTGTAAGGGGGTGCTTCGCCTTCCCTCTGCACCAATCCGTCTGATGCCGGAAGATGGATCACAAATACCGTCCCCCCACCTTCCTCGGATATAACAGAAATATGTCCCTCATGGTCCCGTACAATGGCATGGACCAGCGCAAGACCCAGACCGGTGCCTCCTTTCCTGGAGGTGACATAAGGGTCGAATATGCAGGGAAGGATATCCGCGGGTATGCCTGGCCCCTGATCCCGCACCGTGATCTGTACATAGTCCCCTTCGGCCAGCATTGCAACCTCCCCTTCATGTACGACGACATTTCTGGCCAGGATATCGATGAGACCGCCGTCAGGCATCGCCTGCATCGCATTGATCACAAGGTTCCTGATCGCCTGAGAGAACTGGGAGGCATCGACGGACACCGGCATGAGATCATCGGCGAACGAATATCGGCACCTGACATTCGAACCGCTCAACGCAAATTCCGTCACCTCCGTGATAATGCCCGGGAGTGCCGCAACCGTCCTGACCGGGGCGCCCCCCTTCGAGAAGGTGAGGAGCTGACCGGTGATTCCCCGGGCTCGTTTAATCGCCTTTTCTGCCTGATTCAATCGCAAAAAAGGAAAACTACCCGGTTCCAGTTCCATCTGCGCAAGGGAGATGTTGCCGAGGATCGAGGTGAGAATATTGTTGAAATCATGGGCGATCCCCCCGGCAAGCACCCCGAGAGATTCGAGTTTTTCAGCCTTGCTCTGCTCCTCCTCCATTTTCTTTACAGGGGTGATATCCCGGACGACCAGCACCACACCGCGGACCTCACCGGCCCTGTCCCTTATCGGTGCACTGCTGCAGGACACCGGACACTCGGATCCTGTTCTGGAGATCAACAAACACTCTAACGGAGATCGAGGCAGAGATGCTCCTGTACACCAATCCTGAACACAATCCTCGAACGGTTCCCGGGTTGAGGGATCGACCAGCCCGAGGATGTCCTCAAGCAACCGTCCGGCCGCTTCCCCACCAGTCCATCCGGTCAGCATTTCGGCAATGCCGTTCATCATGACGACCTGACCGGTGGTGTCCGTGGCGATGACCCCATCTCCGATAGATGCGAGTGTTATGGAGAGGCGTTCTTTCTCCTCAAGAAGCGTGTCTTCGACACGTTTGCGCTGGAGCGCGACCGCCGCCTGATTGATAAAAATCTTGAGAGTCTCCATCCTGTCCAGCGTCGCCTCTCTGGAGATCACAATATTGACGTTCCCGAAAAGGTTCCCCGTTCTGGTGATGCTCATCGAATAGATACAGTCGATGGGAAATATCCTTTTTATCAGCCTGCAGACAGGATCAGGGATCCTTCCGGAGGAAAATTCATAGATGTCGTCGTTCAATTTCAGGAACTCACCGGGTGCAGTCCCTGCCCGATCCAGACCCTTGAGACCCGGGAACTGCATTCGAGAGATCCGATTCCCGATCAGATGCAGGATTCTCCCCACGACCGTTTCATTGCCGCAGATTTTACGGACGGTGAAGGTGTCCGACTTCTCCTCATAGGAGGTGATCACGACGATCGAATCCGGGACCAGAACCCTGATCTGCTCTCCGATATACCGGTAGAGATCATCTTCCTCCCGGAGTTCGGCAAAGCGCATCGCGGCGGCAGACAGAAACTGCAGGTCTTCGATATGCCAGCGCTCACGTTCTTCGGCCTCCTTGCGCCAGGAGCGATCCCTGATCACCGCCACCGCGAGGAAACGATCCTCCATTACCATCCCGGAAAGCGTCATCTCCAGCGGTATCCGGCGTCCGTCCTTTCGCATGCCCACCGCCTCCAGGGGGTGGGAGGTCTCGGGGTGTTTATCAAGTATCTCCCGGATCTTCCGCATCTTCTGCCGGTAGAGGGCCCTGGCAGAGGGGACGGCAAGGATCGACCAGTTCCTCCCTGTCACTTCGCCCGAGGAATACCCGAAGACGGATACGGCCGCGGCGTTCCAGAACCGTATGCGGCCCTCTTCATCGATCACAACGACCGCATCGCCGGTTGCATCGCTGATCAGCCTGAATACCATCTCTTTTTCAGAGATTTCATGTTTAAAATAAGGAGAGTGAGAAATCGGCGTATAGGTGTCCACCCGCAGGTCGCCGTGCACACCGGCACTGAGGATTCTGCTTTCATACAGGACATGGCACCCTGATCCGAGGCTGCGTTCAATCCTCCGGATCTCCTTCCCATTCCGATAGGCGGCAGCAACGACCGCATAAAATTCCGCTCCGTTTTCAAGTTCTTCCGAGAGATAATCCCGTGCGAACAAGAAGGCGTCGAGCCCCACGGAGGTACCCGGACTGAGGCAGAGATATTCTTCAACCGCGGCGTTCACCGCCATAATCTCCATGCTGTGTAGATCGATCAGGACGACGCCCGGGCCGGAAGTATGAATAGGCACAGAAAAGGGCTGTTGAAGTAACATTTCCCCGGGCTGCATGAATCTTTCTCCATGACTCTCTCAGGTATTACCGATGCCCGAACAGACGCACCGGATCATCAATATACACCACACGACCAACAAAATATATAAATTAATTCATTTAAATCGCCACACATTCTTTCATTTTATTCTTTATACCATCACGGAGATGGATAACAGGACAGATCCATGGTTTTGGGCGATATCCCGGCACGCTCGCCGGGGAAGACCCGAAGTCCTCAGATGAAAGGGGAAGGCACCCCACACAAAAAATGATGATTATGTGCCGATGTTCCAGGCAGACATGTAGTGCATCTGCTCCTCGCTGAGCGAGTCGATCGCGATCCCGAGGGCGGCAAGTTTTCTTTCAGCCACCTCCTCGTCGATGGCGTTCGGAACGTCGTAGACACCGGGGGTGAGATCCCGTCCGTGCTCGACCATGTAGCGGGCCGAGAGCGCCTGAAGGGCAAAAGAGAGGTCCATCACTTCGATCGGGTGGCCCATCCCCTTCGGCGTCGCCAGGTTCACCAGACGCCCCTCGGCAAGGACATGGATCTGCTTCCCGCCGAGATCATAGGTGTCGATGCCGTCCCGGCGCTCGACGGCGTCGGCGTGCTCCTCAAGCCACTTCACGTCGATCTCGACGTTGAAGTGCCCGGCATTGGAGAGGATTGCGCCGCTCTGCATCAGGGCGAAGTGCCGCTCGGTCAGGATGGAGGTGTTTCCTGTCGTGGTGATGAAGATCTCGCCGACCTTCACCGCCTCGTCCATCGGCATCACGACAAAGCCCTCCATATGTGCTTCAAGCGCACGGCGGGGGTCCACCTCGGTGACGATCACCTGCGCGCCGAGGCCGCGGGCCTTCCCTGCCACGCCGCGGCCGCAGAAGCCGTAACCGGCGACGACGAGGTGCTTGCCTGCAAGCAGGCAGTTCGTGGTCACCATGATCGACGAGAGCGAGCTCTCGCCGGTTCCGTGGACATTGTCGAAGTGGCGCTTCATGGGGGTGTCGTTCACGGCGATCACCGGGAACTTCAGGGCACCCTCCGCCGCCATCGAGCGGAGGCGGTGGATACCGGTCGTCGTCTCCTCGCAGCCGCCGACGACGTTGTCGAGGACGTCCTGCCTTCGGGTATGGATCTCGAAGATCAGGTCCATCCCGTCGTCGATCGTGACCGAGGGACGGGCATCCAGCACCCGGTTGATCGCCGCATAGTACTCCTCGTTCGAGCACGCACGCTTGGCAAAGCAGTGGACGCCCGGAACGGTGTTCAGGGCCTCTGCCACATCGTCCTGCGTGGAGAGGGGGTTGCAGCCGGTGATGTACACCTCTGCCCCGCCGGCGGCAAGGGTCTCGACCAGGACGGCGGTCTTCGCCTCCACGTGGAGGGCCATCCCGATCACGACGCCCGCAAGGGGCTTATCTTTCTCGAACTCCTCTCTGATGCTGCCGAGGACCGGCATGTACTGCCTCGCCCAGTCCATCTTCTGCTGGCCTGTCGTCATATAGTTACCACAGCCTCCTTCCATATCATTGGACGCCGAGCACTTCAAGGGTGCGCAAAATCCCCTCCCAAATGCTGATTATCCCTGCGGTCAGAGAAGCTTCGCATGGCACTCACCAGGCGGATCATCCCCTGCCTCGACATCAAGAACGGCAGGGTCGTAAAAGGGACGCACTTCGAGGGGCTCAGGGACGCCGGCGACCCGGTGGAACTCGCGGCGCGCTACAATGAACAGGGAGCCGACGAGGTGGTCTTTCTGGATATCACCGCCTCAAAGGAGAACCGCGGCACGATCCTCTCGGTGATCGGGAGGGCAGCCGACCAGCTCTTCCTCCCGCTTACGGTCGGCGGCGGGATCAGAAGCGTCGACGACATCCAGCAGACCCTGCGGGCCGGGGCCGACAAGGTCTCGATCAATACGAGCGCCGTCACCGACCCCTCCCTCGTCGACCGTGCAGCGGCGCGGTTCGGGACGCAGTGCATCGTCGTGGCGATCGATGTCAGGGCGAACGCCGTAATGCAGGAAGGCAAAACGCCGATAATCCTCGCCGACGGTCGGGAGGTCTGGTACGAGGTGGTGACGATGGGCGGGTCGCACCCGACCGGTATCGACGCCGTCAGGTGGGCAAAAGAGGTCGAGGAACGCGGTGCCGGCGAGATCCTTCTCACCAGCATGGAGACGGACGGCACAAAAGAGGGGTTCGATATCCCGATCACCCGCACCATCTCCGAGAGCGTCGGCATCCCGGTGATCGCGAGCGGGGGTGTCGGGACGCTCGAACACTTTTACGACGGTTTCGTTCTCGGAAAAGCGGACGCCTGCCTTGCGGCAAGCGTCTTCCATTACGGCGAGTTCACGGTCAGGCAGGTCAAGGAGTATCTTGCCGCCCGGGATATCCCGGTACGGCTGTGAGGTCGAGCTCGAGCGCCGCCACCGGGTGTTCGAGGGAGAAGGCGGCGAGCACCTCCGGGTGGATCTCGCCGAAGACCCCCACTATTTTTCCGTTCACGACGACGTCGCCGCGGCGGCCGTCGATAAATGCCGGATCGGCGGATTCGGCGAACTCCGCCCGCAGCCCGCACTCACGGCAGAGGGCGTCCATTGTCGCATAGGCCTCGGAGAAGTCCGCCGCCGCGTGAATGGAAACGGCGGCGACGGTCTGCATCGTCGTCTCGCCCCGGATCACGTCGCCCGTGGCGAAGATCCGCTGGGGGAGCTCGCGGTGGCGGTTGATCTCGAGGGTTTCCATGAGCAGGGGGAGAATGTGAGTGCGCACCACGCTCTGGTCCTCGGTGATCGGTTTTGCCACCGGGAGGACGTCGGGCGAAGGTTCCCGGCCCATCCGTCCGTACAGCAGTTTTTCCGAGGTGAGAGTGAAGGGCAGCACCTCAAGGTGGCCGAGGCCGGTGAAGATGGCGCGGACCATCCGTTCGAGGGCCGAGATCGGGTGCTCTCTCCCTGTGGTGAAGGTCCTCGGGAGAGCGGCGTCGAAGCGGTCGTAGCCGTAGGCGATGGCGATGTCCTCGAAGAGATCCCAGTCGTGCATGATGTCGGCGCGGTACGGCGGCACCAGCACCCGAACCCGGCCGTCCGGGAGGGGTTCGGCGCCGAAGCGCATCTTCCTGAGAAGCGCCGCCATCGCCGCCGCGTTGAGGTCGAGCCCGAGAAGACGGGCACAATCGGCCGGACCGACGATCCGCTCCGCAGGGCTGAGGTCCGGGCATGCGACCCCGTCGATCAAAACGCTCTCGATCTCAGCCCCGGCCTCGGCAAGGGCGGTGCAGATGATGTTCGCCGCCATCCGCACGGCGCGCTCGTCGGTGCCGGTGCAGTCGAGCAGAATGTTCTTTGTCTCCGTCGTCACCCGCGTCAGTTCGCCGTTGATGATCGGCGGGAAGGAGAGGACGCGGTCCTCTGCATCGACGATGAGGGGGAACCGGTCGAACTCCTCGACAAGGCGGGCATAGTCCCGGCCCTTCGGGTGATCCGCGAGGATCTCCTCCATCGAAAGGTCCTCCGTAAAGTCGAGCGGGACAAAGCGGCGGTCCCGCGGGGAGGCCAGGTAGCGGAACGGCGGTTTGACGGCGTCCATGTCGTGGACGCCGATCGCCACCTTCCGCCGGCCCCGGCCGAGCGCCCAATGGAGCGACTCCTGCAGCCCCATCAGGCTCTCGATCCCGGCTTCGTCGAGGCGGACGTTCCTGATCACGGCCGAAGCGAGGTATGGCCGGATTTCGGCGAGGGCCGGGTCGACCGAGAAGGCGATCCCGGAGGGGGTGACCGGGTAATCGGGGAGCCCCTCCTCGATCCCGAGAAAGCCACGCATAGCGCGGGCCACGCCCTCTGTGGAGTAGAGATCCACGCGGCTCGGGAAGAACTCCACGTCCACATGGTCCTCAAGGGTCCGCTCGATGTCGGAACCGATCATCGGCAGCCGATCGATGACGATCTGTCGATCGGTGCCGGTCAGCCGTTCGAGATATTCGTAGTTGAGCCGAATTATTGCCATGCTTTACTCCCCCTTCCCGATCACCGGGCTCTCCCTGATCCAGTCGATATCGCTCCGGTAGAGTTGCCTGAGGTCCTTTAAGCCGAGTTTGAGCATACCGACGCGGGAGATCCCGAGCCCCCATGCGAGCACCGGGGCTTCGATCCCCCACGGAGCGGTGACCTCTTCCCTGAAGACGCCGGCGCCGCCGAGTTCCACCCAGCCGAGCCCGTCCACCCAGACCTCGGGTTCGACCGAGGGTTCGGTGTACGGGAAGTAGCCAGGACGGAAACGGACGTTCTCAAAGCCCATTCTCTGGTAGAACTCCCGCAGATAGCCGAGGAGGTGGCGGAAGGTGACGTCCTCGTCCATGACGATCCCCTCGAGCTGCTCGAACTCGGGCAGGTGGGTCGGGTCGATCGCCTCGCGCCGGTAGACCCGGCCGAGGGCGAAGGCTTTCACCGGGGGCCTGGGGTTCTCTATCAGGTATTTGACCGAGAGCGGGGTCGTGTGGGTGCGGAGCACGCACTGCTCGGCCTTTGCAGCCTCCCAGATGCCGCCCCAGCCGGTGGATGAGGTTGCGCCGCCGTGCTCGTGCATGTCGCGCACGCCCTCCCAGCCAGCAGGCACGGGCTCGGTCCGGTCGAGATAAAAGGTGTCCTGCATCTCGCGGGCCGGGTGGTCCTGCGGCTGGAAAAGAGCGTCGAAGTCCCAGAATGCCGAGAGGACGATGTCCCCCCGCATCTCCACAAAGCCCATGTCCTGGAGGATGCGTTTGACGTCGTCGATGATCCGCTGGTACGGGTGGGACTTGCCAGGATAGATCCGTTTCGGCGGGGTCTGGAGGCTGTAGCGGCGGAGGTTAGCCGTCCGCCACGAGCCCGAGAGGATCTGGTCCCGCGTCAGCGTCCCGGTCTCTTCCCTGAGATCGAGACCGGTCTCGACGAGCGCCTGGCCGGCCGGGGTGATCGCGATCGCGTAGGCGGCCTCCTCGGCCTCGACGACAAGGTTGCGCTTGAGGAGATCGGGGATGCCGGGCATTCCCTCCTTCGGTGCGGCAAGGGCGATCTCGTCGTCGCCGGGCGGCACCTCGCCGCTCTTTTCAGCGACACCGTTTTTGATCGCGATCCAGCCTTTTTTCCGCAGCCAGCCGATCCCGATCCTGGAGAGGGGGAGGGCCTGCAGGTCCTTCATCGAAATCCCGTCGCCGATCTGCTCAAAAATCTGCCGTTCGGGTAGCCCGGATTTCCGGTATTCTTCCCCTTCGGGGGTGAGGGTATAGGTCTTCGTGACCGTCCGTTCGATCGCTGCAAGGCCCCGGTCGGCGCAGAGGTGGGCATACTGCACGACCGCCTCCTCCGATGTTTCTAGGGCCTCTGCAAGGGCGCCGGCGCCCGCCCGGCCGCGGGGGGCGAGGGCGAGGAGAAGCCGCTTTTCATTCAGGGTGAGATCAGCCATTATCCTTCCACCAGATCTTTTGCTTCGTCTATACGTTCGGTAAAGTCCCTGAGGAACTCCTGCGTGCGCGCCAGAGTTTCCTTCTTGCAGGTGCCGCACAGCAGCTCGCCGGCCCGGCACTTACGGCAGATCTCGGCAAGCTCGGCGTCGTCCTTTTCCATATGGAAGAGGTTCAGGAGATAGACCGGGCACTTCTCAGGTTCGCCGCCGAGGCGCTTCTGCTCGTCGAGCGTCATCCGTCCGCCGGTCAGGGCGCCCATCACCTTCTTTTTGAGATCTTTCTCGGTCTCCCAGAAGGATATGAAACTCTCAGGGACCGAGGAGGACATCTTCCCGCCCTGCAGACCGGGCATGAAGGTGTGGTAGGTGGACGAAGGGGCGACAAAACCGAAACCGCCGTGCTCTATCTCGATCAGGCGCACCGCCTCCTCGACCGGGGCAAAGGAGGCGCCGGGTATGTCGACGTGGCCCTCGTACCGCTTCGAGCCCGGGAACGCCTGGTGGACCGCATCGATCGCTGCCTCGGGGGCGTTTTTCGAGCGAACGCTGATGCAGCCGTCGCGGGGCTCGACAAGGAACATACGCATTTTGTAGGCGACGTCACGCGTGAGCCTGATATGGGGGTCCTGATCGATCCCGACCGGGACGACGGTGGGGGCCGGGCCGCAGTCCGCCTGCGGGAAGAGGATGTCGGCCACCTGGGTGGCGACGCTCATGGCGTGGGCAAGCGCGGTCTCCTGCGAGAACCCGTAGATCGCCTGGAGGTCTGAGAAGTTGATCTTCGTCGCCGCCTCGAAGGCGAGATCCTTCAAGGCGTTGTTCCCGCTCTGGGAGTAGGTCTTCCCCTCATAGCCGAGGGCGTACAGGCAGGCGAGGTATTCACGCCCGAACTCCCGGCATTTCTCCCAGGATATCCCCCGGACGGCATGCGCTTCCCGATCGGCGACGGCGACGTAGCCCTGCCCGCCCTGTTGCACGTGCCAGACCACCTCCTTCATCACCATCAGGTGACCGAGGTGCGGATGGCCCGAGGGCATGAAGCCGGTCATCACGTTGAAAGGCGTTCTGTTCCTGATGGCGTCAGCGATCCGGCCGTAGTCCCGGTGACCGACGACGATGCCCCGGCGCATGAAAGAGGGAACGGCGGGGAGACGGTCAACAACATTTTCCACCGGTTCGATGCCGAATTCAGAGAAGAGTTTGCCGACATCGACCGTCTGGCTGCTTGCCCATGGATTGATCCCCTGCTGCATAAGTCGTATCTCACAGTTTTATTCGCGCAAATTCGATGTACTGAATGTCGTCTGTATGTACGCAGGCAAACAACATCTTCTTTTTGACACTGTTCGCAAGCCTGACCGAGCGGGAGATCGCCGCCATCGGAAGGGCGGTGCCTTCGGGGATCGCGTGGGCGAGAAGAAGGGAGTGCTGGAGTCCGGCAGTGTAGACCCTGAAATGGTGGCCGAACTTGTAGCCGGTCTTCGGCCCGCAGCCGCGGCGGCGCAGGTCGGCGTAGACGATCGCCTTCTCCCCGAGTTCGCCGTCGGTATCCGCGGCGATCCCATAGTATGTCTCGCGGGAGAGGGGAGCACCGCCCCTGAGGAGGGTGAGGCGTCCCGTGTCCATCAGGTACAGCGCCTCGACCGGGGAGAGCAGGATCTCACCGGCGTCGAGGAGTTTGCCATAGCCTTCAGCAGCAAGCCAGGGGGCATCGGCCGGGCGCACCAGCACGACCGCACCGTAGGCTTCACCGACGGCCTGCCCCTCGCCCGCCTCAGAACCGGCCTCGGCCAGGTGGTTGACCTTCACCTCATAGTAGGTGAGCTCGCCCTCGTCGTCCACCGCCGCAATAAGGTACTGTTTGCGCATGTTCCCGGCCGTCGCCACCTCGGCGACGATCGCGTCGAAGTCCACCAGGTCACGCTCGGCCCGCACCCTGACGAGGTACTGGGACTGACCCTTTCCAGGCCGGTCGCCCCGGCGGAAGACCCGGAAATCATGCGGCCCGGTCTGGAGGGCATAGCCCCGCTCCCGCAGGTCGCGGTAGACGAGGTAGCGCCTGAAAAATCCGGCGTCCCCTGAAAGATCGGCAAGGAGCCCTGAGAAGTTATGGTCGGCCACCTCGATCCTGTTCCGCCAGAGGAGGTAGAGCCCCTCCTCGGGGGCGAGGCGGAGCCCCCCTTTCTCGGGGCGGCCGTAGCCCCCGCTCTCGTAGAGGGAGATGCCCTCCTGCCCGAGACGGAGACTTTTGCCGTCGAATGTTGCCTTCACGTGGAGGTAAGGTGGGCGGGCCGCGGATATTAAACGTGGGGAGGGGAGTTACGCCCGCCTGATCTCGGTGTACAGGGATACCAGGGAGAGGCTGATCAGGTTCAGGGTGGTGGCGGCGTACCAGAGATAGGATTCAGAGAGCGTGAGCGTCGCGATCCACCCGGACCAGAGCATGGCGCAGATGATCGAGAACGAAAGGAGGGTGTCGGCGGCGAGAAAGACCATCGGCATGTGGAAGATCCGTCCGATCTGTGCGATGGTGCAGTAATCGAAGGAGGAAGGTTTTCCAGAAAGGTCGAGAACCCCCCGCCCGACGTTCATCAGGAGATCGGCGCCCGCCCACGCAACGACACACCATCCAAAAAGCGTGAGAAGAGGGTGCGAAGATGATCCGATGCGGACGGCACTCACGCCGAAGAGCAGTTTGAAGATGCAGAACGGGATCCCGATGGTGAGGCTCAGGAAGAACGGGCGCCGGAAAAATCTCTGGATAGTATCGGATTCCTGCTCATAGTTCCCTGAGCGATGCTCGCTGCCATTCGAACTCATGGTATCGGATGAAACCCTGTTTGGGGATTGTTGGGAGTCACTCCCATATCAACCGCCCGGATACAAAAAAAGCGCTCCTCGCTCTTGCGTGTGGGTGGCCATGACACCTTCATCTGACCCCCCCTCAGGCGACAGGGGGATGATCCTGAACAACAGGCTGCGATGAGCAGCGGGGGGTCAGGACGATCGCAGGGTTTTTCGGGAATCTCACGCGAAGGCCGAAGAGGTGGATAGTTGTTTTTTCGCGGCCTTCGCGTCTATAGCGTGAGGCAGGGGAGAGAGATGCCGGTGCCAGGGGGCCTTGCTGCCCCCGGATCCCCCCACGGGTTATAATTGAGGGGAGGATGGATGATCTGTTCTCCGGCCCGTCCCTCCACCATTTTTCCAGGGCAATCATCTGCGGGGGTCAGGGGGTGCAACTCCCGATGGACAGCGTCGTTAAGGTGGTTGAACGACAGGCAGGTGCGAGGGATATAGCCACGTGAAAGGGGGAAGAGCCAGAAGAACAGGCCGGCAGATCGCTCGGGCCCGCGACCCTGCCGGCGACCGGGGATGCGCGCGCACCTCCCCCTGACCCGCCGATGGAGGCGAGGCAGGAACGCCTGACCGGCAGGGCTCGGGCCCATACGGAAACGGCAGACCGATGTTACGGGAAAAAGATATGATATGCCCAATTTTATGGTGAAAATCTCCATAAAATAGCCCGGAGAGCCGCAGGGGGAACTGCCGCCACACTACCGCCTATATATCGAGAGCGCCGACCCTCATCCCGGGTACCCATGGGTCAGAAACTGCCGCGGCTGAAATATTCTCCATTTTATCTCCTTGCGATCGTGCTCGTCCTCGCCACGCCCCCGACTCTCGGCTACATGGCATGGGAAGGGCAGCACCCATCGGTCACGCATCTCCTCATGGAAGGTGCACCCGGGGGGATCGTCTTCATCGCCGATCCCCATCTCAGGGAGGACAACATCGGCTATATCCACGAGGTGATCGGCGAGATCAACGCCCTCCACCCGTCCATCGTCCTCATCGGCGGGGATTTTGTCTATGGCGAAGACCCTGATCTCTCCCTCCAGGCAGTCTGGCAGGAGATCGAGGCCCCGGCCTATGCCGTGCTCGGCAACCACGACTACAAAGCCGGGATCGATGCCGTAAGCGGGCTCCAGAAGATCATCGCCGTCTCGGGGACAGACCACACGGCGGCAGGCTACGACATGAGCGCCCTGCAGGACGGGGCGGTCGACACCGCCCTCGCTGGCGCCCTCACGGACGTCCTCGAAGAGAACGGGGTCAGCGTGCTCAGGAACGAATATCTCACCCTCGATATCGGCGGTACGCCCATCGTCCTCGTCGGCGTGGATGACGGCTGGGCAGGGATGGCGTCGCCCCCGCAGGTGCCTGAGACCGACGCCTTCACGATCTACCTGATCCACGAGCCCGAGTGCCGGGCGGTCGACTGGGACGCCGACCTCATCCTCGCCGGCCACACCCATGGCGGGCAGATCATGCTGCCGGGCATGAAGGAGTTGAACGACAACGGCGTCCTCGAACTCTCCGGTTTCGTCCAGAAAGAGGGGGCGCCGCTCTACATCACCCGCGGCCTCGCCACCTCGAACCTCAGGACCGACCTGCGGCTGAACGCCCCTCCCGAGATCGTGGCGATCGGACCGCCCGTCGCTTCGTTATAACTCCTTTTTTGTGCCGGGTTTCAGGAACAGACCGGCCATCTCCTCTTTTGTCAGCCGCCGCAGGTAGAAGTTGCCGACGGCGGCGATGATCACTGCCCCGAAGAGGTCGAAGATCAGATCGGTCATCGTGTCGTCGAGGCCGTGCTGGAGGGCCATGGCGAAGAGGGTGTCGAAGAGGTACTCGTAGATCTCCCAGAGGGCGCCGAGGCCCATCGTGAAGATCACGATGAAGAAGACGATCATCGGCCTTGTCAGCCGCAGGCCCGAGTAGCGGTCGACGAGCAGCACCAGCACGAAGCCGAGGACAGAGATCGTGATCGAGGAGACGAAGTGGGCGATCTTGTCGTAATAGGGAGAGAAAACCATATAATAGTCAGAAATATGTCCGGCCACATGGAGATACAGGGAGAGGGCGATGAGCAGGTTCACCTCCCATGGCATGCTGATGTCGGCCCGCCTGCTGACGATATACGGAACGGTGGTGAGAAAAAAGCCGAACATACCCACCAGAGCCAGAAAAAAGTCCCAGATCCAGAGGCTGTAGCCCACGTTCAGGAGGATGAGGCCCTGCACGGCGTATGCAAGATATCTTCCCGGGGAGCGGTACGAGCGCGGCATCGACAGATGCCTCTTGGTGGGTCTGAATATATACCTCTCCCACCAGCCCGGGCTCTCAATGGGGAGGTGATTTCCGGGCGGGAGCGAACCCGCTCCAGGAAAAATGTGGTGCGTGCGGAAAAAAGGTTTAGAGAGATCGCACCCTTTCGGCGAGTGCAAGCCCGGCCCGATAACACGCCTCGCGCTCGTCGGCGTCGGGTCTGAACGTGACCTCGTAGCCGTCCCCGAGGACCTCGATCCCTGCCTTCTGCATCGACTCGCCGATCTGCTTCACGGCACCGCCATGACCGCCGTGCGATCCGAAGGCAAAGCCGATCTTCTTCTGAGCAAGGAGACCGGGCGAGAGGCCGCGGAGGTACGAGAGGAAACCGGCCACGGTCGGCAGCACCTCGTCTTCAAGGGTGGGAGAACCGATCAGGATCGCCTTCGAGTCAAGCATCTCGGTGACGATGTCCGAACGGTGGCAGCCCTCGTAGCGTCCGTCCCGCAGCAGGCAGACCTTCACCTCAAGCCCGCCGTCCATGGCGCCATCGGCGAGGGCCTGCGCCATCCGGTCGGTAGAGCCATGCATCGTGTCGTAGACGATCGTCACTTTCTCCTTCGAGACGCCCTTTGACCAGTCGGTGTAGGCCTGCAGGATGTCGCCGGCATGCGACCGCCAGATGACGCCGTGGGACGGGGCGATCATCGAGATGCCGATCCCGAGACCGCCGACCTGATCGAGTTTCTTCAGCACCTTCGGGGCGAGCGGGATGATCAGGTTCGCAAAGAACTTCTGTGCGTGGGAGAGGGAGGCGTCTTTCCCCAGCTCGTCGTCGAACCGCTCCGAAGAGGCGATGTGCTGGCCGAAGGCGTCGTTCGGGAAGAGGATCTCGTCCTCGGCAAGGTAGGTGAACATCGAGTCAGGCCAGTGGAGCATCGGCGCTTCGAGGAAGGTGAGGGTCTTGTTGCCGAGGGCGAGGGTATCCCCGGTTTTGACGACCTGGAGATTCCAGTCCTGCGTATCATAGTGGCGCCCGAGACCCTTCACGGCGATTTCCGTGCAGTAGATAGGTACGCCCGGCAACATCCGCGCCATCTTCGGCAGACCGCCCGAATGATCGACCTCGATGTGGTTGGCGACGATGGCATCGATCGTCTTGGGGTCGACGACCGAGGCGACGCGGCCGAGCACCTGCTCCTCAAAGCCCGGATAACAGGTATCGATCAGGACGGTCTTCTCTGTTCCCACCACCAGATATGCGTTGTAGGTCGTTCCCGGCAGGGTGTAGCCGTGGTAGTCCCGGAGGTTCCAGTCGATGGCGCCGACCCACCAGACGCCTTCTGCGAGTTGTGTTGCCTTCATCATCCTTCACCATTTGTTCGTAGATATACTAACATTCGTTCATATAGGAACGAACAATATATGAGTCTTGCGGTGCCAGATACCAGCGTGAATCGACGGAGAGAAGGCGGGACGGTGGAGCTCCTTTCGAGCGAGAGCGGCGTCCATGCCGTGAAAAGCCCGGTTCGGGTCCTGATCCTGGAAACGCTCCGGGAGGGGGAGGTGCCCTTCGACGAGATCGTGCGCAGGACCGGGCGGGCGAAGTCCACTGTTTCGGTGCACCTGCGGGACATGGTGGACGAAGGGATCGTCGGCTGGCGCCTCGATCCGGCTGACGCGCGCAAAAAACTCTTCTTCACCAATGCAGAGCGGATCGGGGCATTATCATCGTCTGAACGGATTTCAGCAGAGCTCGCGAGGTACGCCGGCGATTACCGCGAGAGCGGAAGCGACCCGTTCGCGTATTTTCGCCTGGTATTCAGGACGATCAGGACCATCCTGATGCAGACCGGGATCAACCTCGACCCGGTGCTCACCGCGGCCGGAGAGGAGGTGGGCAGGGCGGTGTTTCCGACCGTCGAAGACAAAAGGACCGGCGTATTTCTCAAAAACGTCGCGGCGTTCTGGGAGCGGCACGGTCTCGGGCGGATCGAAACGGGAAGCGAAGAACCCCTTGAGATCTTCGTGTACGACTGCTTCGAATGCGTGGACCTTCCCCGCATCGGCCGACCGGCCTGTTCATTCGATACGGGAGTGCTCGCCGCCCTTTTTTCAGGCCATTTCGATCGGGGGGTCACGGTCGTCGAGACGCACTGTTATGCCGCCGGGGATGCATACTGCCGGTTTGTCATCGAGTGCGGCGAAGAATAACACTTGAGGGGATCGAAATCGAAAAAACTGCAACTCTCTCTAAAAATATCAGAATATATCCATATAAAGAGCGAATCAAGTGCGGGATGCAGAAATTATTAAATGCGCACGTTGCGTTACATTCAGCCCCACATAAGAGTTCGCCCTGCTCGCCGGTAGGATCGTACAGGTAATACAAACTCTTTTCTTTATTCTTACCGACATATGTCTGCGAACCCAATACAATACCGCGAAAGAGATGAGAACGATGACACGCGTGCTGATAATAGACGATTCGTCCTTTCAGAGAAAGATCATCTCCTCGATCCTCACCGCAGAGGATTATGAGATCATCTCCGCTCAGAACGGCCTGGAGGGCCTTAAATGCCTCGCCGGGGATCTTCCCGATCTGATGGTCCTGGATCTGCTGATGCCAGAAATGGATGGAATGGAGGTGCTGGCAGAGATGCGCGAGAGAGGGATCCAGGTTCCGGTCATCGTCCTGACCGCCGACATTCAGGATTCAACAAAACAGAAATGCATCGAGCTGGGAGCGGCCAGATTCATCAACAAACCGGTGAAAAAAGATGAACTCTGTGCATCGGTCAGGGAGGTGCTGGGGGTGAAAGGGGCGTGAAGGGCCTCAGCACCGAAGATCTCGACGCCGTCAAGGAACTGGTGAACATCGGCGTCGGCAGGGCGGCGGCGATGCTGAACGAGATCACCTGCTCCCACATCACCCTCCACGTCCCGACCCTCCAGGTGATCAGGCTCGACGAACTCGATTCGGCCGGTGGGCTTTCCGGGAGAACGGGTGCCGCCACCGTCAAGATCGACTTCAGGGGATTTTTTACCGGTACGACGGCACTGATATTCCCCCCGGAGAGCGCGGCCGCCCTGGTCATGGCGATCACCGGTGAGGGGGAAGATCTGCCAGAACTCGATGCGATCAGGATCGAGACCCTCATGGAGGTCGGAAATATCTTTATCAACGGCGTGATGGGATCGATCGGAAATGTCCTCGGCCAGCAGATCACCTACCTGCCCCCGGTCTATGTCGAGGACACGATGGCAAACATCGTCAGGACCGCCAGATTTGACCCGGACGAGAGGGTGCTGCTCGCCAACACGCGCTTTTACGTCGAAGACATCAATGTCGAGGGGATTATCGCAATGATCCTGGAGATCGGATCGCTCGATACCCTCCTCGAAAAAATTGCGGTCGTTAGAGGAGGGTGAGAGTACGAGCGAGAACCGGTCTGCCCGCGCATGGGAAGGGATGGACCTGCTGCCGGTCGGGATCTGCATCGTCGACGACAGCCTAACGGTCAGGTACTGGAATGCCTGCCTGGAAGAGTGGACCGGGACACCGGCCGCCGAGATTGTGGGGCAGAAGGTCACCGAGCACTTCCCCGGCCTGAAAAAAGCCGGCTTCATCGACCGGATCGAACAGGTGCTTCAGGGTGGTGCCCCGACGGTGTTCTCATCCCAGATCCATACCTGCCTGATCCCCTCGCATTTCCCGGACGGCACAATTCGGGTCCAGCGCACCACCCTGATACCCCTGGAAACTGGAGATAAAGGCAGATTTGACGCGATGTTCGTCTGCGAGGACGTAAGTGCCCTGACACAGCAGGTGAAATCGTACAGGGCGATGAGAAACCAGACGCTGCATGAACTCGAGGAGCGGAGAAAAGTCGAGCTGGAACTGAGAGCGGCCAACGAGGATCTCAGGGCCTATTTCGCCGAACATACCTCCAGGCTCACAGAACCGCTCAGCGGCGCCGCGGCCGACCTTGAGGCGATCCTGCAGGAGATGGAAGCGGAGGAGCGGGACAGCGATGCCGTCAGAGAAAAATTGCGCGATGCCATCGGGACGATCAGAACGACGGAAAAGAGGTTGACCGAACTGATCGAGGTCGCACGCAAAGAGCAGCAGGATGTCGGGCAGGAGCAGGGATACTTCATGCCTCAGACCATCCAGGGATCCTATCGTCCCTGACCCGGACCTTCCGCGGCGCCGGCGCCAGAGATCGATCCGAGAGCCACAAAAGCGCTATTTTTATCGGCCACCCGCGTCGCCATCCTGTCCCACGCAAAACAGATCTCCAGGAACCTCAGCCCCCGGAGCGCCACCGACCTACACCCATCCGATGCCGGCCATCAGGAGGCCAAAGAGCACCAGGTCATACGTGGCGTGGGTGATCGCGCAGACCGAGGTGTTTGTCCTCTCCCGCAGGAGAGCGAAGACAAGCCCTGCAAGGAAAACGGAGAGCACGCCGTCCCATGCGTACTGGTAGGCATGAAGCGATGCGAAGACCATGACTGAAAGGGGTATCCCGAACCTGGGCTGGAGAACACCCCGGATCGCCAGCTCCTCACCGACGCCGGCGACGATCGCCGCCATCACTGCCGCAACCGGCGTGAGGTAGGAGGAGAAGAGCGCCTGCATATAGTGCTGGTCCGTAACGGTCCAGCCAAAATAATTCCAGACCGAAAGGATGGCATGGTCGATGAGGGTGAATATCAGCACAAGCAGAAGGCCTGTCCCGAGGGCAAAGAACACCTGTTTCGGTGTCGGTACCACAACGCCCAGGCGCTCCAGCACATCTGAGAGCGTCCTCCGCACCAGGAACCCGACGGCGATGAAAGAACCGACCACCATCCACAAAAGACCGTAAAAATCTGTTTTTGCAGCCTCTGCCGGCGTTAAGGCGGCAAGAGCGAAGTCGGGATCTGCCATCAGGTCTGCAAGCGGGGCATGGCCGAGGACGAGAAGGGGGATGAGGGGCATGAGAGCGAGACCGGCGACGGTCACCAGTCCGACGGTGTGGACGAAGTTCTCGGGATCGATGGGCAGATAGGAGGATATATACCGGCGGATCCGGCTGGAAAAACCCAGCGTGCAGGTGAAGACCGCCCCCATGCAGAGGACGAGGGAGACGAACAGCGTCATCGCCATCTCCAGAGGGAGATCGTCCGTCTCGACCACGGTGATCCACGGCGCAAGAGAGAGCACCCATGAGAGCGCACCGAGTGCCAGAAGGAGGACGACCGTCAGCAGCGCCACGAACGGCCTCAGGCGGGGACGGATATAGGCGAGATGAGCGAGAAGAGCGATCAGGAAGATCGGCGCCACTTCTGCCCCTGTTGAAAAGAATAGACCTATTTCGCTACCGGGATCTCCGGAGAAGGCGACCAGGATCGCCACGATGCCCGCCAGCAGGGCGAGGAGAATCAGCAGGGGGTGAAAGGAGGGCGTTTTCATGATACCGACCTGATGGATACGATTCGCAGTCAGCACATAAATAGCGGCAGGGAATACGAGGCAGGCATCAGGCCCGCCCTCACACCCCCGCGAGTTCGCGCAGGCGGCGGATATTTCCAGTATCATCCCGTCGTTCGTCCACCGGTGTCTCGCAGATCAATGGAAGGCGCCGGATCGCCGGGACGGCAAGAAGAGCCACAAACCCATCCTCGCCGATCGCACCGAGGCCGATGTGCTCGTGCCGGTCGAGGTGCGAACCGAGTGCACCTTTGCAGTCGTTGCAGTGGACGACGTGGAGGCGCTCCAGACCGAGCGCCCCGTCGAAGAGGTCGAGGGTCTCGCCGACCGCCGCCGCATCCCTGAGGTCGTAGCCCGCAGCAAAGGCATGGCAGGTATCGAAGCAGACGGCGGTGCGTTCTTCGGGCAGGGCGTCGAGGAGCAGGGCGATCTCCTCGAAGGTCCCGCCCAGGCCGTTCTTCGTGCCGGCGGTGTTTTCGAGGAGGAGGCGCACCCCGCCGGGGGCGGCGGCGAGCGCCTGCAAGATACCGTCAATGAGGCGCTCTCTTCCCACCTCGATCCCGGTGCCGAGATGGCTGCCGAGGTGCATGACGAGGAAAGGAATGCCGAGGGCCTCGCACCGGTTCAGTTCGGCCGTCAGGGTCTCGACCGACTTCTCATAGACTTCCTCCTTCGGCGAGGCGAGGTTCGGGAGATAGGGCATGTGGTCCACCACCGGCCCAAGGCCCGATGCGGCGAGACGCCCCTTGAACCCGTCAGTTTCGGCGTCGGTGAGATCTTTGAATCGCCATCCCCTGGGGTTGCGCGAGAATATCTGGAAGCAGTCGCACCCCCGCTCCTCCGCCCTCCCCACGGCGTCGGCAAGGGACCCGGCGATCGAGACATGGCACCCGGCACGGATCATGAGAGATGATTGGGGCGGGAGCCCTCATCAGGCTGCCGGAGCGGGCAGGACAGAACAGGGAAGTATGCGGGGGAGAAGGAGGCGATGAAGGTGGGAGCAATGAACCCGACCGATACCTTCCAGATATCCCTGAGGATCTCCGGCCGTCTCTTTCTCCAGGATCGGCAGCAATCGCGCGATCGCTCGTGAAATACCCCCGCAGAGGGGGACAGACACCGCCCACGCATGGCACCAGGACCAGGGAAAGAAGGCATCCGGCGCCGCACGCAACCATATATTTAAATATGGTTGAAGGAACCTTCCTTCCATTAACTTTTTAAATAATTTCACCTAATGCTATCATGCAACACAGTTCGGAGGTAGAGTGCGACAGACGACATTCTATGAAAACGGGGAGATGGGGACGTCATCATCTACCTGGAACGTGACCGCTGCCACCCCAACACCAGGCAGACGGGCCCTGCCGGCATGGTGAAGGCCGCTGCAGGAACGGCACGTAACAGGGGGGACCGACACCATCCCGGGGGAGGGGCGACCGTACGGACGCCACCACAGACCAGGTCAGGCATATCAGACCTGAGAGCATGAGGCACGGAAGATCTGGAAGCACCGACGACACCAGAAACGGGAGAGAGGTGCACCAGAAAGCATCCCTGCATCGAAATGAAGATCAAAGAGGTTTGTACAATGGCAAGACAGGTGGCAATTTACGGAAAAGGCGGCATCGGCAAGTCAACAACAACGCAGAACACGGTAGCGGCTCTGGCCGAGGCCGGCAAGAAGATCATGGTCGTAGGGTGCGATCCGAAGGCCGACTCCACGCGGCTCCTGCTCCACGGCCTGTGCCAGAAGACGGTCCTGGACACGCTCCGCGACGAGGGCGACGACATCGAACTCGACGAGATCCTCAAACCGGGCTTCAAGGAAACCCTCTGCGTTGAATCTGGCGGGCCCGAACCCGGCGTAGGCTGCGCAGGCAGGGGCATCATCACCTCCATCAACCTGCTGGAGTCCCTCGGGGCATATACCGACGACCTGGACTACGTCTTCTACGATGTCCTCGGCGACGTCGTCTGCGGCGGCTTCGCCATGCCAATCCGCGAAGGAAAGGCGGAAGAGATCTATATCGTGGCCTCGGGCGAGTTGATGGCGCTCTATGCGGCGAACAACATCTCCAAGGGCATTCAGAAATACGCCCTGAACGGCAAGGTCAGGCTCGGCGGCATCATCTGCAACAGCCGAAAGGTGGACAACGAACTCGAACTCCTCAAGGCGTTCGCCGAAGAGCTTGGATCCCAGTTGATCTACTTCGTCCCGCGTGACAACCTGGTGCAGAGGGCCGAGATCAACAAGAAGACGGTCGTCGACTTCGATCCTGAGTCCAACCAGGCCAGCGAATACCGGAACCTGGCACAGGCCATCGACAACAACACGATGTTCGTCATCCCGAAGCCCATGACGCAGGACAGGCTTGAAGAACTGATGATGGAGCACGGGTTCCTGGGCCTGTAATACCAGAAAGACAGGATGTGAAGATGATGCAGTTTGTACGAGCGATAGTCAGGCCCGAAAAGAAGGACGAAGTCCTTGAGAACCTCTCTGCAGGAGGGTTCAACGCCGCCACGGTCGTCGACGTCGTAGGCCGCGGGAAACAGAAGGGGATCAGGATGGGAGACGTCTACTATGACGAGATCCCAAAAACCCTCATTCTTGTCGCGATCGAAGACGAGTATCGGGACAAAATCGTGGATATCATCCTGAAAACAGCCAGAACCGGCACCAGCGGAAACTTTGGCGACGGCAAGATCTTCATCAGTCCCGTGGAAGAGGCGTACACCATCTCAAAGGCTACTCAAGGCCTCTGAACCGGAGGTGCCGATATGAAAGAGATTATGGCCATCGTGCGGATGAAAAAAACCGGTGCGACGAAGCGTGCCCTGATCGAGGCAGGCGTCGCTGGTTTTACCGCCGTCAAAGCGGTCGGCAGAGGCAAACTGTTGCCGCATGACGAAATAAACGTCCCATGCAAGGAAAAACTCATGGGAATGGCTGCTTCCGACGTCATCGACAGGAGAGAATCCGAAGAGCAGGTCGTCACATTCCTTGACGACAAACGGATGTTCCCACGGCGGCTGTTCACCATCCTCGCCTATGACGAGGACGTGCCGCGGATCGTGGAGGCGATCATCAGGGCCAATCGCACCGAGCGCGGTGCAGGCGACGGGAAGATCTTCGTGACGCCCGTGACCGATGCAG
>Ga0209269_1000318_pt1 | contig 51426 bp, 44 predicted proteins | sample MTBAKMMethaMetaG_FD_187455 | JGI IMG/M metagenome (GOLD analysis project Ga0209269, IMG submission 187455) | Enrichment culture microbial communities from Arthur Kill intertidal strait, New Jersey, USA, that are MTBE-degrading - MTBE-AKM (Arthur... | ecosystem: Environmental > Aquatic > Marine >... | reverse complement strand
CCTTCGCCGGGTATCGTGGTCACGGTGTCCCCCGACCGGGGGGACAAGTACCTCAGCACGGGGGTTTTCGGCCCGGCTTAGGCCCTATTTCCTCCAGGTCCCGGGGACGAAGAGCATGAGGACCGTGAACAGTTCCAGTCGCCCCAGCAGCATGCAAAGGGAGAGGACCCACTTGCCCGGCTGGGGAATGAGGGCGTAGTTGTCCATGGGGCCCACGATCCCGAGACCGGGACCGATGTTGCCCAGGGTCGCGGCCACCGATGAAATCGCCGAGACAAGGTCCAGCCCCATGCCGGCCATCACGAGCGAAGCGCCCACGAAAAGCGCCATGTAGACGATGAAGAAGACCGCGACCGAGTTGATGGCCTCCCTTTCCACGATCTTCCCTCCGACCCGGGGCAGGAGCACGGCCCGCGGGTGCAGGAGGCGCTGGATCTCGGTTTTCATCTGCTTGCCCAGGAGGAGGACCCGGATGTTCTTGATGCCGCCCCCCGTGGATCCGGCACAGCCGCCGACGAACATGAAGACCAAAAGGAGAAGCTGCGCGTAGGTCGGCCATCTTTCGAAATCGGCCGTGACGAAACCGGTCGTCGTGAGGATGCTGACGACCTGGAACGCGGAAAAGCGCAAGGCGTCACCGATGGAGGCGTAACTGCCGACCGCCAGGAGGACGAGCATGACCGTTGCCGTTCCCAGGAGGGTCACCCAGGTGTAGAAACGGAATTCCTCGTCCTTCCAGAACACGGACAGCTTCCCCCTGAGGGCGAAGTAATGAAGGGTGAAGTTGGCTCCGGCGAGGAACATGAAAACCGTGATGATCCAGTCGACGGCAGGGCTCCGGTAGAAGCCGACACTGGTGTTCTTCGGGGAGAAGCCTCCCGTGGCCATGGTTCCGAAGGTGTGGGTGAGCGCGTCGAAAAGGTTCATCCCGGCGATCATGAGCAGGATGGTTTCCGCGACGGAAAGGATTAGGTAGACCCCCCAAAGCAGCAGGGCGGTCCGCTGGATCCTGGGAGAGAGTTTCTCGGGGACCGGGCCGGGGACTTCCGCCTTGAAAAGCTGCATGCCTCCGACTCCCAGGAAGGGAAGGATCGCGAGGCTCAGGACGATGATGCCCATTCCTCCCAGCCAGTGGGTCAGGCTTCTCCAGAAAAGGATTCCCCTGGGGCTGGCCTCGATGTTCGTCAGGACCGAGGCCCCTGTCGTGGTGAAGCCCGACATGGCCTCGAAGAACGCATCCGTGTAGGTGGCGACGGTGCCGTGGAGATAGAAGGGCAGCCCGCCTATGCCCGAGCAGAGGATCCACGAAAGGGTGACGACCGCAAAGGCCTCGCGGGGCCCGAGATCGGCGGCCCGGCCTTTGCGGCCAAGGAAAAAAAGGAGTCCCGAAACGGCCAGTCCCGCAGCCAGCGCGCCACCCAGGGCGGCCAGGTCGCCGGAGCGGTCCCAGGCAGCCCAAGCCATGCCCCAGAGGAGGAACAGGGACACGACGGTGGTCACCAGGCTCAGGACCTTGGCGACGATGGCGGGGCGCATCTCAGTCCGCTCCCAGGGCGGCCAGCGCTCGGTGCAGGTTGTCCCTGGAAGAGAAGAACAGGATGCGGTCCCCTTCCTCCAGGACGGTGCCGCCCTTGGGGACGAACACGGCAGAGCCCCTTTCGACGAGGGCCAGGATCACTCCCCTGGGGATGTTCAGGTCCATCACCTTCCGCCCGACAGCCGGTGAATCCCCGGCCAGGATGACTTCCCCCATCTCCGCGTCGATCTGGTCGATGACCGACACGGCTCCCGTGCCCCTTGGGTAGCGGATCCGGTGCAGGATGGTCGAGGCGAGGGCCTCGTTGGGGTTCACCAGCGCGTCGGCGGCGAAGGCCTCCTGCAGCTCCAGGTAGCCCTTCTTCCTGACGACGGCGATGGTCTTCCGGGCGCCGAGGCTGTGTCCGACGGCCGAGAGGACGAGGTTCGTCTCGTCGTCCGCGGTGGTGCAGACGAAACCGTCGGTTTCCTCGATTCCCTCGTAGCGGAGGAGGTTCGTGTCGGAGGCGTCCCCGCAAAGGACGGTCGTTTTCCCCAGCTCGCGGGCCAGTTCCTCGCATTTTTCCCGGTCCCGGTCGATCAGTCGGATGTCGATTTTCTGGAAGTTGCGTTCAAGGCGGGAAGCCACCTGGTAGCCGATCTTTCCGCCTCCCACGATCATGACCCGGCGAAGGGGACGGGCCGCTTTCCCCGTGAAAAGTCCCGCGACGAGATCCCGGTCTTCCCTCAGGGTGGCCACGTAGCAGAGGTCGCCTTTCAGGAGGACGCTGTCTCCGGAGGGGACGAACCCTTTCCTGCCCCGCCTGACATAGACGATGATGGTTCGAAGGTCCTGGTAGGCCGCCGTCAGGTCTTTCAGGGGGCGGTCCAGGAGTGGGGACTCGGAGGACAGGGTGAAGCCGTAAATCCCCGTTCGCTCCTGCATCAGGGTTGCCGCGTGGAACGACGCCCCGACCTGCAGCAGTTCCTGGATTTCCCGGGCCACGCTCCGCTCGGGGGAGATCAGGAGGTCGACGTTCAGGTCCCGGGCCCAGGCCTGGGTATCGGTGAATTCGATGCTGCGCACCCGGGCCATGGTCTGGGGAACGCCGCTTTTCTTGGCGATCCAGCAGGCGAGGATGTTGACCTCGTCCTTGTCGGTGGCCCCGATCAGGAGATCGACGCCGCCTTCTTCACCAAGACCGGCTTCCTCCAGGACCTGCGGCCTGGCCCCGTTGCCGCGAACCACCCGGGCGTCCAGTTCGTCGTCGACCCTTTGAGCAAGGCTTTCGTCCCGTTCGACGATGGTGAGGTCGTGCCCGTCCTTGATCAGGTCGCGCGCTACGCTTAGGCCGACCTCGCCCGCTCCTACAAGGATGATCCGCATGGAGAGTCCCCCGCTTTAGGAAATTCTTGGGAGCCGGTGGCACGCTTCATAGGTAATCGGCCGGGTCCACGAGGCCCAGTGGCGGTTCCCCCGCAAGATGCCTGCGGACGTTGTCGACGGCGGCCTTCAGGGCGTACGGGAAGATCCCGCTCACGAGGTTGGAGTTGTGAGGGGAACCCAGCACGTTTTCCAGCTCGAAGAACGGGTAGTTGGTCCGGAATTCCCCGTGTGTCGGAGGCTCGATCCACCAGGTGTCGATGCCCGCCCTGAACTCCGGGTGGGCCTTCAGGTGGTCGTAAAGGGCCTTTTCCTGGACCAGGGCTCCCCGGGCCACGTTGACGAAGATGGCGTCTTCCCTCATCCATTCCAGTTCCCGGGTGCCGACCATCCCGCGGGTCTTGCGCGTGAGGGGGAGGCTCAGGACGACGACGTGGGCTTCACGGACGGCTTCTTCGAGGTTGCCCAGGGTGCCGATCCAGTCGACCGGTTCAGGGGTGTGCCCGGAAGTGTTGACCGCACGGATTTTCATCCCGAGACCCCGAAAAAGCCGGGCCACTGCCCTTCCGATGCCTCCAAAGCCGACGACGGCTGCAGTGGATTTTCGAAACCACAGGCTTTCGCGGTTGTTGTCGAATTCCCCGCAGGCCAGCTTGTTATGCAGGGGGACCAGGTTCTTGCCCAGGGCCAGGGTCATGCCGAGGGCATGCTCCGCCAGGGGGTCGGCCCAGGCCCCTGCGTTGCAGCAGATGGCTGCGTCCTTCGGCATGAGGGAAAAAGGCAGGGCGTCCACGCCGGCCAGGAGGGACTGGAACAACTTCAGGTTCTTGAGAAGGGGGAGTTCGGAAGAGAGGATTTCCTGTCCCATCATGAAACTCATCAGGATGTCCGCCGATTCGAGGGCTTTCCTGCGGTTTTCGCTCCCTTCAAGGTCCTTCAGGAAAACCAGGCGCGACACCTCGCCCAGTTCACGGCCAAGCAGCGCCCTTCCCTCGGGTTCCACGGGAAAGCTGGCGACGACTACAGGGTTCTGTTTCATGGCGATTCCTCCCTTGGCTGGCTTGCACGATTCCCTTGGAAAGGGACAATCCCAATCATAGACCATATCCTGCCCATGCAGGAAGAGTTAAACCCAGGGGCGGCAATTCCTCCTAGCGGGCGCCTGGAGCCCACTCCAGGGAGGCCGTCCCCACGGCCCGGACGAGCAGGGCCAACCCTGTTTCGGTCACGGCCACCGATTCCAGGACGACCTGCCGGACCGAGCCGCTGAAGGTGAGGTCGCTTGAAATCTCCTGTTTTTCCAGGATCCGGCCCAGGGCTTTCCGGGCGTCACCGGCGGGTCCCGAAAGCGGGAATACCGCAGCCTGCCTCAGGCTTTCCAGGAGGACGGGGCGGCCGATCCAGGCGGCGGTTCGAAGAAGTCCCTGCATTGTCCCCCCTTCGAAATCGACCGAGTCGAGGCGAACTTCCTGCCTGTCGCGATCCCACCTCGGGGTTCCCGCAATGTAGATTGTCCCGGCCCGGCGGGTTGAGAAAAATCCCGCTCCCTCGACGGCCCTTATTTCCACTGCCAGCACCAGGCGATCCCCGTTTGCGGACATCGTGGCCTTCTCGATCGTTAGGGATTTGCCGGGCCCCATTGGGACTGTGCGCCCGGCAAGGTCCGTTTCGAGCTTCCGGTTGACCGCCTCGTATCCGAGGAAGACGGGCAATTGGAGGGTGAAGCCGGTGTCCGCAGAACTCGTTCCCGTCGTTGAGACCGAAGGCAGGGGTTTCGGCCGGGTTTCCGTGGGTTCCTTCGTGCCGAGGGCCAGGCGGGTTTCAATCCGTGCGTCCAGGAGGACCCTTTCCGGCTTGAGATCGAGGGGCGGAAGGGTTACAGAGAGCGGAAGGACAGTCACCCAGATATCCGGGGAGGTCGAAACGCGGGTCGGTTCCTGGATCTCTTTCCAGGCTGCCTCCGCGTGATCCTTCAGCTCCAGGGACTCGTTCACGACCGCATCGATCCTTGGGAGGGCTTCCTCGATGCGGGAACGGAGGAATTCGTCCGCTGCGTTCTGGAAGGTCACACGGACACCGAGGATCCGGGCCCCGGGGGCCCGTCGCCATTTCAGGAGGATCCGCGGCTGGGTATGGACCTTCCAGTCGGGAGAAATCGACGGCTTCATGGAGAGTTCGACAGTGGCGGCCCCGTCGGCGGAGAGGGAAACGGGCACCGAAAGCCCGAGGGCGGTTCCCGTGCCGTTAAGCCGGCCCTTGAACGTGATAGGCACGGAAAGGACGAGGCGATCGTTCTCAACCCTCACGTCGGGCTCGCCGTCCCTCTGGACCAGGTAGGTTCCGCGCCCGTCAAAGAGGCTTTCCCGCACGGGGTTCGAGCCGCTGATTTCTTCGGGCAGCCGAGTCCGCGCCAGCGTTTTCAGCTCTTCCATCGAAACGCCGAGGGGAAGCGCGATGGTTGAAACCGGGGGTTCCGGCAGGGGGCTCGCGGGACGACCTGCCGGCGGGGTCACGGAGATCCGTTTGCTCCCGAAAGGGAAAAACCAGGTTCCGACTGCAGCCGCCGCAAGCAAAATGGCGGCCAGGGCGATCCGCCTACGCATGGGAGGGCTCTCCCTGGGTAGGCAGGAAGGATGCCGTGCTTTCCTTCGGCCCGAAAAAACCGACCTCCCGGAGGAAGTCCAGGACCCGTTCGAAGAACCCCTTTTCCGGCGGTGCGTTCACGATCTTTTCCATGAAGGCCCGGATGAAAGTCCAGGCCGTGGGGCCGGAGGGCGAGTCATGTCCTGCTCCCGGGGCGGGAACCGGCACGGCGGAAAGCAAAATCGAAACGAGGCATACCAGGGCGATGGACCGCATGGGCATTCCCTCCTTTATCCCATTTTATCCCGAAGGGAAGGTTATCCGGGAAAAGAGCGCTACAATGGAAAACGACAAAAACACCCGGCTTCGTTCCGGGTTAGACCACGAAAAGGAAAGGTGGAGTCATCATGAGCCGAATTTGCGATGTAAACGCGATGGAAATCCTGGATTCCAGGGGTAATCCCACGGTCCGGGTCTTCGTGGAACTGGACAGCGGGGCAAGGGTGAGCGCTTCCGTGCCGTCGGGAGCCTCGACGGGAGAAAACGAGGCCGTCGAGCTCCGGGACGGGGACAAGGCGCGCTTCGGGGGCAAGGGAGTTCTCAAGGCCGTGACCAACGTCAACGAAATCCTCGGCCCGGGACTCCTGGGAATGGATCCCATCCGCCAGGGACAGATCGACCGGATGATGATCGAGATGGACGGGACCTCCAACAAGGCCAAGCTCGGCGCCAATGCCATCCTCGGCGTTTCGATGGCCGTGGCCCGGGCGGCCGCAATCGACTGCGGACTGCCGCTTTACGCCTACCTGGGCGGGTGCGGGGCCCGCAGGCTGCCCGTGCCGATGATGAACATCATCAACGGGGGCAAGCATGCCGAGAACAGCGTGGACCTCCAGGAGTTCATGATCTTCCCGGTGGGAGCCCCGAGCTTTGCCGAGGCCCTTCGGTACGGTTCCGAGACTTTCCATGCCCTGAAGGGCATCCTGAAAAAGCGCGGCTATGCCGTGGGAGTGGGCGACGAGGGCGGGTTCGCCCCCGACCTTAAGAGCAACGAGGAAGCGCTGGAGCTGATGGTCCAGGCGATCGAGGCAGCCGGCTACGAGCCCGGGAAGGCGGTGGCCATCGCCCTGGATCCAGCGGCCAGTTCCTTCTGGGAGAACGGTTCCTATAACCTGGCCAAGTCGGGGCAGGGAGCGCGTTCCTCGGCGGAGATGGTCGCCATGTACGCCGACTGGGTGAAAAAGTACCCCATCCTGTCCATCGAGGACGGGCATGCCGAGGACGACTGGGAAGGCTTCGCCGCCCTCACCAGTGAGATCGGCGACAAGGTCCAGATCGTCGGGGACGACCTCTTCGTCACGAACACGCACTTCATCGTGCGCGGCATCGAGGAAAAAGCCGCCAACTCCGTGCTGATCAAGCTCAACCAGATCGGCACGGTGACCGAGAGCATCGAGGCCATCGAGATGGCCCGCAAGGCGGGCTGGGGCTACGTCATCTCCCACCGCTCCGGCGAGACCGAGGACACCTTCATGGCCGATTTCGCAGTGGCCATGGGCGGCGGGCAGATCAAGACCGGTTCCGCCTGCCGCAGCGAGCGGATCGCAAAATACAACCGCCTGCTGGAAATCGAATCGGAACTGGACGACGCGGCCGTCTTCGGCCGCTAGGCAAAAGCGGCGGTAGGCAATAAAGGCAGGGGCCCCGGGTTCATCCCGGGGCCCCTGCCTTGTCTTTGCTTTCTTCATTTTCCCGGCTTGACGTCGAAGTACCCCTCCAGGGGCCTTGCGGAGCGGAGGCGCTTCCTTGCGTCGTCCCACTCGAACCACTTCCCCGACGGGTCGACCAGGTAACCCCCCTCCTGGAATTCCGGGAATGGAAAGAAGACCCGAAGGCGCCGCCCTGAAGAGATCACCCAGGGGCCCCAGAAAAACGGTTTTCCCGGGAGGCCGAGGGAGTCTCCGTCCTGGGGCGGAGCGATCGGTTCGGGTTTTGCGTTCGGCTCGGTGACCAGCCGAAACCATTGCCCATCCTGCCCCGTTAATAACGACGCTCCCGGCAGGGGCATTAGCGGAAGGGCCCGCCTCAGGAATTGCCCTTCCATGAAAGTCCATTCGCCCCAGGTGAAGCGCTCCGCGGATCGAGCCGGGGAGGCGAAAGAAACAAGGGCGAGGATGGAAACCAGCAATCCAGGCAGGATGAAGACCGATATCCTTCGAATCAAGAGCAGCCCTCCCAATTTCCGCTTATTGGTCCATTATCGCCCAAAAAACCGAAGAATATCGGAAATATCCGGTGGCGCCTCTCGAGAAGACAGGTGTTTTTCTTCTTTTCTCTCCCTTGTATAGTAAAAGGTGACACCTTATACTTCTCCTCACTTCGCCGGAAGACCGGCGACCGGGAGGGATCATCCATGCCTGGAGAAAAAACCAGGAAAGGCCTGAAAATGAAGGAACTTGAAGAGATGACGGGAGAAAGCCGGGCCACGATCCTCTACTGGCTTTCACAGGGGCTGCTTCCCCCGCCGGAAAAGACGAGTGCCAACATGTCCTGGTACGACTCCCGCTACCCTCGGCTGATCGAGGCCATCCGCCTCCTGCAAAGAAGGATGAACCATTCCATCTCGGATATCAGGGCGATCGTTGACCAGCAGGGAGGTCCCATGGCCCTGCTCCACGCGAGGGAGAAAATCGACGATTTCCTTTTCGGGGGGACCAGTCCCATGTCGGCCCGGATGAACCGGGAAGAGTTGCTGGAATCGGCGGGCATCGATCCTGGAACCCTGGACCGGATGCTGGACCTGGGAATCATCAGGCCCGAAAATCCAGGGGAGTTCGACGAGGGGGATTTGAACGCGGCCGCAAAGGTGGGATTCCTGGTTTCCATCGGAATCTCGCTCGAGGACCTGGCCTTCTACGGGAAGGCGGCGGATTCCGTGTCCCGCCTGGAGAGGGAAATGGTGTCCAGGGAATGGAAGGCTACCCCACCCGATGATATCGGCAAGGCCAAGATCCAGGCCCAGAGGGAATTGAGCTTTGCACGGCAGTATTACTTCGGCCGCGCTTTTCGCAGGGAAGTCGATAAAATCGCCCGCGGCCTCGAGGAAGGCAATGCCGCACGACGGGCAAGGGAAGGGGAGAAATCGTGATGAGACGGCTCTTGATCCTGTTGTTTGCGATGTCGGCTTCTTTTTTCGCAGGAACTTTACCCGCCCTGGCGGCACCTGCGGTCAAGAGCGGGGAATACCTGGACCTGGTGGGGAGGAAGAACCCGGAACTGGCTGCAGCGGCGGCGCGGGTCGAGGCCCTGTACCGCCTGGTGGATGTCGTCACCGGCTCCACGCTGCCGCGCCTGGGGCTTCAGGCGTCTTCCGGGCAGGTGCTGCGGGAGGGCGTAGGGGAAAGCAGCCTTTCGCTGAGCCTTGGGAAACGCCTGGACCTGTGGGGGGTTGACGAACTCTCCATCCGGCAGGCCGAGCTGTCCGCGCGTATCCAGGAGGCGCGCCTCGGGGAGCTTGCCGCGTCCCTTCTGCGGGAAGCCGAGACGGCCTACTGGAATGCCGCGGCCGGAAAAAGCGCGGTGTCTCTCTACTCTTCCCTGCTGGCCCAGCGGGAGGAGGACCTCCGGGTGGCCCGGCTTCGCTTCGAACAGGGGACGGCGGCAAAACTGGACGTCTTCCGGGCTGAGGTCCAGGTCGAAAAGACACGGGCGGCCAAAACTGAGGCAGAGGCGAGCCTTCGGGATGCCCTCTCGCTTATGGGCCGCCTGGCAGGAGGGGAGCCCGTCGAGCCTTCCGAGCTGCCTGTTCCTTTCGAAATGGACCTTGTCGCGGACCCGGATGCCGCTTGGAAGTCCAGGCCTGATGCCCGGCGCGTGGGTCTGGAAAGAACGGCGGCTTCCATAGCGACCCGGATCGCTTCCATGGGAATGCACCCGACCGTGGATGCTTCCCTGGTGTCGACTCTTTTGTCCGACTCCGATGTGGCGATCCCTCCCGAATCCGACATCCTGCTTTCGGTCAAGGTGGAACTGCCGCTTTACGATGGGGGGCAGACCCGGGCGGACAAGGCCTCGAAACGTCTTCTGGAGAAGGCTTCCGAGCTTGATGAAATGACCCTGAGGACGGTGATCGCCGCGGAGCTGGAGCTTGCTGCAAGCCGCTTCGAAAAGGCCCGGGCACTGGAAACAAGCCGCAGGAAGGAGGCCGAACTGGCCTCGGAGGAACTCCGCATCACCCGGCTGAGATACCGGACGGGGGTGGGTTCCCAATTGGAGCTCCTTGACGCACAGGTGCGCGAGCAGGCCGCCAGGACGGCTTACCTGGACGCCCTTCGGGAAATGGCCGTTTCAAGAGTCCAGTTCCGTTATGCCCTCGGACTATATGCCCTCCCCTCGGCCGAGGCGGAAAAGAACCGTTAGGAAAGGGAGAGTCGAAGGATGAGAAGCCTGAAAGAACTGGTTAAGGACAGGAAAACGCTGGCCTGGATGATCATTGCGGGAATCGCCCTGGGAGTCCTGGTCTTCCGCATCGCCTTTCCTCCACGGAAGGCTCCGGCTGTTTCCGTCTCCTCGATTCGTGCGGAGAAAGGACTGCCGGTTACCACCCTTGCGGCGGAAACGAAGAGCCTGGACATCCGGCGCAGTTACTACGGCCAGGTCCGATCGGCCAGGGTCCAGGAGGTGACGGCCTACCTGCGGGAAATGGTCGAATCCGTGAGGGTCGAAGTGGGTGACCGCGTCCGGGCGGGCGAGGTCCTGGCCGTGCTCTCCGGAGGTGAACAGGCGGCCGCTGCTGCGGCCGACAGGGTCTCGGTGGCCGAGGCCAAAAAAGATGTCGAACGGATGCGGGTCCTTTTCAACGAGGGCGGGGTTTCCCGCGCGGAGCTGGACCAGGCCGTGGTGAGGCTCAAGGGGCTGGAAGCCGATCTTTCGGCCTCGAGCACGCGGTCGGCCCGGACTGTCGTTCGGGCGAAGATCGACGGGGTGGTGACCGAAAGGAATGCCGAGGCGGGCGAGATAGCCGAGGCCGGCAAGGTCCTCCTCGTCCTCCAGGACACGGGGGACCTCGAGATCGAGGTTCTTCTCCCCCAGGCCGACCGGCTTTACATCGTCAGCGGGACGGACGTTGAGGTTCCACTGGAAGACCGGATCGTCCGGGGAAGCGTGAAGCGACTGGATCCCGCGGCGGACCCCCGGACGGGGTTGTTTCGGGCCGTCATTTCCATGCCGCCGGACCGGGCGCTGCTGCCGGGTTCCACCGCGGAGGCCCGGATCCTGGTGAAGCGGAGCCTTGGAGGGGTCGTCCTGCCTTCGGGGATTGTCCAGCGGGAGGGGGACGAGAGTTTCGTCTACGTGGTTTCCGGGGACCGGGTCCAACGGCGGGCCATCACCCTGGGGGAGGGTACGGAGGACCAGATCGAGATCCGTTCGGGCCTGAAAACTGGGGAAACCGTTGTGGCAGAAGGTTCGTCGGCCCTCTATGACGGGGCCAGGGTCTGGATCCAGCCGGAAGAACCCGTTTCAGGCGAGGCGCGCCCATGAACCTGATCCGATTCTGCATCCGCCGCCCGGTTTTCACCTGGGTGACCGTCATCCTGGCGGCGCTGCTGGGTCTTTACGGTTACTTCAAGCTTGGCGTGGCCCTTTACCCGAAGGTGGACATCCCGGTCATCGTCATTTCGACCTCTTACCGGGGCGCGAGCCCGGCAGAGATCGAGTCTCTTGTCAGCAAGCCCCTCGAAGACGCGGTCTCCGAGGTGGACGGGGTGGACAAGATCGAGAGCTATTCCATCGAAGGCGTCTCGTTCGTGGTCGCCGAAATGGAACTCGACGTGAACCTTTCGGAGGCCGTCGTGGACGTCTCCAACCGGATCAAGGCGGTACGTTCGAAACTGCCTTCCGAAGTGGAAGAGCCCGTGGTGGAAAAGGTCGACATCAACGCGGAACCGTTCATGGTGGCGGTCTTCACCACGGACATGGACGGGAAGAAGGCCCGCGACATCCTGGACGACAAGGTCAAGAGGCGCCTCACCCGGGTGGAGGGGATCGCGCAGGTGGCCCTGGTCGGCGGCGAGGAGCGGGAGATCCATGTCCTCCTGAATCCTGTGGCCATCAAGAATTTCAACCTATCCCCCGTCCTCGTGGCTTCCATCGTGGGGAGCAACAACCTGACAAATCCCGCCGGGTACATCGCCCAGGGCAACCGGGAGATCACCCTTCGCTACAAGGGGGAGGCACCAGGCGTCCGGGCGCTTGGTGAGATCCAGGTTCCCCTGGGGGACGGGGCGTCCGTTCGCCTGGGGGACGTGGCCCGGATCGAGGACGGGGCAAAGGATCTGCGGGAGTTTTCCCGTTTTGACGGCAAGCCGGCATTCCAGTTGCAGATCAAGGCCAGGCCCAACGCAAATATCGTCGAAGTGGGGGCGGGAGTCAGGAAGGAGCTCGAAAAGATCCTCCCGACTCTCCCGAAAGGTTTCCGCCTCGACATTCCCTACGACAATTCCGAGTTTGTCTCAAGGTCGGTCAGGAACGTCATCCGGGACATGGTCACGGGGACCCTGCTCACGGCCCTGGTCCTTTACCTTTTCCTCCGGAGGCTTTCCGCCACTGCGGTCGTTGCCATCGCCATGCCGACGGCGGTCCTTGCGACCTTCATACCGATGATGATCCAGGGCTACACCCTGAACATGATGAGCACGCTGGGACTGGCCCTTTCCATGGGAGTCCTCGTGAACAACTCGATCCTGGTGCTCGAGAACATCACCCGCTTCCGCGACATGGGCCTTGGGCCAATCGAGGCCGCCGAGAAGGGAACCGCTGAAATTGCCCTTTCGGTCCTCGCGACGACCGGGACGAACCTGGGGGTTTTCCTCCCGGTGGCTTTCCTGCCGGGCGTAGCGGGACAGTTTTTGGTCCAGTACGCGATGGTGATCGTCTACGCGACCCTGTTTTCCCTCTGGGTATCGCTGACCCTGACCCCGATGCTGGCTGCGCGCATGCCCCAGGCTCCGCCCACTCCCCTCTCGTGCCGTCTCTGCGGGTGGTGGGAGTGGCTTTACGAAGGGCTTGAAAATCTACACCACCGTCTCGTCGCAGCGGCCGTCGGCCATCCCTGGAAAACCCTGGGCATGACGGCTCTTGCGCTGGTACTGGTTTTCGCCCTGGCGCCCAGGCTTGGATCGGAATTCTTTCCCCGCGTGGACGAGGGCGTCGTGGCCGTGAATGTCGAACTGCCCGCGGAAAGCTCCCTGGCCCGGACGGAGCGGACCGTCAGGCGCATCGAGGCATTCGTCCTGGAACAGCCGCACGTGGAAAACGTGGTGGTCTCCGTCGGCGGGGCCGGTGCCAGGACGGGGGTAAACCTGGGCAGCGTGGAAGCCTACCTTGACGATGACCCTAAACGGCCGTCCACTTTCGAGTTCGCCAACAGCATCCGGCCTTTCCTGGCCACCCTGCCGGATACGACACTGAGCGTCCAGGCGGCCAAGACCAGCTTTTCCCGGGGGCAGCCTCTACAGGTGGTCGTGACGGGGGAAGACACCGGTATCCTCAACCGGGTGGCCGGAGAGGTCATGAAGGTGATGCGCTCCGTTCCGGGGGTCGTTGACGTGGACCTGGACTGGCGCATCGGCCGGCCGGAGCTCGCGATGGACCCGATCCGGTGGCGCATGGGGCGGCTCGGCGCAGACGTGGCTTCCGTTTCATCGAACATCCGCGGGTATATCACGGGCCTCGAGGCCGGCAAGTACCGGGAAAGCGGCCTGGAATACGACATCCTGGTGAAAATGGAGCCCGACCGTACGAAAAGTGTTTTCTCGGCGCCGGACCTTCCGGTGATGACTCCCCAGGGGTCCGTTCCCCTGAAGGAATTGACCCGGTTTTCCTACGAGGCGGGACCCACCCGGATCGTCCGCAAGGACCGTATCCGATCGGTGACCGTGGAAGCGGACGTCGTGGGGCGGACCGTCGGCGAGGCGTTCCAGGAAATCCGGGCTGGACTGGAGGAACTTTCGGTTCCCTTCGGTTATGCCGTCAAGTATGAAGGTGACGTGGAGGCAATGCGGGAAACCTTTACCGACATGGGGATGGCTTTCGGCCTTGCGGTGGCCATCACGTTCCTCATGGTCGCGGCGATCCTGGAATCCTGGAGTTTCGCGTTCATCATCATCCTGACGGTTCCCCTTTCCGCTATCGGGGTCATTCCGGCCATGGTCGCCACGAACACGGCGGTGAGCCTCTACGCGCTCATGGGGCTGGTCATGCTCGTCGGCCTGGTGGTGAACAACGCCATCGTCATCGTGGATTATGCCGAGGGACTCCGCAGGGGCGGTTCCGCCGCGGCCGAGGCCATCATCGAGGCCTGCCGCGTGCGCTTCCGGTCCATCCTGATGGCCGACCTGACCTCGATTTTCGCCATGATTCCGCTGGCGCTGGGGATGGGTGAAGGGGGGGCGCTGCGGGCTCCGATGGCCATCGTGGCCATTGGGGGGCTTTTCGCGGGAGGAATGCTGGCGCTTTTCGTCATTCCGCCCGTCTACCGGCTCTTCTGGGAGCGGCGCGAGCGGAAACCGGGCCCGTCCCGGCGCAGTTGGCGGGACTTCCTTCCCGGTTCTCTCCGGGGGACTAGGGGTTGAGCCTCCAGATCGCGGCGTTGAGGATCGCGGCGAAGGCCACCCAGGCCAGGTAGGGGGTCATCAGCCAGGCTGCCGTAGGCGAAATCGGCTTGAAAGCCACGATCGTGGCCAGGATGGCCGCCACCAGGGCCAGGATGTCGACCAGCGCCAGCAGGGGGGACTTGAGCCCGAAGAAGAGGGCGGACCAGAGCGTGTTGAGGGCAAGCTGTACCACAAATAGGAATAAGGCGTTCCGGACGGGGGGACTGGAAAGGTCTCCCCGTCGCCATACCAGCCAGGCTGCGATACCCATCAAGGTGTAGAGCACCGTCCAGACAGGGCCGAAAACCCACCCGGGAGGGTTGAAGGAAGGTTTTACCAGGCTCGCGTACCAGGAGTCCAGGCTCGTGACGGTAAAGACAGAGCCGATGGCGCCTGCAGCCTGGGAGACCAGGATACAGGCCGCGAGGCGCAGGAAATCGGAGCGATTCATGGTATTTTCGCCTCCCCCGAAGGAATGATTTAAAATAATATCACACGAAAATGAAGAAAAGAGGGAGGACGACCTTGAAACCCGGATTCCTTGAGAACGAAACAGGGCGTCTCCTCCTTGAAGGGGGCCTGTCGCCAGCCGATGCGGCAGCCCTGCAGCTCGAACTGGCCGGGCGGGTTGTCCCCGAAGACGGGTTCCGGGAAATGCCCCTAACGGTGGCAGGGGTCGACGTTTCGATCCGCAAGTCAGCCGGCGGGGATCGGGCCGTCGCCTGCATCGCGGTGATGGAATGGGGATCCTGGCGGATTCTCAAGGTAGCCACCGCCGAGGACCGGGTGCGTTTTCCCTACGTTCCGGGCCTTCTTTCCTTTCGCGAGCTTCCCGTGATCCTCAAGGCGGCGGATCGTCTTACGGAATGGCCCGGCCTTTTCATGGTGGACGGGGCCGGAATGGCCCATCCGAGATTTTTCGGCCTTGCCTGCCACCTGGGGGTCGTTTCGGGTTGCCCTTCCGTCGGCGTGGCCAAGAGCCGCCTGGTGGGAACCCATGCCCCGCTTCCCGAGGGCCGTGGGGCGCGGGTTCCCCTGCTTGTAAGCGGGAGAGTGGCGGGAACCGTCCTCCGGTCGCGCTCCGGGGTGCGTCCTCTCTACGTGAGCCCCGGCCATTACGTGTCCCTGGAAACCAGTGCGGATCTCGTCCTGGCCTCGTGCACGCGTTTTCGGCTTCCGGAGCCGATCCGAATGGCCCATAAGCTGGCAGGGGATCAAAACCTTCTGTATTCTTAATACCCCGAACTCTTGCAAAAGGACGGGGTGTCATCGATGATACGAAAGAAAATGAGTCTCCCAATTTTTTAAAAGAGGTGACCTGTACGTGCTGATTTACATCGCGGATTCGTTTGACCCCTCCCTGCCGGATAAACTGGGTGAGTTCGGGGAAGTCACGACCGACGGAAGCCGGCTGGCCGAAGCCGACGTCCTCCTTGTCCGGAGCAAGACGAAGGTGACCCGGGAGGTCCTGGAAGCAGCCCCGAAGGTAAAGCTTGTCATCAGGGGCGGCGTCGGCATAGACACCATCGACACGAATGCGGCGGCCGAGCGGGGCGTCCGGGTCCGGAACACCCCGAAGGCTTCGTCGATCACCGTGGCCGAACTGGCCTTTGCCCTCATGCTGGCCGCCCCGACCCGTCTCATCGAGGCTCACATCAGCATGTGCCAGGGCAAGTGGGAAAAGAACGAGCTCAAGCGCACCGAGCTTTTCGGCAAGACGCTGACGGTGGTCGGCCTGGGCAACATCGCCTCCGAGGTGGCGAAAAGGGCCCAGGCCTTCGGCATGACCGTCTTCGCCTACGATCCCATGGTGTCGCCTGAGCGCGCGGCCGAACTGGGCGTGGTTTTGGTCGCAGACCTGAAAGAAGCCCTTTCGAAGGCCCAATACGTCTCCATCCACGTTCCGCTCGTGGACAGCACGAGGAATCTCATCAACAGGGAGACTCTTTCGGCCATGCGCAAGGGGGCGGTCCTGGTGAACACGGCCCGCGCCGGCGTCATCGTTGCGGAGGATGTGGTCGAAGCCCTTGAAAGCGGACAACTGGCCTATTACTGCGCGGATGTCTGGCCGACCGACCCGCCTTCCCCCGACTACCCCATCCTCAAGTCGAACAAGGTCTTCATGCTGCCCCATCTCGGGGCCAGCAGCAAGGAAAACCTGCTCCGGATAGGAGAGGAAGTCTGCTCCATCATCCGCGAGACCCAGAAGGAAGGAGTGTTGCAGGCATGAGCCGCAAGTTCAATTTCCACGCCGGTCCCTCCACCCTGCCCGTGGAGGTCCTCGAAGAACTCCAGAAGAACATGGTCGATTTCCAGGGAACGGGACTGTCCCTCATCGAGGAAAGCCATCGCAGCGCCAACTACGAGGCGGTCCACAACGGGGCGGTCGACCTTTTCCGGGAAATGTTCTCGGTACCCGGGAATTACAAGGTCCTTTTCCTTGGCGGCGGAGGGACCCTCCAGTTTGCCATGGTCCCGATGAACTTCCTGCCCCGGGGAAAGACGGCCGAGTACGTCGCCACCGGGACCTGGTCGAAGAAGGCGATCGACGACGCGAAGAAGCTCGGCAGCGTCAAGGTCGTTTTTGACGGCAAGGAGGGCGGATACACCACCCTCCCGGATCCGGCGTCCATGAAGGTGGATCCCGAATCCGCCTACCTTCACATCACTTCCAACGAAACGATCGGGGGCCTGGAGTGGAAGGCCTGGCCCGAAACCGGGAACGTTCCCCTGGTCTGCGACATGTCCAGCGACATCCTGAGCCGGCCCGTTCCCGTCGAAAAGTTCGGCATGATCTACGCCGGGGCCCAGAAGAACCTGGGACCCGCCGGGACGACGGTCGTCATCCTCCGGGACGACATGCTGGGCAGGATTCCCGACACGCTTCCCGCCTACCTGAACTACAGGAACCACGCCGACAACAACTCCCTCTACAACACGCCCCCCGTCTTCGCCATCTGGACGATCAAGCTGGTGCTCGAGCACATGAAGAGGACCGGCGGCCTGGCCGCGGTGGCCGAGCGCAACCTGGAGAAAGCGGGACTCGTCTACGGGGTCATCGACGCAAGCGGCGGCTTCTACCGCTCGCCCGTCGACGTGCGCTACCGCTCCAACATGAACCTGGTCTTCAGGCTGCCCACGGAAGATCTCGAGAAGAAGTTCATCGACGAGGCCAAGGCCGCTGGAATGATCGGCCTGAAGGGGCACCGAAGCGTGGGTGGCTGCCGGGCCTCCCTTTACAACGCCATGACCGTTGAGGGTGCCGAAGCCCTGGCTGCGTTCATGAAGGAATTCGCGGCAAAGAACGGGTAGGCGGTCGACGATGGCAGAAATCAGGGAAAGACTCGAAAAAATAGGGATCGGCCTACCGGAGGTCCTTCTTCCGAAGCAGGGGACGGACCTGTCGAAATGGTCCGTGGTGGCCTGCGACCAGTTCTCCTCCGAAAGGCGCTACTGGGAAGAAGCCAGGGAAATCGTCGGGGAAGCCCCTTCGACGCTTCGCCTGATCCTGCCCGAGTGCTACCTGGAGGAAGGCGATACGGAATCACGCGTCCAGGCGATCAACTCGGAGATGAACAGGGTCCTCGAAAATGTTCTCGAACCGGTCGGTGAAGGCTTTGTCCTCATCGACCGGAAGACCGCTCATGCGCCTTCCCGCAAGGGCCTGGTCCTGGCGGTGGACCTTGAGGCCTACAGCTTCGAAGCCGGGGCCGCGTCCCTCATCCGGCCGACCGAGGGGACGATCCTGAAAAGGCTGCCCCCGCGCATGGCCATCCGCCGGGGGGCGACGCTCGACCTGCCGCACATCCTTCTTTTGCTGGACGACCCTGACAGGACGGTCATCGAGCCCCTCTTCTCGGCGAGAAAAAGTTTCCGCAAGCTTTACGACTTCGAGCTCATGCAGGAAGGCGGCTCCATCGCCGGCTGGCACGTCCCCGCACCCGCCATGGGCGAGGCCGTCACGGCCCTGGAGAAGCTGGCGCTTGGCGGCTTCCTCTTCGCCGTGGGCGACGGCAACCATTCCCTCGCGACCGCCAAGAGCCTCTGGGAGGAGAAGAAGGCTGCCGGCGCCGCTTCGGATGACCCCGCGCGCTGGGCACTGGTCGAAGTGGAGAACATCCACGACGAGGGCCTGCATTTCCACCCGATCCACCGGGTTCTCTTCGGGCTGGACGCCGAGGCGTTCTTCAAGGACATGACAAAGGCCCTGGACGGCTGGATGGAGGTGGGATCGGCGGCTCCCACCGAGAAAACCGAGGCAGGCCACGTGATCGGCGTCGTCTCCGCCTCCGGGGATGCCCGTTTCGTGTTCAAGCCGAAGGATGAAAGAATGACCGTGGAGATTTTCCAGGAATTCCTGGACGTTACCCTGGCCGAACAACCCGGGATCACCATCGACTACATCCACGGGGAAATGGCTGTTCGAGACATGGGAACCGAACCGGGCAACGCGGGCTTCTATATGCCCCCGCTGGACAAGTCCGCCTTCTTCAAGCGGATGGTCGAGGTGGGTCCCTACCCGAGGAAGACCTTCTCCATCGGCGAGGCCACGGAGAAGCGCTATTATTTGGAAAGCCGGAAGCTGGTCCGTTAGGACGATTCCTGCCGGAGAACGGAAGCGTTAAAACGGGAGCCCGCGGGGTTCCCGTTTTTTTGTCCTTGCCCAAGAAACGGGTTGGCGGTGCTATACTTTTTATGACGTTTTTTTAATGCGCTTTCATGACGACAAGGAACTCATTTGAAGGGGGGCTTTTTTCATGAGAAGGATGCCAAGGTGGTCATTGCTGCTGCTCGTCTTGTCGGTCCTGGCCTTCGCAGGGGTGGCCTGGGCTCTTAGCACGCTGACGCTGACCGGGCCCGGGGAGGGTGCCGAGAACATCGGGGATTCGGTCGATTTCACCTGGTCGCTGGTTCCGGATGTGGATGTCACGAGCCCGGACCAGGTGAGCTACGACCTCTACGTTTCGAAGACCTTATCGGATATCGAGTCTTACGACGTCGAGCTCGGAATGGGTTCCTTGGATTACGACATCGAATACACCAATTACGGACCGCTTGACCCGGCCTCCACCTATTTCTGGAAGGTCGTTGCCCACACGCCCTCCGGAGATGTGGAAGCCACAAGCTTTTTCATGACCGCGGCCGATACCGGGGACCTGGGCCTGGAGAAGCCGACGAACGGCCAGACAGGCCTTGCCCCGCAAAATGTCGAGTTCGGCTGGACCTATGACACGGGCACCCCGGACCCCGAGGATCCGGGCGTGACCTTCGACCTTTACCTGTCGAAGTCCCTGCAGGACATCTTCGATGAGTCCTCGCGGGTGGACGATCCGCAACTGCGGCTCTATATCCCGGAAACCGGGGGCTACGAAGTCGGCCTGAACCTCACGGGCGACCTGTCCCATAACACCAAGTATTACTGGACGGTTGTCGTTCACCTGCCTTCAGGCGACTACACGGTTTACCCCCACAACTTCACGACCCTTGCCGAGGCCTCCGACCCGAACCTCACCGGCGGCTGCTCCGCGGCTCCCCTTGGCGGTCTGGCTGCCATGGCCCTCTTGGCAGGCCTGGCTTTGGTGAAGCGCCGCAATTAGCGCGGAAGCCACAACACGACAGCACAAAAAGGGACCCGGGCAAACGCCCGGGTCCCTTTCGCTTTTCTCTTGGCTGAAGTCGACCTAGAAACTCTCCTGGGCCGTGCGGGAGATAATCTCCTCCTGGTGGTACTGGTCCAGGTCGACGAAGTAGTCGCTGTAGCCCGCCACCCGGACGAGGAGGTCGCGGAAGTTCTCCGGGTGCTTCTGGGCATCGCGCAGGGTGTCGGAGTCCACGACGTTGAACTGCATATGGTGGCCGCCCAGGCGGAAGTAGGTCCGGATCAGCTGGCTCAGGGCGTCGATGCCGTCATCCCCTGCCAGGACGGAGGGAAGGAACCTCTGGTTCAGCAGGGTGCCGCCCGACTTGACCTGGTCCATCTTCGCCAGTGACTTCACGACGGCCGTGGGACCAAAGCGGTCCGCACCGTGGGACGGGCTGGTTCCGTCCGACTCGGGCAGCAGGGCATATCGCCCGTTGGGGGTCGCGCCGAGCTTCTTCCCGAAGTAGACGTGGCAGGTCGTGGAGAGCATGTTCAGGTGGTAGGTCGCTCCCTTGGGGCTGCGCTGTCCCTCGATGGTCCGGAACAGGGAATCGTAGACCCGCTGCATGATCGAATCGGCATAGTCGTCGTCGTTCCCGAAGAAGGGGGTCTTGTTCCAGACGAACTGTCGCAGCGGCTCCTCGCCTTCCCAGTTCTTCTTCAGGGCGTCCAGGAGCGTTCCCATGGGGATCGTGTTGTCCTCGAAGACATGCTTCTTCAGGACGGACAGGCTGTCCGTGATCGTGCCGATGCCGCAGCACTGGATGTAGTCCGCGTTGTAGCGGGGCCCGCCGTCGTAGTAGTCGCGGCCGTTCTTGATGCAGTCGTTGATCACCACGGATAGGAACGGGGCCGGGGCGTAGGTGGCGAACATGCGCTGCAGGAAGTTGTCCGTTTCGATCTTCGTTTCCACGACGAAGCGGAGCTGCTTCTCGAAGGCGGCATAAAGTTCGTCGAAGGCCGTGAAGCTTTCGGGGTCCCCCGTTTCGATCCCGATCTTCTTCCCGGTCATGGGGTCGACCCCGTTGTTCAGGGTCAGTTCCAGGACCTTCGGGACGTTGAGGTAGCCGTGCAGGATGTAGGCTTCCTTGCCGAAGCTTCCCGTTTCGACGCATCCGCTGGTGCCGCCCTCGCGGGCGTCCTCGGGTGTCTTGCCGACGCGGACCTGCTCGGCGATGACCATGTCGGCATTGAAAACGGAGGGGTAGCCGGATCCGCGGCGGATGACCTTGCCCGCGAACTTCAGGAAGCGTTCCGGTGTCTTGGAGCTGATCTGGACGCTCACCTGGGGCTGGAGGAGCTGGAGTTCGTCAAGGACCTCCAGGACGAGGGTGGAAACCTCGCTTGTGCCGTCGGATCCGTCGGCCTTCAGTCCTCCGAGGTTGATCTGGGTGAAGTCGTTGTAGGTTCCGCTTTCCGCCGCCGTTACGCCGACCTTCGGAGGTGCGGGCGTGTTGTTGACCTTGATCCAGAAGCAGGACAAAAGCTCCCGGGCTCCTTCCCTGTCCAGGGTTCCCTCTGCGAGGTCCTTCTCGTAGAAGGGGGCCAGGTGCTGGTCGAGGTGGCCGGGGCTCATGGCGTCCCAGCCGTTCATCTCGGTGATGGTCCCGAGGTGGACGAACCAGTACATCTGGAGGGCTTCCCGGAAGTTGCGCGGGGCGTTTGCGGGAACCCAGCGGCAGGTCGAGGCGATCTGGAGCAGTTCGGCCTTGCGGACCGGGTTGGGTTCCTCAGCCGCCATCTTCTCGGCCAGCGCGGCGTGGCGCTCCGCAAAGAGCATCGCCGCGTCGCACGAGATTTCCATGGCAGTCAGCTCCTCGAACTTCTCGGTGGCGTGCGGATCGTTGAGGTAGTCGAGCTTCGCCTTGCTCTCTGCGATCTCGCGCTTGAAATCCATCATTCCCTTGCTGTAGATCGTGCCGTCCAGGGCGGTGTGCCCGGGGGCCCGCTGCTCCATGAACTCGGTGTAGAGGCCGGCCTCGTAGAGGGACTTCCACTTCTCGGGGATCAAAGCAAAGGCCTTGTCGCGCATGCTGCGTCCCCTCCAGTAGGGGATGACCTTTTCCGCGTAGAGGTCGATGTCTTCGGGGGAGACGGAATAGCTCGTCATCTTCCTGGAGTTGAGGATTTCCAGGTCTTCGCGGGAGTGGCAGTTCAGTTCCGGAAAGGTGGAAACCGCCTTGGGAGCCGGGCCGCGCTCCCCGACGACGAGTTCGTCAGGGCCGATGAAGATCGTCTTCTTCTCGCAGAGGTTCTTGAAGTTCAGGGCCCGCATGACGGGGGTCGAGACCTTCCCTGCGTTTTCCTCGTAGAACTCGGTCACGAGGAGAGCCCGTTCGATGGAGATGGACGGGTGGGTTTCAAAACTTTCCTTCCTGAGCCTGGCGATTCGTTCGTTCACGGTTTTCACCCTCCTATGAGGACATTGAGTCCGAATGACTTCAGGTTGAGAACGGCTGCTTTCTGCTCTTCCTCGCTCGGGGGAAGCGTGTCGGCAAGGCGGTATGTTTTTCCCCACTTGGCGTATTTGTTGCGGGCCGCTGCATGGTACGGGAGCACGTGCACCGAAACGATGCCCTTCAGGTTTGCGACAAAGCGTCCCGTCCGCTCGATGTTTTCCGCGTCGTCGTTGACGCCCGGAATCAGGGGGATGCGAATGGCGACCCTTGCCCCGGAATCGGAAAGCGCTTTCAGGTTCTCCAGGATCAGGGTGTTGTCGACCCCGGTGTAAAGCTTGTGCTTTCCAGGATCCATGTGCTTGACGTCGTAAAGGAAAAGATCGGTCAAGCGGGCGGTTTCGAGCAGGACGGAAGTCTGTGCGAAACCGGTGGTGTCGACGGCGGTGTGGATGTCCAGGTTGCGGCAACCAGCAAGCATTTCCCACAGGAACTCGGGCTGCAGGAGAGGTTCCCCGCCCGAGAAGGTTGCTCCGCCCCCGGATTCGTCATAGAAGGGGATGTCTTTTTTGATCACCGCCAGGACCTCTTCGGAGGTCATGATTCGCCCGACCTGCTCGCGCGCCATGGCGGGGCAGGCGGCTGCGCAGGCCCCGTTCCCGTCGCAAAGAGCGGGATCGGCGAAAAAGCCTTCCGGCGTAGGGAGTATCGCCTTGTTCGGGCAGGCCCGCACACAGGCGCCGCACCCGATGCATCTCTCAGGCCGGTAAAGGACGGCAGGTTGCGGGGAGATGCTCTCGGGGTTGTGGCACCACCAGCACGATAGAGGGCAACCTTTAAGGAAAACGGTTGTCCGTATGCCTGGGCCGTCGTGGATGGAATACTTCTTGAAGTCGAAAACGATGCCGCTTTTCATCGCTTCTACCCCTTCTTGGAAATGGATTCAGGGCTTTATGCTGATATATGATATATCAGACGAGCGTTCCCCGTCAAGAAGGAAAAATGTTTTCCGGGTTATTTTAGACTTGCCGGGGTCGGGGTGGCCTGCCTGCACCAGGGATGGTGGGAGCGGAGTCTTCCTTGCGCAGCGCCAGTGCCGTCCGCAGCATCAGGATGCCTTTCATTTTCCTCAGGTCGAGGGCGCAGAGGCGCCCGATCTTTTCCAGGCGGTAGGCCAGGGTGTTTCGGTGGATGGATAGCTTTTCAGCCGCACGCGCCGGTGAAAAGGGTTCTTCGCACCAGGCAAGGAAGGTTTCGACCAGTTCTCCCGCATCCGGGGACGAATAAAGCCCTTTCAGGACGGTTTCGCAAAAGGCGTCTCCCCGATCCCTGGGTATGGACGAGAACAGGGATTCCAGCCGAAGTTCGTCGATGGAAAAAACCTCTCCGGTCGCTTTTTTCCGCACCGCCAGGCGTGCCGCCTCCCCCGCCGACCGATAGGCCTGGCCGAGCAGGGAGGTGGAAAACGCGATCTCTCCCATTCCGACGGTCACGATCACCCCCGCTTCTCCCAGGGCATTTGAAAGGGACAAAGCCGCGTTTCTCACTTCTTCCAGGGGGGCTTCCTCCTTCGCGGCCAATCCCAGGAAAGCGAGGATCACGATCTTGTCGTCCCCCAGGCGCGTCACGATGTCCTGGGGGTGGGCAAAGGCTTTTCGGGCGATGGTTTGCAATTCCCGGCGGCGATCCAGGGGGACGGTTTCGGGGTGGAGGATCTCGGCCACGACGACAGTTCGGGCCGACCTCAGGTCGTATCCCAGTTCCCTCCCCCGCATCACGAGGAGGGACTCGTCGGCCCGCAGCGGGTCGAAGGCGGAGATCTCCAGGATCAGTTCCTGGATCGCCTGCTCCCGCAGGAGGGAGGAACGAAGCAGGGCGTTTTCGCGGAGGAGCAGTTCCGCCTGTTTCTGGACCAGGCGACCGTAGCGGGAAACCTCCTCGGGCGGCCCGGCGATCGCTATGGAGCCCACCACGCGGCCGGCAAAGAAGATCGGGAGGGTGATTCCCGGCCTGACTCCTTCCGGAAGCCGATTGGCCTGTTCCGGGGTCGTGATCTCGGTGCGGCGCGTCTGCATGACGCCCAGCGACGGGCTGTGCAGCGTCCCTAGCCGGGACGGGTCGCTCGATCCGATGACGGTTCCTTCCTCATCCGTCAGGAGGACGCTGAAGCCGGCGATTTCCGACGTGTTTTCAGCGAGTTCCTGGGCGCATGTCCTGAGCAAGGCACTTCCTCCCTTCCGGTTTGTCCAGTATCCCCCTAAATAGTCCTTTGTGCAATTGAATAAAAAAAACGGGCATGGACCGGATAAATAATAGTCTTCAGCCCAATGAAAAGCGTGGATAGACCGGATAAACTAGGGTCACAGGAGTCCTGCTGGCAAAACGCCGATACAGTGCGTCAACGCGTGAGCAGGACCGGCGAAGGGAGGGCCCCGAATGAGGTTGGAACTGCACGAGGTACACGTTTCGGATATCCAGTGGGGGCAGAAGACGGAGGTCAGGGACCACGTTCTCTGCGTGAACCGGGAAGAGGCTGCCGCTTCGGTCTCGGGAGACGAACGATTTGCTTCGGTCCGGCTGGACCTGGCGCGTCCCGGGGAAAGCGTCCGCATCATCCCCGTGAAGGACGTGGTGGAACCCCGGGTCAAGCTGAAGGGAGGGCGGGGGTACTTCCCCGGCTTCTTCGCACCGCCCGAGACCGCGGGTGAAGGCGTGACCCTGGTCCTGAAGGGGGCCGCCGTCGTGACCTGCGGGCCTATCGTGGCTTTCCAGGAAGGGTTTGTCGATATGTCGGGAACGGGGGCCGACTACACGCCGTTCTCGAAAACGCAGAACCTCGTCCTGACCGTCGAGCCGGCAGAGGGCCTGGGCAAGCATGCCTACGAAGAAGCCCTGCGCCTGGCGGGCCTGAAGCTGGCCCTGTACCTGGCCGAAGCCTGCCGCGAGGCTTCCGTGGATGAAGTTCGCGTCTTCGACAAGGGGTCCATCAACGAGGAAAACGAGAAGTACCCCGACCTGCCGCGTATCCTGTACGTCTGCATGGCCATCACGCAGGGGCTGCTGCACGATACGTTCCTCTATAGTGCCGACATGAAGACGGTCCTGCCGACGCTGATCCATCCCAACGAGGTCCTTGACGGGGCCCTCGTTTCAGGCAACTGCGTCTCGGCCTGCGACAAGAACACGACCTTCCATCACCTCAACAACCCGGTCGTGGAAGCTCTTTACAAGCGGCATGGAAATGACCTGAACTTCCTCGGCGTCGTGCCCACGGTTGAAGACGTCCGCCTGGCCGGCAAGGAAAGGGCTTCGTCCATGAACGCGGCCCTGGCAAGGAACCTGGGGGCCCACGGGGTCATCGTCACCGAGGAGGGCTATGGCAACCCGGACACGGATCTCTGCCTCAACGCGAAAAAATGCGAACTTTTCGGGATCCGGACTGTCGTCATTTCCGACGAGGCGGCCGGGACCGACGGGGCGAGCCAGGGCCTGGCTGACGCCACGCCGGAAATGTCCGCCTTCGTTTCCTCCGGGAACGTAAACGAGATGATCGAAGTGCCTCCCATGCAGACGGTACTCGGCCATCCCGAATCGATCGCGAACCTGTCGGGCGGCGCGGAGGAAAGCCTGCGGCCCGACGGCAGCATGTTCGTGGAACTGCAGGCCGTGATCGGGTCCACCTGCGAGCTGGGTTTCAGCCGCATCGGCTGCGAATGGATCTAGGCGAGGGAGGAATGAACACGATGACCATCAGGGTTGTCCACTACATCAACCAGTTTTACGCGGGGCTTGGCGGCGAAGAAGAGGCCAACAAGCTCCCGGAAGGCCGGGAGGGGTTCGTCGGGCCCGGCATGCAGCTTGCCGCTCTCATGGGTGACCGCGCCACGGTCGTCGGCACGGTGATCTGCGGGGACGGTTTTTACGGCGAACACACGGAGGAAGCCAGGGAAGAGTGCCTGAAGCTCATCGGGAGCTTCAAGCCCGACCTTCTCGTGGCCGGGCCGGGTTTCAACGCCGGGCGGTACGGGTTCGCCTGCGGGGACATCTGCTCCACGGTCGGCAAGGCCCTGGGCATTCCGACGGTGACGGCCCTCTACCCGGAAAACCCGGGTGTGGAGCTTTTTGCGAAGAACACGGTCATCGTCCAGGCCGCCGACAGCGCCCGGGGCATGAAAGCCGCCCTGGAAGGGCTGGCCCGCATCGGCCTCAAGCTGGCGTCAGGTGAGCTTCTCGGCCCGGCGCGGCTGGAGGGGACGCTCTCGCGGGGGATCCGCAAGAACTTCTTCTTCGAGACGAACGGAGCCGAAAGGGCCGTGGCGATGCTCCTGGACAAGATCGCCGGCAAGCCCTTCCGGACGGAATACGAGATGCCCGTTTTCAACAGGATTCCCCCCGCGGCACCCATCAAGGAGATGAAGAAGGCCACCATCGCCATCGTCAGCTCCGGCGGGATCGTCCCGAAGGGGAACCCGGACCACATTCGCGTGTCTTCTGCCGAGACCTACGGGCGGTACGACATCTCGAAGCTGGACGACCTGACCCCCGAAACCTACGAGTCCGTCCACGGCGGCTACGACAGGGTCTGGGCCTCCGAAGACCCGGACGTGGTCCTTCCCGTCGACGTCATGAGGGAACTAGAGCGCGAAGGTGTCTTCGCGAAGCTGTATGATTTTATCTACACGACCACGGGAACCGGCACGGCCGTGGCCCATGCCGAACGCTTCGGCCAGGAGATCGGTGCCCAGCTGAAAGCGGCGGGCGTGGACGGGGTGATCCTGACCTCCACCTGAGGAACCTGCACTCGATGCGGTGCATCGATGACGCGCGAGATCGAGAAGGCGGCGGGAATCCCGGTGGTCCAGATCGCCACAATCGTACCGATCATGCTCACCGTCGGCTCGAACCGGATTGTCCCGGGCGTGGCCATTCCCCATCCCGTGGGGGAACCGGCAAAAGGGGCCGAGGCCGACAGGAAGGCCCGCAGGGGACTCCTCATGAGGGCGCTCGAGGCCATGACCACACCCATCACCGAGCAGACGATCTTTGAAGGGAAGTGAGTTGACGAAATCCATGAAGAGAGAGACGACGCTGATCCCGGCTTCGAAAAACCCGCCGGCGAAGGTGAAGGACAAGGGACTCATCCGGCTGGCCAGGGCTGGGGCGGTCGCCTATGACGCCTCAAGCGACCGCATCCTGTGGCTGCCCCTTGGAGTCGCCCTGCTTGGGAGAATACGGCAGGGGCTCATGGATCGCTTTCGTGCCGCTGGGGCGCAATCCGTCCAGTGCGGACCGGGAAATTCCGGAACCCTGCCGGTGGCGGTGCGCGCCCTGAAAACGGAGGAACAGCTCCCCCTCTGCCTCATGGACCCAACCGAGGGGGCCATCCTGCTTGAAGGGTTCGATCCCGAAGGGGCGCTTCCCGGCTGGCCGCTTTATGCGGAACGCTTCCTGTCCTTTCTCCAGGAAAGGGGACTGGGACTGTCCGTTTTCGAGGAAGCTACACCGTCCGGTGAAAGGACCCTCGTGGGCTGCGCTAGCGACGCCGAGGCGAGAGGGGCCGTCGAGGCCCGAACCTGCCCGGCTTGCGGCTGGGCCGGCTCTGTTGACGCCTTGTTGCCTGGGGAAACTTCGGCTCCCGAGGAGGAAAGGCCGCTTGAACCTGTATTGACTCCCGGGGCGACGACGATCGTTGAGCTTTGCCGGCAGCTGAACTGTTCACCGGAGCGGACGATCAAGACCATGTTCTACGCCGCGGAAAAGGATGGAAAGACATTTGTCGTGGCGGCCCTTGTGAGGGGTGACCGGGCCGTCTGTGCAACGAAGCTCTCACGTGCTTTGGGCGGTGCGGCCGTGAGAAGGGCGGAAAGCGTGGACCTCAAGCAGGCCGGCTGCGACGTGGCGGGTTTCCTCGGACCCGTGGGATTGCCCGGGAGCATCCAGGTCATCGCCGATCTCTCGGTGGAAGGGACGAAAAACCGCGTGGTCGGGGCAAACCGGCCTGAGACCCACCTCACGGGTGCCTGCTGGGGAAGGGACTACGAAGCCCCTGTCGCGGACATCTCCGGGCTCGAGGCGGGGGCTCCATGCCCCGTTTGCGGCAAGCCCGTCGAAAAGGGATGGATACGCCCGGTCGCGTTTTTCTGCAAAGGGCACCCTTCCCTGGGTGCGTTCCCGTCTCTTGGTTACATGGACGAAAACCGCAAGCGCCATGTGCCCGGCACCTGGACCGGGCGGGTCCTGGTGGAGGCCGTTGCCCTGGGCTCGGTGGCCGGGGGTGACGAACCGTTCAGGCTCGGCCTGGCCCCCGCGGATATCCTGGTCCTTCCAGTCGAGGCTGGAGGGGAGCCCGCCCGCAAAGCTGCTGAAGAACTTGCGGCGGAACTGGGAAGAACGGGCTGGACGGTTCTCCTTGACGACCGGTTGTTGCCCGACGAGGTTCGCCTTGCCGAGGCGAAGCTGACGGGATCGCCGGTAAAGGTGCTCGTGGCCGGCGCCTGGGAAGCGCAGATTGCCAGGGATGGCGAGGGGGGCGGCGAAACGCTTCCCCTGCAGGATGTCGGGCGACTCCTGGAGCCGATGCGGATCGTGTAAGGCAAGGGAATGCCGGGGAGCGGGGCGGAACATCGCCCCGCTCCCTTGATATATCTGCACGGCAAAGCGCTGTCCCTTGACTGCGAAGAGCCTTGCCCCCTATACTCAAGAGAAATCTGGTTTGGGGGGTGTTCTGTGAATGAAGAAAATTTCAATCATCGCGCTACTGGTGACCGTGGCCTTATCCTCCGTTGCTTTCGCCGCGACACCGATCAAGATCGGCTACCTGGCGAACCTGACTGGCGATGCGGCAACCTGGGGGGTCCATGAAAAGAACGGGGCCCTGATCGCCGTGGACGAGATCAACAAGGCGGGCGGGGTCCTTGGCCGTCCCCTCGAAGTCGTCGTCTACGACGTCAAGGCCAAGGCGGAAGATGCCATCAGCGCCGCTCGGCGCCTGATCCTGGAGGACAAGGTCATCGCCATCGGCGGGACGAACTTCAGCGGCCTGAACATCGCCACGGTTCCCATCCTCGAGCAGTACAAGGTTCCCCAGATCGGAAGCTACCCGACCAACCCGGCCGTGACGGTGGACCCGAAAACCGGCAAGGCCCGCCCCTACTCCTTCAGGATCTGCTTCACGGATCCCTACCAGGGGAAGGTCATGGCGGAATATCTCTTCAACAAGCTGAAGATCAAGGAAGCCGCCATCATCCACGATATCGGAAGCGACTATTCCGAAGGCCTGACCGAAAACTTCGTCAAGACCTACACGGGGCTCGGCGGCAAGGTCGTTTCCAACCAGGCCTTCCGCAGCGGCGACGTGGACTTCCGGGCCCAGCTGACCAACGCCAAGCAGAGCGGCGCAAAAGCTCTCGTCATGCCCAACCTTTACAAGGAAATGTCCCTGATGATGAAGCAGTCCTGGGAACTGGGCTGGAAACCGACCTTCATCGGCGGCGACGGCTTCAGCATGAACATGTTCGAGATCGCAGGACCGGCCATGGAAGGCAGCTACTGGATTTACCACCTCAGCTTCGACGACCCGATCCTGAAGCCCCTCTACGCGAAGTACGAGGCGAAATTCGGCGAAAAGGCCACGGAGATCGTCAACACGGTTGCGGCCTACGACATCGTCTACTGGATCGCCGATGCCATCAAGCGCGCCGGCAAGGCAGAAGGGGCTGCCGTTCGCGATGCCATCGAGAACACGAAGAACCTGAAGCTGCTCCACTTCACCCTGACCGTGGACAAGGCGACCCACAACCCGCTGAACAAGCCTGCCGCCATCCTGAAGGCGACCGGCGGGAAAATTGTCTACCTCGAGACCTACAAGCCCCAGAGCAACTTCTAGGCAAACCTTTTTCCATCGAGACGAAAAGCGAGGCCCCGGACCGGGGCCTCGCTTTTTTTGCCGGGTAAACAGGATGCCTTTTCCTAGATGCTTTCCCAGCCTGGCAGGAGTTCGCCGTGGGTGACGCGTCCACCCGCAAGGGTGAGGCGGGCTTCAACGTCCTTCAGGTCCATGGGGTCGGTCTTGAAAATGTCCCGGTCGAGGACCGCCAGGTCCGCCAGGTAGCCGGGGGCGAGCCGTCCGCGCCGGCCGCCCTCCCCCACCGCCACGGCTCCGTTCACGGTCCAGAGTTCCAGGGCCTGGTCCAGGGTCAGTTTCTGGTGCGGTTGCCAGCCGCCTTCCGGTTTGCCGTCGTCTCCCACGCGGCACAGGGCGCCCCAGACCCCGCGCCAGGGAGTCGGCGGCTCCACGGGGCAATCGCTGGAACCGGTGACGACCAGGCCCGAATCGATGAACGACTTCCAGGAGTAGGACCATGGAACCCGTTCTTCCCCGACGCGGGCCGTCGCCATTCCAATCTCGCCCGGCACGAAGGCCGGCTGGACGTCCAGGATCACGCCGAGTTTCTTCATGGCCTCGAGCTGGTCGGGACGGCAGATCATGACGTGGTTGACCCGGTGCGGCAGGCCGCACGGGCAGGGACCCTCCGCGCTGGCGGCGGCGAGGGCCCGTATGGCCTGGTCCAGGGCCCGGTCGCCGATGGCGTGGATGAGCATCTGGAGGCCTCTCTGGTGGGCTTCCTTCACCGTGGCCAGGAGGTCGGTTTCCTCGTGGTTGAGCATGCCGCAGGTATCCGGGTCGTCGGCGTAGGGAGCGGAAAGCGCGGCGGTTCGTCCTCCCAGCGAGCCGTCGAGGAAGAGCTTGAACCCGCCGTAGCGGACCCAATCGTCTCCAAGCCCGCTCATGACCTTCCACTGGGGCAATCGGTCCTCGTAAAGGACGACCCGGATCGGGAGGCGTCCTTCCAGGCGAAGCTGCTGGAAGGGGGCGAGGTCGTCTCCCAGGCCGTACCCCGAAGCGCTGCAGGTCTGGAGCTCGGTCACGCCGTAGCGGGCAAAGTCGCGGCAGGCCTCCTCGACCATCCCCAGGGTCTTCCCGGTGCCGGCCCTCCACACCTCCAGGGCCCTTAGGACGGGTTCGACCTCCGTTTCCAGGAGAATACCGTTGCCCCACCGCTCCTCGGGCATCCCGGCGGCGGCCATCGCGGCACTGTTGGCCACCTGGACATGGGTGCAGACGCGGGTAAGGAGGATAGGGCGGTCGATGCCGGTCCCGTCGAGGTCCTGGCGGGTCGGTGCCCTGTTTTCCGTCCAGTAGGCGTCGTTGTATCGGACCCCGTGGACCCAGTCCCCTTCCTTTGTCTTTGCCGCGGCTTTTTTCAGGGTCTCGAGGGCTTCGGCCAGGGATCGGGTCTCGAAAAGGGAGACGCCAGCCCGTTGCTTCGCATAGAAAAGCAGGTGCAGATGGGCGTCGGTCATTCCCGGGATCACCGTTTCTCCTGCCAGGTCGAGAATCCTGGCGTCTTTCGCGAGCGCGTGGCCTTCAACTTCGGCAGCCTTGCCTACCGCAGCGATCCGTTCCCCTCTCACGAGCACGGCTTCGGCGTACGGATTCCTGCGATCCCCGGTCCAGATGGTTCCTCCGCGGATCAAAAGGCATTTTTCTTCCAAGAGACTCCCTCCCCGTTTTGCGTTGTGTACAAGTTCATTATATCAGGGGGGAGTTTTTTACCGTTTCTCGATAAGTTCCTTCACGGCCTCGCGAATTTCGGAAACTTCCTTTCCGAGTTCGGTGGCGATCTCTTTCAGGGGTTTGTCCGCCGGGAGTTCCCCTGTCCATCCCGCCTTCGCGAAAACGGCGGCGGCGTCCAGCCCGTAGGTGGAAGCCACCTGTTCCATGGTCATCGACCCCTTGATCTCATCCGGGTTTGGAACTTCCATGGGCCTGGTTTCCGCAGGGCTTTCCTTCTCCGCGGCAAACCACTCGGCCAGGGCTTCCCTGAAGGCTTCGTCGTCCGTGATCTCCTTGATGGGCTTGTCGAGGGGGGTGTCCGGCGGAAGTCCCGTGATCTCGAGGACTTTTTCAACGGGCAAGCCGACCGTTTCGGAGACCTTGCTTACGCTCATCCATCCGAAGATCGCGCTTGCAGGGTCTTCGGCAAGCGTGGCTGCAGGCGGCGGGGCGTAGGTCGACCAGAGGTTTGAGACCCGGGCCAGGCCGTAACCGCCCAGGTAGAGCCCTACCCCCAACAGGCCGATGGCGGTTACGGAGAGGACTTTCGATCGCGTCCCGAAGAACAGGGCCTTTTCCCTGGGGCAGGCTTCGACGCAACGGCCGCAGGCCAGGCACTCGGCCGAGGTCGTCACGTCCGTGGATTCGGGGTCGAGCCGGACCGGGCAGGACTTGCTGCAAAGGTGGCAGTGGATGCAGTGTTCCTCGGCCCGCCTCACCTTGAAGAGAGAGAGTTTCTGCAAGGGGGCCAGGAGTGCGCCAAGCGGACAGAGGTACCGGCACCAGAATCGCTCGATGAAAAGGCTGGCCCCGATGACGGCTCCGAAAAGCACCGCGAAGGACCAGGGCGCTTCGGCCATTTCCTTGGTGCCGGCCGAAAGGTGCATCCAGGCGACCCAGGGGTCGTAGGGCCTCCAGGCCAGTGTGCCGAGTTTCCACGTGAAGGCGATGATCACGGCGAGGACGGTGTATTTCAGGAACCGCAGCGGACGGTCGACGCTTTCGGGCAGTTCCCTCTTCCTGATTCCGAGCCTGCGCGAGATTTTAGCGGTCCACTCGCCCAGGGTTCCCAGGGGACAGATCCATCCGCAGAAGACTCGCCCGAAAAGAATCGTGGCGACTGCGACGATGACGAGGAGGATGAGGGCGCTCGGGGCCACGCGCCGAAGCCAGGTCCCCGAGGAAAGGAAACTGTAGAGGCTTTCCATGCCCCCGAAGGGGCACAGGGCATCAACCGGGGGAACCCCCGCGGGTCCTCCGCCCAAAACCTGGTGACGGTAACCCGTCCAGGTCATGAAAGCAAGGAAGGCCGCTTGTATCAGTGTCCTCAACCTGCTCGAACTCATCATTCTTCTCCCCTTTCGCGTGAAGAGCCTATACCCCACGACTTATTGTCTTTGCTTTATTGTAACAGAATTGCCCGTGAGGAAGTCGGCAGGATTGCGTATCCGGCTGTCCGGATGCCGGTCCTTGTCCTAAACTAGTGGCAGGAGAAACTAGACCAAGGAGGTTTTTGCGATGATCATCGATCCGTCGATCAGCGACGTCCTGCGCGCCTACCGTTTCCTGAAGCACCGGGTTCGCCACACGCCCGTCGAGCGCTCCTTCCCCCTGAGCGAGCTCACCGGGGCGGATGTCTTCATCAAGTGGGAAAACCACCAGTTTTGCGGCTCTTTCAAGATCCGGGGGGCGCTGAACAAGATGTTTTCCCTGACGGCGGAAGAGCGCGCTCGGGGAGTCGTGACTCCGTCCAGCGGCAACCACGGGCAGGGAGTCGCCTTTGCCGCTTCACAGCTCGGGGTCAGGGCTGTCGTCTGCGTGCCCGGGGCCTGCCCGCAGACGAAGCGGGAGGCCATCAGGCGACTCGGGGGGGAATGGGTCGAGTTGCGGGTCGTGGGCGAACTCTACGACGACGCGGAGCATGAGGCCCACAGGCTGGCAGGGGCGGAAGGGATGACCTTCGTTTCTTCCTATGAGGACGCCGTCGTGATCAGCGGGGCCGGGACGTTGGGGCTGGAACTGGTGATGGACGAGCCCGAGCTGGACGTCATCCTCACCCCGGCGGGCGGAGGAGGGCTCATGAACGGCATTGCCCTCGCGGCGAAGACGCTTCGTCCCCAGGTGCGGATCTGGGGGGTCCAGTCGGTGGCTTCCCAGCCCTGGGTTGTCTCCTGGGAGGGAGGGAAGGTGCTGGAGGTTTCCTACGAAGATTCCCTTGCGGACGGTCTCACGGGCTCGATTCCCCAGAGCCTGCTCGACTTGGCGAAAACCCGCATGGAGGGCTGCTTCAGCGTCACGGAGGACGAGATCGCAAGGGCCATCGCCTTCCTTCACAGGGAACATCACCAGGTCGTGGAAGGCGCGGGTGCCGTCGGGGTTGCGGCCCTTTTGGCCGGCAAGGTTCCGGTTACCCTTACCGGTCTCAGGGTCGGGGTGGTCATCTCCGGCGGCAACATCGACCACGGAAAGCTGATGTCGGTCCTCGAGCGCTGGGGTTAAACCGCAGCTAGTTTTCGTCGTCCGGTTTCAGGAGATTCCTGATGATCTGCTCAAGCAGCTGGTCCTTGATCTGTGTGCCGGCATCCTCGCTGCTCTTTGATCCCCCGGGTCCCGTCGGGATGGTGACGGTGATCCGCACGTTATCCTGTTCCTGCTTGCCGGAAGGATCCGAGGGGGACGTGGGGATGGGGCTCTCCTTCTGGTGCTGGATGACCTTCAGGTCGGCGATCGTGGGTTTCCTCCAGGGGCCCTTCAGGTTGAAACTGACCTCCTGGAAGTCGCGCCGTGTCGCCCCGCCGAGGATCCCTCCCAGGAACTGCTGGAGGGTGGCGGTGGACCAGCTGCCGTCCGAGGAGAGGAGTCCCTCCAGGCCGCCCAGGAGGAGGTTCAGTGCCCTGACGTTGATCTCCCCGTAGCTTTTCAGGTCCAGGTTGCCGCCCTCCCCGATGGAACCGTCCACGGAAAGGTAGCGGTAGAACCGGTCGCCCGGAACGGCGTTGGCCCTTGTCCCGGGGAGGAGGAAAACCGATTTCCCGTCGATGTTGAAGTTGGCGTTGACCGTGCTGTAGCGGATCGAGGGGCTCCCCGTTATGGGCACGAGGCTTTTCAGGGCCGAAAAGCCCTCCACTGCCCCGTCCTTCACCCGGAGGGAGCCGTTCCCGTCCATGAGGAAGGCCTTCCCGTATTCGTTGGCGATGCGGAAAGTCAGGTCGGCCTTCCCGGAGACCGTTCCCTCCGTCTTGAGGGCGTCCTTGAGGGCTGGAGCCAGGTCTGCGCTGGTAACGGTCATCCGGGCTCCCCACCGGGCCTTCCCCATTTCCACCGAACCGGTCACTTTCACCTCTCCGCCGTAGGCACGGGCCGTTCCGCTTTCAACCGTGACGAATTCGTCCGTCGTGACAAAGGGGGTGTCGACGTCGGTCAAGTGGAATCCCCACAGCTCCAGGGACGGTGACTGCAGGCGGCCTGACCCCTGGAAGCCGTCGGCGTTGATTCTCCCCGAGGCTTTCGCGTCCACGACACCCTTCACGATTTCCCGTGATCCGCTTATGAAGCGGGGAACGAGGTTTTGCAGGTCCAGCTTCGAGCCTTCCATCGAGAACGCGAGTTCCCATCCTTCCTTTCCCCTGAGGAGGGTTCCCTTTGCGGTCACCGGCGAATCGCCGACCAGGGCCCGAGCTTCGCGGATGTGCAGGGTTTCTCCTGAAGAAGCCCCTTCTCCCCTGACCTGGACCTCCTTGAAAAGGAGGCCGGAAACGGCCAGTTCCGGAACCGTGGCGGAGATTTCAACGAGTGGGCCTTTTGTCGGTCCCTTGATCGTCGCTTGCCCGGATGCCTTCCCCTTCAGGGGAAGAGTCAGGCTGAACAGGTTCGTGATTTCCCTCAAGTCCAGCCCTTCGAGGCTGGCCTCCAGGTCCATTTCCGAAGGCTGGGAAGCGGAACCTCTCCTTATCTTTCCCGATCCTTTCACGGTTCCGCCGATCACGCGCCCTGCCAGCTGCTCGAGGCTGATCTCGGTCCCTCCGCCGGTCATGCGGAAGAGGACTTCCTTGAAATCGAGCCCCCCGGAGGACAGCCCGGAGGAAGATCCCTCCATTTTCCAGAGTGGTGCCGAGAGAGCTCCCGAAATGGAAAAGCCGCCCTCGGTTTCTCCCGAAAGAGGTATTGGAAGCATCCCCTTGGCGAAGGGTGCGAGGTCCATGGCGGTGAAGCGTCCCGAAAGGTTGACCTCGGGTTTGCCTGAAAGTTTCGAAATCCTGCCTGACAGGGCGAGAGTGGATTTTCCGGCCTTGCCGGCCAGGGATCGGATTTCAAGGGTATCCTGCTGGTAGCGAAAGGCTGTCTCGATTTGCTGGGTAGGCAGCAATTCGACCGGTGTGGCGCTGAACCCGGAAAGGGAGGCTTCGAGAGAGGGATTTCTCGTCTCGCCCGTAAGCCGGAAAGGCCCGTTGATTTTCCCGGCGACAGCCAACGGGCGCAAAGATTCATAACGCCTAGATGCCTGTGCGGCCTCGACCCCGGTGACCCGGCCGGACAGGTCGAGGCGCGGGTGGGCCTCGAAAAGTCCGCCCACGAGCCCCGAGACGTTCACTTTCCCCCCTTGCCAAAGGGCCGTAGCGTCTTTGACCTGGGCATCCTTCCCGTCGCTCGAGAACGGGAGCCTCAGCCCCCGCATCGTTTCTCCAAGGGCGACGAGGTTTTCCGAACGGACCTGCCCCTCGTACCGGAGTGCGGAGGTTGGGCCCAGGAGCCTGATTTCCCCGGCCAGGTTCCCTTTTGCCTTGAGGGCTGCAAGCCCCTTGAAGCGTCCTGCGAGCCGGTCAAAGTCCACGTTCCCGAAGGCCAGGCGAAGGTCCAGCTCGACCCGGGGCTTGATCGTAACGGGCCCGAGTGCCCGGATCGGGGATCCGAGCCAGTTGCCCGAAAGCTCGAGTTGTCCTTTCCTTCCTTCTTCCATGGAAAAAGTGGCTTTTGAGGACGTCAGGTCCTGGCTGGCCACGGTCATGGCGTCGGCTTCGACCACCACCTGCCCGGTTAGGCCCTTCAGCGGACCCTGGAGGTCGACGGAAACTGCACGGGCCTGTCCTTTCAGGAAACCGATCCAGGGGAGGAAGGCTTTCCACCGGGACACTTCCATGTCCTCTCCCTTGATCTTCAATTGCCAGGGGCTGGGGCGCATGGAAAAATCCGCTGAAACGGAGCCTGTGACAGGGTGCCCGAAGGCTTCTCCTGCCAGTTCGCCGAAGGAAAGCACCTTCCCGTCGAAGGTCCAGGCACTCTTGAGTTTCTCGAAGTCGATGCCGGCCACCCGGCCGGAACTGAGCGAAAGGTCTCCGGCGTAGCGGAGATTCGGCCATTTGCCTTCGATGCGGAATTCGGTGAGGAGGGGCCCGAAAAATCGCTCTCCCAGGGAGGGCCAGAATTTTCCGAGGGTCAAAAGCTCGACCCCTGCCACACGGACAAGGATCGCCAGGTTCGGGCGCAGGGTCCCGAAAGCTTCGATGTGTCCTCGGCCCACTTCCATCTCCAGGTTTTCCAGCTGGGCGAGCCCGCCCGCCAGGCGGTACCGGCCCTTGCCCCGGGCTTCCACCGTGTTGACGGAGGCCTTGAAGGTGGCATCGATGGCGAAATCCGAGATCCGCAAGTTGGCCCGGTGAAGGTCGAGCTGCCCGGACCGGGTCCTGACGATGCAGTCCCCGAGAGTGACGGTGTCGAGGGGAATGTCGAGCCTGTCCTTATCTTTCTGGATATCGGGAAGGATCTCGGCCAGCCGGTCCAGGTCGACGTCTCCCCCCCGGATATCAAGCCTCCGGATGAAAATGCGCCGTTGTAAAATGGAAGGGATGTCCTGGCGGAAAGTCAACTCGGACGCCGAGAGGACAGGAAGTCCGTCCTGCGTCAGGACGATATCCCTCGCGCGGTAGCCGGCAATGGGATTTCCGCTCATGGAGCCGATGTAAAGGTCGGCTCCAAGGGCGCTCCTGGCCCCCCGAACGGCAAGGTTGCGGACGATGCCTTCGCCGTAGGGCATACGGACGGCAGCAACGACAAGAATCACTGGAATGAAAAGCAAAAAGGCCCAGAAGGCCATTTTCGCGGGGGTCCGGGTTTTTCTGGACATCGGGCACCTCTCGGAGAAAAATCGATCGTCTTCATTTTACCCTACTGCGGCTCAGGTCGGGAGGAACGCAGCGATGAGGCATGATCCCGGAGCCTGCGGAATTCATCCGGAAACCGCGGGAAAGTTTGAAGAACTCATTCGGATCCTGGGGCGGCACGAAGGCCTTGTAGTCCTCTTCTCGGGAGGAGTGGACAGCACCCTGCTTGCCAAGGCGGCCTTCCTGGCCCTGGGGAGCAGGGCCGTAGCCCTGACTTTCCGCTCGCCCCTCGAGGACCCGTCGGAAACGGAAGGGGCCTCGAGGGCGGCAAAACGCATCGGCATCCGGCACGTCAACCTGGTATCGGATGACCTCGCCGTTCCGGAAATCTTTCAAAACTCCCGGGACCGGTGCTATGCCTGCAGGAAGCACCGGGACGCGCTTGCCCTTGGCTGGGCTCGCCAAAACGGTTTCGAGGCCGTCGTGGACGGCTTCAGCGTGTCCGACCTGGAGGATTACCGTCCCGGGCGCAAGGCAGCGGACGAGGACGGGATCGGGCATCCCCTTTTGGAGGCGGGGCTGGGGCGAGAGGAGATCGTGGAGCTTTCAAGGGGCTCGGGGCTTGAAGGATGGGATCGCAAGGGAAGCCCCTGCCTGGCCACCCGCTTTCCCATTGGCACGCTCCTTTCGGAAGAGGCCCTGGCCCGCGTGGCCCGTGCAGAGGCCGCCCTCAGGGGTCTCGGTTTTTCGCCCGTTCGCGTCCGCACCTACCCGGGGCAGGTTGCGGTGGTCGAAACGAACGATCCCCCCGGGATCATGGCCCGGAGGGACCAGGTGCTCTCTCTCCTGGAAGAGGCGGGGTTTTCAAGGGCACTCGTCGATCTCGAGGGCTACCGGAGGGGGAGGATGAACGCACCCCCTAGCCCATGAACGGGCGTCTCCAGTCCAGGGGAGGGACGGTGGTTTCCTTGATCGTCCGCGGGGAAAGCCAGCGGGTGATGTTGTTCAGGAACCCCGCCTTGTCGTTCGTCCCGGAATGCCTCGAACCTCCAAAAGGCTGCCGGCCGACGATGGCCCCCGTGGGCTTGTCGTTGATGTAAAAGTTGCCCGCGGCGAAGCGGAGGACGCATGAAGCCCTGTCGATGGCCGACCGGTCCCTGGCGAAGATCGAACCGGTCAGGGCATAGGGAGTGCTGGCGTCGCAAAGCTCCAGGATGGTCTCGAAAGAATCGTCCGGGTAGAGGAAAACGGTGACGACCGGGCCGAAGATTTCCTCGGTCATCAGTTTCCCCTGCGGGTCCCTTGCCACGAAGAGGGTTGGTTCGACGAACCAGCCTTTTTCATCCCCGTATCCTCCGCCGAAGATCCTCTCGTATCCCTCCGGGTGGGCTATGGCGTATTCGATGTAGGCGACCGTTTTCCGGTAGGCCTCACCGTCGATGAGGGCTCCCATGAAGCATCCCAGGTCGTCCGTCGACCCGAGGCGGAGCCGGGGCGCTTCCTCCTGGAGGATTTTCCTCACGGCAGGCCAGAGGCTCTCGGGGATGTAGGCCCGCGACAGGGCGGAGCACTTCTGCCCCTGGTATTCGAACCCCCCGCGGATCAGGCTGATGGCGACGGCGCGTGCGTCCGCGGAGGGATGGACGACCGCGAAATCCTTTCCCCCCGTTTCTCCCACCACGCGTGGGAAGGAGCGGTAGCGGTCGACGTTCTTCCCGATCGTTCTCCAGAGGCTCATGAAAGTGTCGTAGCTCCCGGTGAAATGGAGGCCCGCGAAGGCGGGGTGCTCCAGCACGCGTCCCGCCATCCGGCTGGAAAACGGGACGAAGTTGATGACGCCCGCCGGCAGGCCGGCTTCCACGAGGACCTTCATGATTTCCCAGTTCGAGGGGAGGGCTGCCCGGGAGGGTTTCCAGAGGGCGACGTTGCCCGCCATGGCCGGGGCGGTGGGAAGGTTCCCGGCGATGCTGTAAAAGTTGAAAGGGGTCACGGCGAAGACGAATCCCTCCAGGGGGCGCCAGTCGAACCGGTTGATCTCGCCCTGGGCCTGCTCGGGCTGCATTTCGTACAGCAGGTGAAGGTACCAGGCATTGAACCGCCAGAAATCCACGAGCTCGGCCAGGTCGATTTCCGCTTCGTAAGGGGTTTTCGAAAGGTTCAGCATGATGGAAGCGATGTTCCGGGTCCGGTAAGGCCCGGCGAGGAGGTCCGCGGCTTTCCGGAAGATCGCCGCCCGGTCGCGCCAGGCTAGGCGGGACCACGTTTTCCAGGCTTCCAGTGCGGAGTCGACGGCCATGTCCACTTCTTTTTCACCTGCCATGCAGGCCCGTCCCAGGAGCAAGCCGTGATCCGCAGGTGAGCGGATTTCGAGGGTCTCGCCGGCCTGGAGAGCGGTTCCGTTGAGGAAGAGGGGGATCTCCTCCGGTTTTTTCCGAAAGCGTTCCAGTTCCGAAAGAAGGGCCTCCCGTTCACTGGAACCGGGCGCGTAGGAAGGAATCGTATCGACATCGTTCCGCGGTTTTTCGACTCGCCACACAGGCACCACCTCCAAACGGACTCCAATCATTTTATCAGGAAAAAACAATGATCATTTCAACGCGGTGGACAAACGCAGACGTGCAATAAAGGTGTAGTGGATATGTGGATGATTTTGTGGACAAGTGCGCGGCTGGGCGAGAAGGACTAAGAGTCGTGTCCCGGCGGCGGGGTGACGGACAAGACCTGGGCCGGGTCCACGAGGAGGATCTCCGCTCCCTGGAATGAGGCTTGGACCTTGCCGATGACCCGCAGGCGTCTCCCCTTCAGGCCGGGAATCGCCCCGAAGAGTCCGGGGCGGTCGTCGTAGATGACCAGGCTTGTCCGGGCCCCTTTCTCCGAGAGGATCCAGCGCGTTTTCGACCGGGCGGTCTCGTCGATCCGCATGTCCAGGGTGATGAACGCGCCCGTTAGGAGGGGCAGGTCGGCCCAGACTTGCCGCGGGGTAAAAAGACGCCCCGCCGCGGCGTTCCAGAAGCCCTTGCCTTCGCTTCGCGCCCGCAGGAGTGCCTCATGGATGCGTTCGGCGTAGCGGACGTTCGGCGGGAGGGTGAAGGGCAGGGCGAATCCCTCCTCCACCAGGCGTTCGTTCACCAGAACGGACCCTTGCGGCAGGTCGAGCCAGACGGTGGCCAGGAGCCTGCCGTAGCGGTCGCGGGACTGCACGTCGGTCTCGAGGCGGACCCTTTTCCCGAGGACGAGGGCCCTGTTGGCGAGGGCCGCCTCAAGGCCGAATTCCTCGACTCCTCTCTTCGGGTGGTGCAGTTCGGGGGTGTCGATCAGGAGGTATCTCACCTTTTCGACGCGGCCATCGTCCAGGGCGACTTCCACGGTGTCGCCGTCGAACACGGTGACGACGGTCCCGCGGATCGTCCCTGCAAGAGCCTCGGCAGGCTGGAAAACAAGGAGGGACGTCGCCATGGCGAGAGCCAGGGCCAGGAAAAAGGTCCGGGTAAGTTGCGCTGCTTTTCCCACCTGGGGCCCTCCCCTTTCTTGATCGGGCATCCGGAACCATGCCCGCTATGGGATATGATACCTTGTAGGGAAAGCGGTCGGGAAAAGGGGAGGAAGCGCGGGACATGACGACGGAGGGAATCCTGCCCTGGCAGGCGGCGACGGAAGAGGCCAAGGCGAACCGGGAACGGCTCTGGTCCTACTGCGAGGCCCTCGCCAGGGGCAACGAGCGGGCCAGGCTGACGGGGCCGGGTGATCCCGGGACGCTCTGGGCCGAGCATGTCCTGGATTGTGCGGCAGCCCTGCCCCTTCTGCCGAAAGAGGGGCGCATCGTCGACGTCGGGACCGGTGGTGGCCTTCCGGGGATCGTTTGGGCCCTCTGCAGGCCCGGCCTGTCCGTGACCCTCCTCGACAGCGTGAGCCGCAAGTGCATCGCCCTGGAGGGGATCGTCAAGGCGCTGGGCGTGAAGAACGTCACGGTCGCCTGCATGAGGTCGGAGGACCTGGCCCGTTCGAACCGTGAACGATTCGCTGTCGCAGCGGCGAGGGCGGTGACGGCGATCGGTCCCCTGGTTGAACTCCTGAGCCCCCTGGTGTCCGTAGGGGGAATCCTGCTGTCCTTCAAGGGCCCACGCGTTCACGAGGAGATGGAAGCAGTCGGGCCGAGATGGTCCCGGCTGGGTCTAGGGGAACCGGTCCTTTACCCGTATCCCCTCGGCGAGAAGCAAAGGGTGATCGTCCGATGGGAGAAAACCGGGAAATGCCCGGGGACTTTCCCGAGAAACCCGGCGATGCTGGAAAGGAAACCCTGGTGGAGGTGAGTCCATGCTGGTGATGGCGGTGGCAAACCAGAAGGGAGGGGTCGGCAAGACGACCTGCTGCGTCAACCTCTCGGCCGAACTGGGACGTCTGGGTGTCCGGACCCTCGTGGTCGACGCGGATCCCCAGGGAAACAGCAGCAGTGCTCTCGGGATTGACCGCAACACCCTGGACTGCAGCGTCTACGACGTCATCGCGGGAGACATGCCCGCGTCCGGGGCCGTGAGGGAAACTCAGTGGGAGAACGTTTTCCTTCTTCCGGCGACTTTGGACCTCGCCGGGGCCGAGGTGGAACTGGCCGGGGCCATGAGCCGTGAAAGCAGGCTCAGGCGGAAGATGGCGGACGTCAAGGGGTACGACATCGTCCTGATCGACTGCCCCCCTTCTCTCGGGCTTTTGACCGTGAACGCCCTGGTGGCCAGTGACGGGATCTTCGTGCCGGTCCAATGCGAATACTTTGCCCTGGAAGGGCTGGGACAGCTCCTGAGGACGATGGACCTGGTCAGGTCCTATCTCCGCGAGGATCTTTCCCTTTCGGGGCTCGTCATGACGATGTTCGACAGTCGGACACGACTCTCCAGGGAAGTCGTGGAGGAAGTGCGCCGGCAATTCGGGGACCTCGTGCTGGAAACGGTCATTCCGCGGAATGTCAAGCTTTCGGAAGCCCCGAGCTTCGGACGTCCCATCGGCTACTACGATCCCACCAGCTCGGGCGCCGAGGCGTTCAGGGAACTGGCGAAGGAGGTGACGCGGAAATGGCTGGACCGAAAGCCCTAGGCCGGGGCCTCGGGGCGCTCCTTCCCGGAGCGGAAAGGAAGCTCCCGCAGGAAACGCCGGCAAGCCTGCCGCTCGATGTGATCCGCCCGAATCCTGTGCAGCCGAGAAGAAGCATCGACCCGGAGCTCCTCGATTCCCTGGCGGAGTCGATCCGCGTCCACGGGATCATCCAGCCCCTCGTGGTGAGGCCTGCGGGAGAGGGTTACGAGATCATCGCCGGGGAGCGCCGCTGGAGGGCGGCGCGTCTGGCGGGACTGAAGGAAGTGCCGGTGCGGGTTCTCGTCCTGAATGAATCGCAATCCGTCCAGGCCGCCCTGGTGGAGAACCTCCAGAGGGAGGACCTTCATCCGCTCGAAGTGGCCGACGGGATCCGGGACCTGATCGCACGTTTTTCCATATCGCACGAGGAGACGGCGCGAAGGTTGGGTTGGAGCCGGACCGCGGTCACGAACAAGCTTCGGCTGCTGGGGTTGCCCGACTCGGTCAAGGCCAGGGTCGCCTCGGGTTCCCTGAGCGAGGGGCATGCAAGGGCCCTCCTGGGCCTGGAGGATCCATTGCGGGTCGAAAAATACGCTGCGAGGGTCGAGAGGGAGGGCCTCTCGGTCAGGCAGGTCGAAGCCCTGGTCCAGAGGGAGAAAGACCGCCCCCTGGCAAAACCGGTGTCCCTGCGCAAGAATATTCCCCTTTCGCCGTGCATGCGCACCTACTCGAAGGAGAAGGGATTTCGCCTCGCGCTCAGCCGAAAGGCCTCCGGCGTGGCCGTGACCCTTGAAGGATTGACCGAACTGCAGGCAAACCGGCTCCTCGACCTGATACGGACGGCAGGAGACGGGGTCTTCGTGCGGGAGGAGGATTGATTCATGCCGTTCCAAAGGGAAGACTTCTCGGTTTTTTCGAAGATCATCGCGGCGGCCCTTCTCGTCTGCGGCTTCATCGTCATGGGGCTCCTGGTCGGTCGGCAGGTCGCGGGCAAGGGAGGTCCCGGGTGGGCTGTGCCCGTCGGGGCGACCGTCGGGGCCATCGTGGGTCTTTCCCAGGGTTGGGCAATGATCCGGCCCCTTTGGAAGGGAAAGAAGCGCTAATCAGCCCTAAGCCGGTGTTTCACGTGAAACATTGAGGAGGGATCGTATTGGAAACGTTGTATTCTCCCTGGCGGATGGCCTACATCTCCTCGGCGGAAAAGTCCCCGGAGTGCATCTTCTGTGAATTCCCGAAGAAAAACGAGGACGAGGCCTACCTGATCCTCCACCGGGGGAAAACCTGCTTCGTCATCCTGAATGCCTTTCCCTACAATCCCGGGCACCTTATGGTCGTCCCCTACCGGCACATCGCAGACTATGAAAGCCTCTCTGACGTGGAGTTGCTGGAAATGCACCGCCTGGCGGGCGCCTGCATCGAGGCCTTGAAGGAGACCATGGCTCCCCACGGCTTCAACATGGGGATTAACCTGGGCCGTATTGCGGGTGCAGGCGTCGACGGGCACGTTCATCTCCACGTCGTGCCGCGCTGGAGCGGGGACACCAACTTCACCACGGTCATCGGGGAGACGAGGGTCTTGCCGGAAGCGCTTTCCGTCACCTGGACGAAGCTGAAGAAGGCCCTGTCCGTCCGTGTTTGAACGGGAAGACCGGTTTCTCGAACCGGGCGTCGAGGCGGAGGTCGAGATGACCGAGAAGCGCTCCCGCTTCATCGGCACAGTCAGGCTGGCGGTAACGGTCCAGGGCGCCAGGGAGGCCATACGGTCGGTGGGGGCGCTTCGACCCGAAGCGAACCACCACTGCTGGGCCTATCGCGTGGGCTTGCCTCCCTCCGAGTATTATTCCGATGCGGGAGAGCCTTCCGGAACGGCGGGCAAGCCGATCCTGGGGGCCATACAGAGGGCAGGGACGACCAACACGGTCGTCGTGGTCACCCGCTACTTCGGCGGGATCAAGCTGGGGGTCCGCGGACTCATCGAGGCTTACGGGGCTGCGGCCAGGAAGGCTCTCGAGGCCGCGGGTTCCCTCCTGAGGGTTGCCACCCGGACCGCGCTTCTCCAAGTCCCCTACGAGGAACAGGGAAACCTGCGCTTTTTCCTGAAGGATCTAGGAGTGGACGCGGAATCCTTAATTTGCCGTTACGAAGAAAGGGTTATCATGGAGGTGCCCGTTCCCCTTTCCAGGGAGGGCTCCGCAAAGGTCCTTTTCGAATCCCTCCTTGCCCGTGGACAGCTTCTCGGGTGGGAATGGCGCTGAGAAGCAGGAAGAAACTCCGAAGGAGGTGTCAGCGACGTGGTCAATGAACAGGCGCAGGATTCCCTTTACAGGCGGTTGAGACACCCGGTTTGCCGCAGCCTGCTGCGGGACCTGACCGAGGAGGAACTTCGCCACCTGAGCGCGACTGACAGCGTCCCCAACAACCGGAACGCGGCTCTCTACGTGACCCGCATCCGCTCGAGGAGCGCGGCTTTCACAGAAAGCATCTACGACATCGACGAGGGAACGATTTCCCTCCTCGAGCAGGTCTGGGGCTACCTCCGCTGGCAGCAGCTGATTCGGGTCAGCACGAGAGTCGGTTCTCCGGAGATCAGCCCCCTGAAAGCCAACCTGTACGTCCCCCGCAGGTTTTCCCGGCTTGCCCACATGTTCCATGGGAACTTCTTCCCCCAGGTGGACGAGGACTTTGCCGACATGGTGACTGTCCTGGTGCCCGAGTGGCACCAGAGGAAGGTCCTCATCTTCCCCAGGCAGCGGGTCACCTATATCCTGGGAAGCGACTATTACGGGGAAGTCAAGATGGCGACCCTGCGCATGGCCATGCACGTAGCCCGGGAGGAACTGAATGGGATTGGTCTTCACGCGGGGAGCAAGATGGTCCGAATCCAGTCCGAGAGTGGTCCGAAAGAACTGGGGATGCTTGTCTTCGGGCTTTCGGGCACCGGCAAGACGACGATCACCACCGCGGACCATGGCTTTGTCGACCCTGAGGGCGTGGAGGTCCTGCAGGACGATATCAACCTGCTCCTTTCCGACGGGCGGGCCCTGGGTACCGAACGGAATTTCTACATCAAGACCGACAACGTGAGCAAGCAGCCGCCACTCCTGGCAGCGGCCTCGGATGGCAGGGCGATGCTGGAGAACTGCTGGGTGGACGATGACGGGGACGTAAACTTCGACAATCACGCGATTTCGACGAACGGGCGGGCCGTCGTCCCGCGGGATGCCATTCCCAACACCTCGTCCCGCATCGACATGGAGCACACGGATGTCCTGCTGTTCAACATGCGCCGGTATGACATCCCTCCCATCGGGAGACTGGTCTCTCCCGAGCAGGCGGCAGCCTATTTCATGCTGGGCGAATCCACGATCACGAGCGCGGAAGATCCAAGCCGGGTCGGGCAGGCCAAGCGAGTCGTCGGGTTCGATCCCTTCATCGTCGACCAGCCCCAGAAGAACGGAAACCGCATCCTCCAGATCCTGAGGGAAAACCCGAAAATCCGCTGCTATGTCATGAGCACCGGGCGCGTCGGCGGAAACAATGGGGCGAACATCACCCCGGAGGTGACCTTCGGCTGTATCGAGGCTGCCCTTCGGGAGCGGTTCAATTTCCGGTACGATGACATCCTGGGTTACGAGGTGCCGGAATCCTATCCCTTCGAGGGCGGAGAACGCTACGACCCTTACCGGACCTGGGACAGGGAAGCCTACAAGAAGCTGATCGGGGACCTGAGGAAGGAACGCAGGGAATACCTTTCCAAGTTCTCGGGCCTGGCGCAGGAAATCGTAACGGCCGTCTGACGCAGGCAGGCCCGCGACCCTTCGGCGAGGGGCCGCGGGCCTTTTTTTGCCTTTTTTCCACGAGTTGCGGTGGAGTAGGGGAGGGGATATAATGCCGAGTGTCAACCAATAATAACAAGAAGGTGACACAAGCGTGCCCAACCGGACTCGATCCATGATCCTTGCTTCCCTGTTTGCCGTTCTCACCGCTGTGGGGGCCCAGGTCCGCATCCCGCTTCCCCTGGTTCCCATCACGCTCCAGGTCCTCTTCGTCTTTCTCGCCGGTGTTCTCCTGCCACCGCGCACGGCGTTCGCTTCCATGGCTCTCTACCTGGCGATGGGATTGCTGGGCTTGCCGGTCTTCGCCGGGGAAAGCGGTCCTTCCATCGTCCTGCACCCTACCTTCGGTTTCCTGCTCGGGTTCATAGGGGCGGCGTGGACGATCTCGATGATCGTTTCGGCGAAGGGCCGGCGGTTTACCGTTTGCCTGGCAGCCTGCATGGCCGGGATAGCGGTCCTTTACGCCTTGGGGGTCACTGGCCTCTTCCTGAACGTCAACATGGTCCTGGGCAAAACGATGACCTGGGCGCAGGCCGTTAGGGTTGGGCTCGTGCCGTTCGTGGCAGGTGACCTCCTGAAGGGACTGGCCGCTGCCCTTATTGCCGCCAGGGTTGGCCCAAGGCTGGCCGGGGCCGGTAAAATAGGGCCTCAAGGGAAACCTTGAGGCCTTTCACGTTATTGCGGTAAGCTGGGAGAGACAAGATCAGGAGGTGGCAAGATGAACCGGCCGTCAAGAATAAGATTTGATTGTCCCGCCTGCGGGGTGCGATTCGACGCCCAACGGCGTCCCTTGCGCTGCAGCTGTGGGGCTCCCCTGTCTTCGAACATGGAATGGGAGGAAATGCGTATCGACGGAAACCGGCCTGGGCTATGGCGCTACGATTTGGCCCTGCCGTTTTCCGAAGGAACCGCGCCGACGATGGGAGAGGGATGGACGCCTCTTGTCGCTTCCACCGAGGAAGAAAACCTGGCCTACAAGCTGGAATTCCTCTTCCCGTCCGGATCTTTCAAGGATCGCGGAACGGTTATGGTCATGGCGGAAGCGCGTGCTTCAGGGGCGAGCGAAGTCGTCCAGGATTCCTCCGGGAATGCAGGGGCCAGCGTGGCCGCCTATGCGGCAAGAAGCGGCATCAAGGCGACGATCGTGGTGCCAGCTTCCACGTCCGAGGGCAAGAAGAGACAGATCCTTGCCTACGGTGCCGACCTGCATGTTGTTGACGGGGATCGGTCCGCTGCCTCCAGGGAAGCCTGGCGGATGGCCCAGGACCGGTTCTACGCGAGCCACGTCTGGAACCCGCTTTTCCTGGAGGGAACCAAGACATTCGCTTTTGAAATCTGGGAACAACAGGGCTTTCGTGCGCCGGACGTAATTTTCATTCCAACCGGCAACGGCACGCTTCTGCTGGGGGCCTGGAAGGGGTTCAGTGAACTCCTTGCCCGCCAGCTCATCGGTAAAATGCCGCGCCTGGTCGCTTGCCAAAGCTCGGTTTGCGCGCCGCTTTTCGCGAGTCTTTCCGGCAAGGGGCATGAAAAGGGAACCACCGTCGCAGAAGGGATCGCCGTTTTGAACCCGCCTCTGCTGGAAGAGATGAAGCAGGTCCTGGGCGAGACAGGAGGCACCTGCGTCCTCGTGGATGACGGGGAAGTGCTGGCGGAGCAGAAACGGCTTGCGAGGGCCGGTTTCCTGGTTGAGCCGACCGCAGCGGTTGCTTCCGCAGCGGCAAGAAGGGCGTTGAAGGAAGGACTCGTGGAAAGAGGGGAGAAAATTATCGTTCCCCTGACGGGGTCCGGCCTGAAGAAACCGCCGCAGGACTAGGGAACAGCCGATAGGACCGAAAAAGGGGATCGCGGGGAAACCGTTTCCGGTTTCCCCGCGATCCCCTTTTTGCAAGCAGGGCATGATTTTCCAGCGGCGAAAAAGGTCAGTATAGATCAATCCCTTCTTTCTCCTCATTAGCCCTATTTGGGTCATTCCGGGCAGGGCCCAGGTCCCGCTGATTTTACGAAAAGGCGTTCGGGAATCCCGCGGAGAGTTTCTTCAGCCGAAAAAGAAGCCAAAAAAGCGACAAGAGGAGAAAGAAGGAACTGATAAAAACTGACCAATAAAGCTTGCCGGGGGGATAATATGGAACGGAAAGAAAACATTCAACGGGAGGGGGTGTTCCTGGTGGAAGAGACTGAAGGACTGGCGCGACTGGCCAGGACCGGCGGCCCGCTTGTTGTCCTGTCGGGGGCTGGGATGAGCACCGAGTCCAACCTTGCGGATTTCAGGTCCAGGGAAGGGCTATGGGCCCGTTTCGATCCCATGCGACTTGCGACCCTCTCCGCATTGGAAAGGGAGCCTCGGGAATTCTATGCCTTTTACCGAATGAGGCTGGAGGCCCTGAAAGGAGCCGAACCCAACAGCGGTCACCGCGTCCTGGCCAAATGGGAGGAGAAGGGCATTCTCTCGGGGATCGTCACGCAAAACGTGGACGGACTTCACCAGGGGGCGGGGTCGAAAAAGGTGGTGGAACTTCACGGGAGCCTGCGAACGGTAAGGTGCCTCCGTTGCGGGGCCCCGTTTCCGGGGATGGAATTGCTGGAGCGGACGGAATGCGGGAAATGTGGGGGGGCCCTGCGCCCGGAGGTCGTCCTTTTCGGCGAGAATCTTCCGTCCGAAGCCCTGGAGGAGTCGGAAAGGCTCGCTTCCTCATGCGGGTTCTTCCTGGTCCTGGGATCGTCACTGGTCGTTTCCCCGGCAAACTCCCTGCCGCGGATTGCCAAGGCCTGCGGGGCCAGGCTCGCGATCGTCAACCGGGAACCGACACCCCTGGACGGGATTGCCGATCTCGTTGTCCGGGGGGAAATCGGAACGACATTGAAAGCGGTTGATGAAAGGATCGAGGGTGGCTTTTAGGGGTTCAGAAAGGCCTTGCGAAAAGTGAGGGTTCCTCCTGCATGAGGGAGGCAAAAGCGGAAACCACGTCCGGGTCGAACTGGATTCCCGCCCCACGATCAAGGTGTTCCAGGGCCTTTCCCGGTGTCCAGCTTCGACGGTAGCTCCTGTCGGACAGGAGGGAATCCCATACGTCCACGACGGCGAAGATCCTGGCCGCGAGGGGGATGGCGTTTCCCCTGAGCCCGCCGGGGTAGCCGCTTCCGTCATAGCGTTCATGGTGGCAGAGAGGGATGTCCAGCGCTCCCTGCAGTGCCCCTACCTTACGAAGGGCTTCATGGGCCCGGGTCGTGTGAGACCGCATGGTTTTCCAGTCGTCTTCCGTCAGGCTTCCGGCCTTCTGCAGCAGGCTGTCAGGGAGGGTGAGCTTCCCGATATCGTGAAGGAGGGCTCCCCGGCGGAGATCGACGAGATCCCGCCCCATGAGGCCCATCCTTTCCCCGAGTCGCACGGCAAGTGCGGTGACGCGGCTTCCGTGACCTTCCGTCTCGTTTCCGCGAAGTTCAAGCAGGCGTACGCAGGATTCGACCATGGCATCGATCGAGGATTCCAGCAGGCACAAGGAACGATCGAGGGACCTAAAGCGCGCTCCCCGTGCAGCGGATTCGCCAATTGCGCGGGCCAGGGTTTCGAGCAGCGGGGAGGCCCCTTTCGTGACATGATCCCCGGGAGTTGATGCCACCAGGAGCCCGGCTGTGAGGTCGTTCCCGTCCAGGGGAAACGAAAGAGGTGCAGCCCCCGGAACGGAATCGAAAGCGGTCGCGCTGGAATCGGCAGGGAATTGGGCAAGCGTCCACGCCTCCGGGAACGCGCGGCTTGCAGCCCTGCAGGTGAGCTCGGTCCTACCGTGGTTCGGGCAGAAAAGCGCAACGGGACACCCGGCCAACTCAGCCGATGATTCCAGGAATGCGGACAGGTCCTCACCTGTCGGATCCGTTTCGAAAAAAATCCTTGCCATCACGGCGGCAAGGGTGGCTGGACCAGGAAACTTGGAAGAGGCGGCCCCGGGCTCGTTCCCCCGGGAGACCGCGACCTCGATTTCAAAACCCGCTCCCTTCAAGGCTCGAAGGATTTCTTCCCTTTCTTCCGGGGAAGTCGCCTGCACTGTAAGAACGGACTTTTGCGCCATGACAGGACCTCCTTCCCGAAAGGCGCTTTTTTCACCTTTCGACACTCATGATTTTACCAAACGGGTTTAACGCGGTAGTGCGGCTTGCCAGTCGACCGGAGTAAACGGTGCCTCCGCCAGGATAAGGCGGTTGGGAAGGCTGGCTATGTCGGCGACCCCGCACGGGATTTCGAGGAAGGAGGCCGCCTGCGGGTGAGAGGTCACGGACCAGGGCTTCAGGACCTGGTGTCGGAGGACGGTCCCATCTTCAGCGAGGAAAAAGACATCCAGCGGGTAGCGCATCCAGTGGGAGTGAACGGAGCTGCACCCCGGGAACCAGACCCCCAGGGGCTCGGGATCGGTGAACATGAGGCCCTTGAGGCGCGTTCCGAACTTTTCGGCGACCCACACCGGGTGGAACCAGGCTTTCCCCGCGGGATCGAAGGCCGTGAGCGGTCCTTTGGAGTACTTCATAGTTTCAGGCTGGCAATGATCTCGATCATGGCCGGTCCCAGGATGATGACGAAGATGCTTGGAAAGATGAAGATGACGAGCGGGAAAAGGATTTTCACGGGGGCCTTGCGCGCGTGTTC
>Ga0209269_1000317_pt1 | contig 51483 bp, 46 predicted proteins | sample MTBAKMMethaMetaG_FD_187455 | JGI IMG/M metagenome (GOLD analysis project Ga0209269, IMG submission 187455) | Enrichment culture microbial communities from Arthur Kill intertidal strait, New Jersey, USA, that are MTBE-degrading - MTBE-AKM (Arthur... | ecosystem: Environmental > Aquatic > Marine >... | reverse complement strand
CGTCTCCAAGGAGTACTTCCCTCTTTATTTGAAAGAGCTGGAGTTCAGGTATAATAACCGGAACTCTGATATTTTCGATTTGATCGCTGATTACATATGCGATCTTGTGCCAAAACGGGACTAATTACCTATTATAAATATGTATAAATAATATATATATAATGCTTATATTATCAGAGAAGGCCGGAACCCCGGAAAACCGCACCTCTGAGCCTTGTCGCAGCCCGCCGGAGACCCTGTGCCTTCCGGTTTCCCCCCTGGAAAGACCCTGTCTCCGGGGCTGTGGATCAGCTCCCCGCCGCCGGCGGGGCGCCCCGCCGTCATGACCGGGGAAATGGCCCGGACTGTGGACAGGGTATGAAGGGTATGGTAAGAAGGAACCGCCCGGCCCCGGGCGAAGACGTCGGGACGAAGGAGGAAATCAATGGACTATGAACAGGTGAAAATCCGGGTCGACGGAGCTGTCGCCGTTCTTTCCCTGGCCCGCGAGGAAAGCCTGAATGCCTTGAATCTCGCCCTTGCGGAGGAGATCGCCGGGGCCGTAGGGGAACTGGCTGTGCGGGAGGATGTCCGGGTGATCCTTCTCCGAAGCGACGCCAGGGCCTTCTGTGCCGGCCTCGATCTCAAGGACATCGTCTCTCTCGGTTTTGACGGCTCGGCCCGGTCCAGTTACGATTTTCCCGAGAAGCTTCATGCCCTCTTCGACTGCTGCAATATGCTGGAGTCCTGCCCGAAACCGGTCATTGCGGCGGTGAACGGCCTGTGCATCGGTGGGGGACTCGACATCATCTCGGCCTGCGACATCCGGCTGTGCACCGAGGACGCCTCTTTTTCCCTCCGGGAAGCGGCCATCGGTCTCGTGGCGGACATGGGGGTCCTCCAGCGGCTTCCCCTCGTCGTCGGACAGGGGTACGCCCGGGAAATGGCCTTCACGGCACGCTTTTACACGGCCCGGGAGGCGGAGAGGATGGGACTCGTGAACGCCGTTTTTGACGACCGCGAGGCCCTGGATGCGGGGGCGTTGAAGCTGGCCCGGCAGATCGCCGGAAATGCCCCCCTGGCGCTGAAGGCCACCAAGGAGGTGCTCAATTTCAGCCGGTCCGTCGGCGTTCAGGAGGGAATGAACCTGGCGGTCAGCCGGAACATGGTCCTCCTGAACTCGGAGGATATGCAGGAAGCGATCCGAGCCTTCCTGGAAAAGAGAAAGCCGGTTTTCAAGGGGAAATAGGGTGGTTTCATGATTTATCTCGACCACGGGGCGACCACTCCCGTCCATCCCGAGGTTTTCGATGCCATGATGCCCTATTTCCGGGAAACCTTCGGGAATCCTTCGAGCCTCCACGGCTTCGGCAGGATCGGGAAGGCGGCCGTTGAAAAAGCCCGGGAACAGGCGGCCGGACTCATCGGGGCGGAACCGGACGAGATCGTCTTTACGAGCGGCGGCACGGAAGGGGACAACCTGGCCGTTCTGGGCACCGCCCTTGCCAGGAGGGCCTCGGGGAATCATATCGTTACCACGGCCGTCGAGCACCACGCCGTCCTCAATCCCTGCCGGTACCTGGAGCGGATCGGATTCACCGTCACGGTGCTTCCCGTGGACGCTCGCGGACGCATCGACCCGGAGACCGTTCGAAGGGCCCTGACGGATCGGACCGTTCTCGTCACCGTCATGCACGGGAACAACGAAATCGGCACCCTGGAACCGCTCGCGGAGATAGGAGCCCTCACCCGGGAAAGGGGTGTCCTGTTCCACACCGACGCCGTCCAGACGGCGGGAAAGATTCCTCTCGACGTCGGCAGTCTTCCCGTGGATCTCCTGACCCTGTCGGGTCACAAAATATACGGTCCCAAGGGGGTGGGGGCCCTTTTTGTAAGACGAAAAACCACCTTAGCCCCAATATTCCATGGCGGGAAACAGGAAAAGAGGACCCGGCCGGGTACGGAGAACGTGCCGGGAATCGCAGGACTGGGAATGGCCTGTGAAATCGCCGGGCGGGACCTCCTGACCCGGGAGCTGCACCTGAGCGAGCTTCGGTACTATCTCGCGTCAAGGATTGAAGAGGAGATCGAGGACACCCGGAGAAACGGCAGCGACGTGGAAAGCCTCCCCCACATTCTGAATGTTTCCTTCCGCAATATCGAGGCTGAGAAAATCGTTCTGGAGATGGATAAGAGGGGGATCGCCCTCTCCGCCGGTTCGGCCTGCACCGCCGGGACGGTGGCGGTTTCCCATGTCCTGGAGGCCCTGGGAATCCCCCGGGAGTGGGCCGCGGGGAGTGTCCGGTTCAGCCTGGGCCGGGGAAACAGCCTGGAAGATATGGATGTCACCGTCGAGGCCCTCAAGGAGGTGACGTCGAAGCTCCGGGGCATCGCCGAACGGGAGAGGTCCCTCGGCCGGAGAGGCTGTATCTGATTGACCCGCCCTCATCCGAGGGAGTCGAGGTAAGTCCTCAGATTTGTCTTTTTGTTCTTAAGGCCTAACTTTTTCCGGATGTGGTTACGGTGCAGGGAAACGGCACCGGTGCAGATTCCTATGATATCGGCGATTTCCTTGGATGTTTTTCCTTCTTTCACGAGGCTCGCCACCTGGATTTCCCGGGGAGTGAGGCCGGTGTGCCGGGAGGACAGGCCGTGGGTGAAAGGGGAGAGAATATTCAGGAGATTCGTCTCCAGAATATTCAGGAAGGCCTGGGATTTCCTGTCCAGCCGGGTGTTCTTCATCTTCTCCAGGTAAGGAAGGACAAGACTCTTCAGGTTGGCCATCATCTTGTCCTCCATTTCCCGGCGGTCCTCCTCCCGCTGCTTCAGAAGGACCTTGAGGGCCGTGTTCACTTCTTCCAGGCTCCGGGACTTGATCTGCACCTCCTGCTCCCTTTTTCTCAGGATCTCCTCCGCTTTTTTCCGCTCCGTGATGTCCGTGAGGGAGGCGACGCTCTTCGCCGTTCCCGGGATCATGGCGATGGTGATCAGGATATCCCGCCGGTTTCCCTCCCGGTCGATGAACCCGAATTCGTAATTCCTCGGGGCTCTGTCGGGATCGATCCTCCGGATGCGATGGTATTCCTTCATCCGGCCCCGGTCTTTTTTCGCCACGAGTTCCGGCCATTTTCTCTTTCCTTCCCAGTACTCCCGACCCGCCCTGGAGAGTTTTTCGAATTCCGAGTTGACCAGGGAAATGACCATATCCTCCTCGATGATCATGGTGGACGTTCCGGTGGTTTCGAAGATGGTGCGGTAGAGCGTTTCCGATTCCTTCAGCCGTTTTTCCGCCAGCCGGAATTCGGTGACGTCGGCGAAGGAGGCGACGCTTTTCTTTGTTCCGGGAATCATGGCCACCGTGAGGGCCACGTCCAGGATTCTTCCCCGGCTGTCGATGAAATGAAACTCGTAGTTCCGGGGAGCCGATCCGGGATCCGCCCGGCGCATCCGGTGGTAGGAGACCATGCGTTCCCGGTCTTCCCCGATAACGAATTCCGTCCAGCTTTTTTTATTTTCCCACTCTTTTCGGGAGTATCCCGAAATTTTTTCGAATTCCGTGTTGATGAGGGAAATGACCGTATCTTCCTCGATGATGATGGTGGCCATGCCGGTGTTTTCGAAAATCGCCCGGTAGAAGTTTTCAGACTGGCGGAGCTTTTCCTCCGCCAGCTTGAGCTCCGTAATGTCCATGGAGTTTCCGAGGATGGCCGGCCGTCCCTCGTTGAAGATGGAGGTCACCATCTCCATGATCCACCGGATTTCGCCCTGCTTGGTGAGGATCCGGAAGTCGTAGGGGGATTGCCGTTTCCCCCGCAGCATGTCCCGGGCGTTCTCCTTGACCTTACGACGGTCTTCCGGATGGAGGATGCTGTCCGATTTTTCTCCGATCAGTTCGCCGATGGTGTAACCGGCATAGGAAGCGGCGTTGGGATTGACCGCCCGGAAAATTCCGTCCTGGACGACGTAAATCCCGGCAAAGGATTTTTCGAGGATCATCCGGTAGATCTGTTCGCTCTCCCGGAGCTTTTCCTCCACTTTTCTGTTTTGCGCGAGGGTTTCTTCGAGAAGACGGATTTTCCCCGTCAGTTCTTTCTTCGTTTCCCTTGCCATCATGGTTCCCGTGGTTCAGGGATTGCCGGGGTTGGGGGAAAGGAACTCAAGGGTCAGTCCCTTTTCCTGAGTTCCAGGGAGACCGTAACATCTTCGTCCCCGAATATGGTGACCCATTCCTTGAGGGTTTCGTACCCTTCACAGGAGCCTTCGATCAGGTAGCTGCCCGGCCGAAGCTCGATTCCCGGCGCATACGGGGGTTTGATGTTCAGAATCCTGATTTTTCCCTCTTCCGGCCGGAGATTCACGGTGAGCTTCCTCCTGACGTTTCCCTTCATCTGTCCGTTGATGGTCGTGGCCAGCTGGCAACCCGCTTCCCTGAGCTCGGCGCCCGATCCCGGGTACGACAGGGCGATCATGACGAGGCTCCGGCCTTCACGGATGCTGACGATCCTTGCGGAAAGCTGCTGGACGGTTGTCGTGGCGCTTCCGCCCTGAAGCATTCCCGTATTCAGCTTCTGCGACGGGATGAAAGTCCCCGCGATGACGGCCTCGATTCCCAGCAGCTTTCCCGCCTCGATGAGATTCTTTTCGCTGACGGCTCCGGACTGATGCAGGGCCTGTTCCTCCAGGATTTCCCGGAGCTTCTGCCTTTCGACGATTTCGTAGCCGAGCTTCATCAAGTGGAGACCGACGTAATCGTCGAGGAGACGGTCGATCTCCTGCCGGTCCTCATCCTTTTTCCCTCCTTCGAAGAAAACGGAAATCCTTTTCAGGCAGAGAAGCTCCTCGGAAGAGACGTTCGGTGATTTTGCAATACTGATATCGGCATTCACCGCCGTTTCCCCGGCGGGTTTTTTGGCCAGGTGCGCCCCCGCCCTTTTTATGGCGTCGATTCCGGAGGCGATCGTACCGGGACAGCCGGCAAGGGAAAATGAAAAAAACAGGAGAACGGCGCTGAGGAAACAGTCAAAGACGCTCTTTTTTTTCATGGATGGACCTTCTTGAATGATTCTTGCGCGATCTCTCCGGATCGGCTCCCGCCATGGGAGAGAGGCCGGTCTGTTCTTACGGCAGGTCCCCTTTCAGAACGTTGGCGAGATACTGGCCGTAACCGTTGTTCCGGAAGGGATGGGCCAGCTTCTCCAGTTGCCCGGCCGAGATGAAGTTCATCCGGTAGGCGATTTCCTCAACGCAGGCGACCTTGAGCCCCTGGCGTCTCTCGATGGCTTCTATGAAACTCGCCGCCTCCATGAGGGTTTCATGGGTTCCCGTATCGAGCCAGGCGATTCCCCGGCCTAATTTTTCCACATTGAGGCTCCCCCTCTCGAGGTAGACGCGGTTCACGTCGGTGATTTCCAGTTCCCCCCGTGCCGAGGGCTTCAGACTCGAAGCGATGTCCAGGACGGTGTTGTCATAGAAATAAAGGCCCGTCACCGCCCAGTTGGAGCGGGGCTTCTTCGGCTTCTCCACGATTTCCGCCGCTTTGCCCCGATCATCGAAACTCACGACGCCGTATCGCTCCGGGTCCTTGACCCAGTAGCCGAACACCGTGGCCCCTTTCTCCAGGGCCGCCGCCCTCCGGAGCTTTTCCGTGATCCCGTGACCGAAAAAAATATTGTCCCCCAGGATCAGGCAGGAAGGTTCGGTCCCGACGAAATTCCTTCCGATGATGAAGGCCTGGGCCAGGCCTTCCGGGCGGGGCTGCTCGGCATATTCGAACCGGAGTCCCCACTGGGACCCGTCGTCAAGGAGTTCCCGGAATCGGGGGAGATCCTGGGGTGTGCTGATCACGAGAATCTCCCGGATGCCCGAAAGCATGAGGACCGACAGGGGGTAGTAGATCATGGGCTTGTCGTACACGGGGAGAAGCTGCTTGCTCACGACCCGCGTGATGGGATAAAGCCGGGTCCCCGCGCCCCCGGCGAGAATGATTCCTTTCATGATGACCTCCCGATATGATCGAATTCGATGTTTGTTAAAAAAACGACCCTGAAGGGCCGGTCTGCCTTCCCGGGTTTAGCGTTCCGGGCCCGCGACGGCTTCACCTTCTTCCGGCGGGCGCCCGGCCCCGGAGGCGAACGGATGAAAGAACCAGTGCCGTCGACGAGGGATGAAGGGCAACGCCCCGCATATGGCGTTTCATGCGAAGCCGTCAGAAATGGGTCATCGGGGGTTTCCCGATAGGGTAAACGTTGAACCCGATATCGAAGCATTTCCGGTGATCGAGAATGTTCCGGCCGTCAAAGAGAAAGGCCGGCTTCACCATGGAATCGTAGACCCTTTCAAAGTCCTGGTGCCTGTAAAGATCCCATTCGGTGAGGAGGCAGAGGGCGTGGCATTCCCGGGACGCTTCCATGGGATCCTCGACATAGGAGACCCGGTCGTCCAGCCCCTGGAGATCCGCCCGGGCGTTCTTCAATGCCTGGGGGTCGGAGATGACCACCCGGGCGTTTTCCTCGATCAGCCTTTTGGCGATATGGATGGCCGGGCTTTCCCGGGTATCCCCCGTGTTTGCCTTGAAGGCGAATCCCCACAGGCAGATTTTCTTGTCCGACAGGGTATTGAACATGGTGTTGATCATGTTCAGGACGAACCGGTCCTGCTGGTACTCGTTGATCTGGAGGACCCCGTTCCAGTAATCGGCGACCTCGTTAAGTCCATAGTGCCTGCAGATATAGACGAGGTTCAGGATGTCCTTCTTGAAACAGGACCCGCCGAACCCGATGCTCGAATTCAGGAATTTCGAGCCGATCCGGCTGTCCATTCCCACCGCCCGGGACACCTCGGTGACATCGGCGTCCGTTTTTTCACAGAGGGCGGAGACGGCGTTGATGGAGGATATGCGCTGGGCCAGAAAGGCGTTGGACACGAGCTTGGAAAGTTCGCTGCTCCAGATGTTGGATGTCAGAATCTTCTCCCGGGGTATCCACGTGGCATAGATTTCCACAAGACTGTTCCGGGCCCGGAGGCCCCGTTCCGTTTCTTCCGAGCCGATAAGGATGCGATCCGGTGATTCCAGGTCCCGGACGGCCGATCCCTCGGCGAGGAACTCGGGGTTTGACAGGACGTCGAAATCGATCCCGTGGTGGTTGCTGTTCAGGATCCTTCCCATGGTGAGAGCCGTCTTGACCGGGAGGGTGCTCTTTTCGATGACGATTTTCGGGGACTTTGCGTATTTCAGGATCTCCCGGGCCGTCTTTTCCCAGTACTGGAGGTCCGCCGCCATGCCCGCGCCGATGCCGAAGGTTTTCGTGGGCGTGTTCACGCTGACGAAAATGATTTCATTCTCCTCGATGGCTTTCGGGATGTCGGTGCTGAAGAAGAGGTTCCTGCCCCGGGTGGCCCTGACGATTTCATCGAGTCCCGGCTCGTAGATGGGGAGGGTGTCGGAATTCCATTGGGCGATCCGTTCGCGGTTGATGTCGACGACGGTGACCCGGGAATGGGGACACTTATGGGCGATCATCGCCATGGTGGGACCGCCGACGTAGCCGGCCCCGATGCAGAGAATGCGTCTTTTGATGGTCATGTTTCCCTCTTATGCTCCATTGGAAGGCGTCCTGTTTTGTGACGATATCAACCCCTGCCCGTGGAATGCGATCCCGCAGGGCCGGTCTTCTTCCCCGAAAGGATTTTTCGGAAATAGGCGATTGTATTTTCCAGGCCCTCCTCCAGGGGGATGCGGGGAGTCCATCGGAGTTTCTCTTTCGCCAGGGCGATATCGGGACGGCGTTGAACGGGGTCGTCGGGGGGAAGGGGTCTGTAATCGATCTTCGATGGGGAGCCCGTCATCCCGATGATGGTTTCGGCGAGCCGGAGGATGGTGAATTCCCCGGGATTGCCCAGGTTGACCGGTCCCAGGAAGCCGCTTTCCGATTCCATCATCCCCATGAGACCCTCGATCATGTCGTCGACGTAACAGAACGATCGTGTCTGCGTCCCCCGGCCGTAAACGGTGATATCCTCTCCCTTCAGGGCCTGGACGATGAAATTGCTGATCACCCGGCCGTCGTCGAGAGCCATTCTCGGGCCGTAGGTGTTGAAGATCCGGGCGATCTTGACGTCCACGCCGTTCTGGCGGTGGTAGTCCATCATGAGGCACTCGGCGGCTCTTTTTCCTTCGTCATAGCAGCTCCGGACCCCGATGGGGTTGACCCTCCCCCAGTATGTTTCCTTCTGGGGATGGACTTCCGGGTCCCCGTAAACCTCCGACGTGGAGGCCTGGAGGATCCGGGCCCTGACCCGCTTGGCGATTCCGAGGGCATTGATGGCCCCCATGACGTTCGTCTTGATGGTTTTAATGGCGTTGCACTGGTAGTGCACCGGCGAGGCGGGGCAGGCGAGATTGTAGATCCGGTCGACCTCTACGTAAATGGGCATGGTGATGTCGTGGCGGATCAGTTCGAACCGGGGGTGGGACAGGAGGTGAAGGATGTTTTCCTTCGATCCCGTGAAAAAATTGTCCAGGCAGATAATGTCATGGCCCTCCCGGAGGAGTCTCTCGCACAGATGGGACCCGAGGAATCCGGCGCCGCCGGTGACCAGGATGCGGTGGGAAGGGGACGAAGGGCTCATCGGACTTTTCCTCTTTCCGGGGATGTTCCGGCCGGTCCCCGATTTTCCAGAAACCACCGGCAGGCGCTTTCGATGCCTTCCTTGAGGCCGATCTTCGCCTCCCAGCCGAGGCGTTTCATCCGGGACAGGTCGAGGAGTTTCCGGGGCGTCCCGTCCGGCTTCGTTTCGTCAAAGTGGATGTTTCCCCGGAATCCCGTGATGTTTCGAATCAATCCGGCCAGCTCCCCGATGGAAATATCCGATCCCGTGCCGAGGTTGACGAAGGGCGGGAGGGGGTATTGGAAAAATTCCCGGTCCAGGACCGGGTCGGGAAGGTTCATGAGGAAACAGCAGGCGTCGGCCAGGTCGTCCCCGTGGAGGAATTCCCGCCTCGGGGTCCCCGTTCCCCAGACGGTGACGGAATCGGCGCCGTTTTCCTTCGCCTCCTGGAACCGCCGGATGAGGGCGGGGAGGACGTGGGCGCTTTCCGGGTCGAAATTGTCGTTCGGTCCATAGAGGTTCGTGGGCATGACGGAAAAAAACCGGGCCCCGTACTGGCGGTTGAAGGATTCGCACATCTTGATGCCGGCGATCTTGGCGACGGCGTACGGCTCGTTCGTTCTTTCCAGCTCTCCCGTCAGTAAATCGTTTTCCTTCATGGGCTGGGCGGCGAGCCGGGGATAGATGCAGGAGCTTCCCAGGAACAGAAGCCGCCTGACCCCCGCCTTCCATGCGCCGTGGATCACGTTGGTCTGGATGGCCAGGTTCTCGTAAATGAATTCGGCGGGACGGGTGCTGTTGGCGAGGATCCCCCCGACCTTCGCCGCGGCGAGGAAAACGAAATCCGGCTTTTCCTCTTTGAAGAAGGCCTCCACGGCGGCCTGCCGGGTCAGGTCGAGTTCCCGGCGGGTCCGGCGGACGAGGTTCCGGTAGCCCTTTTTTCCCAGGCATCGAAGGATGGCCGAGCCGGCAAGGCCCCGGTGGCCGGCGACGTAAATCTTAGCGTCCTGTTCCATGTTTTACCCGACGTCTCACACTTTCAAACCGTTTCGTCATCCGTCATTCGGCCCGCGCGGGCTGCGACGAACGGTTTCCCGGGTCATATCCCGCGTCCAGGAGGGTTTTTTCCTTTCCGGCCAGTTCCATGTCCGATTCGATCATCATGTCGATGAGACCCCCGAAGGTGGTCCTGGGTTCCCAGTGAAGCTCCCGTCTTGCTTTTCCGGCGTCCCCGAGAAGGATGTCCACTTCCGTCGGTCGGAAGTATTTCCCGTCGATTTCAACGTGGTCCCGGTAGTCCATGCCGAGCTTCCCGAACACCCGGTCCACGAATTCCCGGACCGAATGGGTCTCGCCGGTGGCGATGACGTAATCGTCCGGCTTTTCCTGTTGGAGCATGAGCCACATGGCCTCCACGAAATCGCCGGCGAATCCCCAGTCCCGGCTGGCCTCGAGGTTTCCCAGAAAGAGCTTCTTCTGGAGCCCCAGCTTGATCCGTGTGGCCGCCCGGGTGATCTTCCGGGTGACGAAGGTTTCCCCCCGCCGGGGGGATTCGTGATTGAAGAGTATCCCGTTGCAGGCGAAGACACCGTAGGCCTTGCGGTAATTGACGGTGATATGATGCGCGTAGACCTTCGCGGCGGCATAGGGGCTCTGGGGCTGGAAAGGGGTGACCTCGTTCTGGGGAGGCGGCGCGGCGCCGAATATTTCGCTCGACGAGGCCTGGTAGAATCTGGTCTTGATGCCTGTCTTCCGGATCGCCTCCAGGATCCGCAGGGTTCCCATGCCGGTGACGTCTCCCGTATACTCGGGCATGTCGAAACTGACACGGACATGACTCTGGGCGCCCAGGTGATAGATTTCATCGGGTTTCAGGTCCTGGAGGAGGTCCATCATCTGCCCCGACACGGACAGGTCCCCGTAATGGAGGAACAGTTTCGCCCGGGGATCGTGGAAATCCCGGTAGAGATGTTCGATCCGGTCCGTATTGAAGGTGCTCGACCGGCGGATCAGACCGTGGATTTCGTACCCCCTGTTCAAGAGGAATTCGGCCAGGTAGGAGCCGTCCTGGCCGGTGATGCCCGTGATGAAAGCTTTTTTCATGTTTCTCAACCCTCTGTTTATTCGGGGATCCCGGGGTCGCCGATGAATCCGCTGCGGATTGACTCTGTTTCCCATACCATTGAGGGTCATCTATTTCAACCCGATAGTGTTTCCCGGGTCTTTCCGGAAGAGCGGTGCGTACTCCCCGGTCCTCCCATGAGGGACGTTGCCCCTGCCGTCGCCTCCGGCCCGTGGCCGTTTCCGGGGGTGCTTTTTCATATGGCCGGCCGTTCCCCGTCGGGAGAAACCCCTTGAGGCCGTCCCTTGAGGATGGAAGGAAGGGCCTGTTCCCGAAAAGGAAGGGAGAATGTTTCCGGACTGCGGCTCGAAAACATTCTCCCCGGTGCCTGGCGTTCCTGTCGTTCGTCAGGAACCCATGTTGGAATGTTATGGGAGGGGTGACATCATTTCAATCAGTCGAGGAGCTCGGTGTGCTCGGGGAAGGTGTGTGCCCTGGTGACGGATTCGTAAGTCTGGAACCCGAATCCCTCGCCGGCCCCCGAATTGGTGTTCACAACGAAAAGGCAGACCCCGAAAGTCGACGCCCCCGCATGCCAGATCTCGACCCAGTACCGGCCGTTCGGATCCGACGGCAGCGTCTTGCCGTACAGGGAACTCAGCGTGCCCACTTTCATGGCAAAGGGATCCAGCGTCCCGAGATTCGTTCGATAGTTCGTAACGGTAAATGGTGTTGCGAGATCTTCCCGATCGTTTCCCAGAGCTTTAGCACCGACCCCGCCCACGTAATATTCTCCGTTGCTTTTGACAATGTCGAGAGTGAGGTCCGTAATATCGGAACTCGTATAGTTGGTAATCGCGATCCCCGTGGCCCACCCCGTGGCCGGGTTCTGGACCGCGTATGGAAACCTGACGCACTTGTCGGCCGCCGCGATCCCCGAGAAGGCCCAGAGAAACAAAAACACCGCTGCAATCGTCACCAGACTGGTTCTCTTCATGATCCGCACCTCCATTTTTTCTTTGGATTCACATAAAAGCGAATCCGGATTGATCAAAGGCACCCCCATAGAAACAAAGCCGCAGCCGGAAAAGAGGATAACAAAATCCTCAAAGCAGCCGGGCAACTGACGCTAAAAAATCAAAGAGCTTTATGCGTTACTATAATTGATTTTTGATGAGGAGTCTATCCCCCGGGCCCTGAAACGGAGAGTCAACCCGGCAACAGGGGCCGGGCATCCCTGAAACAGTCTTCCGGCGATACGGCCATCGGAACGGCCATGATGGAAACGGAGCTCCCGTTTATTCGAAAAGATCCGGATCTTTTGGCCAGATCTCTCCATCCCGGGATATTTTTAACCATGGTTTTTCAGGTCCGGACCCGGCCGGATGTCACTTGTATTGTCCAGGGAGAGAATCCGGAAAGAGAGGATCCTTAGAGGAACGATGGTGAATGATAAAATATTTGACGGGGGTACCGGTCTGCGATAGAAGGATACCCGCGGCTTCATGGCCATTCGGAATCCTTTACGGCCGATCTGTCCGGTGAGAGGGCATGAAAATTGCTGACTCACAGAATCTGAACAAAATCTGAAAGAAAAGGAGTTCTCATGAAGATAAAAATAATGACGGGGATTTTGCTGATGACGCTCTTCGGCTGGTTTCCCCAAAGCGCCTTTGCGGAATGCAAAAGCGGCGACTGCGTCGGTGGAAAGGGAATTTACGTGTTCCCCGATGGAAAAACCTATGAGGGAACGTTCAAGGACGGGATTCCGGAAGGAACGGGCACGTTCACCTATGAGGATACCCACCGGCAGACGGGACAGGGGATCGTCACTTATCATACCGGGGGGATATACCGAGGCGGAGTGAAGGGGGGCAAGAGAGACGGAAAGGGCGTTTTCGAACAAAGCGGCGGAAACGTTTACGAAGGAACCTATGTCAATGACAAGAAAGAAGGGTCGGGGAAGCTGACCTTCGCCACCGGTGCCGTCTATGTCGGGGAGTTCAGCAACGATACCATGCACGGGCTGGGCGTCATGACGAACGAAAACGGCACCCGGTACGAAGGTGGATTCGAAAAGGGGTTTCCCCAGGGCGCTGGAAAATTTGCCTATGCCGATGGTGTGATTCTCGAAGCGATTTTTAAGAAGAACCTGATCGAAGGCGGGCCTGGAAAGATGACGTTTCCGGACGGCAGGCAATTCACCGGCATATTCAGCCCCAGCGGACCGGGGGACGAACAGGCCGCCGGAACCATGGTTTTCCCTGACGGCCGGAAGGTCAAGGGAACCCTGAAGAAAAAGGATTTCTTCCCTGACGGGAAATAACCGGGATGTCTCGGGTATATACCAAGGAGCCTCATCATGTTTAAAAAATGTCTGTTGCTGCGCTTCGGACTTGTCCTTTTCTCTCTTTTCTTTTTCTTTGCGGGGACGTCGTGGTCCGGAGAGAAGAAAAGCCTTTCAATCCTATATACGGGTAATATCCTGGGCCAGGTGCCCCCCCGGCATGGGTGAGGGGGCCGTGATTCGGGCGGTCTGGCCCGAAATTCCGGTATGATCGGTAAGATCAGGAACGAGGGGGCGCCCGTGATTCTCCTCGACGGCGGCGGATTCGCTTCCGAGAAGAAGCATGAGAGAGACGCCGTGGGGGAAGTGACCATGAAGATCTTCGGCATCATGGGGTATGATGCCGTAACCCTGGGGATGAACGATCTCTGTCTGGGACAGGATATTATGGATTCCGCCAGGGAAAGGGGAGATCTCCCTCTGGTGGCTTCCAATCTGGTTTACCGGGAGACAGGAAAACCTTACGGAGAGCCCTATCTGATTCTGGAAAAAGGGGGCATCCGCCTGGGAGTTATAGGAATAATCAATGAATTCGGCGATATAAAGGGCTGCCTCGCCGCCGATGGAGGGGTTCTCAAAATTCTCCCGCCGGGGGAAGTCCTCGAATCGCTCGTTCCGAAGATTCGGGACCGGGTGGATGTTCTCGTTCTTCTGTCCCGGATGGACAAAACCGACACCGGCAGACTGGCCGATGCGGTTCCGGGAATCGATCTGGCCCTGTCGCCCGGGAGCACCCGCGACGAAAAGCAGAATGCCGACTCCGTGATTCCCGTCCTGACTTTCGGAAAATACGGGACGGAACTCGGGTACGTTGAGGTGACCCTGGAAGAGGGTGTGGCGACCGTTCAGGAAAGCAGGTTCATCAAGTTGGACTGCAGATCGGTCAATGTTCCCGTAGACGAGCGTGTCAATGAACTGATAGGTCCCGATTTCGAAATCACTCTGCAAAAAATTAATGCGGAGAAAAAGGCCCTGGAGGAGAAAAAAGCCCTGGAGAAAGCCAGGGATGTGTGGAAGATGTCTCCCCTGGATTTCATGAGGAAGAATTCCGATGGCCGGATGAAGGAGGGGGAAGAAGGGGTCCCGGGCGGGAGTTAGGGAAAAGAATGGGAGGGAGCCCGTTGCCGGGCCGGCCGCCGCCTGGCATCGGGATATCGGCCTGAACCGTTGATCTCTTGCGCAAGCCATGCTCCGGCCGAGGGCTTTTTCGAAAAACATGGACGGGCTTCGGGTATTCACGCCGGGATAAAAAGCTGTGCAGAAAATCCGGTTATCGCCGGTTATCCCCGGCCAGGAGGATGAGATCGGAGGGGGAATGAACAACAAGATCGGGTTTCGCCGACCGGAGACGGTCCTCGGTGTGCCATCCCCAGGTGACGGCCACGGTCCTCACGCCCCCCGCCCGGGCTTCCCGGATATCCCCTGACGTGTCTCCGATGTAGTAAACGGGAGCGCCGTTCGAATTCCACCGGTCCCGGGCGTAAAGGATCTTCCCGACCTTCTCCAGCATGAAATCGGCGCTCAGGACCGCCTCGAAATATCCCGACCACCCGCTTTTTTCGAGGACCGCTTCGATGGCCCCGGAGGAGTTCGAGGAAATGATGACATTGGTGGCCCCTTGCCGGCGGAGGGCCGGGAGGACGGCGGCCATCCCGGGGACGGGGGTAATCCTTCCATAATCGGCGCCGGCGGCGCGCTTCCGGACTTCGTCGTTGAAAATTTCCACATCCACCCCCCGCTTCCGGAGGGATTCGTAGAAGTTTCCCTCGAAGAGATCGAGATAATCTTTGCTGTCGCGGAGGATGAAAACGCCTATCTTTTCCAGGCATTGCCGGACGAGTTCCTCGTAGAACGCCAGGGAGTCCACGAGAACGCCGTCGAAATCGAATAAACAAAGCATCGCGACCTACGGATTCTCCGTTTTTTTGAAACAGGCCCCGAGGGTCTCAAGAAAGGGAGGTTCGAGGACGCCCTTTTCCGTGATGATGGCCGTGATGAGCCGGTTCGGGGTGATATCGAAGGCGGGGTTCCAGACCCCGATGCCCTCCGGCGCGACGGGCCGGCCGGCCAGGCCGGTCACTTCCCGGGGGTCCCGTTCTTCGATGGGAATATCCGCGCCGCCGGCCAGGGTCCGGTCGACCGTGGAGAGGGGAGCGGCAATGTAAAAGGGAAGGCCGTGCTCCCCCGCGAGGACCGCCAGGGAATAGGTCCCGATTTTATTGGCCGTGTCGCCATTGGCGGCGATCCGGTCGGCGCCGGTGATGACGAGATCGATCTTTCCCCGGGCCATGAGGAACCCCGCCATGCCGTCCGTGATGAGGGTGGCGGGGATGTTTTCCTTCTTCATTTCCCAGGCGGTGAGACGGGCTCCCTGGAGAACGGGCCGGGTTTCGTCGATGAAGACGTGGATTCTTTTCCCCTCGTCCCGGGCCGCCCGGACGACCCCGAGGGCCGTACCGTATCCCGCCGTGGCCAGGGCCCCGGCGTTGCAGTGGGTGAGGATGCGGGCGCCGTCTCTGATAAGGGACTTCCCGTGGCGGCCCAAAGCCCGGTTCGTCCGGATGTCTTCATCGAAAACGGCCCGGGCTTCCTCGATGAGGGCCTCCGGGACGCCGTCGGGATTCCGCTCCATTTCCTCTTCAAACCGCCCGGTCATGCGGTTGATGGCCCAGAAGAGGTTCACCGCCGTCGGGCGGCTTGCCGCGAACTCCCGGCAGACCCGGTGGAAGAAGTCCGTCATCCCTTCCCGGTCCCTGAAGGGCGCTTCCTTCACGGCCCGGGCGATTCCCATGGCGGCGGTGACGCCGATGGCGGGGGCCCCCCGGACGGTGAGGTCCCCGATGGCCCCGATGATCTCCCGGTAGTCCCGGAAGGTGAGGTACCTTTCCTCCCCGGGGAGAGCCCTCTGGTCGAGGAGCACGACCCCGTCCTCGGTCCACTGGATCGGTCGAATCATTCTTTCGACAGCTTCTTCCTGAGAAGTTCGTTCAGGAGGGCCGGGTTGGCCTTTCCCTTGGTCATTTTCATGGTCTGGCCGACGAAGAACCCGAAGAGCTTGTCCTTTCCCCCGCGATACTGCTCGAGCTGGGCGGGATTGGCCTTCATGACCTCATCGATGGCCTTTTCGAGGGACGCCGTATCGGTGATCTGGACGAGCCCCTTTTCCTCCACGATCTGACGGGGAGACTTGCCGGAAGCCCACATCTCCTCGAAAACTTCCTTGGCGATCTTGCCGCTGATGGTTCCGTCCTCGATCATGCCGATCATTTCCCCGAGGGTCCGGGGCGTCACGGGGCTGTCGGCCATGTCCTTCCTCTCCAGGTTCAGGTGGGCGAGGAAATCCCCCATGACCCAGTTGCTCGTGGTCTTGGGTTTTCCGCATTCCTTCACCGCGGCCTCGAAAAAATCGGCCAGGGCCCGGCTTGCGGTGAGAACCTGGGCGTCGTAAAGGGGAATTTCATACTGGCGGACGAACCGTTCCCGCTTTGCCAGGGGCAGTTCGGGAAGGTGGTCCCGGACATCGCCGATCCATTCGCCGGAGATCTCCACGCGGATCAGGTCGGGGTCGGGAAAATAACGGTAATCGTGGGCTTCCTCCTTGCTCCGCATGGGATGGGTGACCCCCTGGGGATCGTTCCACAGCCTGGTTTCCTGGACCACCTGGCCGCCGCTTTCGAGGACGTACTGCTGCCGCTTGATTTCGTATTCCAGCGCCCGGCGCACGTTCCGGAAGGAGTTCATGTTTTTCAGCTCCGCCCGGGTTCCGAATTTCTCCTCCCCCCGGGGACGGATGGAAACGTTGGCGTCGCACCGGAAGCTTCCTTCCTCCATGTTCCCGTCGCAGATGCCCAAATAGATGAGGATTTCGTGCAGGCGTCTCAGGTAGACCTCCGCTTCCTCGGCGCTCCGCATGTCCGGGGCGCTCACGATTTCGATGAGCGGGACCCCCGTCCGGTTGAAGTCGACGTAGCTGGAGGGGTAATGTTCGTCGTGCACGAGCTTGCCCGCATCCTCCTCCAGGTGGATCCGGATGATGCCCACCCTTTTGCGGGCGCCGTTCATGTCCATGTCGATGTACCCGTCCTCGGCGAGGGGCTCGGCGTACTGGGAAATCTGGTATCCTTTGGGAAGGTCCGGGTAGAAGTAGTTTTTCCGGGCGAATATGTTGAACGGGTTGATCCGGCAATGGGTCGCCAGGGCCATCTTCATGGCGAATTCGACCACTTTTCTGTTCAGGACGGGGAGAACGCCCGGCATGCCGAGACAGATACAGCAGGTGTTCCGGTTCGGCGCCACCCCGAACCGGGTGGAGCAGCCGCAGAAGATCTTGCTTTCCGTGAGAAGCTGGGCGTGTACTTCAAGACCGATGACAGGTTCGTATTCCATTAGAGTGCCGGTCTCCTTTTCTCGAAATTGGCGCGTTTTTCATAGTTCGATGCGACCTGCAGCAGTTTTCCCTCCTCGAAATGCCCCGCCAGGAGCTGGGCGCCGATGGGGAGCCCCCCCTTCGTGAAGCCGCAGGGGATGGACATGCCGGGAATGCCGGCGAGATTGGTCGAGATGGTGAAAATGTCGGAGAGGTACATCTGCAGGGGGTCGTCCATTTTTTCCCCGATCCGGAAGGCCGGCGTGGGGGTCGTCGGTGTCAGGAGGACGTCGCATTCCCGGAAAGCCTCGTCGAAATCCCGCTTCAGGAGGGCCCTGACCTGAGAGGCTTTCTTGTAATAGGCGTCGTAGTAACCCGAGGAAAGGGCGTAGGTTCCGATCATGATCCGCCGTTTCACCTCCGCCCCGAAACCGGCGGAACGGGACTTCTTGTACATTTCGAGAAGATCCCGCCCTTCCCGGGAGCGGAACCCGTAGCGGACGCCGTCGAACCGGGCCAGGTTGGAACTCGCCTCCGCCGGGGCGATGATGTAGTACACGGCGACGCAATAGTCCGTGTGGGGAAGGGATACCTCGCGGATGGCGGCTCCCGAGCTTTCGAGGGTGCGGATGACTTCCCGCAGGGCCGAGGAGATTTCGGGATCGATGCCCTCGATGAAGTATTCCTTCGGTATGCCCACCGTCCAGCCCCGGATGTCCTTTCCGATGAATTCCCGATAGTCGGGAACTTCCCGGGGCACCGATGTGGACTCTCTTTTGTCGTGGCCGGCGATGGCGTTCATCATCAGGGCGCAGTCCTCCACGTCCCGGGTGAAGGGTCCGATCTGGTCCAGGGAGGAGGCAAAGGCGATGAGGCCGAAGCGGGATACCCGCCCGTAGGTGGGTTTCAGCCCCACGACCCCGCAGAGGGCGGCGGGCTGGCGGATCGAGCCCCCCGTGTCGGAACCGAGGGAGGCGACGCACTCGCCGGCGGCGACCGCCGCGGCCGAACCGCCGCTCGAACCGCCGGGGATCCTTTCCAGGTCCCACGGGTTACGGGTGATGCCGTAATAAGAAGTTTCCGTGGAGGAGCCCATGGCGAACTCGTCCATGTTCGTCTTTCCGACGAAGACGGCGCCGGCTTCTTTCAGTTTTCCGATGACCGTGGCGTCGTAAGGGGGGATGAAATTTTCCAGGATGCGGGAACCGCAGGTCGTGCGGATTCCCTTCATGCAAAGAATGTCCTTGATGGCCAGGGGGATGCCTCCCAGGGGTTTCCGGATCCCCTGCCGGATTTCCCGGTCTTTTTCCGCGGCGGCCTCGAGGGCCGATTCCCTGAGGAGGGTGATGAAGGAATGAATCCGGCCCTCCACCCCGTCGATCCGCCGGAAAACCGATTCGGTGATCTCTACGGAGGTGGTCTCCCCGGTGCTCAGTTTGTCCAGAAGCTCATGAATGGTGTATTCGCAAAGTTCCATAAATTCCTCTACTCGATGACCTTGGGCACCCGGAAGCAGTCTCTCGCCTCGTCGGGAGCGTTTTTCAGCGCCTCTTCGATGCCGATGGATTCCAGGACCCGGTCTTCCCGGAAGGCATTGGCGAGAAAAGTGGCGTGAGACATGGGCTCCACGCCGGAGGTGTCCAGCCTGTTCAGGATGTCCATGTACACGAGGATATCGTTCAGCTGGGACGTGAACTTATCCTTTTCCGATTCGTTGAATTCGAGGCGGGCCAGGTGCGCCACGTACTCGACCTGTTCCTTGGTGATTTTCACAGGATTCTCCTCAAATCAGCATTTTACGACTCTTATGAGTTCACCATAAACGACGGACTCGCAAAAGTCGAAGCAAGATCCTTTCCCGTCATAATTGACGGGATCGTTTCCCCGTGAAACGGGGTTGCTTCAGATCCCGTTGAATACGTTCCAGACCGGCCTGATCTGGTGAATCACCGTCTGGATGATTTTATCGATCGAGGGATCCGCCCTTTCGTCCAGTTCCGTGAGAGAGGCCTCGGACCTGCAGGTTTCATCCTTCATCTCCCTGAGGACCGCCCGTGCGGACTGGGTCATCCCGTCGACGTTGTAGCCGCCTTCGAGGGTCACGGCGAACCTCCCCCGGCAATGGCGGCCGGCGATGTTCATGAGTATCCGCGTCAGAGCGGCGAACCCGGAAGGGTGGACTTTCATGCCTCCCAGGGGGTCCTGAAAATGAATGTCGAAACCGGCGGAAAGGAGAACCAGGTCCGGCTGGTAGGCCGACGCGACAGGTTCCAGAATCTTCCTGAAAATCCTCACGAATTCCGCATCCCCGGGGCCTCTCCTGAGAGGAACGTTAATGGTGTACCCCAGCCCTTCGCCCCGCCCGGTCTCGTTGAGGCTTCCCGTTCCGGGATAGAAGGGATACTGGTGGGTGGAGAAATACAGGACCCGCCGGTCCTCGTAAAAAGTGTGCTGGGTCCCGTTGCCGTGATGGAGATCCCAGTCCACGATGAGAATCCGTTTCGAACCGTATTTTTTCATGGCATGGCAGGCGCCGATGGCCACGTTGTTGAAGATGCAGAATCCCGCCGCGTGGCCGGCCTCGGCATGGTGTCCCGGAGGGCGGACGAAGGCGAAGGCGTTTTTGACCTCTCCCTCCATGACGGCATCGATGGCGTTCATCATCCCGCCGGCGGCGAGAAGGGCCGTCTCATAGGAATCAGGGCAGGTGGAGGTGTCCGGATCGAGATAGGTGTGGATCTTTCCCGCCGTACCCGCCACGAGGTCGATGTATGCCCGGCTGTGAACCATGGCGATTTCATCACGGGAGGCGGGACGGGGGTCGATGAACCCGTATTTACCCTTCATGCCGCCTTCTTCGAGCATGGCATAAATGGATACGAGCCGCTCGGGGGATTCGGGGTGAAACGGGTCCATGATGTGGTTCAGATAACGGAGGTCCCTGACGATTCCTGTTTTCATGGATTTTTTACTCTTTGCAAGGAGTTCTGATGCTTCAGCCGACGGGAGAACAACTACCACACAACGGGCGAAATTGCAAATGATCAAAATGCGTTGACAATGATGGGAATTGGTATATATATTGACCCCAAATCGAAGAATGAGGGTGTTTCCATGTTCGGGATCGGAATGCCTGAACTGATCATCATACTGATTGTGGCGCTCATCGTCATCGGCCCGAAGAGGCTTCCGGACCTGGCGAAGTCCCTGGGCAGAGGTCTTGCGGAATTCCGGAGGGCCACCGACGACGTCAAGGAAACGCTGAAGGTCGATCAGATCCGTGACGAGGCCCGGGACCTCAAGAGTTCCGTCCTGTCCAACGTGAATCCGGCGAATGCTCCCAAGTCCGTTCAGGACTCAGGGAAGGAGGAGAAGAAGTAGGGAGACCGGCGTTTTCTCCCCACCCCCCGGAATCAAATCCAACCCCTTTTTTCAGTGCGAATCATGACAGACCCTGAAAATGAAAAAATGCCTTTTACTTCCCACCTGGATGAATTGAGGACACGGCTGATAAGGATTTTTACCGTGGTGGCCGTGTTCTTCGTCGGCTGTTATTTCTTCAAGGAGAAGCTCTTCGGGATACTCACCCGGCCCCTGGAGAACATTCTTCCCGACAAGGGCTCCATGATCTTTACGAGCCTGCCGGAGGCCTTTTTCACGTACCTTAAGGTTTCTTTCTTTGCCGCCCTTTTTATTTCCAGTCCCTATATTCTCTACCAGATATGGAAATTCATTTCCCCGGGGCTCTACGAGAAGGAAAGGCGATACGTGGTTCCCTTTGTCTTTTTCTCCACGGTCTTTTTCGTCGGGGGAGCCCTCTTTGCCTATCTGGTCGTTTTTCCTTTCGGTTTCCGGTTCTTCCTCGCTTTCGGCACCGAGTTCATCCGCCCCATGCTGTCCCTGCGGGAGTTTCTCTCTTTTTCCATAAAAGTCCTCCTCGCTTTCGGAATCGTTTTCGAACTTCCCATCTTCATGTTTTTCCTCGCCAAGATCGGTCTTGTCGATTCCCGGTGGCTGGTCAAACGAAGGAAGTATGCCGTTCTTCTCGCTTTTGTCACGGGTGCCATCCTGACGCCCCCGGATGTGGTCACCCAGGTTCTCATGGCCATTCCGCTCCTCATCCTGTTTGAGATCAGCATATGGGTGGTGAAGAGCGCCGAGAAGAAAAAGGACGGGGAAGAACAGCCGGAGGCCGATCAGCCGAAAGGGGAAAAAGAGGCCGGAAAGGGGGAGGAACAGGCAAGCCCGGGGGACAGCAGGGAAGTGACCGGCGAGGATGGAAAATAACGAAAAAATCCTGAATGAGATCAAAGAGAGAAGAGTGAGAAAAAAGGGGAGGTTTTTCGCCAGGTTTCTCCTGATTCTCCTCCTGCTGATACTGATCGTTGCCGCCCTGTCGGCGGGGGGGCTTTACTACCTCGTCCAGGGGTTGCCCAGTATTTCCTCCCTGAAGGATTATCGGCCCAGCATCATCACCCGGGTCTATGGCGACGGGGATGATCTCATCGATGAGTTCTATCTGGAAGACCGGAAAGTGATCGATGTCTCTGAACTTCCCAGGACGGTGATCCAGGCCTTTGTCGCCGCCGAGGATTCCCGATTTTTCCGCCACAGCGGACTGGATCTCCAGAGTATTTTCCGGGCGTTTCTCAAGAACATGGAAGCGGGGTCCATTGTCCAGGGCGGAAGCACCATCACTCAGCAGGTGGCGAAGTCCCTTTTCCTGACGCCGGAGAGAAGCTATGTCCGGAAACTCAAGGAAGCGGTCCTGGCCTATCGGATAGACCGTTACCTGACGAAGTACGAAATCCTCAATCTCTACCTCAATCAGATCTATCTCGGCCACGGTACTTACGGAGTCGAGGCTGCGGCGGAACGATATTTCGGCAAGGGGGCGAAAGACCTGAGCCTTAACGAATCGGCCCTTCTTGCCGGTCTTCCGAAAGCCCCCAGCAGATATTCCCCTTATCTTCATCCCGATCGCGCCCGGAACCGCATGGAATACGTGCTGAACCGCATGGCCGAAGAGGGATTCATCACCGGGCCGGAGAAGGAGGAAGCCCTGAGATCGGAGATCGTTCTCAGGAAAATGAAGGACAAGGAGAAACTGGCCCCGTATTTTACGGAACTTGTCCGGCGATATGTCCAGGAGAAATACGGGAGCGATGTCCTTTACCGGGAAGGCCTGGAGGTTTACACGACCCTCAACGGGGCCATGCAGAAGGGGGCCCGGGAGGCCGTGTCCAGGGGGTTGAGGGAGCTGGACAAACGGCAGGGGTACCGGGGGCCGTTGAAGAACCTGAAACCCGACGAATACGAATCTTTTCTTGCGACGGTGGACGACAATCTCCCCGACGACCTTTCCGAAGGGAGGTTTTCCGGGGTGGGGCCTGTCCAGGCCCTGGTGACGGACATCGATTCCCGGGAGAAACGGGTTTTCGTCAGGATCGGGCGCCATGAAGGCCTCCTCTTCCTGAAGGACATGGCGTGGGCGCGCAGGCCCGATCCGGCCGTGGCGCCCGGCCAGGTGGCGGTCCGGGATCCTTCGGAAGTTCTGGGACAGGGCGACGTCATTCTCGTCCGGATTGTTTCCCTGGAGGAAGAGGAGGGGAAACCCCGGTTCCATGTCGCCCTCGACCAGGAGCCGGAGGTTCAGGCGGCCCTTCTCGCCATGGAGGCAAAAACCGGGGAGGTCAAGGCCCTGGTGGGGGGGCGGGATTACCGGAAAAGCGAGTTCAACCGGGCGACCCAGTCAAGACGGCAGCCGGGATCGGCCTTCAAACCCCTTATCTATGCCGCCGCTTTCGACAACGGTCTCACTCCTTCGAGCGTCGTCATGGACACGCCCATCATCTTCAGGGATACCCTCAAAGACAGTACCTGGAAGCCCAGGAACTACGAGGAAAAGTTTTACGGTCCCACGACGGTGCGGACGGCCCTCATCAAATCGAGGAATCTCGTGACCATCAAAATCCTGAAGGATATCGGTATCGATTATGCCGCCGATTACGTGGCCAATATGGGGATTCAATCGCCCCTTGCCCGGGATCTTTCCATGGCCCTCGGGAGTTCCGGGGTCACCCTGGAGGAGATGGTCCGGGCGTACGGCGTCCTGGCCGACAACGGGAAACGGGTGAAACCCTATATCATTCGGAAGATCGTCGACCGGACAGGCCATGTCTTCGAGGAAAACGGACCCGAGGAGGAGCAGGTCATCGATCCCCGGATCGCTTACGTGACCACCCATATCCTTGCCGATGTCGTGGAACGGGGCACGGGGTGGCGCGTCAGGGCCCTCGGCCGGCCCGTGGCCGGGAAAACGGGGACGACAAACGATCTCAATGACGCCTGGTTTATCGGGTTTACACCCTCTCTCGTGTCCGGCGTCTGGGTGGGTTTCGACGATCTGAAGCCCCTGGGGAAATACGAGACGGGTTCAAGGGCGGCAAGCCCCATATTTCTTTACTTCATGGAAAATGTGCTCCGGGATCGACCCGTCGAGTCCTTTTCCCCCCCTCCCGGCGTGGTGTTCGCGAAAATCGATCCTGCAACGGGATTTCTTGCGCCGCCCGAATCGAAAAACGGGGTCTTCGGGTGTTACCTGGAAGGAACGGAACCCGCGGCGTACGCCGCGGAAGATCAGGAGGGGAAGAGGAATTTTTTCCGGTTCGACGTGAGCGGCGCGGAGGAGTTCCCTTCCGATGAAGGGGAAGATGAAAGACCGGATGAGTCGCCCCGGTGAAAGAGGATTTTTTTCTTGACAGGAAAATGGAAGTCGGGTAGTTGGTATTTTCACGCCGGTTGAAGGCCGGAGTGGAAGAGGGATTCCCCGAAGGGGATCGGATCAGGCGGAGAGTGACGGTGTCATGAAAATGGATTCCTTGGTCGGCGCAGTCGTAGTAGCTGTAGTAGTCGTCGTAAAGACGGGGACCGCCGCTCGACCGTAGGGATTGGATAAACAAAAAAAAGGAGCCGCGGGCCCCGAACGGTCCGCGGCTTTTTTTGTCATAAGGAAGCCGCACCCGGGAGACGGGGATGCGGCTTTTTCATTTTGGAATACATCAGAAAAGCAGGAGACAGCATATGGAAAGAAACGGTGCGGAAATCCTTCTCGAAACATTGAAGGAAGAGGGTGTGGACGCCATCTTCGGTTATCCCGGGGCGAATACCCTGCCCATTCACGACGGACTGATGGACCATTCCATCCGTCATTACCTGATGCGTCACGAACAGGCCGCCGCGCATGCCGCCGACGGTTACGCCCGGGCGACGGGAAAGGTGGGCGTCTGCCTGGCCACCTCGGGACCGGGGGCGACGAACCTGGTCACGGGGATCGCCACGGCCTATATGGACTCCTCCCCCATGGTCGCCCTGACGGGGCAGGTTCCCACGAATCTTCTGGGGACGGACGCCTTCCAGGAGACGGATATCATCGGGATCACCCTTCCCATCACGAAGCACAGCTTCCTGGTCCGGGACCCCCGGGACATGCGGACAACCCTCAAACAGGCCTTCTCCCTGGCGAAACAGGGCCGGCCCGGTCCGGTCCTCGTGGACCTGCCCCGGAACGTCCTGGCGGGCCGTTGCCGGGAGGAGGAAATCAGACCGGACGAACCGGCGATGAAGAAGACGGGGAACGGACACTCCCTGGATGGTGAAACCCTGAACAAGATCGCCCAGGCCCTGAACCAGGCGGAGAGGCCGATCCTCATCATCGGCGGCGGCGTCAAACTCAGCGGGTCCTGCCAGCTCATCACGGAACTCATCGAACGGGGGAACATCCCCTTCGTGAGCACCATGATGGGTGTGGGGGCCGTCTGCATTTCCAACGGCCTCAACCTGGGTTTCATCGGGACCCACGGGTTCGAACTGGCGAACCGGATGATTCATCAGTCGGATTTCATCCTCGCCGTGGGGACCCGATTCAGCGACCGGAGCACCTCCAAGGTGGAGGAGTTCGCCCCCCTGGCGACCATCGCCCAGATCGACATCGATCCCACGTCCATCGGCAAGAACATCAAGGCGGATCTGGCCCTGGTCTGCGATATCCGCAAAGCCCTCTCCGGGCTCATCGGACTTGTCGATGAGAAGGAAAGGGAGGACTGGAAAGAGCGGATCCGGAAGGAACGGGAATCCCTGGAGGAGAAAAACTCCTATAACGGCTGCGGGCATCCCGGACGGCTCATCGGTCTGGTTCAGGAAGCCCTTTCCCCGGCGGCTATCGCCGTCGCCGACGTGGGTCTCAACCAGATCTGGACGATCCGGTCCTGGAAATCAAAATCCCCGAGGGGGCTTCTCACAAGCGGCGGCATGGGGACCATGGGCTTCAGCCTCCCCGCGTCCATCGGGGCCAAGGTGGGGAACCCGAAGAGAAACGTGGTGGCTTTCACCGGCGACGGGGGATTTTTCATGAACATCCAGGAACTGGCCACCATCAGCTATTACCAGGTGCCCGTCAAGATCGTTGTTTTCAACAACGGTCACCTCGGGATGATCCGCCAGCTCCAGGACCTTTTTTACGGATCCCGGCTGAGCGCCTGCCAGCTCGGAGAAAAGGTGGACATCGTGGCCGTGGCCAAGGGGTTCGGCCTGGAAGCGGAGCGGGTCCAGGCGGACCGGCCGGAAGAAGCCATCGGGCGCCTGGCGGCAAGCGACGGGCCCTATCTCCTCGAGGTCATGGTGCATCCTGAAAATTATGTCTATCCGATCATTCCTCCCGGAAAATCGAACATGGAAATGATCTACGGGAGATCGGACTGAGCCGGATTGATGTTTGAAATGCAGGCCGGGGCTTCAGCCCCGTAAAAATGGATCGGTTCCGGGCCTGTTCCGGCGGAACCCCTGAAATCCATGGTTCGCGCCGTTCCTGATAAGGGCATGAGCGTCTATCAATCAAAAGGAGACTTGAGCGCAATGAATGGTGAAGAACATATCCTGTCCCTCCTGGTTCAGAACAAGCCGGGCGTCCTCTCCCGGGTTTCCGGGATCTTTGGAAGGCTCGGCTACAACATCGAGAGCCTGTGCGTGGCGCCCACTCTGGACCCCGACACTTCCAGGATCACCCTGATGAGCCGGGCCAATTCGAATTTTACCGACAAGGTGAGGAAACAGCTGGACAGGCTCGTGGACGTCATTGAAGTGGAGGAGATTTCCCCCTCCCGATCCCTCCAGCGGGAAGTCGCCCTCATGGGCCTGGATTTTCCCCCGGAGCGCCGGGCGGACCTTCTCAAGGCCATGGAGCTTTTTAACTGCAAGTTGATTTTCATGAAGGACGATTATGCCATTCTCCAGACCGTCGGAACGAGCGAGGAGACGGAAACGGTTCTTCAGTATTTTCGAGGCCTGGGCATCAGCGACGCGGCCCGGACGGGCATCATCGCCCTGCCCAAGGAAAGAAGGGGGATTTCCTGAGCCTGTCCATGAAAATATACCCTTGACAAGACCGTCCGATGCTGTTAGGGATACCGGAATCAGACAGGATTCCTGAAGCCCATGGTACAGATTGCCCCATCCATTGAGCAGCTCGCGGTTTCGATCATCGGTATAATTATTCCCTTCAAAAGGGGCGGGGTGATGGTTTAGCCAGCAGGCGAATGCATGAAACAAGAACCGTTACCCCGAGGGTAGCGGTTTTTTTTTGAAAAAAACCAGCTTGTCAAGCTTGGCGGATCTGATCAGGAGGTGTGTACGTGAGACTGAAGGGAGCGCAGATTTTGATCAAGGCCCTTCTTGAGGAAGGTGTGGACACCATTTTCGGGTATCCCGGCGGTGTCGTTCTCGATATTTACGATGAGCTTCACAAGGGCCAGCTCCGGCACATCCTGGTCCGGCACGAGCAGGGGGCCGCCCATGCGGCGGACGGTTATGCCCGGGCCTCCGGCAAGGCGGGGGTCTGCCTGGTGACCTCCGGCCCGGGCGCGACCAACACGGTCACGGGAATCGCCACGGCGTACATGGATTCCATTCCCCTCGTCGTCTTCACGGGGCAGGTCTCCACGGCCCTCATCGGATCCGACGCCTTCCAGGAAGCGGATATCACGGGGATCACGAGGCCCTGCACCAAGCACAACTATATTGTCCGGCGGACGGAAGACCTGGCGCGGACCATCAAGGAGGCCTTCTACATCGCCCGGTGCGGCCGTCCCGGTCCGGTCCTGGTGGATCTCCCCAAGGACGTGGCCCAGGGCATGGCGGAGTACGCCCCGCCGGAGGCCTCGCCGGCCTCCTTCCGGGAGCCTTCCTATCTCCCCGATACGGAGGCCCTCCGGCAGGTCATCGGAATGCTCCGGCAGGCGAAGCGGCCTGTCATTCTCACCGGGGGCGGCATCATTTTGGGACGGGCCTCGGAAGACCTCCGGAAGTTCGTCCGGACGACGGGCGTTCCCATCACTTCCACTCTCATGGGCCTGGGGGCCTACCCGGGGACGGACCCCCTCTGGCTGGGGATGCCGGGAATGCACGGCACCTATTACGCCAACATGGCCGTGAGCCATGCCGATCTCATCATTGCCATCGGCGTACGGTTCGACGACCGGGTGACGGGCAGGCTTTCCGATTTCGCCTCCCAGGCGAAAATCGTCCACATCGATATCGATCCCGCCTCGATCAACAAGAACGTCCTCGTGGATCTTCCCGTTGTCGGCGACAGCCGGACGGTCCTTCACCAGCTGAACCAGATGCTGGAACAGGAAAAAGAGGCCGTCCCGGCGGATGATCTCCGGGCGTGGCTCAGGCAGATCAAGGAATGGAAGGAATATGCCCCTCTTTTCTATGGCACCGGCGAGAAGATCAAGCCCCAGTGCGTCATCGAAACCCTTTACCGGCTCACCGGCGGGGAGGCCGTCGTGGCCACCGAGGTGGGACAGAACCAGATGTGGACGGCCCAGTTCTATCATTTCAACCGGCCCAACCAGTTCCTCACCTCGGGAGGCCTGGGGACCATGGGATACGGTTTTCCCGCCGCCATCGGGGCCCAGATCGCCTGCCCGGACCGGACGGTGCTGGACATCGCCGGGGACGGAAGCATCCAGATGAACATCCAGGAACTGGCCACGGCGGTGAACTACAACGTCCCCGTCAAGGTTGTCATCCTGAACAACGGGTTTCTCGGCATGGTCCGGCAGTGGCAGGAGATCTTCTACGGGAGGCGCTATTCCCACACGAACATCAGCCAGGTTCCCGATTTTGTGAAACTGGCCGAGGCCTATGGGGCGACGGGTCTCCGGGCGACCCGGCCGGAGGAGATGGAGACGGTCCTGAAGAAGGGGCTTGAGACCCCGGGGCCGGTTTTCATGGATATGGTCGTCGATCCCGAAGAAGGGGTTTACCCCATGGTGGGACCCGGCGCCGCCCTGACCGAGATGGATCTGGGCAGGAAAAACGGATAGGAGCGGAAGAAACATGGAAGTCAAAGAACACAAGATGACCCTTCTGGTGAACAACAAGCCCGATGTCCTGGCCCGGATCGCCGGAATCTTCAGCGGAAAAGGGTTCAATATCGAATCCATCAGCGCCAATGTGACCCTGGATCCGGAGATCACCAAGATCACCCTGGTGACCAGGGGCAACACGGCCACGGTGGGCAAGATCGAAAAGCAGCTACGGAAGCTTGTCGATGTCCTGGAATTCAACCTGGCCGGGAACGACAGGACCATCCTCCGGGAGATGGTCCTCGTCCGGGTTCCCTACCTCGAGGAGAACCGGGAAAAGATCCGGAAGGACATCGAGAATTTCCATTGCCGGACCCTCCGGATGGAGTCGGATCACTGCATCCTCGAGGTCACCGGCACCCTCGAGGAGATCGACTGGGTGCTGAAAGGACTCAAGCCCCTCGGAATTGAGGATCTCAGCCGGTCCGGGATTATTTTTCTCAAGTAGGCCGACCCTTCAGGGCCGCTTTATTGACCGTTCACGTTATTGATATTGCGAACAGACGTATGAAAAGGAGAAGATCCATGGCGAAGATCACCATCGGCGGCGTTACGGAAGAAGTCATCACGGCGGAAGAGTTTACCCTGGAAAAAGCCCGGGAAGTCCTGAAGGATGAAACGGTGGCTGTCATAGGTTACGGTGTTCAGGGCCGGGGACAGGCCCAGAACCTCCGGGACAACGGAATCCGGGTCATCATCGGACAGCGCGCGGGCGGAGCCACCTGGAAGAAGGCCCAGGATGACGGTTTCGTCCCCGGGGAAAGCCTGTTTCCCATCGAGGAGGCGGCGAAACGGGGCACGATCCTCGAGTACATGCTCTCCGATGCCGGGCAGAAGACCCTGTGGCCGGAAGTGAAACCCTTCCTGACGAAGGGAAAGGCCCTGTATTTTTCCCACGGTTTTTCCATCACCTACAAGGAGCTGACGGGGGTCGTCCCCCCGGCGGACGTGGATGTCATTCTCGTGGCTCCCAAGGGGGCGGGCCGGACGGTCCGGGCGAACTTCCTTGCCGGAAGCGGCATCAATTCCAGCGTGGCCGTTTTTCAGGATGCCACGGGAAAGGCGAAGGAACGGGCCGTCGCCCTCGGGATCGCCATCGGTTCCGGATACCTGTTCCCGACGACCTTCGAAAACGAGGTATACAGCGATCTCACGGGGGAACGGGGCGTTCTCATGGGGGCCCTGGCGGGGATCATGGAGGCCCAGTACCAGACGCTCCGGAAAAACGGCCACAGCCCGAGCGAAGCCTTCAACGAGACCGTGGAGGAGCTGACCCAGAGCCTCATCGGCCTCGTGGGACAAAACGGCATGGACTGGATGTACGCTAACTGCAGCACCACCGCCCAGCGGGGCGCTCTGGACTGGAAGGGGCGGTTCCGGGACGCCGTCCTGCCCGTCTTCGATGAGCTGTACGGCCGCGTGAGGGCGGGGAAGGAAACGGCCATCGTCCTGGAGGCGAACAGCGCGCCCGACTACCGGGAAAAGCTGGACAAGGAACTGTCGGAGATGCGGAACATGGAGATGTGGCAGGCGGGGGCCGTTCTCCGGGAACTCCGGCCGGAACGGCGGAAAAAGTAATTTCCATTGCGGTAAAAAAAGAGCGCGTCTGGAGGGATCATGAGAAGCGACGTCATGAAAAAGGGGCTCGAGCGGGCCCCCCACCGGTCTTTGTTCAAGGCCATGGGTTATACGGACGAGGAACTCGCAAGGCCCCTCATCGGGGTGGTCAATTCGGCCAACGAAATCATTCCCGGGCACATCCATCTCGACATCCTGGCACAGGATGTCAAGGCGGGGATACGCATGACCGGCGGCACGCCCGTCATGTTCCCCGTCATCGGGGTCTGCGACGGCATCGCCATGGGCCACGAAGGCATGAAGTTTTCCCTGGCCAGCCGGGAGCTTATCGCCGATTCCATCGAGGTCATGGCCATGGCCCATCCCTTCGACGGCCTCGTCATGATCCCCAACTGCGACAAGATCATTCCGGGGATGCTCATGGCGGCGCTGCGGCTCAACATCCCCACGGTTTTCGTGAGCGGCGGCCCCATGATGGCCGGTCTTTCGGGCGGTTCCCCGGCCGATCTCATCACTGTTTTCGAGGGGGTGGGAAAAGTCAAGGCCGGCAAGATCCGGCAGCGGGACCTGCAGGCGCTGGAGGATGAAGCCTGTCCCGGCTGCGGATCCTGCGCGGGCATGTTCACCGCCAATTCCATGAACTGCCTCACCGAGGCCATCGGCCTCGGTCTTCCGGGAAACGGGACGATTCCCGCCGTCCACGCGGCCAGGCGGCGCCTGGCGAAGAAAGCCGGGATGGCGGTCATGACCCTCCTGAAAAAGGGGATCCGGCCCCGGGACATCGCCACCCCCGAGGCGTTCCGGAACGCCATCGCCGTGGATATGGCCCTGGGCTGCTCCACGAACACGGTGCTTCATCTTCCCGCCATTTCCCGGGAAGGGGGGATCGTCCTCGATCTGGACCTCTTCAACGAGGTCAGTGCGAAAACACCCAATCTCTGCCACCTGAGCCCCGCGGGTCCCCACCACCTGGAGGACCTCCACCGGGCCGGCGGTGTTCCCGCCGTCATGAAGGAAGTCTACGGCCTCGGCATGATCGACGGCGGCTGCATGACCGTCACCGGTCATCCCGTTTCGAAAAATCTCAAAACCGCCGGCGTTCTGGACCGGGAGGTGATCCGAAGCCCGGAGAACCCCTATTCCGTTGAGGGCGGCATCGCCATCCTGCGGGGGAATCTCGCCCCCGACGGCGGTGTGGTGAAGCAGTCCGCCGTGGCCCCGGAAATGATGGTCAACGAGGGCCGGGCCCGGGTCTTTGACGGCGAGGAAAAGGCGATCCAGGCCATTCTCGGAGGGGAGATCAAGCCCGGGGACGTGGTGGTGATCCGTTACGAAGGACCCAAAGGCGGACCGGGGATGCGGGAAATGCTCGCCCCCACCTCGGCCATCGCCGGCATGGGACTGGACACCTCCGTGGCCCTTCTCACCGACGGACGGTTCAGCGGCGGCACCCGGGGGGCGGCCATCGGACATATCTCCCCTGAAGCGGCGGAGGGCGGGCCCCTCGCCCTGGTCCGGGAAGGCGATAAGATCAGCATCGATATTCCCGGAAGGCGGCTGGACCTGAAAGTCACGGCCAAGGAAATGGAAAAGAGGAAAAAAGCCTTGAAGCCCTGGGAACCGCCCGTCCGGGGCGGGTATCTGGGCCGCTATGCCCGCCTGGTCACATCGGCGAGCACCGGCGCAGCCTTCAAGGAGTGAGGGCGGCCCTTTCGAGGTCGCTTTTTATCGGCCGGTTTCATCATTGTAATGATCACGGAGAATGTGGATGAAAACGCGTATTACGGAACTCTTCGGAATTAAATATCCCATTGTTCTTTCGGGAATGAGCTGGATCAGCACCCCCGAGATGGTCGCCGCCGTTTCCAATGCCGGGGGACTGGGGATTCTCGCCACGGGTCCTCTGAACGACAAGGAGACGCGGAAGGCTGTCCACAGGATCCGGGAACTTACGGACAGGCCTTTCGGGGCCAATGCAACCCTTCTTTTCCCGGGGGCCAGGGAAAACGCCCGGGTCCTCCTGGAGGAGAAGGTTCCCGTCATCAACTTCGCCCTGGGGAAGGGGGACTGGATCGTCCGGGCCGCCCACGCCTACGGCGGGAAGGTTGTGGCCACGGTGGTCAGCGCCCGCCATGCCCTCCGGGCCCAGGAATTCGGGACCGACGCGGTGATCGCCACAGGGTATGAGGCGGCCGCTCACGGGGAGGCGGTGAGTTCCATGGTCCTTGTCCCGAGCCTCGCGGACGTCCTGAACATCCCGATCATCGCCGCCGGGGGGTTCGCCGACGGCCGCGGTCTTGTGGCCGCCCTGGCCTTGGGGGCCGAGGGCATCGCCATGGGGACCCGCTTCATGACCACGAAGGAAAGCCCCCTCCATGGAAACTATAAGAAGCTCTCCCTGGAGAAGGACGTCACGGATACCTACTACTCCAAACGGTTCGACGGCCTTTACTGCCGGGTGATGAAAACCGAGGGGGCGAGGCGGGCCCTGAAGAAGGGTTTCGACATTGTCGGGGCGTTCGTCAATTCAAAGGATATCGCCGCCCAGATGAAGCTCCCCTACTGGAAGATGTTTTTCGGCGTCCTCGCTTCGGGATGGAAAAACGCCTACCAGCTGGCCTATATGGCCAACGCCTTCAAAATCTTCCAGATGGCCACGGAAGACGGGGACGTGGAGAGGGGCGTCCTGCCCGTGGGCCAGGTGACGGGCCTTCTCCGGGACGAACCCGCGGTGGCCGAGCTGATGGAGAGGATCATGAGGGAAGCCGGGGAGGTCCGCCGGCGGATCGATACGGCCGTGACCTGAAATTTCTGAAAAAGCCCGGATGCGGGCGGGACCCTCCGCCCGTACCCGGGCTTTCCGTCCTTATTCTCTCCGGCACGCCCCCACAGGGCGCTCCGGCCCTTATTCCGTGACAATGAAGAGGGGTTCGAGGATCTTCGGATCCTCCCGCTCCATGATCTCGAGGATCTCCCGGTGCATCCGCCGCTTCATCTCACCGAAGACCCCCCTCTTTTTCTGCATCGCCTTCGCAAAAGCCATGGTGTCCGACTTGAGTTCCCCGGCGCCGGCGCTTGCCTTTACGAAAACATGGTGGACCGCCAGTTCGGCGGCGCCGTAGCGGTTCCCCGTGAGGGCCATCTCGTTGAACTTGTATTCCGGGATGGCCTTCTTGAGAAAAGCGATCATGCCGGGAAAGAAGGGGATGTTGATGTTGATTTCGGGGAAGAAGAAAAAGCCCCGGTCGGCCCGCATGAACCGGAAATCGCAGGCGCAGGCCATGATGGCGCCGTTCGCCGCGGCGTGCCCGCCGATGCTCGCGATGACGGGCATGGGGTAGAGCAGAAGCCTCCGGAAGATCCTGTTCATGCCGTAGAGGAACTCCCGGATGGCATCGAGATCTCCCGCATTCTTCCGCCCGACGAGCCAGGCCAGGTCGATGCCCTGGGACCAGTTCTTTTCATCTCCCGAGGTGATCACCAGGGAGGTCACTTCCCGATCCCCTTCGATCTCATCCAGCGCCTGGAGCATTTCCCTGACGAAGACGGGATTGTGGCGGTTCTCGCCGTTGATCATGGAGATGACGGCGACGGTTTCTTCCTTGTTCCACTCGAGGACAGCCATGGTCCCTCCTTATGCTGAAAAATTTCGGCAAGTATAAGGGAGCTTCTCCAGCCTGTCAAGGGGGTCGGACCATGCCAACTTATTGAGAAAATAAGAAATAATGCTAATTCTGCCCTCTTTTTCTGCCTTGGAAGGCCTTTTTCGATCCCCGAAAGCGGTGATTAACTGAGGCCGGACACAGGATCGACAGGGCACGATCGTTCTTGTCGGCGCCGGAGAGAAACATTACATTTTTGATGGATGACTCCTGACTTGATTCCTGCCTGTCAGATTCGGCCTTTTCGGTGCCCCCGGCGGAGGTCGACCGTTATTTCCGGAAGCCCGTGGTTCCGGGCGATCCGTTTTTCCAGAGGGCCAGATGTGCCTGCGCGGGCCGGAGGCGCCGATGGCAGATCTTCGTAAGACCGGAACGGCGTTCGGCCTTCCGGAAAAAAAGTGCGGAGGTGTATTCAGAGCGCCGCGGCAGCCGCTTCATCCTTTTGTTTCGCCGGCGGCGGATTGAAAAGGCCGTTCATCAGAATGAACTCCCGCAGAAGGGTTTCGGAAGCCGCGGCCCGGTGAAATTTCCGGAGGAGTTTCCAGGTTTCCTCAATGGGGATGGGGCGGATATCCTCGACGGGGCAGAAGGCGGAATCGTAGATGGCGATGACGGTTTCCCCCCGAGTCAGACGGTCGATGATTTTCAGGTGGCGGGCGTATTCAGGGCAGGAAGGATCTCCTCCCCCGAAGGAGAAAGGATACAACCGGCAGACATCGGGGCGCAAGGGATAAATCCGGCATTTTCTGTCTTCCCCCGAATAGAAGAGGCAGGGGAAGGAACCTTCGGGTCTTTTTCCTGTGCGCATCTCCCGGTAGGTCCGGAAACATTCCGTAAAGGGTATATCGAGATAGACCGACGCTTCCTTCAGCCGTTCTTCACTGAAAATGGGGAGATAGGTCCGGCATCGCCTGCCGCACTGCCGGCAGATGAAGGGAATGAAAAGATCATAGCGGCTGAACTGGATCTTGGAAAAGAGTTTCTGGTAGGACATGGCGGCCACCTTTTTCGGCTGAACAAAATACCCGGCATTAAAAGGCGGTATTTCCCGATTGTGAAGGGACGGAGAAGAAGGTGAGGTTCCGTTCCGTGCAGGAAGGGCGTCGCATTAAGCAGGGGAGGGCGTGTTTTCATCCAGCGGTTTCTTTTAAACTAACACAGGTTGAAGGACGAATCAATCTTTTCCGACGATTTCGCTATTGACCTTTCCCCTGCCTTTTTCTATCGTGTCGGCTATGGAAAACGGGTCCCCGGGACACATCTCCTGCCGCCTCATGGAATGGTACGGCCGTCAAAGGCGGGATCTCCCCTGGCGGCGGACGACGGACCCCTATGCCATCTGGGTTTCCGAGATCATGCTCCAGCAGACGGGCGTCCATACGGTCATCCCTTTTTACGAGCGGTTCATGATCCGTTTCCCCACCCTTCCGGCCCTGGCCGGGGCGTCCCTGGACGATGTCCTGAAGGCCTGGGAGAATCTCGGGTATTACAGCAGGGCCAGAAACCTCCACCGGGCGGCCCGGATCGTTGCGGAGGAAAAGAAGGGCCGGATCCCCTCCGATCTTTCGGGACTCCTTTCTCTCCCCGGCATCGGAAAGTACACCGCCGGGGCGATTCTCAGCATCGCTTTCGGACAACGGATCCCTGCCGTGGACGGTAACGTCCGGCGGGTCCTATCCAGGGTGTTTGCCGTTACGGAAGCCGCAGACACCCCCGCGGGGGAGCAAATCCTGGAAGAACAGGCCCGGTGCCTCATGCCGGCGGATGAACCGGGCACCTTCAACCAGGCCGTTATGGACCTCGGGGCCCTGGTCTGCCTTCCGAAAAAGCCCCGTTGCCCGTCCTGCCCCCTTGAGGATTTCTGTGAAGGAAACCGCCGGGGCATTCAGGAAACACTGCCTGTGAAAGCTACCAGGCCGCCTCTTCCGACGAAGGTATTCATGACCGCCCTGCTGCGGAGCCTGGATGGCCGGTACCTGGCCGTCCGGCGCCCGGAAAGAGGCCTTTTAGGCGGCCTCTGGGCGTTTCCCACGATAGAACGCAATAACGGCGATCCGGCGACATGGCTGGGGGGACAGGCGGGCGTGACCGTTCTGAAGATGGGGACGCTTCCTCCCGTGCGGCACGGCTACACCCATTTCCGGGTCGTGGCTCACCCCTTCCTTTATCATCTCCGCGAGGCTGCTTCGGAGATCGGGGAAAGGGAAGGACACGTCTGGCTTCGACCCGGGGACTTCGACCGATATGCCTTGTCCGCCCTGGACCGGCGGATTTTCAATAACGTTCTCCCCATGGATAACGGGATCGCGGAACGGCCGGGGAGGAAGGGGATAAAATGACAGGATGGCCCCGACATCCCGAAATGGAATCTTCCCGCTATCTCGCCCTGCAGATTTTGAACCGCGCCGACAGCGAAGGGGCTTTTCTGGAACCGCTCCTCGATGCCTTTCTGAATCGCCGGACCTTCATGATGGAGCAGGACCGACGATTTCTCACGGACCTCGTGTACGGGACGGTCCGCATGAGAAGCCGCCTGGACTGGGTCATCAGGCATCTTTACCGGGGAAAGACGGCGCAAATGGAAAGGGTTCTGAAAAATCTCCTCAGGCTCGGCCTTTATCAGATTATGATGCAGGAGCGGGTTCCCGATTTCGCCGCCGTCCACGAGTCGGTGGAACTGGCGAAAAGGGTTCTCCCCGGCCGGGAGGGTCTTGTCAATGCGCTTCTCCGGAACGCCCTCCGGAAGGCCGGGGAGTTTCCCTGGCCGGATCGCATGCAAGATCCCGAGGAATTCATCTCCGTCTATCACTCCCATCCCCGCTGGCTCGTCCGCCGCTGGCTGAAGCATTATGGCGCGGAAGAAACCGTTCTTCTCTGCGAGAAAAACAATGTGCCCCCCCCTCTCACCCTCCGGGTCCATCCTGCCCTCAGCCGGGAACAGGTGATCGAAGAGCTCCGGAACCTGGAGGTCCCCGCGGGGCGGGCCCGTTATGCTCCCCGGGCCGTGATCACCGACGGCCACGGCGCCCGCGTCCGGGAATACGTCCTTTCCCGGAGCGATCGGGTCACGGTCCAGGACGAGGCCTCCCAGCTCGTGGCGGGACTGGTCGATCCCCGGCCGGGAGAGGCCATCCTGGACCTCTGCGCCGGGACGGGGAGGAAGACTTTACAGATGGCCGAAGAAATGAGAAACAGGGGATATATCCTGGCCGTGGACATACACCGGAGGAAAGTGGAAACCCTCAAGGAAGCGGCCGGGGGCCGGGGATGGTCCATCGTGGACACCCTGGCCGCCGACGGGACGGCCGACCTGGGCCCGGACTTCCACGGGAGATTCGACAAGATCCTCCTCGACGCGCCCTGTTCCGGTTCCGGGACGGTGCGGCGGAAGCCGGAAATCCGATGGCGGCTCGGGGAAGAAGACGTGATCCTTCTGACCCGTCTCCAGGGCAGGCTTCTCCAGGGCGCGGTCCGGTACCTGAAGCCGGGAGGGAAGATCGTCTATGCCACCTGCAGTCTCCTCCGGGAGGAGAACGAGGATGTCGCCGCAGCCTTTTCCGGGGCCCGGACGGATTTCCGGTGGCTCGATCTCACCCCGGTCCTGCCCGGGGAACTCCTGCAGGGGAACCGGGTCTTTCGGACCTTTCCCCACCGCCACGACATGGACGGCTTTTCAGCCGTTGTTCTTCAAAAATCCTGACCGAAAGGAGAAAAAGGATGGAAACAAAGGTTCCGACCCGGGAAGAAGCTCTGGAGATTCTAAAAAAATACAACAAAAACGATGCCCTCCTGAAACACGCTTTTGCCGTGGAGGCCGTGATGCGTTACATGGCGAGAAAACGGGGGGAGGATGAGGAGATGTGGGGGGTCGTCGGGCTCATCCACGACCTGGATTACGAACGCCATCCCGAGGAGCATTGTAAAAAGACGCGGGAGTTCCTGGAGAAGGAGAACTGGCCCGAGGAATACATCCGGGCGGCGGTATCCCACGGCTGGGGCCTTTGCTGCGACGTGGAGCCCCGGACGACCCTCGAGAAGGCCCTTTACGCCATCGATGAACTGACGGGCCTTGTGGCGGCCAACGCCATGGTCCGCCCCTCGAAGAGCGTTCTCGACATGGATGTAAAATCTCTGAAGAAGAAGTGGAAATCGCCGGCCTTCGCCGCCGGGGTGAACCGGCAGGTGATTCAGCAGGGGGCGGACAGGATGGGCGTTTCCCTGGAGGAACTGATGGAAGACACCATCATGGGGATGCGGGAAGCGGCCGACCGGATCGGGCTCCGGGGATCCGTTGAGGGCTGAGAGTCGATTCCATGATTCGCATCGTCCGGGAAAAAATCACCTGCGGCATCTGCGGGGAGAATGACGCCGTCATGTACTGCGGGGGCTGCGATGTCGCCCTGTGCCGGGAAGGCTGCCGGCTCGATCTCTTTGCCCATGACTGCGGCAGCGTCGATCCCCTGGTTTTGTGCCCTTCCTGTGCCGAGGATATCGACCTGAACCCCTGGGGCGGGAAACGGCCCGGCTGAACCTCTTTTCCTTTACCGGACGGCCCGGGGGACCTTTTTCAGGAAAAGCATGAGGCCCGCCGCGACGAAGAGAAGGATCAGGTTGACCGTCCACCCGTAGGTGTAGGTGCCGAAGCGGTCAAAGAGCCAGCCTCCCAGGAAGGGGCCGATGCTCCCCCCGATACCGACGACGAAAAACGTGAGGAACCCGTAAGTCGACCCGAGGATCCGCCGGCCGAAACGGTCGGAAAGGAGAATGGGCATCATCGGCGCAAGGGATCCGTATCCGAAGCCGAAGACGGAGGCGTACACGATCAGGTCTGAGGCGTCCTTCACGCGGATCAGCAGAAGAATCCCCAGGGCCATGAAAAGGAAACCCAGGGACGCCGAGTATTTGGGGTCTTTCAGCCGGTCGCTGACCCAGCCGAAGAAAAACCGGCCGAAAATGCTGGCCATGCCGATCACGCCGATGGACGATGCGGCGATGATCCCGTCGATCCCGAGGTTTTCCCCGTAGGAGACCTGGTGGACGAAGACCGTCATTTCCGCCATGACGGCGATGCTGAAACACAGGACCATGACCCAGAAGGGGACCGTCCGGAAAGCCCGCTGGGAGAAAACACGGTTCTCATCGGGGGGGATATTCCCGGGGCCGTTCCCCACGTCCATGGCGGGGGGGATCCCGTCGGGCAGCCATCCGTGGTCTTCCGGCGTCTTTTTCCCCATGAGGATCTGCGAAAGGGTGATGCCGATGACGACGATCAATCCTCCAAGAACAATGAAGCCGGACCTCCAGCCGAATCGCACCGTCAGGAATCCCGCCAGGGGGGTGAGCGCCAGGGTGCCTAATCCGATGCCCATGGTGGTGATCCCGACGGCGAGGCCCTTCTTCTTTTCGAACCATTTCCCCACGGATGAACTGCTGACGACGACGCCGATTCCCGCCGATCCGAGACCGCAAAGGATTCCGTAGTAGAGGTAGAGTTCCAGGGGGGACCGGAGAAACCCCGTCAGGATGAAACCCGTTCCGGTGAGAACGGCCCCGAAGGTCATGATCCACCGGGGGGCGAGACGATCGAGGAGCCGCCCGGACAGAATGCCCCCGGCGGCATACATGAAGAGGTTGACCGAGGCGCCCAGGGAAAGCAGGGTCATGCTCCAACCGTATTCGCCGAACATGGGTTTGATGAAGACGCCGAAGCAGTAGCGCGATCCGTAATTCATCGCCAGGATCAGAAAGGAACCGGCGACGACGAACCACCCCCAGTAAATCCCCCTTTCCATGGCCCGGCCTTGACTTTTGAAAAAAATCGACCTATCCTCCTTGCGGATAATTGAAAGCATCTTATAGGGCAAGACCGTCAGGAATTCAATATCCTAATATCCGTAGCCGCGTGACCAGCCGGTGAAGCAGGGGGGTGATCTTCCCGGCCCCGTCTGAAGGCGGGAGAATGCTACATCATCGGCGAAATGCCCGGCATTGCCGGAACGGTGTCATATATGCCTGTGTCTTCATGGGAAAAGGGAATTCTATCCAATGACAAGGTCTGATCCCAGGGTGTATCGGAAAAAAAAGTTTTTCGAAGGCCGGAAGGACGAAAAAAAGAAACACCCGGACAGCAGGCCGCCGACAAGATTCAAGCCCGAGGCCGAGGCCGCCCTGGGCGAGGTGTTCCGGAAGATCGGAAAACCGCCGGACGCGCCCTTTTGCCCCGACCCGTTCCAGGTGGAAGCCCTCGAAGCCGCGAGGAGGACGGACTGCCTGGTCATCGCGCCCACCGGTTCGGGAAAAACCTGGATCGCCGAAGAGGCGATTCACACCATTTTCGAGAAGGGCGGGAAGATCTGGTATGCCTCCCCCTTGAAAGCCCTGACCAATTCCAAGTGGGTGGAATTCGGGGAGCGGTTCGGCCGGGAGAACGTGGGCATCCTCACGGGGGATACGAAGGACAACGCCGAAGCCCCCATCATCGTGGGAACGACGGAAATTCTCCGGAACCAGCTCTACGACGTGATGCATGAAGGGGAAAACCTGGACTGCGAACTGGTGATTCTCGACGAAGCCCATTTCCTCGGCGACCCCGACCGGGGCGTGGTCTGGGAAGAGATCATGATGTATCTGCCCCGGCGGGTGAATCTTCTCCTGCTGTCGGCCACCATCGGCAACGGAGAGGAAATCGCCGCATGGCTCCGGGAGATCCGGGGAAAGGAATGCGTCGTCATCAAGGAGGAGGGACGGCCCGTTCCCCTCTATCCCCTCTTCGTCCATCCCTCGGGGCGGGTGATGCCCCTGTTTCATCAGAGACGGCTTTACCCCAAGGTGAAATCCTTCATCGAAGAAGGGAATAACGGTTTCAACCGGAAACGAATCTTCACCCGCTTCAACGAGATCCTCCAGGCCCTGGCGAAGTTCCGCCTGCTCCCCGCCCTTTTTTTCCTCCAGTCCCGGTCGGAATGCGACGCCGCCGTCGGCATCGTCCGCCAGGGCACCTCCCGGTGGAAGGACGAGGATCTGTTCGAGCGGGATCTGGGGGAACTCCTCGAACGATTCCCCTACATCCAGGATCACAAGCAGTTGAAGGCCCTGTGCCGCTTCCGTGTGGGCGCCCATCACGGCGGCCAGCTCCCGGCCTGGAAATTCCTCGTGGAGGCGATGATGAAGAAGGGCCATCTGGACGCCGTGTTCGCCACGGCCACCATGGCGGCGGGGGTGAATTTTCCGGCAAGGTCGGTGGTTCTCTTCAATTCCGACCGATTCAACGGCCACGCCTTCGTTTCCCTGAACGCCACGGAACTGCATCAGATGACGGGAAGGGCGGGCCGGCGGGGCCAGGACAACATCGGTTTCATGGTCATCGTCCCGGGCCGGAACATGGATCTGGAGCAGGTACGAAAAATCTATTTCAAGAAACCGGAGAAAATAGAGAGCCGCATCGGAAACGATTTTTCCATGATCCTGAATCTTCTCCTTTCCCATCGGCCGGAGGAGATCCGGGACATTTTCGAACGCTCTTTCGCCGACTTCCAGAACCTGCGGGCGGGAAAAAAGGGGAGGGCGGATCTCTGGAGAGACTTCCGGAAGCACCTCGACTTTCTCCGTCAGGAAGGGTTCGTCGACGATAAGGACCGCCTCACCGACGACGGGCTCTGGGCCTCCCGGCTCCGGCTCGACCAGCCTCTTCTCATCGCCGAATGCCTGAAGAAGAAGGTCTTTCCGGAACGGGACATGGCCCTCCTTTGCGCCATGATCGCCCCTTTCGTGTACGACCGCGAGCTGGACATCCCCGTGAAACGGAAGGAGACGCCCCGGAAGCTCAGGCAGGCCTTCGACCGAATGGTCGTGTCCGTGGGCCCCCTGGTCAAGAGGATGCGGGAATCGGGATTCGAGGTCAGCCCGCTTCCCTTCTGGACCTCGGTCATCCTTTACGACTGGGCCCGGGGCATGGGATGGGAAGAGGTCCGGGGCCGGTGGCGCATCTCCGACGGGGACCTGGCCATGCTCATCTCCCGGACGGCGGACAACCTCCACCAGGTGGCCGCGCTCCGGGAAACCCACCCGGCCATGGCCCTCCTGGCGGCGGAAGGCCGGCGGGCCGTCCTCAGGGAACCCGTGGTTTTCGAGTAAGGGAATTCCCGGGAAACGGAGAAGTACAAAATTGTATTGACAGAAGAAGGGGTAAAAGATATAAGCTTCCCTTCAACCTTCGCGATGGCGCGTCCCCATCGTCTAGAGGCCTAGGACATCGGCCTTTCACGCCGACGACCGGGGTTCGACTCCCCGTGGGGACGCCAAATAAATTCAAGGGGTCAGGAAGAAATTCCGGCCCCTTTTTCTTTGTCTGGGGTAGGTATTGGGGTATGTTTCGGAAAATAAGGCCCCGAAGGGTGCCGGAAACGGCCTCACCCCCCCTTTGAAATTTCAGGCGCATCTTCCCGGTCCTCTCCTTCGGTCTTCCCTCCCTCAAAGACGATGAGGTCTGAAACGGCCTTGAGGTCGTGGTTAATGTTTTCAAGGTATATCTCCGTTGTCCTGACATTCTTGTGGCGTAAGAACCGCTGGACAATCTTCGTGGACTGCTTGTACTTGTCGGCGAGCATATCGGCAAAGAACCGCCTGACGGCATGGGCTGTGAAATATTTAACGCCTGCCGTCTTGCAAAGGCTCCTGAACATCCATCTTTTGTTCTGATACGGTTCCCCTGTTTCCGGGTTCGGGAAGGCCCACGGGGCCACCTTGTCTGTCCGGTTCTCCCATTGCCACCAGAGGGCCTGGTGAAGCTCTTGGTTCATCGGGAGCCATTCCCCGGATATGGAGCCGTCACGGGTCTTTTTTGTCCACAGCCGGATTTCTTCTTTCTCAAAATTGACATCGGCCCATCTGAGTTTCAGGACTTCATTGAGCCTTGCCCCTGTGCAGACGTAGCACATGAGCATGACCCGGATCTCGCCGGAGGCGCAGGCCAAGACCTTTAAAACGTCTTTTTCGGGCGGGGTGTATTGCGGCTCCCGGTCATGGGGGAAACAGCCTATCATGGGCGGGAAGGACAGGCTGGAAATGTCACGGCCCCAGTTGAAGAGGGCCAGAAGGTTTTTGCGGTCTTTGTTGGCAGCGTTGCCGGATACCATTTCGGCTTTACGGAGCAGATAGTCTGACACGGCCTTTTTTGTGATATGCCCGAAGGTAGGGTCACAGCCGAAAAAGACCCGGAGGAAAGTCACGAAGGACTTCAGGCAGGCCCTCTTCTCGACAAAGGTTTTTTCGCCATATTTGACCTTGCACATATCAAGGTATTGATTGCAGAACTCCTTAAAGTCCGTATCGGCTTCTGCCGGGGGCGGGGCAAGGAGCTTTTTCCGGGTTTCGTCTTCCCACTTTCGGGCCTCTTTCCTGGTCTTGAAGCCCCGCCTTTGTGCAGCCCGCTTGTTCCCCAACGTGACAATGCCCCGGTATGTTTTTCCTTCTTTTGAGGGCATCTTTATCCTCCGCTCGTCTTATTTGCTTTTTGATCTCATCCGTGGCCTGTTTGACCCCAGGATCGAGGCTATCCCTAAGTTTTAATGCCTTCCAGGTTTTGGCCCTTTTTAGATCGATAATGGATTTGAGGCATTCGGTCAAGTAATCTGCCTTGGGACAAAGTTTTATTGACAGTAGGTGTAAGGACGATCACGATTTCTTACTGAATGTAAACATTCGATAATTTTTCAGGGGAATGCCCTGTTTAAAACAGTCTTCCTTGTGAGCTGCTGCCATCTTCCCCATATTTTATCCAATAAGTATTCGGTCTTTATTACCATAAAAAACCGATATCGGACGTTCATTTATGTTTGATTTCATAATTTGTTTTTCTCTTTTTATTTTTTTTTAAATAGAGTAGGTTTACAGGCAAGTTAGAAAAACTGCATTGGCTATATTAATTGTTGGGTGAAGGCATAGAATGAGATGACTACGATTGCCGATAGACTTGCTGCAGATACAGAGAACCGGTTGCTCACGGAACTACTTCTGCAACAGCACGTAGTGCGCGGCAATGAATCAATTACAAATGCGCTTGTCTCGGTGTGCACCGTTCTCCCTGTGCCGCGGGGACACCTGCTCATTCGACAGGGCGATGGCGACAATGACATTTACTTCATCCTGAGCGGCGCATTTCGCATTCTGGTGAACGAAAGAGAAGTTGCCATGCGGAAGGGGGGCCAACTCGTCGGAGAAATGGCCCTAATCGATGCATCTTTACGACGGACGGCCTCGGTTATCGCATACGAGGACTCACTGGTTGCCAAGGTGACTGAGGCACATTTTGCTTCCGTGGCCAACGTAAATCCGATGCTATGGCGCAACTTGGCCGTGGAGCTTGTTCGCCGACTTGACGAGCGCCGAAAGTTCCATCGCATACCCAACGCAGTTCCTCAGCTCTTTATTGGTTCGTCACGTGAAGGCCTGACAATCGCAAAGACGCTGGCGAGTCACATCGCACCTCATATCGCAGAAGTGAAGCTGTGGTCGGAAGGCGTCTTTGGAGCGTCCCACTTTCCGATGGAGGACCTTGCGGTGATGCTTCAGTGCTCGGACTTCGCCGCACTATTGGCCACCGGAGATGATGATATTACCAGCAGAGGTAAAGACTCTCTGGCGCCCCGCGACAACATCGTTTTTGAACTTGGACTATTTATGGGCGCAATATCTCGTCATCGCACGTTTCTCATTATGCCTCGCGCTGTGGATATCAAGATCCCGACCGACCTTTTGGGCTTAACCCCTGTGTACTACGACGCGGCATCACCAGATATAGCATGCGCAATACGATCTGTCGCAGGTGAGCTTTCGAGTGCAATATCTTCTGGAGGAACTCGATAGGCGCCATGAGCCTCAAAGACGAGATTACTGAACAGGTCGGGAAGATATTCCACGAAACGTGGAATGAAAGAGATGGGCGCGTCGTACCAGAAGCGGCGGATGTTCAACTCGTGAATGAGGCGGTCAAACTGGACCCAGCAACAGTGCTTTACGCTGATATGTCTGGATCGACTGCTCTTGTTGACAGCAAACCGTGGCAGTTGGCCTCAGAAGTCTACAAAACGTTTCTCTACTGTGCTGCCCGGATCATTGCGAGCAGTGGCGGCACTGTAACCGCGTACGATGGGGATCGCATTATGGCAGTATTTATTGGCAACACGCCCAACTCATCCGCTACCCGCGCGGCACTCAAGATCAACTACTGCCGGTTAAACATCATTACTCCACTGCTTCGGAGGCAATACCCGTCCGAGACTTACGAACTAAAGCATGTTGTTGGCATTGATAGGAGTATCCTCAGAGCTGCCCGCACGGGAGCTCGTGGCGCAAATGACCTTGTATGGGTCGGGCGCGCAGCCAACTATGCGGCGAAACTGACCACGCTGCCCGATACTCACCCGACATGGATAACCAAGGATGTTTATGATCGACTGACAGACGATCTTAAAGTGACCGATGGACTTCAAATGTGGGAAGCCAGGACGTGGACCGCAATGAATGCCATGAAAATTTATAGATCAACTTGGTACTGGCGTCTTTGAGCACCCCAAAACAGCATGTTCCAAACGCGCTACTGCGCGCCGGAGACGCTGAACGTTGGGACTTATTTGGGGGAATACATGGTACAGAGGGGATTAATATTTCGTGCACTTGTTGCATCTCCAAGTGACTGCATCCATGAGAGAAAGATCATTCCTGAAGTCATATCATCATGGAATGCGGTTCATTCGTTGAGCAGCGCGGCGATTATTGAACCGATACTATGGGAAACACATTCTCACCCTGCGATAGGGGATCGGCCTCAATCGATCATTAACAAACAGTTGGTTGACCATTGCGATTTACTGATAGGAGCTTTTTGGACAAGATTAGGCACTCCTACCGGTGCCGCTGAATCTGGAACAGCAGAGGAAATTGAGCATTTCAGAGCAGCTGATAAACAAGTTTTGCTTTATTTTTCATCTGCCCCTGTTGTCCCAGAAAGCATAGATGGGGAGCAGTATAAAGCACTGACGGAATATAGAAAACTCCTCAGCCAACAAGGGCTTTATTTTAAATATGAGGCCCTCTCGGAGTTTCGTGAAATGTTGCAGCGCCACCTTGCAAGCGTCATGATCGATCTCCTTAAGGTGCAACCGGAAGAACTTTTGCAACCTGTATCTGCCCCCGTAGCGGAATCACCGGAAAGGGGGGCTTTGACTCAATTCTGTTCTGATTTTGGAGCCTTCTCACGTCGTCTCAATGCCGAATGGGATGCAGAAAGCGATAGCGACCCCACGAACACAGACGATGGCAAATATATTTTGAGTCGTGCTGCCGATGAGATAGTGCATTTCAAAAGTATGATCGTTAATGATGATCTTGGTATTGCCAACTCCTTAGGCGATGTACTGAAAAGGCTTCGTTCGATTCAAAGACATCAGACTTATATGGATGGGGGTGTCTCTTTTAGAGAGTTCTGGAATGAGGGTGATAAAATTGTTGTAAACATAAAAGATATCGCTTTAAAAATAAAAGAAGCCAGTTGTAAGGCTCAATAAGTGGATTAACTCTGATGAGAAAAGCTGACGCATTTTGTCCTGGTTATCCGAGGCGTTAGATGCATAAAGGAGATAAATAAATGGCCGTTCCAGATTATCAGAGTTTGATGCTACCGCTTCTTCAATTTGTGGCGAAAAAGGGAGGCGAAACATCAACCAGTGAGGCTGTGGAAGCGCTGGCAAAGGAATTGAGCCTAACCGATGAAGACCTAAAGGAAGTGCTTCCAAGCGGTATTCAATCGACGTTTGTTAATCGAGTTGGATGGGCATCGACTTACATGAAAAAAGCTGGATTGCTTGGAGCAACACGCAGAGGTTTTTACCAAATTACCGACCGAGGAAAGGATCTTCTTAAAAAGCAGCCTAAGATTGTCAACGTAAAACTTCTCAAACAATATCCAGAATTTCTTAAATTTCAACAACTCAAGGGAACAAGAAGCGGCGATAAAGTTGTCGAGACCAAAGGGACATCTGATGTTTCAACAGCGACACCATTAGAGGCATTAGAATCTGCATATGAAAATCTCCGTGACGAATTAGCCGATGAATTACTTGGCAAGCTAAAAAAAATTTCACCAGCCTTTTTTGAACGTGTCGTTGTGGAACTGCTTGTTAAAATGGGTTATGGCGGTTCGCGTGCTGACGCTGGCAAGGCCATCGGTAGGAGTGGCGATGGAGGAATAGATGGAATCATAAAGGAGGACAAACTTGGCCTTGATGTTGTTTACATTCAGGCGAAGCGATGGGATAACAATCCTGTCGGACGTCCAGATGTCATGCAGTTTGCAGGCGCTCTTCAGGCTCAAAAAGCAAACAAGGGCATTTTTATTACTACTTCCAGGTTCACTGATGATGCTCGGAATTATGTCTCCCAGATCGGCAATAAAATCGTTTTAATTGACGGCGAGCAACTTACTGGTTTGATGATTGAGCATGATGTTGGCGTATCCACGGTTTCATTGTATCCAGTTAAAAAAGTTGATAGCGATTATTTTGAAGAGAGCATATGAAAAACAAGTCAGGTGAGTAATGCCCCTTCTCCGGTTTTTCGGAATCTCCCCATTAAGGCAGTTTAAACGGCTTTTCTTCTTTCACTTGGCCCATGACCCTCCCCCAACTGTTTCTCTTAAATATGGCCCGATTTCGACGGCTCACGGGCCTTCTCAAGACCGTTTATTCGACCTCATGCTCCGTGCCGTCATTGTCACGATCAGTTCCGTTGCTTCTATTTCCTTCAACTGCTTTGCGGCTTCCACGTCGCCTTCCTCGGCTTTCTTAGCCAGGCGGGCGATCTTGATTACGAAAAACAGCGTTTTTACCTATCCCCCCGAAACAAGAGGATCGGCATCGTGCAGTCTTGTGATCGGCGTTTACCGTGGTAGACAAATTCAGCGCCGAAGGACCGGAAACAGGTCCGGGATCACCACGAGATTCGCCCCTTTTTCTAACGTCGGGGGATAAATTCCCGGCTCAACCATTGCCCTTCGGCAGGCTGAGCGGGAGACATCATATCTTTCAAAATATCTCGGCCTTTTTTTGCATTTTCATCCCCCTGTGCAGCCGCCAGATTAATCCATTTATAAGCCAGAACATAATCCTCTGGCACACCCTCGCCCTTGACATACATCATACCCAAATTGCATTGGGCATCGGCAAGTCCCTGCTCAGCGGCTTTTGAGAGCCACTTTCCCGCTTGCTGATAGTCCTGAGGGACGCCCTCGCCTTTGCCAAACATCACACCCAGATTGTATTGGGCATCGGCAAGTCCCTGCTCAGCGGCCTTGGAGTACCATTTGAACGCTTCCTTGGAGTCTTGAGGGACGCCTTGGCTGTTGAAATACATCCAAGCCAGATCGTATTGTGCGTGGACATTTCCCTGCTCAGCGGCCTTGGAATACCACTTGAACGCTTCCTTGGAGTCCTGAGAAATGCCTTGGCCTTTGCCAAACATCACACCCAGATTGTATTGGGCATCGGCAAGTCCCTGCTCAGCGGCCTTGGAATACCATTTGACTGCCTCCTTGTAGTCCTGAGGAACACCTTCACCTTTGTCAAACATCCAGCCCAGATTGAACTGAGCGTTGGCATATCCCTGCTCAGCGGCCTTGGAATACCACTTGAACGCTTCCTTGTAGTCCTGAGGAACGCCTTGGCCGAATTTATATCTCCCTCCCAGGAAGTATTGGGCGAGTTCATGGCCTTGCTCGGCCGCTTTTGAGTACCACTTGACTACTTCCTTGTAGTCCTGGGAAACACCGAGACCAATGTGATACATCCCACCCAGATAGAATTGTGCTTCGGTGTAACCCTGTTCAGCGGCCTTGGAATACCATTTGACTGCTTCCTTGTAGTCCTGAGGAACGCCTTCGCCTTTCGTATACATTCTACCCAAACCACATTGTGCTTCGGTATTGCCAGCTTCTGCTTTCCGGTATGTTTCTTTGAAAAGTTCGGCTTTGTCTTGTGACAACACTCCCATTGGCGCAAGCAGTAGAAAAAGCAACGCGGTCGCATAAATCAATTTTCTCTTCATCATTGCATCCCCCCCCCCCACATTTCACGAGTCTGACCTGTGTTAGTTTTGCAGAACCGAAAACAGGTCCCGGATCGTCTTGTCGAAGTCAACCCCTTCGAGAAGCATATTCTCCCGGAACAAGCTTCGTTTTTTCCATCTCTTCAAGCTTCTTCCTGGCTTCCTCATCCCCCTGATCAGCCCGTTTCTTGAGTCTGGCAGCCCTGATCCAATCGTCATTGGCCGCTGTGCTGATCACAAACGTAAAGACTCGTTTTCCTTTGTCATCCATAATGCGCCCCCCTCTCTTTTGCAAGATCAAATCTCATTTGCGTAAATATTCTTTACCTCATCGGGCTGGATGCACAGATATTCAAGGGTCTGTCGCTGGGAACCGTGATTGAAGCAGACCATCAGCTCGGGAAGGCCCATGCCGAACCGAACCCTCTGCTGATACCCGAAGGTCTTTCTCAGGGTGTGAGCCCCGTAATTTCCCCTCAGATTGATGGCTTTGCACCAGGATTTGACCAAACGATTGACTGAAGGAACGGTCAAGGTCCCCCTCTGGCCCTGGAAGATTGGGTCGGTGTCTTCGATGTTCTTGGAAGCCAGGAGCCTGTTAATGGCATCCACACAAGCCTTGTTTAGGGTGATCCTCCTGGCCTTGCCCGTTTTCTTTTCCTTCAGCTCGATTTCATTCATTGGCTTGAGCCCCCGGACCTGGCCCGCCCTTATCCTGAGAAGATCTGAAGCCCGAAGGTTCGTATTTATCCCCACGATGAAAAGGGCATAGTGTGTTGGGTGGTTCTCCAGAAGCTTCTTGATGGCCTTGATGTCCTTCAACTCTCTTATCGGTGCCACTTTGATCTGGGAACCCTTCTTCGGGTGGTTTGCGTTCTCTCCTTTCTGCATGAAGAAGCCTCCTTTATATTGTTAACTTATTGTCGTATTATGGCATAAAGTTAACAAGATATCAAGGAGTATTTTTCTGAAGGAACGAAGAAAACAGCTTAAATCTATGCCCTCACTTGGTTTTCAACGAAAACAGGCCTGTTAACTTTTGTTCATAAGTTAACGAGACATTTGCGAGTCTCAGTCAATATCATCTCCTGCCAAGCCTTATGTGTAAAGAGCATTGAAACTCCTGACCGCAAGTACGCTTACCTAAAATCCCTTTTCTTCTTTGACACATACGTTTCCTTATGCTACCAAATCTTCGGGGGTTTAAATACAAGGTCAACAAGGCCGGATTCCTTCCAGTAACGACGTATTCACATCGCACATTGGGAGTCAACATGATGAGACGATTCGTTATCCCTTCTTTGTCTGTTTTTTTTATCCTTTCATTTGTGAGCCTCGTCTATGGTGCAATCACCGTGAAGATCAATAGTGGCAAGGAAATCCGCCTCTACAAGGACTATCACGCCCTCGTTGTTGGTGTGGGAGACTACGATTATTGGCCTGACCTCCGGGGATCTGGCAATGATGCCAAGCAAGTGGCGCAAGCCCTAAAGGGAATGGGTATGTCAGTGACGACTGTTCTTAATCCCACATCTGCTGAGCTGAAGAAGGCTTTGAACAATCTGACCTACGGGCAGGGGAGGGAAAGGGACCGGGCCATCCTATTTTTTTACTCCGGTCACGGGGAGACGGAAGTCCTGGCGACCGGACAGAAGCTGGGTTACATCGTTCCGAAAGACACCCCACTGCCTGCAAGGGACCCTTCAGGTTTTGCCGACAAGGCGATCAGCATGAATCAGATCGAGACCTACGCTCTGAGGATCAAATCCAAGCACGTACTCATGGTCTTCGACTCATGCTTTTCCGGCACGGTCTTCGCCTCCCTCAAGAGCGCACCGACGGATATTTCTGAGAAGAGCGCCCGAGCTGTCCGCCAGTTCATTACAGCAGGAAGTGACGAGGAACAGGTTCCCGATGAGAGTGTTTTCAAAACCTGCTTCATTCAGGGGATCAAGGGTGAGGCCGACTTCAACAAAGACGGATATGTGACCGCCTCCGAGTTAGGCATGCATCTGGACAGCTCCGTGGTGAATTACACTCTGGGCTCACAGCATCCCCAATACGGAAAGATTCGAAATCCTGAACTGGACAAGGGCGATTTCATTTTCGTGGCGAGTGGGGGAACGGTGGTTCATGAACCAAGCCTATTTCCTGTAACAACGGGAACCCTCCTCGTTTCGGCGGATATTTCTGGAGCACAGGTCTATATTGACGGAACGGATAGAGGTGGTGTCAATGATCGCCATAATGGAGCCACCGTTTTTCGCCGTAATGGAGCCAGCGGAAAGGGTTGAAAAAGGGTCTTCGGACCCCCCTTTCATTCAGGCGATTTCACCTCCATTCGAGGATTGTTTTTC
>Ga0209269_1000316_pt1 | contig 51707 bp, 58 predicted proteins | sample MTBAKMMethaMetaG_FD_187455 | JGI IMG/M metagenome (GOLD analysis project Ga0209269, IMG submission 187455) | Enrichment culture microbial communities from Arthur Kill intertidal strait, New Jersey, USA, that are MTBE-degrading - MTBE-AKM (Arthur... | ecosystem: Environmental > Aquatic > Marine >... | reverse complement strand
CGCGGAAACTGATACTCGGGTTCATGGCCGCTACCGCCTTCCTCTCTATGTGGATCTCCAATACCGCCACGGCTATGATGATGATCCCTATTGCGATGGCCCTGGTTGCAACGCTCATGCCTGAAGCTATTTCAGATGAAAATGGAGGGAGTAAAGAACAGAGGCAGTTTGCCGTCTGCCTCCTCCTTGCTGTTGCCTACGCAGCAACTATCGGGGGTATGGCCACGCTCATCGGGACGCCACCGAACGGGATCCTGGTTGCCCAGCTCTCCAATATCTTCCCCGAGGCGCCGAGTATCGATTTCTTCTCGTGGATGATCTTCGCCGTCCCCTTCGCAGTGATCTTCCTCGCCATCGCCTGGTTCTGGCTCACCTATGTCGCCCACCGGCACCTTCCCCGGGAGATCTCGGGGAGCAGGGAGGTTATCCACCATGAACTGACCGGGATGGGACCGCTCGGAACCGGGGAACGGTGGACACTCCTTATTTTCTCCCTGGTCGCCCTTGCCTGGATCTTCCGCGCTGAAAAGACCATCGGCGATCTGGTCATCCCCGGCATCAATACCTATATTCCGGGAGTGAGCGATGCGACCATCGCCATCACCGGGGCACTCCTCCTGTTCCTGCTTCCCGTCGATTTGGAAAAAGGGATCTTCACCCTCGACTGGGAATCAGCACGGAAGATCCCGTGGGGGGTCCTCATCCTTTTCGGCGGCGGCATCTGCCTCTCAGAGGGTATCATCGCCAGCGGACTTGCAAAGCTCATCGCCTCATCATTTACGGTGCTGCATGTGCTGCCCCTCATCCTGATCGTGCTCCTCATCACCCTGTTAATCACCTTCCTCAATGAGGTGGTCTCGAACACAGCAATCGCCTCGATCATGGTCCCGCTGATGGCCATCACCGCCGTCTCCATGGGGATCAACCCCATGTTCCTGATGGTCGCCGCGGCACTGGCCTCCTCACTCGGGTTCATGCTCCCCGTAGGGACACCCCCCAATGCCATCGCCTACGGAACAGGGTACATCTCCACAAAGGAGATGGCCCGCGCAGGGTTTGCCCTCAACATCATCGGCTGTATCCTGGTGACCCTCTTCATGACCCTGGTTGTCCCGATGGCACTCGGGCTCTCACCCGAATTTCCGGCATGGGCGGTACTGCCCGGCATGTGATGTATTACCAGTCTGAGAGGAGTAGTGCCATCCGGTCGAAAATCGCCGATACCTCTTTTTCGGGCAGGGCGCAGCTGCAGTAACCGGTGGAAAGACTGAGCGAACCCCGGCAGGTACTTGCGGCAATGCCGAACCCCGGGGGATACTCAACAGGGGGGAGCATCCAGGCCTCTGCAACCGGGATTGGACCATAGTTGAGGACACTCTCGGGGATGACGCCCAGATTGGAGAAGAAAGGATTTTTTTTCCTCCTGCCTTCACGGGTCTCCTGCTCAAGCTTCTGAAGGTACCGTTTCACCGTTTCATACCCTCCGGAGAAGTCCCTGCAGAGCCGTTCAGCTGCCCCGATACCGGCATGTCTCCGTTTCCGCTCTTCCATGGAAGCATGAACCCGGTGAACTACGGTGGAAAATGGCACCCCCTGCTCAGCCATGACCGGGACTTCAAACGCGACCGAGAGGTTGGCGAGAGAAGGGAACGAGTCAGGAGAGAGGTAACGCCGGAGATCGATAGAGGTGAGCACCGGGAGTGCGGTTTCCCGGAGTTCCGGCACCGATTCGGCCAGTGCAAGGGTGAATGCGGAAAGGAGCACATCGTTCACCGTCACCCCCAGCGTTCCGGCCCTGGCCTTGATGGACGACAGGATGCCCGGGTGAAAACGGACCACCGTGTGCCCGGGATCCCTCATTGTGCAGGACTGCATGGGAAGGCTCCATGAACTCACCTGGTCCCCGTATCGAAGGAATGCCTCCTCCCGCTCTACGGGAGAAAAGAGCCGGAGCACGCTCTCAAAGGACCGGTCATGGGAGTTTTTCAGCGGCAGAAACGGGGCCGGAGCAGACTGTGCATGGTAGAGCCGGGCTATACGGCTTCCGAACGATTTGACGCCATATGCATCACTGATGGTGTGATTTACAGAGATGCAGAGGAGATCGTGGTCCGACCTGATGAGCCGGACTCGTGCCTGTGGGCCGGTTGCCGGATCAAGGGGTTCGGTGAGGAGCGCCCGGAGTGCAGCATCAGGATCCGTGGTCGTGATAACAGCATAGGTCCGGCCCACTGCATCGGGATCTGGTATGAAGTACGGCCGATCCCCTTCCTGGAAGCGCATGGTCGTCAGGGGTTCGTCCTCACAGGCAGACCAGACGGCGGAGGCAAGCGCCGGCTCGCTGAGCCTGCCGCCAAATCGGATGACCAAATGGATCATCTGGTCCCAGATCGTGGAGAGGAGGTAGTTCCACTGGTCGTTGATCATTGCCGGAATACCTCCGCCTTTCCATTCATCGTCCATCTGGGCAGTCCTCATGAAAAACGTTGAATCTATTCTTCAGTTTTCTTCGTTTTCCGAGAATATAATTCCGGGGGATATTCGGACAGTGAATCGTAGGAAAAAAAGGGATGCATAAGCAGACCATAGGGAAATGCCTGAGGACACTTTCACCACTTTTTTTGGTCAGTGTCCGGTACCGACGGATGAAAAATCAGGATAGCGACCGGCCCCTGGCGAAAACGGGCGGTCTTTTCACCACATTAACTACCGTTCTTATACAACAATGTATATAAATATACAATCCCAACCTACTTACATGGATACCAAAATCTTCATGTGCGAAGATGAGATGCCGCGACAATGGTACAACGTCATGGCCGATCTCCCCACACCCCTGGACCCTCCCCTTCACCCGGCTACCCAAAAACCGGTGACACCCGATGATTTGAAAGCCATCTTTCCTATGGAACTGATCAGGCAGGAGATGAGCCCGGACCGCTTTATCGATATCCCGGAAGAGGTGCTCGATATCCTGCGTCTCTGGAGGCCAAGCCCGCTCTACCGTGCCCACCGGCTTGAGAAAGCACTCAAAACCCCGGCACGGATCTACTACAAGTGGGAAGGGGTCAGCCCCCCAGGCAGCCACAAGCCCAATACGGCAGTTCCACAGGTCTACTACAATATGAAGGAAGGCATCGAGCGGATCGCCACCGAGACCGGTGCCGGCCAGTGGGGATCTGCGCTCGCGTTTGCGACCATGCTCTTTGGCCTGCAGGCCACGGTATACATGGTCCGGTCAAGCTACACCCAGAAACCTTACCGCAAGTCAATGATGCAGGTCTGGGGGGCAGAGTGCATCCCGAGCCCCAGCACCAAGACCAACTCAGGACGTGCCGTTCTTGAAAAGTATCCCGATACCCCCGGAAGCCTCGGCATAGCTATCTCTGAAGCAGTTGAGGACGCGGCAACCCATGATAACACCAATTACTCGCTTGGCTCCGTGCTGAATCATGTCTGCCTCCACCAGACGGTCGTCGGCCTTGAAGCACGTGAGCAGATGGCATCGGTTGAAGCGTACCCGGATGTTGTTATCGGGTGCGTTGGCGGGGGTTCTAACTTTGCCGGCGTCTCGTTCCCCTTTGCCGGCGACAAACTGACCGGGAAACACCCTGACGTAGACATCATAGCGGTTGAGCCGGCATCCTGCCCGACCCTGACCAAGGGGTTATTTACCTACGATTATGGGGATGTTGCCGGCCTCACACCCCTCCTGAAAATGTATACCCTCGGGCATGATTTTGTTCCGCCGTCCATCCATGCCGGAGGACTCCGGTACCATGGGGACTCGCCCATCCTCTCCCGTCTCGTCCACGACGGTGTAATCCGTGCCGTATCCTACCACCAGAATGAAGTCTTTGAGGCAGCGCAAACCTTCGCCCGGACGGAGGGGATCATCGTGGCGCCCGAGACATCCCATGCGGTGAAATCGGTCATCGATGAAGCCCTGAAATGCCGGCAGAGCGGCGAAGTAAAGACCATTCTCTTCAACTGTTCGGGCCACGGCAATTTCGACATGTCCGCCTACGACGCATTCTATGCCAAACAGCTGGTCGATTATGAATACCCAGAACAGTTGATTAAAGAATCACTGTCGCGCCTTCCGAAGCTGGGGTGAGCCACGGAAATAGTTCCACATTCTGGTATTCCACCTACCAATAACCACAATACCATACCACGCTCTTTTCTGATCATGAAAACCATCGGTTTCCTCATCAACCCTATAGCCGGCATGGGGGGTACCGTGGGGCTGAAAGGCACGGATGGAACGGTTGCGGAAGCAATCCGCCGTGGTGCACAACCGATGGCTGCATTCCGGGCCCGGGAAACGATGGATCTGCTGCGAGATGCCCCGTTCCGGTACGTTACCTGTTCGGGCCCTATGGGTGAGGATGTGCTCACTGGTGCGGGCATTTCCGGCTTCCGTGTTGTCTACCGGGCATCTCCGGTGACCACGGCGGTAGATACCCGTGAAGCCTGCAGGGCATTTCTCCGGAACGGGGTTGATCTGGTCCTCTTCTGCGGTGGTGACGGAACGGCGCGGGATCTGTACGATGTAGTGTCCGACACCATCCCCCTCCTCGGTATCCCGGCCGGGGTCAAGATGTATTCGGCGGTATTCGCGGTGAATCCCGCGGCGGCCGCAGAGATTCTCCGCTCTGGCGCTTTATCCCACTTTCATATCCGCGATGCCGAAGTAATGGATGTGGATGAGGAGGCATACCGGCACGGGGAACTCAAAGCAACGCTCTACGGGTACGCAAAGAGCCCGTACCTGCCAGGTCTTGTTCAGGGTGCAAAGCAGGTCTTCGAAGATCAGGATGAGGATCTGGCAAAGTCCGGGATCGGGCAGTTTATCGCAGAGGTCGTCCGGGGAACCCCGGAGATCCTCTACATTATTGGTCCGGGAAGCACAACGGGAGCGATAGCCCGTGCACTGGGGGTGGAAAAGACCCTGCTCGGGTTTGATGCGATACAGGACGGAAGACTGGTTGCATCTGACCTGAATGAGGAAGGGATGCTGGCCCTCCTTGCCGGAGAGGGACGGACCCGGCTGGTGATCAGCATCATCGGTGCACAAGGGTCGGTGCTCGGCAGGGGAACCCAGCAGGTGAGTCCCCGCGTTCTTCGAAAGATCGGTATCGGGAATGTCATTGTCATAGCCACGCCCCATAAACTGGCAGAGACTCCGCTCCTCTTTGTGGACACCGGGGACCGGGATCTTGATGGCGCATTCGGGGAATATCTCTCCGTGGTCTCGGGTTACCATATCGCACAGCGGAAAAAAATTGGATCAGGGAATGCCCCCATTTGACCGGTTCAGGCCGGATCAGCATATTCGCCGGCCATGCCGAACCTTTATAGGTCTCTTTTCCCACCCTCTGGATAAGATATCTATGGAGGAAATTACGATTGTCACCGTGCCCCCGCAGACCGTGCTCGGAATCCGGAAGAAAGGCCATTACCGCCAGATCGCCGAGCTGCTCCCTGAAATCGCGATCTATGCCCTGGAGAAGGGCGTCCCCCTTACCGGTCCCCCGATATTCCTCTGTCACGAGCGGTCGAAGGAAGAGGCAATGAACGCGGACCGGGAAGGGAGTGCCGATATAGGGGTTGCCTTCCCTGTTCCACCAGGTTCCCGGCCCGGACCCGGAATGAACGTTTACACCCTCCCTGGTGGATGGCCCGGATTGTTCACCTGGGTCCCTACGAGGCTTGTGAACCCACCTGTCTGAAGCTGTTTGCCTGGATTGAGGAATGGGGAATGAAGATCACGTAACGATCCCCGGGAAGACTCCCCTGATGAAATCATGACCGAGATTCTTGCTCCGGTCATGGGGTAAAACCTTTTTCATACAACAAAGTATTAATACATACATCAATGTATAATTATATACATGACAGGTGAGCCGAAACACCAGGTGATGCCCCTGGACTGGAGTCCGCCGTCACTCCGACGGCATCCGGCATCAAGCCCGATAAATTACCCAGAAAACCATCTCTCCTAGTTCTTCCGGTAACCGAAGCTGTTCCGCTCCCGGCCTGCGATCCCTACACCCTCTACCGTGCTCTTGGAATCAGGAAGGGGTACATCCTGGAGTCCATGGAAGGGCTTCCCCGCCGGGCAGTCAGGTCTGTCATCGGTCTTGAACCCCGAATGATCATCTCCCTCAATGAAAATCCAGCCTGTGAAGGAGACCCGCAGCTGGTATCCCTCCTTTCCAATCCGGAAGGGAGGGATCCCGTGAGCAGGCTCCGGAATCTCACGGAAAGGTTGTCCCCGGCAGATGCCCATTTAGGATTTATCGGCGGATTTGTGGGGTACTGCGCCTATGACATGGTGAGTGCCCTGACCTTTGGCAGGGTTCAGGCAGGAAGGGGAGATGGCCACCTGGCCCGGTTCATGCTCTCCACGCGGGGAATTGTGTACGACCATGTGCAGGGCTCCTGCACACTCTTTGACAATCTCCTCATGGAGCCGGGAGAAAAACCTGACGAGGCGGTCGCAGAGGCCCGGGAACGGATCAGGATGCTCCGTGGACAGATAGTATCCGTCACGCCGGAAAATGTCGGACTCCCTGCCGGGGAAGGCTCCCGGACTTTATCTTTCACGTCATCCCTGAGCTGTGACGAGTTTGAGGAACGAGTGCGGAAGGCGCAGGAGTACATCGCGGCCGGTGACATCTTCCAGGTAGTCCTTTCCCGGAAGATCTCCTGCCCCTTTACCGGGGATCCTCTCGCAGCCTACGGGGCCATCAGGGAGATCAATCCCTCCCCTTATCTCTACTTCCTAAATTTCGGTGATGAGGTTATCGTCGGCTCAAGCCCCGAAATGCTGGTCCGGTCAGAGGGAAGGGTGATCCAGACCGTTCCGATTGCCGGCACACGACCCCGGGGGAGAGACGAGCAGGAGGATAACCATCTGGGGTGTGAACTGCTCGCTGATGAGAAAGAACGGGCTGAACACCTGATGCTCGTAGACCTGGCACGAAACGATATCGGGAGGGTCTCGGCATTTGGATCCGTTTCGCTCCCGGAATTTTTCGAGCTTGAGAAGTTCTCCCATGTCCAGCACATTGTTTCACGGGTGACCGGTGAACTTGCCGAAGGATATGACCGTTTTGATGCCCTTGCCGCCTGCTTCCCTGCCGGCACGGTGAGCGGGGCACCAAAGATCCGGGCCATGCAGATCATTGCAGAATTAGAGGTCCATCCGCGCGGATTGTACGCAGGGGCGGTTGGATATGCCGGTTTCAATGACCTCCTCGAGTTTGCTATCGCTATCCGGACACTCCGGGTCAGCGGAGGAATGGCCGAGTTCTCGACAGGTTCCGGGATCGTTGCCGATTCCGTTCCCCGACTGGAATTTGAGGAGACCGAACACAAAGCCAGTGCCATGGTCCATGCCATTTCCCGGGCAGGAGGCGGCTTATGAAAGTCGCTATTATCGATTGTTATGACAGTTTCACCTACAACCTGTTCCAGCTGGTCGGCCGTCTGGGGGCAGAACCGGTCCCGGTGCTCTCGGATGAATCGCTCGAGCGGGTCCGGGAGGTGGACCCTGACCGGATTATCCTTTCCCCCGGTCCCGGGACACCGGACGACTCGGGAATCTGCCCTGCTGTAATCCGGGAGTATGCCGGAACGGTCCCCATTCTCGGGGTCTGCCTCGGCCACCAGACCATTGTTCAGACGTTCGGCGGGACGATACGAAGGATGGGACGGCCGGTTCATGGGAAGACGAGCAGCATCGTCCATACCGGTGAAGGCATCTTTGCAGGCATACCGAACCCTTTCACCGCAACCCGCTACCACTCGCTGGTGGCTGCAGAGGAGGACATCCCCCGGGAATTCGGAACCCTCGCATATGCTGCAGAAGACCGGTGCGTGATGGCCGTTGCCCATCGGAACCTGCCGCTCTACGGCATCCAGTTCCACCCGGAGAGTATCATGACGCTGGAAGGAGCACACCTCATGAAGAACTTCCTCTCCGGGGGTGCATGATGCAGGCAGCGCTTGCGCGGCTTGCCAGGGGGCAGGACCTTTCCAGCCGGCTCGCGATGGAAGCGATGGAAGAGGTTGCGTCCGGCCGGGCCAGCGAAGCCCAAATCGCTTCACTCATCACCGCGCTCCGTGTGAAAGGGGAATCAGCAGAGGAGATCGCATCGTTTGCGCGGGTCCTGCAGAAACATGCCCGCGCTGTCAGTCCCAGGGTAGGCGGCATGCTGGTCGACACCTGCGGGACCGGTGGCGATGGCGCAGGGACATTCAATATCAGTACCGCTGCAGCCATCGTAGCAGCCGGTGCGGGAGTGCCGGTGGTCAAGCATGGGAACCGGAACGTGAGCAGCTCGTGCGGTTCGGCCGATGTGCTGGAAGCGCTGGGGGTGGCTGTCGATCTCTCACCGGAGCGGTCATGCGCAATCATCGAGGAGATCGGAATCGGGTTCCTCTTTGCCCCTTTGTATCATCCTGCACTCAGGCATGCAGCGAAGGTCCGGCATGAACTTGGCTTCTCCACCATCTTCAATCTCCTTGGCCCCCTCCTCAATCCTGCAGGAGCCCCTGCCCGGCTCTGCGGGGTGTATCACCCCGCACTCATCTCAAAATTTGCTGTCTCCCTTCAGTCGCTCGGTGCTGAGCGGGCCATGGTGGTTCATGGCGACGGACTCGATGAGATTACGGTCTCCGGACCGACCCTGGTCGCAGAAATCGATCGGGATACGGTAAAAAATTACACCCTCACCCCCGGGGACTTCGGTTTCAGCCGTTCCCCTCTCTCAACCCTTGCCGGGAGCACTCCTGCAGAAAACGCACGCACCATCCGGCAGATTCTTGACGGAAAAGAGGGTCCGGCACGTGATGTGGTGGTTATGAATGCCGGAGCCGCGATCTACCTTGGCGGACTCGTTTCCGGTTATGCCGCAGGGATATCACGGGCGGAAGAAGCCATCGATTCGGGTGCTGCGGCAGGAAAACTGGATGCCCTGGTGGTCGCCAGCGGAGGGGTACCGTGATCCTCGATCAGGTTATCAGAGCCACTGCCGGAAGAGTAGCCGGGCTTCCCCGGAATCCCGGAGAGTTCCCGTTGAAACGGGATCATCACAGTCTCCATGCTGTTCTCGGGCGAAGAGGCGGGCGGAATGCCATTATCGCCGAAATCAAGTTTGCCTCCCCGTCCCGGGGTAACATCCGGGAGGAGATCGACCCCGCGGGGCTGGCCGTTGGCATGGCATCAGCAGGCAGCGCTGCGCTCTCGGTGCTGACCGAGCCGTACTTCTTCAATGGCCGTACGGAGTTCATCCCAATCATCCGTGCCAGAGTCACCGTCCCCATTCTGCGCAAAGATTTCATCATTGATGAACGGCAGCTGGCAGAGAGCAGGATGCTGGGAGCCGATGCTGTCCTCCTCATCGCGGGAGTGCTCGGAGACGGCCTGCCGGACATGGTTGACGCTGCATTTACTTATGGTCTTGAACCGCTTGTGGAAGTCCACACCGCAGATGAGGTGAAGGCAGCGCTGGGGACCGCAACCCGTATGGTCGGGATAAATAACCGTAATCTCAATACATTCCGCATCGATCTCTCCACCACCCTGCGGCTGGCCCCGCTGGTCCGCGAGGCCGGTCTTGTTGCGGTTTCCGAGAGCGGTTTCCTCTGGCCCTGTGATGTCCGGGGACTCCGGCACCTGGCAGACGGCTACCTGATCGGGTCGGCAATCATGGCGGCACAGGACCCGCAAAAAGCACTGGAGGGATTTGTATTCGCGTAAAGATTTGCGGTATTACCACGCCGGGTGATGCCTCCCTTGCCGAAGCGGCAGGAGCAGACCTCATCGGAGTCGTGCTCCATTCAGCATCGCCACGTTGTGTAGCGCCGGAACAGGCCCGGGAGATCTTCGATGCAGTCCCGGCTATGACCAGGGTCTGCGTAACCCACTCCACCCGAGCGGAAGACCTGCAGGAGATCTGTGCCCTCCGGCCCGATGCCATTCAGGTCTCCGGTTCTGCCGTGGTTCCACTATCGTGCAGGGCACGGGTCATCCGGATGGTTGCCCCGGGCGAGTCTGTTCCTCCTGATGCTGATGGTCTCATCGTGGACGGGAGCCATGGAAGCGGGCACCCCTATGATGTGGCGTTTGCGTCCGCTGTTATTTCCACATCCCGGGTCCCGGTATTCCTTGCCGGGGGTCTTACTCCCGGCAATGTGGCAGCGGCAATCCAGGCAGTCCGGCCCTCCGGCGTTGATGTGGCAAGCGGAGTCGAGCATGCTCCGGGAAAGAAGGATCCCGAAAAGGTGCGGGCTTTCGTAGGGGCGGTAAAACGGGTGATCGTATGACCGTCTCCACCCGGTTCGGCCCGTATGGTGGCCGGTTTGTTCCCGAGACCCTGATGGCCGCGCTTGAGGAGCTCGATGAGGCATACCTGACCATCGTCCCTTCAGCGGATTTCCGAAAGGAGATGGAGTACTACCTGCAGGAGTATGCCGGGAGGGAAACCCCGCTCACCTTCTGCAGGAACCTGTCCCGGGATCTCTCCTGCAGGGTGTACTTAAAGCGCGAAGATCTCCTCCATTCCGGAGCCCACAAGCTGAACAACGCTCTCGGTCAGGCGCTGCTTTCCCGGTTCATGGGAAAGCGGCGAATCATCGCTGAAACCGGAGCCGGCCAGCACGGGGTCGCCGCAGCCATCGCCGGAGCGGCGCTCGGGCTTTCGGTAGAGGTATACATGGGGATCGAGGATATGGAGCGGCAAGCCCTGAACGTGGCGCGTATGCGGATGCTCGGGGCGGAGGTGCGGCCGGTAACTTCCGGTTCCCGTACCCTCAAGGACGCCATCAACGAGGCGCTCCGCGACTGGGTGGCAAACGTCCGGGATACCCACTACCTGATCGGGTCGGTGGTGGGACCCCATCCCTTCCCCTCCCTGGTTAGGGACTTCCAGACTGTCATCGGCAGGGAGATCCGTCGCCAGATCCTGGACAGGGAAGCGCGGCTCCCGGATGCCATGGTGGCCTGCGTGGGAGGCGGGTCCAATGCCATCGGGATGTTCCACCCGTTCCTCGATGACCCGGTCGTCCTCTATGGCGCCGAGGCCGGTGGTGAAGGCCTTTCCGGAAAACACGGAGCAACCCTGTGTGCCGGTAGGCCGGGGGTGCTCCACGGTACCTACACCTACCTGATCCAGGACGCGTTCGGCCAGATCCTTGAGTCCCATAGCATCTCGGCCGGCCTCGACTACCCCGGGGTGGGCCCGGAGCATAGCTTCCTCCGGGATGAGGAGCGTGTCATCTACCGGCCGGTAACAGACGCTGAAGCCATCGACTCGTTCCTCTACCTCTCCAGGACTGAAGGCATCATTCCTGCCCTGGAATCGGCCCATGCAGTGGCCCTTGCCAGAACGATATCCGATGATCTGGACAAGGACAGCATCCTGGTGATCAATCTCTCGGGGAGGGGAGACAAGGACGTGGCCCAGGTCGCCGCACTGATGGGGGGGTGCCAATGAGTACCGGATCACGAATCACCGGTGCGTTCCGCTCCGGGAGGCTGCCACTGCTCGTGACCTGCACGGTAGCCGGTGATCCCGATTTTGTCGGGAGTGTCAGAATTGCCCGGTGCCTGGTTGCATCAGGAGCGGATATGCTCGAGCTGGTAATGCCATTCTCCGACCCGGTCGCGGACGGCCCGGTAATCCAGGAAGCAGGCGCCCGGGCTCTCTCTGCAGGCATGACCACCGACCGGCTCTTCGCGCTCGTCCACGAGGTGAGGAAAACGACGGAAATCCCGCTGCTCATCATGACCTATGCAAACATCGTGATTCAGCGTGGCATTCCCCGGTTCTACCAGGATGCGGCCCGTGCCGGGGCAGACGGGGTTGTGATCGCCGATGTTCCGGCAGAGGAGGCTGGCCCCTTCTGCGATGCTGCCCGGGATGCAGGGATCGACCCCATCCTCTTTGTCAGCCCGACCACATCACAGAAACGACTGGATCTGATCCTTTCCATGGCTACGGGATTCATCTACCTCGTCGCCGCTATGGGGGTGACCGGGGTCCGTGAAGGGGTCGCGCCGGAAACACTCGCCTGTCTCTGTGCCGTGAAACAGAGAACAGATCTCCCGGTGGTCCCCGGATTCGGGATATCCGCCCCGGAACATATCCGGACATATGCAGAGGCCGGTGCAGACGGGGTGATCGTAGGATCGGCCATTGTCAGGATTGTTGGAGAATACGCAGGGCAGCCGGCAGAAATGGAAAGTGCGGCACGAAGGCTGGTGGGGGAGCTGAAAGGCTCACCTCTGAACATAGAGCGGGAGGAGGCTGACGTGAAGTCATAATCCGGAATAATTACTGTATCATCCGGAATAACCGCCAGATACTGTCGTTCCGGATCTGATGACCTTTTTATTACCAGTTGCCAAGGTTCATATCATGGACCTGGTACGGGAAGCATTCAATGCTGGTGCACCAGAGTACGATGCGCAGCGGAAGTGGATCATCCCCCGGTTCGAGGACTTCTATGATGCAGCGATTCGTGCTGCGGAATGGAAGGGAGAACGGCCATCCATCCTCGATATCGGTGCCGGAACAGGCCTTCTTGCCGCCCGCATCCTCCAGCGCTACCCGGAAGCATCTCTTACCCTGATCGATATCTCGGAAAGCATGCTCGCAGTAGCCAGGGAGCGGTTCGCAGGGAATGAGCATCTCACCTGTCTCGTCCGCGATTACAGCCGTGAGGAGATCGGGGGTCCCTATGACCTGATCTGCTCCGCCCTCTCCATTCATCACCTTGGGGATGATTCGAAACGGAATCTGTATGCACGAATCCATGAGGCGCTGAACGCAGGAGGGGTCTTCGTGAACGCGGAGCAGGTCGAAGGAGAGACCCCCGGGCAGCATGCCCGGTACCTCGCATACTGGGATACGTTCCTCCGGAAGGGTTCGCTTCCCGAGGAGAAATGGCAACGGGCCATCAGGAGGCGTGATACGCTGGACAGGATGGCGAAGCTCTCGATTCAGCTCGCATGGCTCCGGGAAGCAGGATTCTCAGACGTTGATGTGGTGTTCAAGAACCGGTCATTCGCAGTGATGAGGGGAGGAAAGGAGTGACAATCCGTTACGGCGGTCAGGATATCTTCCCGGGCCCGCCACGAAGAATATGCAGGAAAACCACATCTTCCGCAGGGACGGGAAACGTCCGACCATACCTTGTTGGTTGAATCACTCCGCCGACCTTCAGGAAGAGTCCTCTTCTTTCAGGAAGAACCGCCACTGGCAGAACATACCGGGCGGATGAGGTTCCGGTGGTGCAAAGAGGCACTCGACCCTGATCCGCGGATCGATTGCCCGGGCAAAGCTGGTAAATTCGGCCCGGTGCATTTCGCGGCAGGGATACTCATCCAGTCCCCGCCTCAGCCGTGCTTCCTGGGTGGGACAGGAGGGCACCGAGATGATGACCTCATCCTCCAGCTCCTCAATGGTGTAATCGACGATCATGGCCCAGGGAAAGAGCCGCAGCGCCTTTACAAATCCCTTCAGACCTTTTTCTGTGATATGAAAGCGGTCCCTGAGGTTCTCTGCCGCCATCCCTGCAATCCGGCCCCATACCTTCTCGTTCAGCTCATCGGCAACTGGCTGGCCGTACTTTTCAGTAACAAAGATATACCAGAATCCGTCAGCCACCCGGTAGTGCCAGAGGAGGAATTCGAGGTAGGCATGTTTTTCCTGATCGGTCATCCGGTCAAACGGTGTAAGATTCATGAGAGTCCGCCTGGGAAACAAAGGAGGTGCGGGAAAAAAGAGTTTCCTTCTACCGGATCCAGCCCCGCCGCACCCACTCATTGTAGGCTTCCGGCCGCCACTCGCGATTCTCTGTGACGATACTACTGAAAAATGCACGGTTCTCTTCAATGAACGCTTCCTGATGCGGGAAGTGCATCCGGGACCGAATTGCCTGCACAAGATCCTTTCCGAGTATCCTTGCAGCCTCCTCTGCCCGGTAAACCGCCTGGTCATCGTTTTCCAGTGCCACAGGCAGTCCGGGTATGGTGAGAGCCCCGAGATAGTTGAGCACGTGGTTCAGGTAGCTGACGACCTCACCACCCCCCGAGCTCCAGGTGGTGGCAACAGCACAGCCGTATTTCCCGGTGAGAACCTGGTAGTGAATGGCGTTTGCCAAGCGGTCGATGAAGATCTTCATCTGCCCGGTAACATTATCGATATACACCGGTGAACCGAGCACGACGCCGTCTGCCCCGATCAACCGTCCGGAGAGGAGGGGAAAATCATCGCTGAACACGCATCTGCCGGTGAGGGAACAGCTCTCACAGCCACTACACGCCTCAATCCTGAGATCTGACAGATCGATCAGTTCCGTCTCCGCCCCGGCATCTGCAGCTCCTGCCAGTACCCACTGTGTAAGCAGCCGGGTCCGGCTTTTCATCCCCCGTGGACTTCCCTGGATGCCGAGGATTGAAAGATGGTCTCTTTTCTCTTCCCCGACCAGTATCTTCTCCATGGTGGCCAAACCCGGCATGGCAAATCACTCCTGACTACCCTGCGTCCGGGTCATCCTGCCAGAGCCCGAATTGATTTCCTTCGGTATCAATGCATACGGCCATGAAGCCGAACTTCGGCACGATCATCTTTGGAACGATGACCTGGCCTCCCAGTCGCTGTACCTTTTCGCAGTAGTGCTCAATGGAGGAGACACCAATGTAGTTCATGATCCGCTGTTCCGGGCTTCCCCGTTTTCCCATTTCCCCTCCCAATGAGGGATTACCATCCGGATCGAACGTCTCGACCAGATAGTAGTCCGAAAAACCGGGAGGAGCGATAAACTTCCAGTCAAATAGTCCTGTGTAAAATGTTCTTGCCCGTTCAACATCATCTGCCGGGAGATCAAAGTGAACGACAGTCGGCATAGCAATCACCGGAATGTAACATTGCTGGAGGGAACTATCAATCTGTTTGCCTCGTTCCTGCTCCGCCTCCCTGATAGCCGCCAAAAGGTGTTCACCGGTTTTTCAGGCCTTCATTCTTCCCCACCGCAGCACAGTAGATGACAAATTCTTCAATTCCGTCAATACCGAGCAGGTCGGCCATCTGCTGGTCATCGAACGCTCCCATGGCGCAGGTTCCACACCCGATCTGCTCTGCTGCGAGGTACAGGTTCTGACCCACATGCCCGGCATCGAGGTGGACCAGCCGCCAGGCCCGTTCAGCATACCGCCAGGCCATCCGGTAGACGACACAGGCCCAGAGAAATGTGACCGCCGAATTCCTGACGAACGCCTGCCCGAGGCATGCAGCCATAACCCTGTCAATGATCCCGGGGCTGGTATCCATTTCCAGCAGACGGTGCGGGAAGGAAAGGTAGCGGTACAGGCCGGGCTTCACCCCGTCGACCCGGTTGATGAGCAGGAAGGTCTCGAATGAATGCCGCCCGCCTGCAGAAGGGACGTTCCTTAGTGTATAGTAGGGATCGACAACCTGCACGATTCCCTGGGTGCACCAGAGGAGATAGGAGAGCTCCTCCAGGGAGAGGGGATCCCGCAGGTATCTCCGGACCGATCGCCGGTTTTCAATGGCCTTACGGAGGTCAAGGGACGGGACGGTGATGATATCCGGTCTGGGGAGTGCTATGAACGGCCCCTCCCGCGGGTAGGACTTTTCCAGCGGAGGGGCAGGCAACTTCAGGAACTGGTCCGATGGTGAGACGTGGTCGTACCGGGTCATCTCCATGAAGGTTCTCCCGGTTGGAAGCATAGGCAGTGATGTGTGACAGGTGCTGATAATGATCGCGGCCGAATGAATCCCTCACTCAGGGGAGGTATAATACACGGGGAAACAATGGCCCGGAGAATACAGGTTTTCGTATCTCATCGATCCGCATAAATCTCCTCCGGTAAGAGGACTACTGACGTGTCTCCAGTTTCCGCCACCCTTGACGTGCTCATCACCTACCTCGTTGAGGCAGTGCTCCTCCTTTCCCTTGGAATCATCCTTGCCAGTGTACTCGTGGAAACCGGAATATTCTCACGCCTCTCACGCCTCACCCGCCCCCTCTGCCGTATCTCCGGACTCTCCGAACCCTCTGCGACCGCCATCCTCGCCATCTTTCTCAATCCCACGGCAGGAAAGGCCCTCTATGCGGGGTTGTATGATGACAACAAAGTGGGAAAGGAGGAGATCATCCCGACGCTGGTAATGAGCACGTTTCCGGTCGTTCTCGGTGAATCGCTCTTCAGGGTGCACCTCCCTGCAGCCATCGTGCTGCTCGGTCCGGTCATCGGGATTCTCCATGTCTTCCTGAATCTCTTCTCGAGTTTTCTCCAGATGACCGGTGCGATTCTCTACACCCGGTTCGTGCTCCGGAAACGCGTTCCACAGCCGTACTGCGACAGGGTGGATATGCCGGTGCAGAAGGTCACCATCTCCCGCGACCGTCTCGATACCGGTATGCGGAAAGCCTGGCTGCAGCTCAGACGAATCATTCCGGTGACGGTGATTGCCGTGCTGGCCTTCACGGTGCTGACTCTCTACGGGGTAATGGATCTTATCGGGGCGCTCTTCCAGCCGGTTCTCGGTGCAATCGGACTTCCCGGGGAGAGCTCAACCGCACTCGTGGCCCAGATCCTCCGATCCTATGCCGGGTACGCTGTCGTAGCCTCGCTGGTTGCCACCGGCACTCTGGTGGTGAAGACGGCGCTCATCACCCTCCTTATCGGAAGCATGATGGTGATCACCCTGATCTACATCCGGTACACCTTCCCGCTCAATCTTTCCCTCTTCGGGAAATTCGGAATAAAAATTACCGCTGTTTCTTATTCCTGTAGTATGACCGCAAAACTGATCACGCTGGGCCTGGTGCTGCTGATTCTGTGAAATGGATAAATGAGTTTTAATTCCTGGTTGATCGCACCTGCTTCCGGGAGCGGAATTACCAGTCGGCGGGAGGATCTCCTAGGATCCGGGCTACGCTGTTCAGCTCCTGGGCAATCTCCTCCAAAAGGGAAGCAATCCCCCGCGCTGCCAAAGGACAGAAGACAAAGGAGCTGCCCAGTACCACGGCAATGAGGTGAAGGCACAGGTTCCTGATCTTCGTCCCATATTTTCGCGTATCGGAGCAGGATGACATTTGCCCTGCGGATGAGAATTGATGGCAACGGATATATTAGCGTTAGGGAGCATTTCTTCACGGGTTTCTCACACCCGGTATCTGGGCATCCGTCCGGCGAATTACTTCGTACCCTTCCGTCTCCATTTGTCCCGGTGGGAGAGACCGATCATACTATAGACCAATCCCAGGCCAGCCAGTCCGATAAATCCGGGATTGGTGAGGACCATCAGGATAATACCGAGCGGGAGAAAGGATATCCCCATCACAAAGAAGGCATAATAATCGATTACCACCGTTTTACCCTCCTGCCTCTTTTTCCAGAGCATGATGACAGCCAGGATCCCGAAAAGAATGAGTGCAGAAAGGATGATCAGAACAACCGGAAGGGACAAGCTCATAGCAGGATACAGGATGTGCCATGCACTAAACCATTCCCGGATACCAGTACCTGCTGGTCCGGCACCCTCTCCCCGAGTTCCTTCGAAATGCCAGGAATCCTAGAAAATAGAATCGTTTCCGACCGCTCCCTAGCGACCCTTTCTCAGTAACAATGCAGCCACCAGAGCAAGTCCTCCCGCCACCGGGATGGGGGTGATGCCTGCTTTTGTCGTAGTCACGGGTACCGGAATCGTTACCACAACGGTGGCTTCACCAGCAGTTGGAGAAGCCGTATCTCCCGTCCCCGTGTTCTTGACGCTCCTTATCACTACCTGCTCGATGTCACCGACCGACTGTCCCTGGTTGTTCAGTTCCTCTGCCTGGAGCACCCGGAATGGCGTCCCATCCACAAGAGCCGGCACAGTGCCTTCGATCTTAATACTCACCGCTACGTCTCTGTTCGTCGGGTAGGAGAGGAGATAACCGTTGATGAACACGAATTTGCCATCCTTTGGGATGACCGCCGCCTGGGTGCCGTCAACCATCACCACCGCATTCCACCGGGCATTCTCAAGGTCGGTGGAGAGGACCAGGGTGTAGCCTTCGATGAAGGTGGTCGAACCCTGGGGGATGATCTGGATTACCGCCGAAGCATTTACCATATCGCCGGCCGGGATGAAATCTTCAGGAGGAGCAACCTGCACGCCCCCGAGACTGATGAAAGCTGCGGCAGGGGAGATGAGAATGGCAACGAAAGTGATGAGCACCACTGCACTGGTTCCGGATATTCTCATAGGAGTGATATTGTCGTTGATGAAAGATAAGTATCTGCCCGCCTTCCGGGTTTCAGGGCATCCTGTGAATTCAGACACGGAGGTTCGAAGATATATTCTTCATGCACAAGTCGCATTCACTCCTCGAGCACCACATCCCTCCTGTCATCCTCAAAAATGAACAGCTCATCGATGGTGGTTCCGAGCACTTTGGCCACAGCATGTGCCAGTTTAAGGGACGGATTATACCTGCCGGCCTCGAGGAAAACGATCGTTTCCCTTCTTACCCCGACTGCCTGAGCCAGATCGGCCTGGGTCATCTGGTATCGCGCACGGAATTCCCTGATGCGGGTTCTCATGCGCCCCTCCCCGGACGGTTCACTCCACGTCCCCCTTCCGGAAAAGGTAGATCTGGAATGCCTTGGCCGGGACCCCCATCAGGAGGATGAGCATAACGGAAAAAGTGCCTGCGTCCGGAGAATAGATCCCCAGGTAGTCCAGCCAGAAGAACCCGAAGAGTACAATGAAGGTCAGGAACCAGGACCATGAGAGCCCATAGGCCCCGATTCTCCGTGACCGTTCATCCTGAAGGTAGTCGTGCTCCCCGCGATACAACCGTGATCCGGCCAGGAATACCATGATGAAACCAAAGGTAACAAACGACAGTGCGGTATTACCCGGGGCTTCGGCTGGCATGAGCAGCAGTTCCACGAGGCCTGCCACGAGAAGAGCTATGCCGAAGATGAACATGACCCTGATCCAGTTCCGGGATTTGAAGAATGAACTCTCATTTGGTGCCATTGTTCCAGGTCCATTTGTGAAATATTTCTCACATTAGTTATATATCTCTCACATTAGTTATATATTTATAACATTATGTTATAAAGATATAACTTAATTTTTGGAAACAATGGCAAATTGAATGGGGGTTCGTGCCTTACTTCCGTTGTCTCATGTCAGTCTTTCGTCGTGCATAATCGATTACCTGAACATCCTTATCCCTGTCAGGAATTTTTATCCTGCAAAGATACAACCACTACCCATAAACCGATTCCGGGATCTGCCGTGCTCGATAGAAAATGGACCCTTTCTCTGGCCGTTGCTCTCGTTGCTTTCTCAGCGGCACTCTACATCATGCATTTTGTCATCTTCCAGGATCCCCACCATATCTGAATCTATCTGGTCGGCGATCTTGCCTTCCTGGAAGTGTTGCTGGTCACCATCATCCTGCACCGCCTACTGGAGGCGCGGGACCGGAAGATGAAGATGGAGAAGCTGAATATGGTGATCGGGACCTTCTTTTCCACCGTGGGCACCCATCTCCTCACCTACTTCTCCGACCATAACCCTCACATGCCTGAACTGAAGAAGAACCTCCTGATATCAGACAGATGGTCTGAGCAGGATTTTACCCGGGTGGGTGCCATGCTCTCGCGATATTCCTGTGAGGTCACACCAGGCGAGATCGATCTTCCGGGCCTCAAGGCGTTCCTGTTGCAGAAAGAAGATTTTCTGGTAAGAATGCTGGAAAATCCCCTTCTGCTTGAGCATGAATCATTCACGAGCCTCCTCCAGGCGGTCTTCCACCTCACAGACGAGCTGCAGAACAGGAAAGACCTCTCGGCACTACCGGAGCATGACCTGCAGCACCTTGCCGGGGATATCTGCCGGGCATACAGGTTCCTGATCTCCCAATGGGTGGAGTATATGCACCACCAGAAGGGGAACTACCCCTACCTGTTCTCCCTGGCAGTCAGGACCAATCCTTTCGATGAACAGGCAAGCGCCATGATTCCCTGATCCTTCATTTTCAGTTATCGCTCAGGGAGCATAACCGGGTGTACCTTTGGGAACAGGAATGGACATGCAGGAATCACTCCGGATCCATTCCCGGTTTCACCAGTTCCAGATCCCCGAGATTCACCCATACCCAGTAGAGGACACCGATTCCGGCAATCGCATTCAAGGCAAGGAATGTCTCGGTCGGCCAGATGCCATACATCGGTGCCGCATAAACCGCCACGGCATCGATGAAGGTATGCCACCCTGCCGCTGCGAAAAGAAAGAGGATCCTTGCTCTCACCACCGCGAACATGACGAGCAGGGTGAAGGTGATCTGCAGGATCAGGGTCATGATCCGCTCGAGGAGGCCCGGCAGGACGTCGATCGGGGCGAGGTTCCTGATGGTGTCAAGGGCTGCCAGCTGGGCAGGGTCGATCAGGGCGGTGTTTGCCAGCAGAGCATCAAAAGCACCCGATGTGATGAGAATGTAGTTAATCAGGGAGAACACCACGAGAACGGCTACGAAGATGCATTCAATGCCGCCCCAGCCGGCACCGAAGAGGAGGCCCTGCTCCCGTCTGAGGGCGAGGGACTTCCGGGGAAAGAAACGGGTGAAAACGAGGTAGCGGATTCCTTCTTCGAGGATTCCCGCAAACAGACCGAGAAAGACGGCGACCGCAGCAAGAATCATGGCGGGATCGGAAGTAATCGAGCTCACCCATGCCGTGTAGGGTGGCTGGACGACGAGCAGCAGCGGTATGTGTATGACCTGGGCGAGGATGAAGAAGAGCGCACCGTAGAGGAAGATGATCCACCGGAGATCGAACTTTTTCACCAATACGTAGCCGAGGAGAAGGGGGATGGCAATCTCGAGGACAATGACGAAGATGAACGTCAGGATAACCGCGAGGCTCATTGAGAATACTGGTGGGAGAAACGGTAAAAAGGATTGCCGGAAACCAGAACATTATCGCTGTGCCGTTGAACCGGGGTTTCTCCGGTGCAGAGAAAAATAAACAAGAAAAGAGCCCTGATTGAACCCGCATCCGGAAAAAGCAGGTGACAGAAAAAAAAGATGGAGGATGTTGCCTGGAAAAAAAATCAGCTGAAATCGCAGGCAGATGAGAATGAAAAAAGAACGTGGTCCTGATGCAGACCCCTTCACTTCCACAGGTAATCGTACACAAAGGCTGCGACCACCGCCCCGAGGACTGGGCCGATGATATAGATGGGGAAGTAGCCCCAGAGGTTTGCGCCACCGAGGAGCCAGTCACCGAGGTATGGACCGAAGGTCCGGGCCGGGTTGAGTGAGGCCCCTGCGATATTTCCGGTGGTCGTGATGACTCCGGCAAGCGTGAGTCCGATTGCCATGCCGGCAATGCCTGCCGGGGCGCGCTCATCCACCGCAGCCCCCATGATGGCCAGAACCAGGATAAAGGTTCCGACGGCTTCAGCAAGGATCGCCTGACCATAGGTGATGCCCGGAAAGGGGGCAGTGGCCCCGAGCCCGCCGATGGTGACCGCGTCCATCCCTGCACAGGCGGCAAAGATGAAACTTGCAAGAGCACCCCCGATGAGTTGCGAAACGATATAGGCACCGGTATCAGTCCCGGGAAAACGCCTGGTAACCCAGAGGGCTATGGTCACCGCCGGGTTGAGGTGAGCACCCGAGACCCTGCCCAGTGCATAGATCGAGGCCATGAGGGCAAAGCCAAAGGCTAGGCCGATGGCCAGCCAGTCGGCAAGGCCGCCAAGTGCACCGATGCCGATGTTGAATGGGGTGGCAGGGGTGGTTCCCCTGGCAAGCATCAGGGTCATTGCCGCTGCCCCGGCCCCGAAGAAGACCAGGAGGAAAGTGCCTGTTATCTCGGCACAACAACGCTTGGCGAGCGAAACCACGCTTATCCCTTCCTGAGTGCAGCAGCGCAATCGGGGCAGAGCATCCGTGGGATCGTCGTTCCAACCTTGTGGGCAGGGAAGGGGTATCCCCCCTCCCAGACATCCAGCTCCTGCCGGATCGTATGTTCCATGCAGGTCCCCATACCACAGACGATACAGATGGCCACGGCATCTGTTGACCGGCCCTCCTTTGCACAGATATAACATTTCATAAGAAACAGGGTTCACCGGCACTGCATTTATAACCTTATATGAAATTTTAAAGGATTGCAGGAAAACGCCCAGGATCCGGAACCCTCTCGTAGCATGCCCCTGAAGCGGATTTCCCGTTTCCCGGCTCCGGAGGGGAACCACCACGCTGACCCAATGAGCCCCGCCCGGTTTGTCGCTGGTCGAAAGGGGGGCTGGTCATCACCGATCGAGGTGGTCCAGGATGACCCGCCACCGTTCCAGTTTCTGACTGAATGAGTACGTTGCATTCGCCGGGCTGGTGGAAGGCAGTTGCGTGGTGACAATCGGCCAGGGTAGCGGTGTTTCATGGATAACTTTTTTGAGACATTCCGCTGCTTTGCCACCGTTCAGCCCGATGTACCGCATAGTCGGGTGATGACGGAGGAACGCCGGGATACCATTCATGACCGGGTCCCTGATATCCCTGTCCATCGCCCCTGTCTGGAATGCCCGCGATCCAATCGTATCCCAGAGCGCTATATGGCGTTCTTTGAGTGCCAGCTGGTTCTCTCCGGTTGCCCTGTCGTCATCAAGAGACAGAAGGATCTGCATGATACGCCAGAAATGGTTCCGGGGATTGGCATAGTAGAGCTGTGCTGCAAGCGACATCTTGGAGGGGAAGGATCCCAGGATGAGCACCTTCGGATCATTCCCGATGACGGGTGGAAGGCCGTACTCACGGGAGGAAATGTGGTTCATGGGAAATTCATCAGGCATTCTTCATTCAGGATTGGTCCAAACTTCCTGATACGCCTTCTTCCACCAGGACTCTCTCCCCGATTGGATCGGAAAAAGGGTGGTCAGGCCTGCACCTTCCCAGGCGGCTTCAGCAGGTTCCATGCCACGCCGATTCCGATCAAAGCCAGCACTAGTACATAGGGAAAGACTCCGAGGTAGTTCCCGGTGGATGTCTTAATAAAACCCGCGAGCTGCGGCCCGGCAATGGCGCCGGCACCGTATGCCAGGAAGACCACACCGTAGCAGCGCGGGTAGTCGCAGGTGCCGAAATAGGTGCCGGTTGCCGTGGGGGCAATCGCAAGCCACCCGCCGAGGCAGCCCCACAGGATGACGAATGAAAGGATGTAGACTGGAACCGAAGCTGCCTGCCAGAGCAGGGCCGATGCCGCCGCGATCAGCACGAACGAGAGCAGGGCCGCGTTCCGGGGGGTGAACCGGTCGGTCAGCGCACCAAAGAGCGGTCGTCCCCCGCCGTTGAAGATGGCAAAGAACCCGACCAGCAGGGTGGCCAGGCCGGCTTCGATTCCGATCTCGGTCCCCACCGGTTTTGAGATGGAGATGGCCATCAGCCCTGCAAGGCAGCCGATGAAGTAGCAGAACCACAGGCCATAGAAAGCCGGGGAACGGATCATGGCCGAGCGATCGCACTCGCAGACCACCTCTCCCGGTTTCGGAACCGGAGGATTCCAGCCTGGGGGTTTCCAGCCGGCAGCCGGGAACCGCAGGGGGAGGGCCAGCAGGACGATCAGGATGATGAAGGCCACACCGAATATCCGGAAGGTATTCATAACACCGGCTCCAGTGATGAGGTATCCGGCAATGTTGGCGGTCAGGAATGCCGAGAAGCCGAACCCGAGCAGGGTCAGGCCGACTGCGGTTCCCCGCCGATCCGGGAACCACCGGGCTGCCACCGCGACCGGCACCCCGTAGGCAATCCCAACCCCGATACCACCGACGACCCCGTACACGATGTAGAGCATCCAGACAGACGTCACCGTTGAGGCAAGCATCCATCCGAGCCCGGTGAGGATACCTCCGATGATAGTCACGTTCCGTGGCCCGAGGCTCTCGATATATCTCCCGGTGAACGGCATGGCGATTGCGAAGAACGCCAGAAAGACCGAGAAGGGCATCAGCACCTCGTTTGCCGTGACCGTCAGGCCAAGCTCACCTGCGAAATAATCGGTCAGCGGCTTGACGAAGACGCTCCAGGAGTAGATGGTACCAAGGCAGAGATTGATGATCATACCCAGCACCACCAGGCCCCAGCGGCCCCGCTCTGCCGGCATGCCAAACAGAGACTCTTCAGTAGACAAATCTAACAACTCCTGATCCAGATATGCCAAAAACCGGGCGGGAGGAGATCACTCCTCCAACGTAGAGACATCGCCCGGATCCATTCCCAGCTCTTTTGCCTTCAGCACCCGGCGCATGATCTTTCCGGACCGGGTCTTGGGAAGTTTATCCATAAACTCGATCTCGGACGGCATAGCGATCGGCCCGATAGTCATCCGGACATGGTAGATGAGATCGGATTTGAGCTTGTCAGATCCGTGGAAACCGTCGCGGAGGATGACAAAGGCCTTGATGAGGTTTCCTTTCATAGGGTCCGGCTTCCCGATGACTGCTGCTTCAGCGACAGCCTGGTGGGAGACGAGCGCACTCTCTACCTCTGCCGTGCCGATGTTGTGGCCGGCAACGATGATGATGTCATCGGCCCGGCCGATGATCATGATGTAGTCATCGGCCTTGCCCTTCACCGCCAGGTCACCTGCGGTATAGCAGTCGGGAATGGTGTTCCAGTACTGCCTGTACCGTTCATCGTTCTTGTAAACCGTGCGGAACATCGCCGGCCAGGGATCCCTTATAACCAGGAAACCACCGTTTCCGGGAGCGACCGGGTTGCCCTGCTTATCCACGACATCGGCAACAACACCGGGTATGGCTTTTCCGGCGAATCCGGGACGCATCGGCTCACCCACCATGGTAGTGATCATCTGCATCCCGGTCTCCGTCTGCCACCACGTATCGACGATCGGGCACCCTTCTTTGCCGATGACCCGGTAGTACCACTCGAATGCTTCAGGGTTCAGCGGTTCACCGACCGAACCCAGGATCCGGAGCGAGGAAATGTCGTACTTGTTCGGCCACTGCTCACCGACCCGCATGAACATGCGGATGGCGGTCGGAGCGGTGTAGAAGATGGTCACTCCCAGATCCTGGACGATCTTCCAGAAGGCACCGGGATCCGGGTAATCGGGAACCGCTTCGGCCAGGACAACCGTTGCACCGACACAGAACGGCCCGTATACGACGTAGCTGTGCCCGGTAATCCAGCCGGTGTCCGCCGTACACCAGAAGACATCGGTGTCTTTCAGATCGAATACATTCTGGGTGGTGTAGTAGGTGCCCACCATGTACCCCCCGCAGGTGTGGACGATCCCCTTCGGTGCTCCCGTCGACCCTGAAGTATAGAGGATAAACAGGGGATCTTCCGAATCCATAACCTCAGGCTCGCATTCAGCAGGAACCCCCTCCATCAGCTCGTAAAAGTCGATTTCCATCTCCTTATGGAGTTCGACAGGCGCTTCGATTTCACGAGACAGGACAACCACCTTATCGACGCTGGGTGCGTTGATGATGGCCTCCTCGACGATGGTCTTCAACGGAATGGTCTTTCCCCGCCGTATCGCCACGTCCGCGGTGATGACGATCTTTGCCTCGGCATCCTTGATGCGCATGTTCAGGGCAGCTACCCCGAAGCCTCCGAAAACGACGTTGTGGATTGCACCGATACGGGCGCAGGCGAGCATAGCGATGACCTGCTCGGGAACGAGCGGCATGTAGATACAGACCCGGTCGCCCTTCCCCACCCCGAGCTTCTTCAGCCCGTTTGCAAATCGGCAGACCTCGTGGTAGAGCTTCTTGTAGGTGAAGATACGCTCTTCCCCGTCTTCACCCCGCCAGATGAGGGCAACCTTGTTCCTGCGGTGGTTGGCTACATGCCGATCAAGGCAGTTGCAGGTGATATTCAGCTTGGCGTTGACGTACCACTTTGCGTACGGATAGTTCCACTCAAGAACCGAATCCCATTTTTTAAACCAGTCAAGGTGGTTGGCCTGTTTCTCCCAGAACCCGGTCTTATCTGCGAGGAATTCCTCATAGGCCTTCTTATAATCCTTTGTCCACGCCTGCTGCTTGTACGACGGGTCGGGGATGTAAAATTTTTCATCCTCGACCAACGGCACTTCAAATGATTCTGCCATGTTTTCTTCTTCTCCGTTTTACGACCATTTCTCCGGTTGACGATGGCCTGCACCCTGCAGAGCGGGTGCATGAAGAGCTGATCATCCCGGCCGCGGCCGGGAGTCATGATCCTCTGAACGCATTCCTCCCCACGAGAGAATACGGCTAGTCTCCACTCCGGTTCCTGGAGGCAGGCTGCACGACCAGTCTGCCTCATGATGGGGTACGGGGATAGATATTCCTCGCGGATCCCTCCTCGGATGTATTGTAATGATTAATCATTATAATAATAAAACCTGCTGATGTGTATCAGAGGGTTGTATGGGGGTGAATGGACTCTTCCGCTGCCAGGATGCCGCTGAAATGTTCCGCCTTCCACCTTCCGGAATCTCCGGGAAACAGTGTCCGAAGGGCGCAGGAACGGAAAGGTACCAAATGAAAAGAGATTTGAAAGGGAAAAGAGAATTGGAAAGCAATTGCAGGGAAAAAACATTAACATCCTCACAATCGAATAGGATCATATGAAGATTGCGATCATCGGGGCCTCCGGTTATGCCGGTGGTGACCTGATCCGGCTGCTGCTTGCCCACTCCTCCGCAGAGGTGACCTGTGCCACCTCGCGCAAGCTGGCCGGGAAGCCCGTCGATTCGGTCCATCCCAACCTGAAGGGCTTTACCAGGCTCTGCTTCGAGAATCCCTCTATCGACACCCTCGACGCCGATCTCGCGTTTCTTGCCGTCCCGCATACCGCGGCCATGACCTATGCCAGTCCTCTGCTCGAGCGGGGGATCAAAGTGGTGGATCTCTCGGCGGATTACCGCCTTCCGAAGGATACCTTTGAGAAGGTTTACGGGGTCCCGCATACCGATTACTTCGAGGCTCCGTATGGTCTCCCCGAACTCCACCGGGACCAGTGCAAAGATGCCGATTTCATCTCTAATCCGGGATGCTTCCCCACCGGGGCGACCCTTGCCGCAGCCCCGCTTGCGTCGCTTGCGCACACCATCATCTATGATTCCAAAACCGGGGTTTCGGGAGCGGGGGACAACCCATCGGCGGTGACTCACTACCCGAATATTGGTGATAATGTTAATCCCTACAAGTGGACCTCGCATCGCCACCTGGCCGAGATGAAACTGGAGGCCGGGCGTCTGGGCTCAAGGGCAAAGGTCTACTTCACCCCTCATCTTGTCCCGGTTAACCGCGGGATCCTCACCACGGCACACATTCTCCTGGATGAGCCGATGGGCCAGGATGAGGTTGAGCAGATCTTCCAGCGGTACTACGAGGGGGAGCCCTTTATCAGGTATCAGATGCCGGCCCTGGCAGCAGTGAGAGGGAGCAACTTCTGTGATATCAAAGCTGAGAGTGAGGGGGACCGGGTCGTGGTAGTCTCTGCCATCGATAACCTTGTGAAAGGTGCTTCAGGCCAGGCAATACAGAACATGAACATCATGTGCGGGTTTGATGAGCGGGACGGTCTGATGAGCCCGGGATTACTCCCCTGATGAGAGGTGTAGAAGATGAAAGTATCCGAGATAATGACAAGAAATCCAATTACGGTATCGGCAGACGAACCGGTTCGTGAGGCTGCAGGACTCCTCAGGACCCACCGCATCGGTGGCCTCCCGGTCATGGAGGGGGATCGACTGGCAGGTATTGTCACCGAGTCTGATATCATCGCCCTCCTTGAAACGGGAGAGATATCCGATGACCTCTGGCTCCCCTCCCCCCTCGAGGTCATCGAGGTACCGGTCAGGGAGTTCATCAACTGGGAGAAGACCAAGGCGGCCCTGACCAGCATCGGTGACAAAAAGGTCCGGGAGATCATGAGTTATCCGGTGATAACCATCAGCGAGGATGCAGAAATTGAGGACGCCGCATCCCTGATGCTCTCCCACAAGGTCGCCCGCCTGCCGGTCGTGAAAGACGGCCGTCTCACCGGCATCGTTGCCCGGGCTGATATCATCCGGGGAGTCGGCGGGTCATCCGGATAACAGGAGACGTTGCGTGAAGAGCATCTGTGCAGTGGATGGGGTCAGTGCCTGGGGGATTAAGGAAGGAAAGTACGGCCTTGCCCTGATCCGGGCAAGCGGTACGGCAGCGGGCGTCTTCACGGCAAACCTGGTGCGGGCGCCTCCGGTCTCCCTCATGGAAGAACGGATCCGTTCGGGTCATCTCGATGCGGTGATCGTGAACTCCGGCTGTGCCAATGCATATACCGGGAAGCGGGGATACCAGGATGCGGTCCGGATGGGAGAGATTGCCGCCTCCGCGCTTGCCATCAGTCCGGAATCCGTTGGGATAGCTTCCACCGGAGTGATCGGCCGCTATCTCGATCTTCCACTGATTGAGGACCAGTGCGGGCGGGTAGCTCCGCTCCTCTCCCGGAGCAGAGAGGCCGAGGAACGGTCGGCCCGCGCCATCATGACCACCGATCTCTTTGAGAAGCACGCAATGGTCAGAGGAGACGGTTTTACTGTCGGGGGCATCACCAAGGGGAGCGGGATGATAGCCCCGAATATGGGCACCATGCTTGCTTTCATCTACACCGATGCCGACATTCCCGGAGCCGCACTTAAAACCGCCCTGAAACAGGCGGCGGACCGGAGTTTCAACCGGGTCGTGGTGGACGGGGATATGAGCACCAATGACATCGCCCTTTGCACGGCGACCGCTCGTGCAGGAGCTGTGGATGCCGGTGCGTTTTCCCGGGCTCTCGAGGAATGTTGCCGGAAGCTTGCCATCCAGATCGCCATGGACGGGGAGGGCGCGACCAAGCTCCTGGAAGTCATCGTCAGGGGAGCGCCGTCCGAGGATGACGCCGCAGTGGTTGCCCGGACCATCGTCTCCTCCCCCCTTGTGAAGACCGCGGTATATGGCGAAGACCCGAACTGGGGACGGGTCATGGCCGCAGCAGGACGGGCAGAGGTCCGGTTTGACCCGGATGCAGCGGACCTCTGGATCAGTGACGGGACAATCCGTCTCCCGCTGGTGATGGACGGTCGCATTGTTGTCGACCTCGCCGCCGCCAAGCAGGCGATGCACGGGAAGAAGGTCATCTTTGAGATCGATCTCCATGCCGGCACCGAAACAGCAACGGCATGGGGGTGCGATCTCACTGAGAAGTACGTGGAGATTAACGGAAGGTATACAACATGAAGCGGGAAGAGGTGCTGACAGAAGCACTGCCGTATATTCAGAAGTTCAACGGCCGGACCATGGTCATCAAGCTCGGAGGCCATGCGATGGTCGATACGGCTATCCTCGAGACGGCCATCAGCGACGTCGTACTGCTCGAGGCGGTGGGGATCCGATTGGTGCTGGTGCACGGTGGCGGGCCTGAGATCACGGAGAAAATGAAGGCCATGGGCAAGAAGCCCAAGTTCGTGGGCGGGCTTCGGATCACCGATGAAGAAACCCTGGAGATTGCCCAGATGGTCCTTGTCGGCAAGATCAACAGCAACATCGTCTCCCTGATCGCCACGTGCGGGGGCAAAGCGGTCGGCATATCAGGGAACGACGGCAGTCTCATCGTCGCGCGTCGTATGACTCCCCAGAAGGTTCATATCGAGGGAAAGGAGGAGGAGGTTGACCTCGGCCACGTTGGAGAAATCGAGGAGATCAACCCTGCCGTGCTCCATACCCTCCTGGACAACCGCTATATCCCGGTCGTTGCCCCGCTGGCCATTGACAGGAGTGGCCAGAGCCTGAATATCAATGCAGATACGGCTGCCGGGGAGATCGCCCGGGCACTCAACGCCTACAAGCTCATCAACATGACCGATGTGGACGGGATCATGGACCAGGAACGGGTCATGGTCTATCACCGGATGCCTGCCTCTGAGGCGGAAGGCCTCATCGCCCGTGGCGTGGTCGGTGAAGGCATGATCCCCAAGGTATCCTCGATTGTGCATGCGGTCAAAGCCGGGGTCGCCTACGGCCATGTCATCAACGGAAACAAACCCCATAACCTCCTCCTCGAAATGTTCACCGATGAGGGTGTGGGGACCATGATTTATCGCGACTGATCAAGGAACAGCATGATCGGAAAGGATAGAAGATACCTGCAGGGTCTGAACGTGATGGGGCTCATCCTCATCCTTTCCCTCATCGTCTTCCCGGTTGTCGCACAGGAATCCCCTGCTCCGCCCTCGTTCCGGAATCTCTCAGCCGATACGGAACCCGGGTTTTCCCCGGCCCTTGTGCAGGATGGAAAACCGGTGGTCTATTTCTTCTTCAACCGGAACTGCGGCGACTGTCTCAAAACCCTCCCCTTCATTGAGGAGTTCGATGCCGCTCATCCGGAAGTGATGGTGCTCTACATCGATGTTATGGAAAGCGATGAGAATCTCGCCCTCTTTAAGGCATTCAAGGATTACTACGGTGCAAGTTTTGTCCCTGTCCCTTCCGTCTTTGTAGGAAACATCACCCTCTCGGGGACGGAAGAGATCACCGGAGATCTCGGAGACGCGGTCAACAGGACGCTCACTGCGCTTCCCACGCCTGCCCCGCCTTCCCGTCTGCCGGAGGGAGCAGAACTCACCCTCCCACTGGTCATTGCCTCAGCCCTGGTGGACGGAATAAATCCCTGTGCCTTCTCGGTGCTCATCTTTCTCCTGGTCACCATTGTCTCGCTTGAATCACGGAGAAAAATGCTCGCCGTGGGATCGGTCTTCATTTGTGCCGTATTCACCTTTTACTTCCTCTCCGGCCTCGGCCTGTTCGCCGTCATCCAGTCGGCCGGAATCTCCCGGTTGATCTCGATCATTGCCGCAGTCGTTGCGTTCGCTGCAGGGGTGATCAGCGTCCTGTCAGTGTTCGGTCACGGGAACGGACAGTCATTCCTCTCCATCCCCGAATCGAAAAAAGGAATCATCAACCGGTACATCAGAAAGGCATCATTGCCGGCAGCCTTCGTCGTCGGGATCCTGGTGGGAATGTTCGAGCTTCCCTGTACCGGAGGGATTTACCTTGCCATTCTCTCCCTCCTTTCCAACCGGATGACAGCAATCGAGGGGATCCCGTATCTCCTGGTCTATAATTTCTTCTTCGTCCTTCCCCTTATCGTGATTCTCGGAGTATGCACGTATGGCATTCCGGTTGAGCGGCTGGAAGAATGGAGAACCGGGTCACGGAAAGCGGTCCGGGTGATCATGGGGGCGGTCATGATCTTCCTCGGGATCATCCTCATCCTCGAAGTCTTCTAAAACCGTCAGGGGAGATTTCCCTCTCCCGAACACTCCCTCTGGCGCTCCTCGCTCATCTCGATCAGCATCTCAAAGACTTTCTGGACATAGACAGGGTTGATATTCTTCTCAACGGCATAGTTGAAGGCGGCTTCGAGCACCTCGTGGGTCCGTTTCCGATCATGTATCGGGAGCTCTTCACTCATTTTTGCCTGCGCGATCTTTCCGGCAAGTTTCTGGCGGTCGGCGATGAGATCGATGATCTTCAGATCGATCCGGTTGATCTCCGCCCGCAAGGCTTCGATGGGCATAGCATATAGTACCGGCTCATCCGGGATAAAAAACCTGACGGCATGCTCCCACAAGACATATGCCGTGAAAGACCCTACAGAATAGGAAGAATTTCCATGCTTGAGCGAATCTCACGAAGGGAGCGGTTTGACCTTATTATCGCCTGGCTGGCGATATCTGTTGCGTTCTCGCTGGCTTTTTCGGGCGGGGTCGGGATTTGGATGGGAAGCCCTATTCAGGAGACATCCCTGGGAGAATATCTCGTATACCTCATCCTTTCTATGATAACGGTAGGTGTGGGGTTCGTCCTCCATGAGCTGGCGCATAAGTTTACCGCAATGCACTATGGGTACTGGGCCGAGTTCAGGAAGGATAACCTCATGCTGCTCGTGGCCGTGGTACTCGCAGCCCTGGTTGGCGTGGTCTTTGCGGCCCCCGGCGCGACCATGATCTACGGAGCGGGAATCACCCGTGAGCAGAACGGAAAGATATCGGCGGCCGGCCCGCTCACCAATCTGCTGCTCTGCATCCCGTTCGCGCTCGTGCTCCTGCTTTCAGGGTGGATCGACGCCGCCACAGCATGGCGGAACCTTCTCTCCCTGATCGGCATGGTCGGCCTCCAGGTCAATGCCATGATCGCGGCCTTCAACCTGCTCCCGGTCAGCGTGCTGGACGGGCGGAAGGTGCTGGCCTGGAATCCGGCGGTTTTTATGGTGCTGATCGTGGCGGCGTTCGGCATCCTCGTTGCAACCTTCTATTCATCGATACTGTAACATCCATAAATTTCCCTTTCTCCGACCATAAGTTCATGACAAATATGGCAAGGAATAAATACAAAACAAATTTAATTGTTTTAGAACAAGAAAAATTGAGGTATTCTTATGCACATCATGGAAGGTTTCCTCCCGCTCTACTGGGCTGTAGTCTGGTGGATCGTCGCTCTGCCCTGCCTGATATTCGGTATTTACCAGTTGAAAAAAGTCCTGGAAGCTGATCGCGAAGCGTTACCCCTGCTCGGGGTGACCGGGGGATTCATCTTTATCCTCTCCTCCCTGAAACTTCCTTCGGTCACCGGCAGCTGTTCCCACCCGACAGGAACCGGCCTTTCTGCTGTCTGTTTCGGTCCCTGGATAACATCCGTTGTCTGCGCCATTGTCCTCCTCTTCCAGGCTCTCTTTCTTGCCCATGGCGGACTGTCAGTTCTCGGAGCTAATATTGTCTCAATGGGAATAATCGGGCCTCTTGCAGGTTATATCGTTTATCGTGCACTCCGTGATACCCGTGTGAATATGTATCTCACGGTTTTTCTTGCCTGCGCATTGGCAGACCTGTTCACCTACTTCACAACCTCCCTCGAACTTGCTCTGGCATACCCGGCCGAAGTAGGTGGCATCGTGAGCTCATTCGTCCTTTTTATGGGAATCTTTGCCGTTACGCAGGTTCCTCTCGCCATCGTGGAGGGGGTTGTTCTTGCGCTGGTGTTCAAGTATATCGTCGCGCTCAAACCGGATATCCTTCTCCGACTAAAGGTGTTTCCGGAAGAGAAAATCAGGGCTGCACGGAGTGAGGCCTGATGCCATTCAAGTACAGGCTGGAGATCCTTGCGATTATCGCCGTTTTTGCGTTTTGTATTCTGTTCCTCTACACGACTTCGATTATGACGGATGCAGAGTTTGCCGGATCTGATACCCTCGGTTCAACACAGATCGCAGAAATGACCGGGAAAGCAGAAGAGGAATTCCAGCCATTGATCTGGCAATGGGCTCCCCCGAGCGGGGAGATCGAATCAGGCCTCTTCGCACTTCAGGCCGCCATAGGCGGAATACTGGTCGGCTGGGTTTTCGGTTACTGGAAAGGCCAGAAGAAGAGAACACCATGATGGATACATCAACCACAACACATGTATGAAGAATTCCTGGAAGATATTGCCCAGACAAACGGACTGAGAGAGGTCAACACGTACCTCAAGCTCGTTGTAGGGCTGGGGACAATCCTCCTTTGTCTCCTCTCCACCAGCTATATTGCACCTCTTTTCATTGCATCCGTCCTTTCCGGGGCAATTCTTATTCTTGCGAGGATTGACGTGAGAACGTACGGAGAGCTCTTCATTGTTCCATTCTCGTTTGCTATCATGAGTGTCGCCGTAATCATCCTGCTATCAGGGGGAAATGAGATATACTGGAGTTGGAACCCGCTCTCCTGGTTTTCATTATCAATAACCAGGGAGAGTATCAACGAGGGTTTCTTTGTGTTCTGCCGTGTCATAGGAGGGATGTCAGCGCTGATCTTCATTGCGGTCACCACGCCGATGACAGATCTGTTTCTGGTTATGAGACAGTGCCGGATCCCTGAAGTAGTGCTGGATCTTGCAATGATCATATACCGGAGTATCTTCATGATCATGGACCAGCTGGTCCAGACATATCAGGCCCAGGTGATGCGCCTCGGGTATGGGTCCTTCCGTGAATCCATACAATCGTTTGCCACACTCTGTGGCTCTGTATTCATTGGAAGCTGGGACGCGGGTGAGGATCTGATAAGGGCCATGGATGCACGCTGTTATTCAGGAAAATTCGCAGTTCTGGGAAAGACTCGTCCGGTAGAGCTCTCATCCGTGCTGGCAGTGGCAGCGTTTCTGATTATGTCATCCCTTGTTGTCATCTTCTCCAGGAACAGTACTCTCTTATAGGGGGGCAAACCATGAGCAGCATCATTCTTGAAGCACGGGACATATGGTATCGCTACCCACGGGGCATGGAAGCAATCCAGGGCATCAGCTTCCATATCCGGAAGGGGGAAAAAATAGCCCTTGTCGGACCCAACGGCGCCGGTAAATCAACCCTTATGCTCATGTTCAACGGCATGATACATCCGGACTCTGGCACAATGCTCTTTGATAATGTACCAATCCGGTATGATAAGGCGTTGTTGCAGATGCTGCGTAAACGCGTGGGATTTGTCCTCCAGAACCCTGATCGGCAGATTATTGCACCAACCGTCTACCAGGATGTGGCATTCGGGCCAACCAATCTCGGGTATAGTGAACAGGAGGTCAGGCAGGCGGTGGAGGCCTCGCTCCGTTACGTCGGTCTTGAGGGATTCGAACGCCGTCCGCCCCACCATCTCTCGGGTGGAGAAAAGAAACGGGTGGCAATCGCGGGAGTGCTTGCCATGGATCCCGATGTCTTGGTGTTCGACGAACCAACCGCAGGTCTTGACCCCTCTGGTTCAGAGGATATCATGGACCTCCTGGATGAACTGAACCAGGGAGGAAAGACCGTAATCATATCCACTCATGACATTGAACTCGTTTACCCATGGGCTGACCGGGCCATCCTGTTGTTAAAAGGGAAGATTCTCCAGGAGGACATACCAGAAGTGGCATTCGGTAATCCTGATCTCATACGGAAATCCCGCCTCTCCATGCCAACGCTTCTCGAACTCTACGGAGAGATCGCGAAACGCGGCTTGTCACTCCCTGACCGGAAACCACGGAGCGTGCTTGAGATGATGAATGCTATCGATATGGCGTTCAGTACGAGGCCCTGCCATACGGAACCAGGATCCATCATGGTAGGTGATGTAGATGCCCTGGACAGGGAATCACTGGCTGCCTGGCGGGCAGAACACCCTACTACGGCAATTGGCGCCATGGGCACCCGTGCGAAAGAGCGGGCTGCCCGTGACGGGCTTCATCTTGAGTATACCTATGGGGTCATCGATAAATGCATCCTGAAAGCACTCCTTGACGAAGATTCGCTTATCCTGACTACGGCAGCCATGGTCAGACGGGTTTTTGACCGTGTCGAGTTGTTCAACCGGGAAAATGGCATCACCATCCCGGTATCCGGGCTCTCACCTTCATCAGGAACTTCTATTACTGCAGATGTGACAGAATTCTTGACCGGAGATCATGAGTAAGCAGTCCTATCGGCACCCTCATACCCATGGCATCATCGAGCCAGCCCTGCTCTCGAGCAGGAAAGGGATGAAGGCAATATCGTGGTCGTTCCTGGCCCTGATGCTGACTGCAGTCTTCCAGCTGATCATTGTGATGTACTCGGGCAGCGTTGCCCTCCTCGCTGATACCGTGCACAACTTCGGTGATGCCCTCACTGCCGTCCCGCTCTTCTTTGCCTTCTGGCTCTCCCTGCGCCCGCCATCCGAGCGCTATACCTACGGACTGGGACGGGCCGAGGATCTTGCCGGCCTGTTCATCGTGGCAGTCATCACTATAACGGGCCTCTATGCCGGGTATGAATCGATCCTGCGATTCTTCTATCCCCGGGAGGTGACCGCCATCTGGGCGATCGGACTTGCCGGCCTGACCGGGTTCCTGGGAAACGAGCTCGTTGCCCGCTACCGGACACGGGTCGGAACCGAGATTGGGAGTGCGGCACTCGTTGCTGATGGACAGCATGCCCGCATTGACGGACTTACCAGTCTTGCCGTCCTGGTCTCCGCTATTGCCATCACCCTTGGATTTCCCGCTGCAGATCCCCTGATCGGGCTCGGCATCTCGGCCGCCATCCTTGTTATCGCCTGGAACAGTGGAACGACCGTGATATCACGGATCCTTGACGGGGTAGACCCGGAACTGGTCCGGAAGATCCGGCAGGCCGTGATGCATGTGCCGGGAGTAATCAAAATCACCGAAGTACGGGTGCGGTGGCTCGGGCACAGGATCCTCACCGAGCTCAATATAACCGTCGACCCGGATCTCTCAGTCGAGGAAGGGCACCAGATCGCCATGGAAGCCCGGCAGGAACTTCTCTTCCATATCCCCTACCTCTCGCAGGCAACCATCCATGTCGACCCTGCATCGGCATCGGGAGAAGACTGGCACTGTACCAATGACACTGCTCCGGAGTGTCATGAGCAGGACGATGAGAGAAAGAAGGAATAGTGATCAGTGCCGGTCGGCTCCCGTTCACGCCTTCAGGTCTTCGATCACCCGCACTACCTGCTGCCCCTTCTCATAGGCTTCTCGCAGTGCGGTGGGGTGACCATGAATGCCGTTATACTGATCCATGTTGTTGGCGATGATGTTGTCATAGTACTCAAAGCCCAGGGTATTGAAGAATGCCGTGATGGCCGGGAATGCGGCATCAAAGACATTGTCCCAGGAGAGTCCTGCCGTGGAGATGAAGATCCCCTTGTGGTGCTGGATATGCTCGTTTGGGAAGTAGAGATTTTTCAGGACAAACTTCCGGGCCCAGATGTACTGTGCCCGGTCGATGAGTCCCTTGAGCTCGGCGGTGATCCCCATGCTGTAGATCGGGGAGGCGACGGCAATACAGTCCACCGAGAAGATGCGGTCAAATAGTGGCGGCGCATCGTCCTTCACGATACAGACACCGGTCTTGTGGCAGGCATTGCACCCCCTGCAGGGGGCGTAATCGAGTTCCTTGAGAACGACCTTCTCAACCGATGCACCGGCGTTCTCTGCCCCATCGAGGAACGCATCAAGGAGTGTTTCGGTGTTCCCGTGCCGGTGCGGGCTTCCCGAAATTCCAAGTACACTGACGGCCATACCCATCACCCCGCGAGCCGGGCCCTGATTTCGGTTATGACCTCCCGGGCGAGGCGTTCTGCGTCCTGCCGTGCGGTTGGATGGTTCAGGATGGCCCCTTTCTCGTCCACCCCGTTCACCATCAGGTAGTGGATATCCTTGTCCTTCACCTCGATGACATGGAAGAAGCACTTGACCGAGGGGACGGCGCCTTCAAAAACATGGTCCCAGTTCTGCCCGGCGGTTGAGAGGAAAATCCCGAGCCGTTTTCCTTTCCGCTCGGGGGGTACAATGGGAAGTTTAAGGACATATTTCCTCGACCGGAAGACCTGGAACCGGTCGATGAGGGCCTTGGCCTGGGAACAGATCCCCATGCAGAAGATCGGGGCGGCGAGGATGATCACATCTGCGTCGATGATACGGTCATGGAGGTAATCCATGCCGTCACGCTGGACACATTTGTTCAGCGTCTCGCAGGCATTGCAGCCCCGGCAGGGATTGACATCGGCATCGACCAGCACCACCTTCTCAACCTCGACACCCGGCTCCCGGCGCATACCATCGAGCACCCAGTCGAGCAGGGTCTCGGAGTTCCCATGCCGCCGCGGGCTCCCGGCAAAGGCGAGGACTTTCACTGGCATGGAGAAGGGGTTTCCCCGGGAGGTGATAAGGGTAGGGTTCGGCCGGGAGGAACTGGGGAATCCGGCAGCAACACCTCCTATTCCTGGCAGATGAAAATCAGTGAATAACCATGGGTGAATCCCTGAGCGTTAATTCATTCGGATAACACTCGGATACCCTGGGTAAAAAGAGAAAAAAAGTTCAGATCTGCTTAAAGCAGAGGTACCAGTCCTTGCACTCGTACCCTTCGGACAGGCGCTTGTCCATCTCGGCCTTGTTCTTCGGTGCCGGGACTACCACCTTGTCACCCGGCTGCCAGTTTGCCGGGGTAGCGACACCATACTTGTCACTGGTCTGGAGGGCTTTGACCAGCCTGATAATCTCCGGGATGTAGCGCCCGTTTGAAAGCGGGTAGTAGATCATCGCCCGGAGGATTCCCTTGTCGTCGATGAAGAAGACCGTCCTGATGGTCGCCGTCGAGCTCTGGCCGGGGTGGATCATCCCATACTTCTTTGCCACCTTCATGTCGAGGTCGGCGATGATGGGGAACGGGATGTCGACGCCCATCTTGTCCTTCACGTTCTTGATCCACGCAAGGTGGGAGTGGACGCTGTCGATGGAGAGGCCCATCAGCTGCACGTTCAGGCTTTGCAACTCGTCTGCAACACCGGAGAATGCCATGAACTCGGTGGTGCAGACCGGCGTGAAGTCTGCCGGGTGGGAGAACATGATCACCCACTTTCCCTTGAGGTCCGAGAGCTTGATCACACCGCTGGTAGTGAGGGCCTCAAAGTCCGGTGCCGGTTCCCCGAGGATTGGCATCGAGCCGTAGTCACCTACGCACATTGCCTTACTCCTTCATGAGCTCGTCGAGCTGTGCTTTCCCGTACACGTAGGCCGGCATCCCGGCGAGCAGGAATGTTACCCGCAGGGCCTCTTCCACCTCGGCCTTGGTGATGCCGAGCTTCTCCGCCCCTGCCAGCTGAGCCCGTGTTGCGTGCTGGTCACGAAGCGATGCAGCGATCGCGATGGCGATGAGCTTCTTGGTCTGGCGGGTGAGTGCCCCATCGTCCCAGATATGCCCTTCGAGTTTCATCACCATCTCGTACATCTTCGGGTCATTGACCGTCAGTTCCTTGAAGAACTTCGGCACCTTCCCGATCATCCGTTCAAGATCCTTCATCTCGTCCTTTTTTGCCATTGTCATCACCCTTTCTTGAGCTTCATCGGCTGGCCGCAGCAGATCAGTTCCCCGCCTCCGACGACCTTGACCACCACGACATTGCCGCAGATCTCACATTCGTACATTTCTCCTTCTTTCGATACATTTACCAAATCATACACCTCCTGTGAGAGATGTTCTGGTACTCTCTTAAGAATAACCTTGCGGGCAGGTCCGCTCTGCAGGAGACTGTTGTGTGGGACGGTGTGAGGGCAGAGGATACGCCGTGCCCTTTCCCATTCTCACAAAAAAATGAAGATTTTAAAGGTTGCTCTTTCCACGCTTCGGCGGGTGCAGTGCATCCTCCGGCGTCTTGACGTCCGGGCGGATGTGGGTCATCGGGAAGCACTGGTACTCTTCACAGGCGCACTGCGGGCATTTCCGGAGGTCCTGCTCAACCGCATCGAGCTCCAGCTCCTTTCCGCAGTCAAGGCAGACGTACTTTCCAGGGCCTACCTTCTGTCCGGCTTTCACTTTCTCGGGCAGTTTGATCACCAAATCCAACTATGGTTGCAGAGATTATATATCACTTTTGTTTCTTCCATGCAAAGGGTGTAAAATCGAAAAAACAGGCATTATCTGCCGGAATTTACATCCGGGAAAGGAGCTGCAAAACTATATGCGAATCTCACTAATACAATTCAGTATGGGTGCAAAGATCATCGCCCTTCTCGGAAGCCCGCTTCTGTCGGGGAACACGGCGAAGCTGCTCGATGAGGCCATACGGGGAGCCAGGGACGCAGGATGCAATGTCGAAAAGATCGAGGTTACCACACTCAAATTCCGGGCCTGCAGAGAGATCTTTTTCTGCAGGGAGCATGAGGCATGCGCCATGAAGGACGACATGACCGGTATGTATGAGAAATTCCGTGATACTGACGGGGTTATCGTGGCAAGCCCGGTCATGACCATGGGGATACCCGGACGACTGAAATCATTCATGGACCGGTTCCAGGTCTACTTCATGGCAAAGTATATGCGGGGAAAACCGCTGGTCCCGGAAGAGAAGCGGAAGCACCGCCTCGGTCTGTATCTCGGCATCTCCGGCATGAACGTCCCCTATGTCTTCGACGGCGCAAAGCTCACGGTGCAGGCATTCTTCCATATCATCGATGTGAAATACTGGGACGATCTGCTCATCAGGGACATGGACACCATCCAGGACCTGACTACCCGGCCGGAGCTTCTGGAAAAAGCCTATCTGAAAGGAAAGGAGATGGGCCGCCTCCTCAAGGAAACCGTTACATAAGCCCCCGTTCTTTCAACGAGAGCCATCCGGTGTCAGAAACGATCAGGTGGTCGAGGAGACGGATTCCGAGCAGGGTTCCGGCATCGGCGAGCTGCCGGGTGATGGCAAGATCCTGACTGCTCGGCTCAAGTGTTCCCGAAGGGTGGTTGTGGACGCAGATGATCGCCGCCGCCCGGTCAGTAATGGCCTCTGCAAAGACCTCACGGGGATGGACCAGGCTGTGGTTGAGGAGGCCTACGGTGACGGTCCGGATGGCAAGGACCTCGTGCGCCCCGGAGAGCGTAATGCAGATGAAGTGCTCCTGCTTCTTTCCTGTAAGGAACGCTACCAGGGGAATGATATCTGCCGGTGCAGCAATCTTCTTTTTCGACGAAGGATCCGTGGAAAACAACCTCCTCCCCAGCTCAAGGCAGGCGACGATCTGGGACGCCTTTGCCGGACCGACACCGCTGATTCCGGAGAGCTCCTCAAAACAGATGGCAGCCGCCCCCTTCTCCATCAGGCCGGCAATCTCCTTCGACAGGTTCCTGACATCATTCCCGGGTCCGCCGCTTCCAAGGATGGCTGCTATCAGTTCCTGATTGGTAAGGCAGCCTGCCCCCCTGGTCCTGATCTTCTCTCTCGGACGATCGTGTGAATGTACCTCCTGCATCCGTTTCATCGGGTCGCATCCCTCTGTAATACCCCGAATATCATGATCCGTTCCAGAAAAGAGTTGCTATTTGCTCTTCAAAACCGGTAAGGTGAACGATACCCGTGCCCCCATCGAAGGAAACAGTATCCGGAATGGATATCGCGGGTCGGCAGGAAACCGGCAGGAGTTACGAAGAAATGTAGAAAATGTGCGAGTTCGTGAAGAGAGCGAAAAAAATGGTTAGTACCGGGGGCGCCTGTGCTTGGGCAGGCACTCCCGGCAGTACACCGGCCTCCCCTCGGTTGGCTTGAACGGCACTTCGCATTCCTTTCCACAGTCTGAACAGATGACTTTTGTCATTTCCCGGGGCGGCCTGTCTCTCGGACCACCATAATTCGACTTATACATGGTTCTTTCTCGAACAGTTTGATTAGAACTGTATTAAATACTAGAACATTTGAGTTTAAAAAGCTCTGCATTGCATCATCCAAAACCACGCCGGAAAATGATCCGTTCCTGTGGAATATCAGGCGAAATGCAGGCACTTTTTTTGGAAGACCACTGCAGATGCGGGATCCCGGGGCCGAAGAATATCTTGATATTATCGTCCTTCCAGATATACGCCCATGGCGACTAAGGAAAATGCAATGGAGGCATTCGCAGGAGAATCGCAGGCGAACCGGAAGTACCAGGCCTTTGCTGAAAAGGCTGAATCGGAAGGATACCTGAACATCGCCCGGCTGTTCAAAGCAGCATCAGAGGCAGAGGCCATTCATGCCAAGAAACTCATGAAGGCGCTGGGGATGATCAATTCAACCAGGGAGAACCTGGAGAAGGCTGTCGCCGGTGAAACTCACGAATATACCGAGATGTATCCTGCCTTCGTGCAGGAGGCCGAATCAGAGAAACAGAGCGATGCGCTCCTGGCATTCAATTACGCACTGCAGGCTGAGGAAGTCCATGCCGGGCTCTACAAGGAAGCACTCAAATCACTGAATGCCGGTCAGGACATGTCGAACCGGACCGTCTGGCTCTGCCCGGTGTGCGGGAACATCTTCCTTGGCCAGGCCCCGGAAAAGTGCCCGATCTGCAATGTTTTCAAGAAAATTTTCAGGGAAATCACCTGAATCTCTCTTTTCCACTGTCTATTTTCCCGGGAAAAAATTCTCCGCCTGCAGGGAAGGGATCCCGCAGGTTGTTAGATATCCGGCATGCACGCCCACCGTTGCTTCAGATAAAGAAAGCCTTTCAGTAGCCGGAATGGGGGCTCCCATCACTTTTATTATAAATTCCGTTGTAATTCAGGGATGAATGCCCAAGGTCACCGTATATTCCACGAAGAGCTGTCCGTACTGCCGGATGGTCAAAGCCTTTCTCGAACGGCAGGGGGTTCCCTACGTCTCAATCGATGTCGGAACAGATAAGGAGCAGGCAAAGAAGATGGTCGAGATCTCCGGCCAGTACGGGGTTCCGGTCACCACCGTGGATGATGAAGTGATCGTGGGTTTCGACGCCCAGAGACTGAACAAGCTCTTCGGGGATGAGAAGACCGGGGAGCTCTATGATGTACTGATCATCGGGGCAGGGCCGGCCGGACTCACGGCAGGGGTCTACTGTGCACGGAAACTCCTGAAGACCCTTATCATCAGCGAGAATATCGGCGGCCAGGCCATTGAGTCCTGGTCAATCGAGAACTACATGGGCTTCCCGAAGATCTCCGGGGACGACCTGATGAGAAAGTTCGAGGAGCAGGTCCGCTCCCAGAACATCCGCCTTGAGATTGACAAGGCGCTGATTCTCGACCGGAGTGGCAACGAGTTCATGGTCAACACTGCTACCGGTGCAGCATACCGGGCACGGGCCGTGATCCTCGCCCAGGGGAAACATCCCCGGACCCTGGGGATTGAGAATGAGGACCGGTACTGGGGACGGGGGCTCTCAGTCTGCTCGACCTGTGACGGCCCGCTCTTCAGGGATAAAGTTGTAGCCATCGTGGGCGGCGGGAACTCAGCCCTCCAGACGGCAATAGAGATGAGCGGGATCGCACAGGAGGTGCATCTCATCGTCCGGAGCAAAATCAAGGCTGACGAGACCTATGTCAGACTCTACGAGCAGAAGAAGAACATCACCACGCATACCAATGCGGTCATCTCCGCCCTGCAGGGCACCGGAATGCTCTCCGCCATTACCATCAAAGACCGGGACAGCGGCAAGGAGACGGAGATAGCCGTGGACGGGATCTTCCTTGAGATCGGATGGATCCCGAATACCGCATTCGTGGAAGGGCTGGTCGATATGAACGATCAGAAAGAGATCGAGATAGATATCAACTGCCATACCAGTGTCCCGGGAATCTTTGCCGCCGGTGATATGACCAATATCAGGACCAAGCAGATCATCACTGCTGCCGGGGAGGGGGCAAAGGCGGCCCTGTCCGCGTATGAGTACCTTATGCGGTGACCTGGTCATTCTTCTTTTCTGAACAGGACAATCCGGTTCGTATTCGTTCCTGAATCGTTGTTACCAATACCCCATATATGAGATGTCTTTGTAAACTTTTGCAGGTTAACCATAATCTCCAGGGGAAGGAATCCGGCCGCAGCCCCGATCGGCACGATATGCTCATCGAGCCTGATCCGACCTTTCCGGACTTCCCCGACTTCAAAAGCAACATGTCCTCCTGGGGCAGTAACCCGGTAAAGCTCCCGGAAGGTTCCGGCCATGACCCCGCACCATTCCCCAAGAGACCGCGTGACAGTCAGGTTGCGCTCGATGTCTGCGGCATTAATGCCATTGAACCAGCACCGGAGCCAGTTGTCCTTCGCATACTGCACGGTATCAAGGAACGGCGGAGAGGTGACGGTGAGCTGGACCGATTCCCCGGGAATAGCGATCGTATTCCGGGAATCGCCGGCGAGAAATAATCCTTCATCCCCTGCCTTGTTCAGGAGGCCCCTCTCGTGCGGGCCCAGTCCTTTCACCAGCGAACGGGTCTTTTTGAGGATAAGCTCCCGGATATCCCGGTATGGTGGCTCCTGGTTCCGCCGCCGGTTTATCCGTTCCTGCCGCTCGGGTGAGACGGCCTGATTGGGGGGGAGGGTATAGACCGAGAAGAAACCGCTGGAATGGCCGGTCAGGCGGTTGGTGGCCGCCATGCGGATCCATGCATCAATATTGTCCTCCTCTCCCGATTCCTGCCGATCCAGGAGGTAGGTGCGGAGGGAGACAATTTCGGCCTCGGTATCCCGGTGGTAGAACATGGAGAGATCGATGGTTGCACGGGCTCCGGAAACCATGGGAATTGCCGTCAGCCGCTCCCTGACATCAGCATCATCAGGGAGGAAAAACCGGGGCCGGGTGAGGATGCGGGAGAGTGGGTTTGTGTCATTGGCAATGACCTTCCTCCCCAGGAGACCGGCTTCAATGACAGTGGTGCCCCTGCCGGTGAAAGGGTCGTAGACGCGGTCACCCTCCCCGGTCATCCGGCAGATAAAAAAGCGGGGCAGCTGGGGCTTGAAGCAGGCACGGTAGGATATCTCGTGAATCGGGGAGGCTTTCCGCTGCCGGGAGGTCCAGAATTCCCCGGTAAAGCGGGGAATACGGATTCCCCCTGCCTCCACCCAGTCCCTGCTGCTGGCGGTGTGCGGGACCGCAGGGCCAGGTGGATATCCGTCTGTATCCATTCCATTCCTTCTCCAATCACCATTTGGCAGGAAGAAGTATTAACTGAATTGTCGTTTCAGGCCAAATCCGGATGCATTATGCCCCCTGCCACACCATTCCTCACCAGATGCGTGAATTCTACCGGAAAAGCGTCCACATGCTCTTCGGGCTGGGCATCGCAGCTCTCATCTTTGCAACCCCAAAGATGGTCGCGCTCTCCGTTCTGATGCTCGGCACCTTCATCGGGATCCTCTTCACTGATGCTATTCTCAGGGGATACCGCCTCCCGGTAATCTCCGGGCTGGTAGATTCCCTGGAGCGGCAGGACGCGCTGCCGGGAAGGGGAGCACTCACGTTTGCGGTAAGTTCCCTGTTCTGCGTCATCTTTTTTGATAAGGCAGTCGCGGTACCCGGGATCCTTTCCCTTGCCGTGCTGGACGGAACCGCAACCATCATCGGCTACTACTTCGGGCGGACAAAGGTGATCAATGGTAAAACAATCGAGGGATCACTCGCCGGCATGGCGCTCTGCTTTGTCGTCCTCCTGCCCTTTCTTCCCGTAGTGGAAGCAGCCCTTGCCGTCTTTGTTGCCGGCATGGTGGAGCTCTTCTCCCCTCTCGATGATAATCTTCTCATCCCGGTAAGTGTCTGCATTCTCCTCACCCTTCTCGGGCTCGGATAAAAAAAAGAGGTCAGGCCCAGTCTTTCGGGGCTTTCTTCTTGTCTTTTTCCCGGTATCCCTCGAGGAGAACCGTGGTGATATTCTTCACCGGCCGGTCGGTGTGTTCCTGGATATGGAATTCGCAGAACGGACAGGAGCTTATGACGATATCGGCACCGGTCTTCTCGATCTCCTTTCGCCGGTTTTCGGCCAGTGCGGCAGCTTCTTCTGGCACCCCGGACCGCACCCCGCCACCGGAACCGCAACAGATGGATGGCATCTCAACCAGATCGACCACCCTGCTCATCAGCTCCCGGGGCTGGGTCCGGATCCCCTGCCCCCGCAGGAGGTGGCAGGGGTCATGGTAGGTGGCTTTCACCGGGAGGCGTGCCGGTGGCTCGATCTCGAATTTGAGGAGCACTTCGTTGATATCCAACACCCGGAATGGGCAATCGTAATCGTTCTTGAGCGTGGATCCGCACCCGGCACACATGGTCATCACGGTGTCGATTCCCCGATTGACAAAGGCCTCGATATTGCGCTGCTGGAGGGTTTTGAGATATCCGATCTGGCCGGTCCGGATGAGCGGTGATCCGCAGCAGATCTGTTCCTTCGGAATGATAACACGGATACCGTTCCGGCGAAGGACTTCCATGGCGTCGAGAGCCGTCTTCGGCAGGCGCATGTTATACATGCAGCCCACAAAGAACCCCACGGTGCCTTTCACTTCGCCATAGGGTTCAAGAACCTCGGGGACCTGCTCGAGGAAGGTAATCTCGGTCCGGTCAACACTCCTCCCGGTCTCCCTGACCAGTTTCTCCACCGCCACGTGCCGGGGAAGGGTGAGCCCTTTCTTATTGGCGAGCGCCCTGAGCTTCTCGATGGCTTTCCCGGGAATCTCAATATCTTTCGGGCAGACTTTCCAGCAGGCCTGGCAGGAGGTACAGGTAAAGAGCCCGTTCGCGACCGCTTCGGTAACCCGGTCACGGCTGTCCCGGGGATCGAGGGAGAGGCGCATATCCTCGCGCATGGCGGTAGGGCCGGCGAACTCGATTACTCTCAGGGCCGGACAGGCCGAGACACAGGCCAGGCACTCGATGCAGCTCCGGAGTGGCTTGATGACTTCGACCTCCTCCTTCGTGGGCATCCGCACCTCCTCTCCTGGTTCAAGCGAGGAGACGGCCGCCAGGTAGGGCTCCATATCCACGACCAGATCCTTCTGTACCGGGAGCTCGAGCGGCTCGATGGTCATCCCGTCCCGTGCCTCTTCTGTACAGGCGAGCACTGGCTCCCCGTTCACCCTGACCGCACAGCTGCCGCACTGGCCGGATCCGCAGCAGTAGCGGTACGATAGGGAGGGGTCATGCTCATCGTGGATAGCATGCAGGATGTGCAGTACCCGTGCCCCTTCACGGACCCTGACCAGGTAATGCTGGTGGTGGGGCTGCTCATCGGTCTCCGGGTTGTAGCGGAAGACGCGGACCGAGAGATCCTTCATGACTTCACCTCTGTCTCGATGCCCTCACGGGAGAGCGACTGGTAGGTATGGCCATAGGGGGAGTTCTGCCCGTCCCAGGCCTGGGTGATATCCCGGCGGACATGCGCCCCCCGCGACTCCTTGCGGAGCAGTGCACCTTTCACCACCAGGGTTGCACAAACGAGCATATGCCCCGCAATGCAGCAGTCCACGAGGTTTGCCGGTGTTGCTGCCTTCAACCGGAGTGTCCTGAGGTGACCAATGATACCAAGGGTCTTATCGAGATTCGCGGCATTCCTGAAGATGCCAGCACCCTCCCACATCGCTGTCTGGAGCGAGCGGACCACGGTCGAGGGATGCACGTCCCCGCCGGTAAAGGCTTCGAGCCGTTTCCGAACCGCCTCGATTTGTCCGGGATCTGCTTCGTTCTTCCTCATCTTTGCCGTTCCTGCCGCTTCCCCGGCCCGCTTCCCAAAAACCTGGGTTTCGGCAAGAGCATTCCCGCCGAGCCGGTTTGCCCCGTGGACGCCACCGGCCACCTCGCCACAGGCGTACAGACCCGGGACTGTTGTCTCACCGTGTCCGGTGATACGGAGCCCACCCATGATGTGGTGAGCTGTCGGTGCAACCTCCATCGGCTCCTCCCGGATATCGACCCCGAACTGGAGGAACTGTTCAAGCATCACCGGAAGGCGGGCCTCAACCTGTGCGCGGGGGAGGTGGGTTACATCGAGGAACACCCCTCCGTTCTTTGTCCCCCGACCCTCGAGGATCTCGGTTGCAATGGCACGGGCAACCACGTCCCTGGTCGAGAGTTCCAGCCGCTCGGGATCATACCGTGCCATGAACCGCTCGCCGGTTGCGTTCTTCAGGACCCCGCCTTCGCCGCGAACCGCTTCGGTCACCAGCCGCCCCCGTACATCGTAAGGGAAGACCGCTCCGGTAGGGTGGAACTGGACCTGCTCCATGTCGATCAGTTCTGCCCCGGCCTGGTAACCGAGTGCATATCCATCCCCGGTTCCGCTCGAAGAGTTGGTGGAGATATCGTAGATTTTCGTTCCGCCGCCGGTGGCAAGCACTACACTGTCGGCAAGGAAGATGGAGAAATCCCCGGTCCGGTCTATTCCTATAGCACCATTCACCCGTTCGCTGTCCTTCAGCAGGGACACGATAGTCACCTCATTGACTACCCTGACTTCGGTAGAGTGAAGGCGGTCGATGAGGGTCATCATCATCTCATGGCCGGTCCGGTCTCCGGCATAGCAGGTCCGTGGGAAGCGCTGTCCCCCGAACGGCCGCTGTGCTACCTCGCAGCTGTCCGTTACATCGAAAACAGCTCCCCAGCGGAGGAGGTTGCGGACACGTTCCGGAGCTTCATCAACGAGAATCCTGACCAGCACGGGATCATTGAGCCAGGCACCTCCTTTCATGGTGTCTTCGAAGTGGATCTCACAAGAGTCCTGTTCGCGGAGGACTGCATTGTAGCCCCCCTCTGCCATGGTGGTACAGCCACCCTTGCCGGCCAGCGTCTTTGATACCAGGAGGGTCTCTCCATATTCTGACGCTTCAATTGCTGCACGGACACCCGCCCCGCCGCTCCCGATCACGAGGACATGTGCCGTCTGGACATCATCAGAACGCATCTTATTATAACGTGGATCGTATAGGTACATAAAGATACAGAACGCAGTTACAAGAGAAAACGTGAGCCCGAATGAGATTTTTGATGAAATTTGGCGGAACTTCGGTTGCTGATGCGGACAGCCTCAGCAGAACGGTAGATATCATTGAGGAACATTACAGGGCTGGCCACGAACTGGCGGTCGTCGTATCAGCCCAGCGGGGAGTGACCGACCAGCTGATCGCCATCGCACAGGAGATTGCGGACAGCCGGAGTTCGGCGACCATCGGACCGTTCATCAACTCGCTCCGTCTCCGTCATGTGAAAGTCCTATCAGACGTTGCGGGCGATTGCGCAGGAGAGGTCGGGGACCAGATAGAGGAACGGCTCTGCAATCTCGAGAACATCCTGAATGCCGTACACAACCTCCGGGAGCTCACGCCCCGGTCGCTCGATTACATCATCACCTATGGGGAGCGTCTGAACTCACTCGTGCTATCAGCAGTCATCAGGCAGCGGGGTATCCCATCCATGGTTATGGACGGGTGCGAAGCCGGCATCCTGACCACCCCTCAGCATGGGGAGGCCATGGCTCTCCCGGAGAGCGAGGGGCGGATCAGGAGCCGGGTGCAGCCCCTCCTCACCGAGATGATTCCGGTCGTCATGGGTTTTATGGGCTGTACCGGGAAGGGGATCGTTACCACGCTTGGTCGGAGCGGCTCAGACTATTCTGCGGCAATCATCGGAGCAGGGATTGACGCGGATGAGATCTGGATCTGGACCGATGTTGATGGAATCATGACCTCAGACCCGCGCCTGATCCCGGATGCCCGGGTACTCCCAACCATATCGTATCTCGAGGTCATGGAGCTGTCTTATTTCGGGGCAAAGGTGATGCACCCCCGTTCCATCGAACCGGCGATGAAGAAGAACATCCTGGTGCGGGTAAAAAACACCTTCAACCCAACCCATCCCGGGACGAGCATTGTATGGCATGAAAAGCGGGACAGCAGGGTGGTCAAAGCCCTCACCTACATCGACAAGGTTGCCCTGATCAATATCTGCGGTGCGCAGATGATCGGGCGGCCGGGGGTGGCAAAAGCCATCTTTTCGGCACTCGCGGACAAGGAAGTCAATGTCATGATGATCTCGCAGGGATCATCCGAGGCGAATATCTCCCTGATCGTAGAGGAGAGCCAGGCCGGCATCGCCATTGATTCCCTGGCAGGGCTGGTCAAGCAGGGCCTGATCCGTGAGGCCACCGCCAATCGGGATGTCTGTGCGGTTGCCGTAGTCGGGGTTGGTATGGCCGGTGTCAAGGGAACCGGGGGGCGAATCTTCACCGCGCTCGGGCACGGCGGGGTCAATGTCATGATGATCTCGCAGGGGTCCTCAGAAGTGAACATCTCCTTCGTTGTCACGCAGGAGGATGGTCCGAAAGCGGTCCGGATTCTCCATGACGAGTTCAGGTTATCAGAGGAAGACGATGCCTGAATCGTTTTCGTACCGTAAATCAGGAGTTGATATCTCCCGTGAAGCGGAAGGGATCTCGGCCCTGGTACGGACACTCACCTTCAGACGGACCGGAACAGTCGCCATGATGGGCAGTGTCGGGCACTTTGCAGGTCTGATCCAGTGCGGAAGCCATGCCCTGGCCCTCGCCGTGGATGGAGTGGGGACAAAGATGATCGTTGCTGACCGGATGCAGGACTGGAGCACCATCGGAATCGACTGCATCGCCATGAACGTGAATGATCTCTATGTCATGAACATGGAGCCGGTGGCGTTCGTGGATTACATTGCAGCCGATGAGATATCGATCCCGAAAATGGCCCAGATCGGGGTCGGACTCAACGAAGGAGCCCGTCAGGCAAATATCGATATCATCGGAGGGGAGACGGCAACCCTCAAAGGGATGGTCCGCGGCCTTGACCTTGCCGGCACCTGTCTCGGGATCCAGGAAAAGAAACGGATCATCAGCGGTGAGGCGATCCGGCCCGGGGATCTCATCATCGGGGTGCCCTCCACCGGCATCCATAGCAACGGTCTTACCCTTGCCCGTAAGGTGGTGGATGCCCACGATGCATGGGACGAACGGCTTTCCAACGGGAGGACTATCGGGCAGGAGCTCCTGATACCTACCCGCATATATGCAGAAACACTCCGGGTCTGCAGAACAGCGACGGTCTCCGGCATGTGCCATATCACCGGAGGTGGCCTGCTCAATTTTTCCCGTCTGACAACCTACGGGTTTTCTATCGATTCCCCGTTGCCGATCACTGAGATCTTCCGGTGGATTCAGGAGAACGGCAATGTTGACCCGGGAGAGATGTACCGGACGTTCAATATGGGTATGGGATATGCCTATATTGCACCCGAAAAGAGCCTCCCGGCAATAGTCGCAGAGGTTCCGGATGCCGAAGTGGTAGGGAGCATCACACGGGAGCCGGGTATCCGGCTCACAGGGTCATTGTTCTCCTGAAACCCGCTCTTCTTATTCTTCTCCGGGCTCTTCAGGTAATGTCTCGATCCGGCAGACCCGTGCACGGTCGGCAACAATCGCACTGTTCCCTGAAAGATCTTCGATCACCAGGGTCACCGGGAGCCGTCCTTCCCTGACCTCCCGTATCCGGTCCTGGAGGAGGCAGACCCGGTCCCGCTCCTCATCGGAATCGGCCCAGGAGCAAAGGTTGTCAAGCACCGACTCCACCCGGTTCAGAACCCCTTCAACATTCGAGACAAAGCCCTCACAGGCAGGACCTGGATCGATCCGGACCCCGAGCTCGGGAATGGAGATAATGCCGGTCATGCTCCGGATCACCCGGACATTCAGATCATCGGGCGAGTCAAGGGGAAGTTCCCATCGGGATGGCTCCGCATTCTTCAGGAGCTGCGTATCGATGAACCGCCACCCGCAGGAGGGGCAGAGTGCGGAAATGATCAGGATCTCCGAAAAATAGGGGATATCTTCAGTCTGATACAGGTATTCTATCTCGGTATTGCAGACAGGGCATGGTCCGGGTACAACGGTCCGCACCTATTCGACCCCTCCGATTTTATCGCGGGAGATCTTCACCGAGTTCGGGGTGATTACGACGTACCGCTGGTCGCCGAGTCCGATTATGTCCCCGTTCACGTCTTTGGCAACTTCTTTCATATCCTTCAACACACGCTCGTACATAACCTTGTCCATTTTCAGACGGGAGATGTCCACGATCACAATGTTGCCATTGTAGATCTCGTCCTTGATCCGCGGGCTCTCCTTGATGTCCCCGATGGCCGCAATCTTGACGAACATTGCCGGAGCCCCGGCCTCGGCCTCCTCAAAGGCTTCAAGGTCGAGGTCCATGTAGTCATCCTCAGTTGAGGGAGTTGACTTGCCTAGAAGCGAATCGAGAA